>Ga0070681_10003215_pt1 | contig 15224 bp, 15 predicted proteins | sample KBSC83BmetaG_FD_65650 | JGI IMG/M metagenome (GOLD analysis project Ga0070681, IMG submission 65650) | Corn rhizosphere microbial communities from Kellogg Biological Station, Michigan, USA - KBS C8-3B metaG | ecosystem: Host-associated > Plants > Roots > Rhizosphere | place: USA: Michigan...
CTACGCCAACTGCGTACGCTGCGCTCAAGTCTGGTACCTTGACAACAGTGGACGTGATGCCTATTCTTTCAAGTTCTTTCGGACGGCTCAATACTGGCGACAGTAGTCAGTGGCCTGAGTTGCACAACGATTTCGAAAGAGTGATCTTTGAGATAGAGCCTGAGATCGAGCGTGCTAAAAACGCGTTGCTCGAAGCAGGTGTGCGGGGCGCTTTATTGGCTGGAAGTGGTTCGAGCGTGTTTGGTGTCGTCGACGATGAAGTGATGCGCGATCGTGTCCTTGACAATTTGAAACCTGAAGCGGGATGGCAAGTTTTTTCCTGCGAGACACTGTCACGCGCCGAGTATTTCAAAGCAATGAAACCATCTGGGTTCCCGCTTTTTACGTCTCTTAAAACTGCAAACCGAAAAACAGATACTGGGGCGTAGCCAAGTGGTAAGGCACCGGTCTTTGGAACCGGCATTCGTTGGTTCGAATCCACCCGCCCCAGCCAAACTTTGTCACCTTGACTATGAGCACAACCGGCGGCATCAAGATCTTTTCCGGTAATGCAAATCCCAAGTTGGCGGAAGAGATTTGTCGCCACCTGACCTGTGACATGGGGAAAGCGTTTCCGGAGCGTTTCTCTGACGGCGAGTTCAACTTTCAAATCGACGAGAACGTTCGCGGCGGCGATGTTTTTATCGTGCAGCCGACGTCCCCTCCGACCGACGCGCACCTGATGGAACTGCTGGTGATGGTCGACGCGTTTCGTCGTTCATCAGCCGAGCGCATCACGGCCGTGATTCCGTATTACGGATATGGTCGCTCCGATAAAAAGGACCGGCCGCGCGTTCCGATCTCGGCGAAGCTGGTGGCCAATTTGATCACTGTGGCGGGCACTCATCGGTTGTTGACGATGGACCTGCACGCCGCGCAGATCCAGGGCTTCTTTGATATTCCGGTGGACCACCTGTATGCTGCACCGGTTTTTATCGGCTACTATCAGGAGCATCCGCTGCCCAATTTGACGGTCGTGGCTCCCGATACGGGCGGTGCCGAACGCGCTCGTGCTTACGCCAAGCGGCTCGATGCGGAGTTGGCTCTTTGCGATAAGCGTCGCGAAAAGGCTAATGTAGCCGAAGTCATGAATGTCGTCGGTGATGTTCGTGGCCGCAGTTGTTTGATTGTTGACGACATGTGCGACACCGGCGGCTCGTTGACGAAAGTCGCGCGCGCTCTGAAAGACGCGGGCGCTGAACGAATACATGCGTGCTTCACGCATCCGGTGTTTTCCGGCAAGGCAGTGGAACTGCTGCAAGAGTCGGACATTGAAAAAATAATCGTTACGAATACGATTCCGCTACGCGACCACGCGTGCGAGCTTGATAAGATTAAAGTACTAAGTATCGCGCCGCTTCTGGCGAAAGCGATCAAGTCGATCCATGAGGAGACTTCGGTTTCCTCGCTCTTCGTATAAAACGAAGGGCAAACACTGATGGCTTAAACGAAGACCATCAGCGACCTGGGCTTCCTGCTCGGGTCGCTGAAAGTTTGTGTGAGGGAGAAAATCATGGCGGAGAAAAAAGATTTCAAGGTGCAGGCAAAAGTGCGTGAAGGTCGCGGCAAAAACGATGCGCGACGTGCGCGACGGGATGGCATGGTACCCGTCACAGTGTACGGCGGCGGCGCTGAGACAGTCGCTGCCGTCGCTCCGCTTGCCGAGCTGGCTGCAATCCTTCGCACTGAGACTGGGCGAAACACGATTTTTACGATCGACGTCGAGGGCGTCGGCGCGAGTGAAGTGATGTTTCACGATCGCCAGATCGATCCGGTTAAAGGTCGCTTGATCCATGCCGACCTGACGCGACTCGTTAAAGGTCAGAAGATCGAAGTGACCGTGCCGCTTCACCTCGTCGGCGAACCGTTTGGCGTGAAAGAGAAGCAGGGTGTGCTGGAACAGGTCGTCCGCGAAATCGAAATCCGTTGCGAGCCGCGTGAGATTCCTGACTCGCTGGATGTTGACGTTTCGCATCTTGACGTGCACGACGTTTTGCACGTTTCGGATATCCCGGTCAGCGCGAGTATTGAGATCCTGAATGATGCCGAGCTCGTGATTGCGACTATCGGCATCGTGAAGGAAGAGGTTGTGGCGGCGCCGGCTGAAGGTGAAGAGCCTGCTGAGCCCGAAGTGATTGGTAAGGGCAAGAAGGAAGAAGAAGAGAACGAACAGGCGTAGAGTTGGTTTAGACAGGATTACAGGATTACCAAGATTTGAAAGATCCTGTTGATCCTGAGAATCTTGTAAATCCTGTGAAGCTTATCGTTGGTCTTGGCAATCCCGGGAAAGAGTACGAGTGGTCGCGGCATAATCTCGGGTTCATGTTGATTGACAAGTTGGCCCGGGAAGAAGGGATCGTGGTTGGACGTCGCGAGTGCAGTTCGCTCGTCGGGCGCGGCCAGGTTGAGGGCAGAGCCACGAAGCTTGCCAAGCCGCAGACCTTCATGAACCTTAGTGGACACGCAGTGTCATGTCTGCTGGCGAAGATTCAGAGTGAGTCGCCGATCGATCAGTTGATCGTTATCTCGGACGACCTCGCGCTGCCGCTCGGAAAGATTCGCATTCGTGAACGTGGTTCAGCGGGTGGACACAACGGGCTCAAGTCAATCATCGCTGCCACCGGAACGAACGAGTTTGTGCGGTTGCGGATCGGAATTCAACCCGAACACCCGATCTCGGACACGAAGCAGTTTGTGCTCGACACTATTCCGCGCAGTGAGCGAACGGTAGTGGCCGAAGTTCTGGAACAGAGTGCGCAGGCGATACGAACGATCATCAGGGACGGCGCTTTGAAAGCGATGAGCGAATTTAATTGATAGTGACGTGACGGAGGTTTGATTTGGATAACAAGAGACAGTACGAAGTGGTCTTCATAGTAGACCCGACGGCCGACGAGGAAGTGCCGAAACTCACCGAGAGCTTCTCGCAGATCGTGACCGATCAGGGTGGTGTGGTGGTCAAGGCTGAGACGATGGGCAAACGCCAGCTCGCCTACGAGATCCTGCACCACAAGGACGGAACGTTTGTGCTGCTTGAAATCGAAGGTTCAGGCCGTGAGATTGCCGAGCTCGAGCGCCGCATGCGCGTGAACGATCGCGTACTGCGATACATCACCGTGCGCGTTGACGAAGATCGTCGCCGCGCTGAGAAGTTGAAGGACCGTCGCGCTCGCAAGGCCGCGAAGCGTCCGTCGCACGGCGGATCGTCCGGGCCACGTCGTGGTCCAGCGATGGAATTTGCCGAAGCCGGCGAATAGAAGTTGATCGACCAGTTAAGAGGATAATTTATGTCAGCGAACTATGAAGACCGCAATCGCGGTGGTTACGACTCTGATGACGATGGCGATAGACGGCCGATGGGTGGCCGCGGCGGTGGCCGCCGCATGCACCGACGGCGCGTTTGTCGCTTCTGTATCGATAAGGTAGACCTGATCGATTTCAAGGACGTGAAGCTGTTGCAGAACTACCTCCCCGAAAGAGGCAAGATCCTGCCGCGACGAATCTCCGGCACCTGTGCGACGCATCAGCGCATGCTGGCGGAAGCAATCAAGCGCGCTCGCAACATCGCGCTGCTTCCGTACACGACCGACTAAAGGTTTTTAGGGAGAAGGGAAGATGGCACACACGAAAGTACTTTTGCGCGAGGATGTAGATGACCTCGGAGCGCGCGGTGAAATTGTAAGGGTGAGGGCCGGTTACGCGCGCAATTACCTGCTGCCTCGCAATCTCGCGGTTGAGGCGACTGCGGGCAACGTCAAAGGCATCGAAGCCGAGCGCGCTGCGTTGTTGAAGAAGGAAGCGAAGGAGCGTTCGACCGCCGAGGGTCAGGCACAACAGATTGGTGCGCTTCAGCTCGAGTTTAAACGTAAAGCCGGTGAGCAGGGCGCGCTTTACGGCAGCGTGACGTCGATGGACGTCGCGGAAGCTTTACAGCAGCGTGGCTACGAGATCGATCGGCATCGCATTCACTTGCGCGAGCCACTGAAGCGAGTTGGTGATTACACCGTGCCGGTCAGGTTGCATCGTGACGTCACAATCGATCTGAAGATTAAAGTGGCGCCGGAAGGCGAGGTTATCGTTGGCCACCTGACACCGGAGCAGCAGGCAGAACTCGCGCAGAAGGAAGAACCTGCCGCTGAGTAAGCTTAGATAAAACAGCGTAACATATAGTCTGGCGCCGCCGGTTCCCGTAAACTTGCGGCGCCATTCGTTTATAGAAATTTATCCGCAAGCGAAAATCGAAACTTCATAATTAGTTAATGGCGACTCCTGACTTCATTCGCGAACAACCATTCGAGCGTGCTCTGCCCAACAGTTCTGAAGCGGAGCGCGCGATTCTCGGCGCAATCCTGCTCGACAACGGTTTAATTAGCCAGGCAATCGAACAGCTTCGTCCGGAAGACTTCTATGTCCCGTCGCACCGGCGCATCTTCGTCGCGATGATCGCGCTCTTCGAGCGTGGCGCTGAGATTAATCCCATCCTGATCGGCGAAGAGCTCAAAAAAGAGAACGCTCTCGAAGCAGTCGGCGGCGTCAGTTTCATCACGAATCTGACTTACGGTTTACCGCACTCGACCAACATCGCTCACTACGCGAAAGTCGTGCGCGGCAAGTCGATGCTGCGCCAACTCGTCAAAACTTCCAACAAGATCACGCAGGAAGCACTCGCCGAAGAAGACGAACCGGAAATCATTCTGGACCACGCCGAGCAGGCAATCTTCCAGCTCGCGGATGAACGTATTCGCCAGGGCTTCATCCACGTCAAGCCGATTGCCGAGCAACTGCTGGAAAAAGTTCAGGAGATGGAAGGCCGGGCAGCGGTCCTGACCGGGCTCACCACCGGCTTCGCCGATCTCGACAAGATGACGTCCGGTTTGCAGCAGTCGGATCTGATCATTCTCGCGGCGCGGCCGTCGATGGGCAAGACGAGTTTCGCGTTGATGCTGGCGGAGAATGCGGCGATTCATACGGGCGCGGTCGTTGGCGTGTTTTCACTCGAGATGTCGAAAGAGTCGCTCGTGATGCGCATGCTGTGTTCGCAGGGCAACATCGATGCGCAGCGTTTTCGAAACGGTTTTCTTTCGCGACTCGAGTGGGCGCAGATTGCCAAGTCGCTTGGCGTGCTGGCTGAGACTAAGATCTTTCTCGATGACACGCCTGGGTTGAGCGTTTTGGAGATGCGCGCCAAGGCACGTCGTCTCGCGGCTGAGCAGAAGAAGCTCGACCTTATCATCGTCGACTATTTGCAGTTGATGTCGGGTTCGAGCAAGCGCGTTGAATCGCGCCAGCAGGAGGTGTCGCAGATCTCGCGCGAGTTGAAAGGGCTGGCGAAGGAGATGAACGTGCCCTTGGTGGCGTTGTCGCAGCTCTCGCGCGCGCCTGAATCGCGTTCAAGTACCAATCACCGGCCGCAACTGTCAGATCTGCGCGAGTCGGGTGCGTTGGAACAGGACGCCGACGTTGTGGCGTTCATCTATCGTGAGGAAGTCTATAAAACACCGGACGAGCGTGAGGCGATGCCGGAGGATCAAAAAAACCTCGCCGAGTTGATCATCGCGAAGCAGAGAAATGGTCCGACAGGTACGGTTGACTTGCGGTTCACACCATCGAGTATGCGCTTTGATAACTTGTATCGTGAGTAGTGTTGATTAGGATTAGCAAGATTTTCAGGATGCACCGGATAATCCTGTCTAAGGTTCGAACATGCGCGCGTCGATCGGTACGTTGTGTTTGATCTCTTTCACAGTGAACACCAGCGTTAGCTTCGGGAAGCTTTGAGTCAGACTGAACGGATACTTGACCCCATCAACCTCGCGATAGTCATCCAGATAAATCTCGACCGGCACGGCAATAGTTCCCAGCAGTTGAACCGTGTTCACGCGCACCGGCAAGTAAGTTTGCGTATCGAAATAGATTCTCACGACTGCACCGGTCGCAGGTTGCAGGTCGAGCACGAAAACCTCTCGATAGCCGATCTTGCTTTTGCCGGTTAAGGTGATCTTCGGATATTCGCTCTTCGATGATAGCGGACCATAAAAATTGGCCTCGCGTTGTAGTGCGGCTAATTCCGGACCTTTGAGGGGACGCACGCCGGAAGATGTTCGTGCCCAACCGTTGCGCCCATCGAAGCCGACTGTAGACACGCCCATCGGTTGCGTATCGATCATAGTGACTATCTTGTTAGGAGCCTGCGAGTGAGTCTCGAATTTTCCTCCTCTCATCTTCCCGACGACGTCCACTGTTCCCGCGACGAAGCGAGTTGTTATCGCCTTCCAGGCCACAGCGCCACCCGTTGCCTCTACATACTTCGTGAGCAGCTCATCGACGCTTGGCAATGAACCCGACTTATCAACCGTCTGTCCATCGTTGATAACGATGCCACCCGACTCGCCGCCAAACGTACGCGAACTGCTCGGCTTCACGGGTTCGGCGATCGCTACGTCCTTTACCGGCTCGCGGGTCTGCCGCGCACCGGAACGGACGAGCTTGATTCTCTCCACGAGATCAGAGTAGTTCTTGTTGCCCGGCGCAAGCTGCTGCGCCTTTTGTGCCATCTCGATCGCTTCGTCCGCATGTTCGTCTGTGATGAAGTCTACTAAGGCCAGCAGATAATGTGACGGTGCATGGTTTGGAGCGAGCTTGATCGACTGTAGTAGCTGCTCGCGCATCGCGGTGGTGGTCTCGCGCGAGTAATCCGAAACCTCGCCGTTCGGACCGACGCCTTCGCGGCTCAAAACATAAGCATAGAGGTAATGGATCATGTAGCTTTGCGGAGTTGCGGTCGCTTTCTGGAGGTACTTTTTCGCGTCCGCATACCGGCGTTGATAAACGTAGAGCCGTCCCAAAGCCGCGTAAGCAGGAATGAAACTCGGGTCGAGCGCGATTGCCTGTTTGTAGTAACGCTCGGCATCGCTGTCGCGACCGATGTGTTGCAGTAGGTCACCCAGATAGAAATTCGCTTCGCCTTCCGTGAGCGACGAGCGTTGCATCGCAGTGTACGAAGCGTATGTTTGCGGATCGTCAACGCTGGCGATGCGTTGTGCGGTAAAGTCTCCGCGATGCACGTAAGCGCGCAAGTCTTCTTCGAGCCTGGCGACAGTCATGCCGAACGAATCTTCGATCGCCTTGGCCGCACTCTCACCTCTGCTCACCTCTTGCAGGAATCTTTTGAACTGTTCCTGGCGGCCACGTTCGCCGAGCATCAGGTAGTGAACGAGGGCCCACGATTCACCGTAGAAGATCCCGCTTTTGTCCTGTTCGTTGTAGTGTGGCGAGTTGGTGCCGATCGAAAAGAGAGTTTCCAGTGGCAGCAGTTCGTGATCCTGCAAGAGGCGAATGTACGGGTAGAGCGGCGCTCCGAGTAATGCCTCAGTGCCTGAGAATTTCAGCGAGCCGTAGAGCTCCGCGAGACCTTCGTTCAGCCACACCGGCGTGTTCGGCACGTTGTCTCGGAGATGTAAGTGAACGTACTCGTGAAACGCGGTGCTGTAAGGATCTCTGTCACCCGGGTCGAGCGAGATTGCGATGTAGTTAACGTCGTCGCCAGGTTGGAAGAAACCGGAGAGGTTAGCGGGCTTGCCCTGGTAGAGTGGTTTGAACGGCACGAACGAGGCGTCATCGCGAAAGATGATGACGGTGGTTGGAACTGATGGATTAAACACGTTGCGTGAGACGAGGCGCGCGAAGCTGCTGTGGAAGAATTCCAGCCATGCTGCGACCTGACGGATTTTCTCGGCGTCGGCGTTGCCGATGACGAAAAGATTGTTAGTGCGAACGCTGCGCCAGTTGTCGCGGGTTTGAGGAACGAGTGGGAAAGGCTTCGCCAGAACTGCGCCGTTTGGAAAAGCAAACAGTGCGGCGAGCAGGAGCGAAATAAAAATCTTCATAACTTCCTTTCCTGTCGGGGGAGCAGTAAAGGTTTTTGTTTCTGATTATTTAGGTCTCAAGTCCAGGATGATCTTCGCTGAGGTGGCGTTCAACTCTGGTCAGTGTAACACATCAACGGGACGCTAATGCGATCATTGCTGCGAGTGCGGCATCCTTTTGATCCTTGCCCCAGGGCGCACCGGCGGCTTTGCCGATTACGCTGATCTGTTTCGAAATTTCTGGTGCAGCAATCTTAAGTTTGCGTTCAGCGTAAGCGATGATCTCTTTCTCAGTAACCTCGATCGCGTTCAGTTTGCACTCCTTCGCTGCGTGAATCAGCGCCTCGCGAAACAGCACACCCTCGGCTTTGTGCATACGGAAGTGCACTGCGAGAATCTCCGCAACACTCCAATCGGGCATCGGACTCCCAACCAGCACCGCACACGCTTTAACTTCATTCTTCCGTTCCGACTCGCGCTCGACTGCCGCTTTCATCTCACGAAACGCGGTCTTACGTGCGACGTCGATGCCGCGCTTCACAAGATCGCAAGCAGCTTCAGGCTGCAAGCCGTCAGCAGCATGGTAAGGTTGCCTGGCCCACAGGTCTTTAACGAGCTCAACACGGCGTCGATCCACGATCACGAAGTCGTTGCCTTGCTTGCCCAGCACGACCAGCACTGCCCAACCCGAGTGGGCCTTCAATCCAAACGCAACTCTCATAATTCGATCTCGTTCTGAGTGCGATGCAGATTACAGTAAACTACCTGCCATGTCTTCTTTTAAGGACCTGGAAACAAACTTCGCGCGCCGTCCGACGTGGGCTGAGATCGATCTCAACAATCTTGCCGCAAACTTCAACCGGGTTCGTCAACGCGTGAGTCCCGTAGCGCGCGTGATGGCCGTGATCAAAGCAAACGCGTACGGGCACGGAGCCGTCGCTTGCGCGCGCCGGTTGGCGAACGAAGGCGCCGACTGGTTTGGCGTCGCACTTCCCGAAGAGGGAATCGAACTCCGCTCTGCGGGGATCGCTCAACCTGTGCTATGCCTCGCAGGTTTTTGGCCGGGCCAGGCGGCCGCTTGCATTCAGCACAACTTAACACAGGTAGTCTATCGTCTCGACGCGATTGAAGCTCTGAATCAAGCAGCTTCAAATGCCGGAGTAGTGGCTGATGTTCACGTCAAGGTGGACACAGGAATGGGGCGCCTCGGAGTGCGCTTCGATCAACTGAGCGAATTCGTCAACGCGCTCGCGCAGTTTCGCAACGTGCGTATCGATGGGATTATGAGTCACCTCGCAGCCGCTGATGACATGACCTGCGAGCCTTTGACGCGCGATCAAATTCAACGTTTCGAAGACGCAGTCGTAGTCTTTCGTGATCATGGTTATGATCCCACTCATCTACATCTCGCAAACTCAGCCGGCATCTTCGGACATCGCGACGCTTGGGGAAACATGGTGCGTCCGGGCGGCGCGTTGTACGGCTTGTGGCGTGACGTTCTGTCACTGCCTGCATCAACAGATCCCGGGCTGTTGCCCGTGATGTCGCTTCACTCGCGAATTAGTTTGCTGAAGTGGGTGCCGGCCGGTGAGACAATCGGTTATGGCTGTACCTTTGAAGCGTCGCGGCGCAGTTTGATCGCGACGATGCCGGTTGGTTATCACGACGGTTACATGCGGGGCCTCTCGAATCGCGCTCACGTTATCGTGCGCGGTGTTTACGCTCCGGTCGTGGGTCGAGTCTCGATGGATTTATCTCTCGTTGACGTCACGAACGTAACTGGAGTTGAACTGGACGATCAAGTGACTTTGCTGGGATGGAACCGGCAACAAGCCGAGCTAAAAATACCGGCAGAAGATCTGGCGCGAATCGTCGGAACACTCTCGTATGAAGTGACGTGCGGCATATCAGAGCGTGTGCCGCGAGTGTACGTTGACTCTGTGTAGAGCCGTCTACTACTATTCAGTCTCCCGCAGGAAGTCCTACAGTGATCTGATTTTGAAATCGTCCAATTATTTTAAGGAGGCCCCACACAATGACTTACATCGTGAAGCCTGGCGACACTCTCTCAAAAATCGCAACGCGCAACGGCTCGACTTTGGCGCAGTTACTACAGGCTAATCCGCAGGTTACAGACCCAAACAAGATCAAGGTGGGCGACGTTATCAACCTCCCCGATGGCACCACGGGTGTGCCTGCTGGTTCGACCGACGACACCAAACCACTTCCCGCCAATGTTCCGGCCGCGGCCGCTGCGGCCTCGAATACCTCGACCGAATCCACTTCGAGCGCCGCCGGTGCGCTGGGCACGGCGATCGCGTTTGAGTTGGGAATACTTTCCGCAAAATACGAAACGGGTGGACGCGGACCAGGCACGGTATCTTCCGGCGCCGGTGATCCGGGTGGTGTGTCCTACGGCTCGTATCAGATGGCAACGAAAACCGGGACAGTGCAAAGATTCGTCACCCAGCCTGACTTTCCATGGCTTCAGGATTTTCGAAATCTGACAGCGGGGACGACAGACTTCTCAGCGTGCTGGAAACGAATTGCCACCAACCAGACGGATGCATTTCAGAAATGCCAGCACGAGTTCATCAAGAGAACTCATTACGACCCGCTGGCCAGGAAGGTCCTCAGTGAGAACGACGTTGACGTCAACACCCGGACCACCACCTTGCAAAACGTGGTGTGGTCCACGGCCGTACAACACGGACCGGGAACGCCAATCGTGGGTCGAGCTTTAGCCAATGTCTCTTCTACGCCGTCTGATCCAAAGTATGACGAACAGGTCATTCGCGCGATTTATGCTGAGCGTGGTCGAAAGAAACCGGATGGCAATCTGGCCTACTTCGGAAAGAGTTCGCCGAGTGTGCAGGCCGGAGTCGCGAACCGTTTCAAGAATGAGTTACGGGACGCTCTGTCGATGCTCGCTAAGGAACGCTGAGTGATCTCGTGATGCTGGACGAAGCTGAAAATCTGACCATTCAGGTCAACGATAAAGAAGCAGTCACTGCGCTTGTTTATCCGGCCGATAAAAAGAACCGTGCGGGAACTACGGTCGTGTTGGGCCATGGGGCCGGCGCCAACCAGACGAGTGGGTTCATGCGCATGTTTGCGAAAGGTCTCGCGGCGCGTGGTCTCGATGTGATGACCTTCAACTTCATCTACATGGAGCAGGGCCGATCTGTTCCGGATCAAAAGCCGAAGCTCGAGGCTTGCTTTCGCGCCGTCATTGAAGCCGCGCTCAAGCAGAAGAAACTCAAGAAGAATCGTTTGGTGATTGGCGGGAAGTCGATGGGCGGCAGGATTGCTTCACAGGTGATGGCAGGCGAAGAGATAGAAGGATTTGCGGACGCTGTTGCGGGACTGGTGTTTCTCGGCTATCCACTGCACCCGCCCGGTAATCCTGCGAAGCTGCGAGTCGAGCACCTGGAACACATTCACAAACCGATGCTGTTCGTGCAGGGCACGCGCGACACGCTCGGCACGCCTGAAGAGATCCAGCCTTACATCAAGAACCTTCGTCCCGCCGCGAAGATCTACGCGATTGAAGGCGGCGATCATTCCTTCAGGGTGCCCAAAAAATTTGGCCGATCGCCAGAGCAGATTTTCGAAAACGCGATGGACGAGATCGATCGTTGGGTGAGATCAATTTAGCCACAAAAAGGCACACAGGGCACAAAAGAAAAACCGACAAAAAATTTTTTGTGTCTTATGTGCCTTTTCGTGGCTAACTCTTTTTCGGGCGGGAGAGGTACGGAAGGAACTTCTTCCGTACCTCTTTGCTTTGGCAGGGCTCTCAGTTACCAAGGACGAAGTTGTACGTTATCACTCCCGATACCTTCACCGGCGTATCACCGATCAGCGTCGGCGAAAAGCGCGCCTGTGTCGCCGCTCGTTGAGCTTCCGGCACCAGCAACGGATGACCGGAAATCGCCTTGGCTGAAATCACTCTCCCAGTTTCATCAATGAACACCTGCACGTTCACGCTGCCTTGTAGTCTTATCTGCTTCGCCATCTGCGGGTAATTAGGTTTCGGCAACGAGATCGCCTTGCTAACCAGCACCGTCTGCGAAACTTTGACAACTTGTGGTTTCGGCGGCTCGGGAGGCGGCGGTGGATTGTCGTCAACTGGTATTACCTGACGAGGCGGTGTGACTCTGCCGCCGCCGGACGTGGAGCCTGGACCACCTGCAGGCCCCGGGGTGAAATCACGATCACTCACCATCCAATTGCCATGTTCCGGCAATGGTAAATTTACATTTGGTGTCGTCCCAATCGTCGGCGGTGGTACCTCCGGATGGTTGACACTGAGCATCGGGGTGGCGCGCAAAGTAATTGCGTTTGAATCGTTGGATGTATCTCGTGCGCGATCGGTCTGCGATGCTGGTGCAGGATCCGGCTGCGGAGCAATGTCCTGGGGCGAGATGAGCGTCACGATCTCCAGGCTTTGCTCCTCGAGTCGCGCGTCGTAAGCGTAGATGCTGATGACACCGGTAACAACGAAGAGAACCACGTAAGTGGCAGTCGTAAAGAGCAGAAACGATCCGCGCCGCCTGAACTCCTTCGCATGCGAGGTGGATTCAATCAAATTATTAAACATCGAGTTCCTCCGCTAGTTGCCGGTGCCGTTCGGGTCGCGGGAGCTTACTCGGCAGATTAGACACCGGTTCGCCGAACTGGTTCCCGCCTTGAAACCTAATCGCCGCCGACATAGGATTAGTCGCGCTCTCCGAGTCCCACATTTATCCAGGAGCAGAACACATGGCGACCCAACAGGTGGTCCAGGAAGAACTCAATCCCTTCGAAATAGCAAAGCAACAATTCAATCGCGCAGCCGACTACCTCGATCTCGACGCCTCGATGCGTCACGTTTTAGAAAACGCCAAACGGCAATTGATCGTCTCCATCCCCGTGAAGATGGATGGCGGCGACGTGCAAGTATTTGAAGGTTATCGCGTGCAACACAACATTGCGCGTGGACCAGCCAAGGGCGGCATTCGTTATCACCCCAACGTCACGCTCGATGAAGTGAAAGCGCTCGCGTCGTGGATGACGTGGAAGTGCGCCACTGTCGGCATTCCTTACGGCGGCGGCAAAGGCGGGGTAGTTTGCGATCCGAAGAGTCTTTCGAAAAGCGAACTCGAAAGACTGACGCGTCGCTACGCTTTCGAGATCGCCCCGATCATTGGACCAGACCGCGACATCCCAGCGCCCGACGTCTACACTGACGAACAGACGATGGCGTGGATCATGGACACCATTTCGATGGTGCGCGGCCACACTGAGCTTGGCGTCGTCACCGGCAAACCAATCTCACTCGGCGGCTCGCTGGGACGCGCCGAAGCGACGGCGCGCGGTTGTCTCTACGCGTTGCGCGAGGCTTGTCGCGTGAAGGGAATGGACCTGAAAGACGCGCGTGTCGCGGTTCATGGCTTTGGGAACGCGGGTCTGAACATCGCGCGGCTCGTGGCTGAAGACGGCGCGAAAGTCGTTGCTGCGTGCGATTCGAAGGCCGGCGTTTATGCTGATGGTGGCATCGATGTAGACGCAGCGTTGAGACACAAAGCGGATACGAAGTCGCTGGCTGGCTTGAAGGGCACGAAGGAGATGGACCCAGACGACATAGTCAGTTTCGATTGCGACATTCTCTTGCCGTCCGCCCTCGAGAACGCCATCACTATGAAGAACGTCGGCAAAGTCAAGGCGAAGATCATTGCCGAGCTGGCGAATGGTCCAACGACGCCTGGAGCGGATCGCGTGTTGGACGACGAGGGAGTTTTCCTCGTGCCTGATATTCTCGCGAATGCAGGTGGCGTTACTGTGAGTTATTACGAATGGGTCCAGGACCAGTACTCGTTCTTCTGGTCGGAACGACAGATCAACGAAACTCTCGAACAGACGATCCAGACTGCATTCAACTCCGTGCACGAAACAGCGAAACGTTACAACACCGATATGCGCACAGGCGCTTACATACTCGCAGTTGGACGCGTGGTGGAAGCAACGAGCGTGAGGGGGATTTTCCCGTAGAACAATGGCAGACAAGATCACGATTTACGAAAAACCGACTTGAACCAAGTGTCGCGAAATGGACAAGCTGCTCCGTGAGAGCGGCGTCTCGTTTGAAAAGGTCAACTATTACATTCAGCCGCTGACACGCAAGAAGCTCACCGAGCTGCTTCGCAAAATGAATCTGAAGCCGCGCGATCTGCTGCGCAAGAGCGAACCGGTTTACAAAGAGCTGGGCTTGGCCGAGGACAAGTTTAGCGACAGCGAGTTGATCGGCTTGATGATCGAACATCCGGACTTGCTGCAACGACCGATCGTCGAACGCGGCGATCGCGCAGTGCTCGGCCGGCCGACTGAGAATGTGAAAGAGTTGTTGTAATATCAGCCGCAGATTTACGCCGATGAACGCAAATCTGATCTGCGTTTATTTGCGTAAATCTGCGGCTAATATTTCTGAATGAAAAAAGAAACCTTCTTTGTCTGTCAGAACTGTGGTCACAAAGCCGGCAAGTGGCTGGGCAAGTGTGCCGAATGTGGTGAGTGGAATTCGTTCGTTGAAGAAAAGTCGCAAGCGGCGCGCAGCGGTCGCAACGGCTTTTCACTTCGCGAAGTATCAGCGATTGCGTTCACCGACATCGAATCGCAGGACGACGTTCGGGTTCCTTCCGGTGTAACTGAGTTCGATCGCGTTCTTGGCGGCGGCATCGTTCCCGGCACGCTCGTCTTGATCGGTGGCGATCCGGGCATCGGCAAAAGCACACTACTGCTGCAAGTCGCTGACAAGCTAAGCGCCGCCGGCGCGCTCGTGCTTTACGTCTCGGGTGAAGAGTCGGAACGGCAGATCAAGTTGCGCGGCGAACGTCTTGCCGTTGACGCGAAGAACGTCTATCTCCTGCCCGAAACCAATCTCGAAAACATTGTCAAAGAGATCGAGCGACTGAAGCCCGGTGCGGTCATCGTCGACTCGATCCAAACTGTCTTTTCGAGCGTGATCGACTCCGCGCCGGGATCAGTCTCACAGGTAAGGGAGGTCGCCCATCGGTTCTTGATGCTGGCGAAGACGCGCGGCGTTCCGATCTTTCTCATCGGACACATCACGAAAGAAGGGTCGATCGCTGGTCCGAAGATTCTCGAACACATCGTCGATACTGTGCTGTATTTCGAAGGCGAACGTCATCACAACCATCGCATCGTGCGTGCGGTGAAGAATCGCTTCGGCGCGGCGAATGAGGTGGGGGTGTTTGAAATGACCGGCGCAGGATTGATGCCGGTCGCGAATCCGTCGCAGATGTTTTTACAGGAGCGGCC
>Ga0070681_10003222_pt1 | contig 15214 bp, 10 predicted proteins | sample KBSC83BmetaG_FD_65650 | JGI IMG/M metagenome (GOLD analysis project Ga0070681, IMG submission 65650) | Corn rhizosphere microbial communities from Kellogg Biological Station, Michigan, USA - KBS C8-3B metaG | ecosystem: Host-associated > Plants > Roots > Rhizosphere | place: USA: Michigan...
TCGGCCGCACGATTCGTGTGGAGGGCATCGCGCGAGTCGTCGTGGGCGTCATGCCGGCACAGTTCGACTATCCCGAAGCGCGCACCGACCTCTGGATGCCGTTGCCTAACTTCAACCCGGACAGCCTGGGCGACCGCAGCAACCACTACCTGTTCATGGTCGGGCGGCTCAAGCCCGGGGTGACGCTGGCGCATGCGCGCGCCGAAGCGGCGGCGATCGCACAGCGCATCATGCGCGACAATCCGCAGAACTTCGATCCGTCACGCCCGCTGGTGCCGCACCTCTCGGCGGTGTCCGACGATCTCGTGGGCAAGACGCGACCGTACCTCTTCGCGCTGCTCGGCGCGGTGAGTTTCGTGCTGATGATCGCGTGCGCCAACGTCGTCAACTTGCTCCTCGTGCGTGGCGAGGCGCGGCAGAAGGAAATGGCGCTGCGGAGCGCGATCGGGGCGTCGCGGTCGCGGTTGGCCTGGCAACTACTCGCCGAGAGCAGCCTGCTGGCGACCGGCGGCGCTGCGTTAGGACTGGCCCTTGCGTGGGCCGGCGGGCGCGGGCTCCATGCGGTGGCGCCGTCCTCGATTCCGCGACTCGATGCGATCGGCATCGATTGGCGTGTCGTGGCGTTCACGGCCTTCGTTGCGTGCGTGACCGCGCTGCTCACCGGCGTGCTCCCGGCGCTGCGTGCATCGCGCGTGCGGGCCGGCGAGGCGCTCAAGGACGCGGGGCGCGTCGTGGGCGCGCACGGCGGCGGCCGCCCCGTTAGGCGCGCGCTCGTGACGGCCGAAGTGGCGCTGGCGGTCGTGGCCGTGGGCGGGGCGGGCATGCTGCTGCGCAGCTTGTGGAACCTGCAGGCGCATCGACTCGGCTTCGAGCCGCACAACGTGCTCACAGCCGGCGTGTCGATCGCGCGCACCGACTACGACGACGCGCACGCGGCCGTGTTCTTCGAGCAGCTGGTGTCGCGCATCCGGGCGCTGCCTGGTGTCCGCGACGTGGGCGCAGTCCGCTGGCTGCCGGTCGTCGATGAAGGCGGCCTGTGGGGCTATCGCGTGGAGGACGCGGACTACACGGTCTCGCGGTGGCCCGATGCCGTGCCGCAGCAGATCACACCCGGCGCGTTGTCCGCGATGGGGATTCCCCTGCTCGCCGGCCGCGACTTCAGCGACGCCGACGGCGCCGGCGGCGCCCTGGTCGCCATCGTCAGCCGCGCATTCGCGGACGCGAGCTGGCCGGGCCGCGATCCGTTAGGCAAGCGCTTCCGCCTCGGCGGCGACTCGCCGTTCATGACGGTGGTCGGCGTGGCCGGCGACTTCCGTTCGCGCGGTTTCGACGACACGCCCGAGCCGACGATGTACTTCCCGTATGCCCAGAGCGGAATCACCGCCTACGGCGAGCCGCGCCAGATGAAACTCGTGATTCGTGTCGACCGGGACCCGGGCGCCAAGGCTGCGGCCGTGCGCGGCATTCTTCGGTCGCTCGACCCGGCCGCCCCGTTGTCCGAGGTGCGCACGCTCGACGACGTGGTTGGTACGTCCGTCTCCAACCGTCGTTTCACGACCGCGCTCCTTGCCGGGTTCGCCGTGCTCGCGTTAGCACTCGCCGGCATCGGCACGTACGGCGTCGTGTCCTACGGCGTCGAGCAGCGCGGCTTCGAGATCGGTGTGCGCAAGGCCCTGGGCGCCGGCGACCGGGCGGTGATGATTCTCATCATGTCGGAAGCGATGCGCCTGGCGCTCGTTGGCATCGGCGTGGGTCTGATCGCGATGGCCGGCGTCGGCCGCGCAATTCGCTCGATGCTCGTGGACGTTCCGGCGGTCGATCCGGTGACGCTCACCGGTACGGCACTCCTGCTCGCGTTGGTCGCGGCGCTCGCCGCGATGCTGCCGGCGAAGCGGGCGTTAGGCGTCAGTGCCGCCGAGGCGATGAAAGCGTGAAACAAGCGCAGCGCTTCCCTCAGCGCGCGCAAGCGCGCGCTTCCCTCGCCTCAGATCGCCAGCTCTCCCACTCGTGCTCCGCGTCCCTCACGCGAGATGCGCGACAACAGGCCAATCGCCAGCCAGCACGCGAGCATGAACGATCCGCCGTACGAGAAGAACGGCAGCGGGATGCCCGTGATCGGCATCAGGTTCAACGTCATGCCGACGTTGACGATGATGTGCACCAGCCAGCTCGACGCGAGCCCCATCGCGACGAGGCTGCTGAACGAGTCGTTGGAGCGCTCCGCGATGCGCACGGCGCGGAGGAGCAGGAACAGGAACAGCATCAGCGCCACCGTCACCCCGATGAAGCCCAGCTCTTCGCCTAACACGGCGAAGATGAAGTCGGTGTGCTGCTCCGGCAGAAACGCGAGGCGCTTCTGTGTGCCCATCAAAAAACCCTTGCCTAACCAGCCGCCCGAGCCGATGGCGACCTGCGACTGGATCACGTGCCAGCCGGACCGGCGCGGGTCGATGGACGGATCGAGAAACACCAGCAGCCGGTGGCGCTGATAGGGCGCCATTCGCTCCCACAGCACCGGCGCCACCACGCCCGCGACGACGTTGGCCAACATCAGGCCGACGCCCTCGAGCATGAAGGGCTTGTACCAGAGTACGAGTGCCAGCAGCAGCAGGAACCACGCGCCCCAGAGACTCGTGTTGAATGCGAGAATGAGGCTCACCGCGGGCGACGCGACCAGCACGAGCAGCGGGAACGGCACTCCGGACCAGTAGAGCATCGCGAAGAAGATGCCGATGAACACCAGGCCCGTGCCCAGGTCCGGCTGCATCATGATCAACGCCCACGGCAGGAATGCCACGAGCGCCGGTTGCCACAGGTCGAGCAGCGACTTGGGCGGCTCACGCCGCGCGGCGAGCACGCGCGCCAGCATGAGCACCACCGTCACCTTGGCCAGCTCCGACGGCTGGCCTAACCGAACGCCGCCGATGGCGATCCAGCTCTTGTGGCTCGCGGCGGTGCCGGCGCCCTTGCCGATCACGAGCAGCAGGGCCAGCAGCGCGAGCGACATGAGGTACGTCGGCAGCGCCGCCCACTCGAAGAAGCGCACCGACGCTCGGCTCACCGCGTACGCCGCCACGATGCCGAAGATGAGCCAGCGGATCTGCGACGCCCACGCGTGGGTCGCCGAGGTCGGCACGTCGGTCTGCCCCGCCGAATACACCATGGCAATGCCGTACGCCGACAACAGCAGCGCCGTGATGACGAGCGGGATGTCCACGACCACGCGGCGGGACGGCATCATCCCTCGGTGTTGATGTGCTGCGTCGGCGCGACCTTCAGATACGACTGAATGATCTCCGATGCGATGCGCGCGGCGCGCGCCCCGTGTCCGCCGAATTCGATCAGAACAGCGACCACGATTTTCGGATCATCCGCCGGCGCGAAGCCGACGAACCATGCATGGTCGCGCGTCCGATCCTGCGAGTTCTGCGCGCTACCCGTTTTCCCGGCGAGCACGGTGCCCTGGATCTGCGCACTGCGCGCCGTACCGGACGACACGACGCCGGCCAGCGCCGCGCGCAACCCTTGGAGTTGGTCCTCGCTCAGCGTGAAGACGCGCGTGCGATCGGGCTTGTGCCGGGCGATTTCGGGGCGCGATTCGGTGCCGTCGGTGGCCAGCGCGGTGTAGAAGCGCGCCATGTTGGCCACGGTCTGCGCATTCTCGCCCTGACCGATTGCCAGGTTGAGGAGCACCGCCTGACTCCATCCGCGCTTCCCGTATTTGCGATCGTAGTACTCTTCCGCGTCGGCGTACGGAAAGAGCGGACGCGACTCGTCGGGGAGGTCGATGCCCGAGCGTTCGCGTCCACCGAAGCGGATGCCGCCGGCCACGAGCCGCGTTAGGCCCACCTTGAGGCCTAACTGATAGAAGTAGACGTCGCACGACTGCTCGATCGCTTGTGCCAGCGTCAGGTCGCCGTGCCCTTTGTGATTCCAGCACTTGAAGTACCGGTTGCCGAACTGGAAGCCGCCCGTGCACGGCTCGGGCATGCGGTCGTCGAGGGTCGCGATGCCGCTCTCGAGCGCGATGGCCGCCGTGGCCAGCTTCCACGTCGAGCCGGGCGGATACCGGCCCTGAATCACCTTGTTGTACAGCGGATGGTTCGGATCGTCGTTGAGCGATTTCCAGAGATCCTGCGGAATGCCGCCGATGAATCGATTGGGGTCGAACGACGGCGCGCTGTAGAGCGCGAGCACGCCGCCGGTGCGCGGGTCGAGCGCGATCGCGCCGCCCTGGAGCGAATCGGCGAACAACGAGGCGATGTACTTCTGGAGCTCGAGGTCGATGTTCGTGTAGAGCGGCGGCCCCGTCTGCGGCAACAGATCCTGTCGCGCGCCGGCCTCGCGCACCACGCGCCCGCGTGCGTCCACTTCCACAAATCGCACGCCCTCGCGGCCGCGCAGCGAGTCCTCGTACTCTTTTTCCAGGCCGCCCTTCCCCACCTGCTGCCCCGTTTTGTATCCGCGATACTGCGGCGTCGCGAGCTCCGACTCGGTGATTTCGCCCACGTACCCCATGAACGACGCCACCGCGGGTCCGTTGGGATAGTAGCGTTTGGGTGCCGACTGGATGATCAACCCGGGAAACTCGATGCGCCGCTCCTCGAGCACCGACACCACATCGAAGGACGCGTCAGCGAGCACGACCGTGGGCCGGTACGGCGCCCGGCGATAGCGCCTAACGGAGAGGTCGATCTCGTCGGAGCTCAGCGGGATGATCGCGGCCAACCGCTGGAGCGACGCGCGCAGCGAGTCCGCGCTCGGGCTCAACAGCGAGACCGAGTACCCCGGCACATTCTCGGCCAGCACTTCGTTGTGCCGGTCGAAGATGATGCCGCGCGGGGCCGGGAGCGGCACCTCGCGCAGCCGGTTCTCCTCGGACTGCAACGCGTAGCGCGAGTTTTCGACGATCTGCGTGCGGAAGAACGCGCCCAACAAGAGCACGAACAACACGGCCAGCGCCGCCGACACGAGCCGCGCACGGCGCGCGACTTCGTTGGGATGGAAACTCACGTCGCGGGCGCGCGCAAAATCGGGCGCAGAATGAGCAGCGTCAACAAGCCGAAGAGCGCCGTGACCACGCCTTTGAGCGGGGACCACACCAGGAGCTCCACCAGCAGCGCGCCGCCCGCCATCTGATGCGCCGCGAGCAGGACGATCACGTCGAACGCCCACTTGCCGCAGAAGAAGAACAACGCGTTGAGCACCACGTCATCGGCGAAGAACACCGCTTTGAGCCACGAAGCGCCGAAGCCCACCAGGCACATGCCTAACGCACCGGCGCCGAATGCGTGCGGCTCGAGCGAGTCGGCGACCACGCCCATGATCAGGCCCAGGAGCGCCGCGTTGCCCGGCCGGATGCGGATGGCGACGAGCAGGAGCGCGATGAGCAGAAAGTCCGGACTGGCGTGCCAGCCAAGCATCGGCCGCAGCGTGTAGTGCAGGAGCACCAGCACCACGAACGCCAGACCCGTGCGCGCGAGATCCGTCGGCCTCATGGCGAGCGCCTCGTGCCGCTGTCCGACAGCGTGTGCGGCAGGGTGTCGCGCCGAACGCGGTGCACGGTGTCGCGCCGCGCGGGCGCGGACACGAACGATCGGCTCGTCGTATCGGCGCGCGCCGTGTCGGCATGGGCGAGCCGGGCGGCACGCTCGAGCGAATCCCCCGCTGCGACGATGGCCTTGACCGCGGCGTCCGTCCCCCGGCCGCTCTGCCACACGCCGTCGACGCCGGCGACAACCCGCTGGGGCTGGAGGATCATCACGGTCGACATGTCCTGCGGCATCACGGCGGGGCGCAGGAGATACGTGCGCGCCCACAGCTCCGACGTCTTGAGCTCGCCTAACACAGTGCCCACCGGGATCCCGCGCGGAAACGTGCTGCCCAGGCCCGAGCTCACGATCAGCGTCCCGGGCTTGAGCGTGCTCCGCACCGGGACGCCGCGCATCTCGAGCAGGTAGCGCTCGGGATCGCTGCCCTCGTGGGCCGCCACGATGCCGAACGCGCTGCCGTCCTCCGCCATCGCGCTCACGCGAAAATCGGGATGCGCCCACACGATCGCGATGCTCATCGTCGGGTCGACCGTCTTCACCATGCCGGCCAATCCCTCGGGCGCCACGACCGGGCTGAACACCCGCACGCCGGCGTTCGCGCCCGCGGACAATGTGACGGTGTACTCCTCGCCGATGTCTCGGCCCTGCAGCGCTTCGGCCGGCACGAATCCCCACTTGAGTCGCGCGCCTAACTCGAGGGTCTTGCGCAGCCGGTCGTTCTCGGCGTTGAGGGCGTCGACCGTCATCCCCTGCAGCTCGACACTGTCGCGCACTGTGATGCGCGCCTCGCGAGTGAGCCACGCCTGGCGCGTCAGCTCCGCGTCGTGCTGCAACGCAACGAGCGGCGCCAGCACGGTATGCCGGAGCGCCGCCGTAAATGGATCGCGAAGATGTTCGGGGAGAAACTGTGCGACAAACGCGAGCACGACACAGACAACGAACAGAATACTGTCCCGACGACCATAGGTGCGGGAGGCGTTGGTCACGGCGCTGTCACGACTGGAGGACCGACCAGTATTTGTCCTCGTCGTCCAGGATCCGGCCGGTACCGCGCACCACGCAGGTGAGCGGATCTTCGTCAACGTGAATCGGCAGGTTCGTCTCCTGACTGAGGAGCAGGTCGAGGCCCCGGATGAGCGCCCCGCCGCCAGTCATCACGATTCCGCGGTCCACGATGTCACTCGCCAACTCGGGCGGCGTGATCTCGAGGGCGCGACGCACGGCGTCGACGATCTGCTGGATGGGCTCCTGGATCGCCTCGCGAATCTCGCTCGAGTGCACGCGCACGGTTTTCGGGATGCCGGACACGAGGTCGCGGCCCTTCACTTCCATCTCGCGCTCCTCGCCCACGGGCGCCGCCGATCCGATCTGGATCTTGATCTGCTCGGCCGTCGGCTCGCCGATGAGGAGGTTGTAGTTCTTGCGCATGAACTGCACGATGGCCGTGTCGAGCTCGTCGCCGCCGGTGCGGATGGACGTATCGCTCACGATGCCGGAGAGCGCGATCACCGCGATCTCGGTGGTGCCGCCGCCGATGTCGATCACCATGTTGCCCGTCGGCGTTTCCACGGGCAGCCCGACGCCTATTGCCGCCGCCATCGGCTCGGCCACCATGAAGACTTCCTTCGCGCCCGCGCCTAACGCAGAGTCGCGCACCGCGCGCTTCTCCACCTCGGTGATGCCACTCGGCACGCAGACGATGACGCGCGGCTTCACCTTGAACACGTGGTTGTCGATGATGAGCGTGAGGAAATAGCGCAGCATCTTTTCCGTCACGTCGAAGTCGGCGATCACGCCGTCCTTCATCGGCCGCACGGCCTGGACGCCGTCGGGCGTCCTGCCTAACATGCGCTTGGCCTCGAGGCCCACGCCTTTGATCTTGCCCGAGGCGCGATCGATGGCGACCACCGAGGGTTCGTTGAGTACGATCCCCTCGCCCTTCACGTAGATGAGGGTGTTCGCCGTACCGAGGTCGACGGCGATCGCGTTTGCGGGAAAGAGGGATCCCGCTTTGAAGAGGGGCCAGCGCATCAGAAAACCAGGATAGCGTTCCTGGCGGAACGCGGTGAGCGGCAGGTGGGGAATAGCACGGTCGCGGTTAAACTAGTCGCGCAGACAAATTGCAGCAAGGTGTTGGCTTGACAGTACCTAGCGTGTGTCGATAAGCTCGCGCGCATGAGCGGCGCCCCTCCGAATCGTGCCCCATCATCGTCGTCTGTTCCCCGGCGCGCCGCGGAAGTCGCGATCGTCGACCCATCGGTCTGCGATGCTTGCGGACTCTGCTTACCGCTTTGCCCGCCCGCCGCGATCATGCTCCGCCGGGAAGGGCTCCATATTGACGATTCAAGTTGCACCGGGTGTCGCAAGTGCATCGCACCCTGTCCGGTGGGTGCGCTCGCGATGATCTCGCGAGAGTCGGTCCTGGCGACGAACGCCGCGCCTGCGTGAGCACACGTCGCTGCGACGTACTCATCGTGGGCGCAGGACCGGCTGGATTGATTGCCGCGCGCGAGCTCGCGGGCGCCGCACCGGACCTCGACGTGATGGTGCTCGAGCGCGACCGCGCGGTGGGCGCACCGGTCCGCTGTGGAGAAGGCGTGGGCCACGGCGGCATCGCCGAGTTCATGGACTTGACGGGCGCGCCGTGGGTCTCGCGACGCATCACGCGGGTGGTATTCGTCGCGCCCGACGGAACGCAGGTGCGCGTCGCAGAGGGTGATGTGGGTTACGTGCTCGACCGATCGCGCCTCGAGCCTGCGATCGCCGAGCAAGCCGGCCGGCTTGGCGCCGAGGTCGTGATCGCCACCGAGGCGACGGGTGTCACCCGCACGCAAAGCGGTTGGCGTGTAGCGACTCGCGGACCAACCGGTGCGGGCATCGTCGATGCTCGGTTGGTGATCGCGGCCGACGGCGTGGAGAGTATGGTGGGCCGCTGGGCTGGACTCGACACGCGCGTCCCGGCTCGCGACATGGAGAGCTGTGCCCAATACATCGTGGCGGGCATCGCGTTCGATCCCGACGCGATTTACCTGCACTTCGGCAGCGAGATCGCGCCTGGCGGATATGCCTGGGTGTTCCCCAAAGGTGTCGGCGTTGCCAACGTCGGACTCGGTATCGTCGCCTTACGCGGAGAGCGCGGACGGACCGCGCGCGCGTACCTCGACCGGTACCTCGAGTCCTATTTCCCAACCGGCGTGCGAACCGGATACACCGTGGGCGGCGTGATCGTGTCGCCGACGCTGGCGCGCACGGTGACCGACGCCATGATGCTCTGCGGCGACGCGGCGCACATGATCAATCCGTTATCGGGCGGCGGGATCGTGAACGCGATGAAAGCCGGCCGGCTGGCAGCCCGCGTGGCCGACGCTGCTCTTCGTGCCGGCGATACGACCGCCGCACGCCTCGCGCAGTACCACGCGGAGTGGATGCGTCTGTTGGGCGACGACCACGTGCGATTCTATCGGATCAAGGAAGCGTTGGCGAGGTTCGACGACGCGTTCTTCAACCAGCTCGCTCGATCGGCTAATGGAATTCCCGAACACCACCGAACATTGCGTAAGATCTTTGCGCGTGCGCTCGTCAGACATCCAGCGCTGCTTCCAGTGGTCGCCAAGTATTTCGTCTAGGCGGTCCCAAGATCGCCTCGTAGGCTCCTCTGTAGTTGTCCAAAAGGATAACGAAGGGGATATGAGGGATGGGGAAGATTGCCTCGGCGCAAGGGCCAGTCAATCGCCTAACGCGCGGGGGCTGGCATCTACGCTCCTGTAGAGACGGACACGACCGGACACGACGGACACGGCCGGATCGTTCTGCTGCGGCGGGTGGTCCATCTAAATTGGCTGGCCAAACGCGCGGTGCTTTTGTAAACAACAAAAACAAAGACATTGACTCCGTGAGATAAGGTATGCGCTGCAGCAGAACGGTCCGGTGGTGTCCGCAGTGTCCGTGTCCGTTTCCACGTGAGCGTAGATGCCGGCGCTCGCGCGTCAATCGACACATTACCCCTCGATGTCGAGGCAATCGTCACCATCCTTTGCATCCCTTTTGTTATCCTTTTGGACAACTACAGAGGAGCTCGACGCGCGAGTCTGGCAACATCGTGCTCGCCTAACGCACCACGGACACTACGTCGCGTGAGACTCGGCCGGAGAAGTCGGAGCCGGCGCGGCGTTGAATGATCGACGTGCCGACGGCGCACCGGTTGGCGATGAGGCCCGCAATTGACTCGAGTGGAGCGAGCGCGCCGAAACCGGGTGTCGGCGGCGACCACATGTATACCGGATGTCGTGGGACGGCGAACAGATCGCCGGTCCAGCTCCGTGCGCGACCGATCGTGAAGGCGAGGTCGTAGCCCTCGCGTTGGGCGATCGCGTGCTCGCGCGGGGCGTGGGCGCCGAATGGCCAACTGAGGGTGCGCGAGTCTATGTCGAGCGCGGCGCGCAGATCGGCGCGCGAACACGCGAGCTCGTGCGCCACTTCGCACTCCGCGAGCCACGGGAGACGTGGGTGCGTCGCGGTGTGCGAGGCGAACTCGATGCCGCGCGATTGCCAGCGTCTCATGTCGCGCCACGCGAGGTGCGCGAACCGGCGGCCGCCGTACGCCACGTCCCACCGGTTGAGCTTGCCCGCGTAGTCGGTGACGACGAAGCAGATGGCGGTGAAACCATGCGCCGCGAGCACCGGGAACGCGTGGTCGCGCAGCGCCCGGTAGCCATCGTCGAACGTGATGACGATTTCGTCAGGCGAAGGACGCCGAGCGCCGGTTAGGCAGGCGCGCAGCCGGTCCAGCGAGAGCGTGGTACAACCCCGGCGGGCAAGCCGCTCGATCTGTCGCGCAAACCGCCCGGGTGACAGGCGCGTGACGCCTAACTCAACGCGCCGGTCGACCTTGTGGTAGCACAGGATGCACGGCAGCGTCACGCCAACGCGCGTTCCACCGGCGTGTAGTCCAGACCGAAGGCTTCCGCGACCGCCGGGTAGACGACCTTCCCGTCCACCACGTTCAGCCCCTTGGCCAGCGACGCGTTCTCGCACAGCGCGCGCTTCCAGCCCTTGTTCGCCAGCTGCAGCGCGTACGGGAACGTTGCGTTGGTCAGCGCGAGGGTCGACGTGCGCGGCACGCCGCCCGGCATGTTCGCGACGCCGTAATGGATCACCCCGTCCACCACGTACACCGGATTCTCGTGCGTCGTCGCGTGGATCGTCTCCACCGAACCGCCCTGGTCGATCGCCACGTCCACGATCACCGAGCCGGGCTGCATGATCTTCAAGTCTTCTTTGCGCACGAGGCGCGGCGCCTTCGCGCCTGTCACCAGCACGGCGCCCACCACGAGATCCGCCGTCGCGATCTGCTCGAGTATCGTATGCCTGTTCGAATACACGAGCGTCACGTTGGCCGGCATCACATCGGAGAGATACCGCAACCGCTCGAGCGAGATGTCGAGAATCGTGACTTTGGCGCCCAAGCCCGCCGCCATCTTGGCCGCGTGCGTACCCACCACGCCGCCGCCCAGGATCACCACCTTGCCCGGCGGCACGCCGGGGACGCCGCCCAACAACACGCCGCGCCCGCCGTGCAGCTTCTCGAGGTAGCGTGCACCCTCCTGCACCGCCATGCGGCCCGCCACCTCGGACATCGGCGTCAGGAGCGGCAGCTCTCCGTTAGGCAGCTGCACCGTTTCGTACGCAATGCACGTGGCGCCGCTCTGCATGTGCGCGCGCGTCAACCGCTCGTCCGCCGCGAAATGGAAGTACGTGAAGATGGTCTGCCCCTGCCGCATCCGCTTCCACTCGACCTCGATCGGCTCCTTCACCTTCATGATCATGTCGGCCTGCTTCCAGACCGCATCGGCTTCCGGCGCGATCGACGCGCCCGCCTTCACGTACAGATCGTCCGAGAAGCCGCTGCCGTCACCCGCCGATTTCTCGACGAGCACTGTGTGACCGCTCGCGACCAGGGACTCCGCGCCCGCCGGCACCAGCGCGACGCGGTTTTCGTTCGTTTTGATCTCTTTCGGAACGCCGATGAGCATGGATCGAGATAGTGGATTACAGGTTGTCGGAAAATGAAAGACGAGTGGCCGACGGCGGATGCTACCAGTCGCCGCCGCCCAACGCCAGCACGGTCTGCCGGTCCGGATCGAAGTATGCCGCGGACACCTCCGCGACCGACTCCGGTGTGATTGCTTCGATCAGCGCCAGCACATCGTCGAGCGAGCGGAACGGCTCGTCGTAGAGCGCCACGCCGGCAGCACGATACATCCGTGACGACGGGCTTTCCAGCGACAGCGTGACCTGCCCTTTGAGCTGACTCTTCCCTTCCGCGATTTCTTCCGCTGTCAGGCTCTCGGCTGTGAGTCGAGCCAACTCGTCGCGGATGGCACCACGCGCCTGCACCGCCGTCTCCGGCGCCGTGCCCACATACACGCCGTGCGAGCCGGTCTCGGGATGGAAGTTCTGGAAGGAGTAGACCGAGTAGGCGAGACCGAGCTCTTCGCGCACGCGCTGAAACAGCCGCGAGCTCATTCCGCCGCCCAATACCGTGTCGACCAACACGACGGCATAGCGGCGCGGGTCGCTGTGCGCCACCGTCGGCGAGCCGAACACGATGTGCGTCTGCGCGCCATCGCGCGGCACGTGACGCTCCAACGGCGGCGCCGGTGTGAGCGCCGGCGTTTCGAGCGGTGCGGCGTCGCCTTGCTCCACGGATGCCCAACCGGTCTGCTCGAGGATCTCGAGCAGCCGATCGTGATCGACGTTGCCGGCGGCAGCCAGCACGACCTGCGGCGGGTGATACGCGCGCGTGTGCAGCTCGCGCAGCTCGCGCACGCCGAGCGCGCTCACCGTCTCGCGCGTGCCGAGGATCGAATAGCCGTAGGGATGCGCGCCCCACATGGCTTCATTGTGGAGCTCGAACACGAGGTCGTCGGGCGTGTCCTCCACCATGCCGATTTCTTCGAGCACCACCTTGCGCTCGAGTCGCAGGTCCTCGGCGCGCAGGAGCGGCCGGAACACGAGGTCGCCGATCACGTCCGCGGCTTGCGGCAGGTGTTCGTCGAGCACGCGCGCCTGGTAGGACGTGTGCTCGCGCGCCGTGTACGCGTCGAGCGATCCGCCTAACACCTCGAGCGACAGCGCGATCTCGCGCGCCGAGCGCGAGCGGGTGCCCTTGAACACCATGTGCTCGAGCAGGTGCGACACGCCCATGCGGTCGCGCGGCTCATGGACCGACGCGGCGCGCACCCAGGCCCCGAAACTGACCGACCGCACTCCCGGCATGTATTCCGAGAGCACGGTCAGTCCGTTGGGCAAGGTCGTGCGGCGCAGTCCCGTGTCGGGCTTTCGCCTAACCGGGCTCACCGCCGAGAGCGACCTCCGCGCCGGGAGCGCGGGCGCCCGTGCGACTCGGCGCTGTCGCCGCCGTTGTGCGCCTCCGCGTCGCCGCCCGCTCCGGCCGCCGCCGGCTCCCGATCCCCGGCGCCCTGCGGGCGCTCTCCGCGCTGACGCTCGCCGCGGCCTTCGTTAGACTGCTCGGGCGTTCCTTCCGGCTTAGGCGTAAGCGCCTTCATGGAGAGACGCAACCGGCCGCGCTCGTCCTTGTCGATGAGCTTGACGCGCACCGTGTCGCCCTTCTTGACTACGTCCTCGGTCTTCTCGGTGCGGCCGTGCTGGAGCTCGGAGATGTGCACCAGCCCTTCCGTGCCCGGCAGAATCTCGACGAACGCGCCGAACGGTGTCGTGCTCTTGACCACGGCGTCGTACGTCGCGCCGATCTCCGGCTCCTTGGTGAGCGCCTGCACCATCGCGCGCGCCCTCTCCATCGACTCGCCACCCACCGCGGCGATCGTGACCAATCCCGTGTCTTCGACGGTGATCTCGGCGCCCGTCTCTTCCTGGATGCCGCGGATCGTCTTGCCCTTCGGCCCGATGAGATCGCCGATCTTCTCCGGGTTGATCGTCATCGTCACGATGCGCGGCGCATACGGCGAGAGGTCGGCGCGCGGTTGGGCGAGCGCCTTGTTCATCTCACCCAGAATGTGCAGCCGTCCCTCGCGCGCGCGGGCCAGCGCTTCGCGCATGATCTTGAGGTCGAGCCCCTCGATCTTGATGTCCATCTGGATGGAGGTGATGCCGGTTTCCGTTCCGGCCACCTTGAAGTCCATGTCGCCCAGGTGGTCTTCCGTGCCGAGAATGTCCGTTAGGATGGCGTAGCGATCGCCTTCCTTGATGAGACCCATTGCGACGCCCGCCACCGGCGCCTGGTACGGCACGCCTGCGTCGAACAGGGCGAGCGAACCACCGCACACCGACGCCATCGACGACGACCCGTTGGATTCGAGCACGTCGGACACCACGCGAATGGTGTACGGGAACTTCTCGAAGTCGGGCAGGAGCGGCTGCAGCGCGCGCTCGGCCAGGTTGCCGTGACCGATCTCGCGGCGGCTCGTGCCGCGCATCGGCCGCACTTCGCCCGTCGAGAACGGCGGGAAGTTGTAGTGCAGCATGAACGTCTTGGTCGTCTCGGCCGGATCGTCGATCGAGTCGAGGCGCTGGACGTCGTTGGCCGTGCCTAACGTGACGACCACGAGCGCCTGCGTCTGGCCGCGCGTGAACAGCGCCGAGCCGTGCGCGCGAGGCAGGATGCCGGTCTGGATGGTGATCGGCCGGACGTCGTTCGCCTTGCGTCCGTCCACCCGCTCGCCGCTATCGAGGACCTGCGAGCGGAGTGCGCGATACTCGACGTCGCCCACGAGATCGGCGATGTCGCGTGCGTTGTCGGGGAAGTCGGTGGTGACGGCGGTGATCACTTCACGCTTCACGAGCTCGACGGCGTCGATGCGCTCGTGCTTGTCCTTGCGATTGATCGCTTCGCCGATCCGGCCTTCGGCCAGATCCTTGACGCGCGCGGACAGCTCGGCCGGGTGATCGGCGCGGGTCCACTGCATCTTCTCGACTTTGCCTTTGGCGAGGAGCTCCTTCTGGAAGCCGATCAGCTCCTGGATCGCGCGGTGGGCAATGCCTAACCCGTCGATCACGTCTTCCTCGGACACCTCGAGGGCGCCGCCCTCGACCATCACGATCGAGTCCTGCGAGCCGGCGACGATGACGTCCATGTCGCTGAACGCGAGCTGCTGGAACGTCGGGTTCACGACCCACTTGTCCTGCAGCCTGCCTAACCGAACGCCGGCGATGGGGCCCAGGAACGGAATGCGTGACGCATTGAGCGCGAAGGACGTCGCCAGGAGCGCGAGCACGTCGGCGTCGTTCTCCTGGTCGGCGGAGATGACGTAGACGAACACCTGCACTTCGTTCTTGAATCCTTCGGGGAAGAGCGGCCGGATGGACCGGTCGATGATGCGCGCCGAGAGGATCTCTTCGTCGTGGGGCCGGCCTTCGCGCTTGATGAATCCGCCGGGGATTTTGCCGGCGGCGTAGGTGCGCTCTTTGTACTCGACGGTGAGGGGGAAGAACGGGAGCGGGCTCAGGGTGTCGCTGACGGTGACGGCGGCCAGCACCATCGTTTCGCCGTACTGGACGAGCGCGGATCCGGCGGCCTGCTTGGCCATCCGGCCGGTCTCGATCACCAGCTTGCGGCCGGCGAATTCTTTTTCTAGTCGTTGCATCATGGTTGTACTCGTAACGGGAACAGAAAACGCGCGGGG
>Ga0070681_10003224_pt1 | contig 15207 bp, 9 predicted proteins | sample KBSC83BmetaG_FD_65650 | JGI IMG/M metagenome (GOLD analysis project Ga0070681, IMG submission 65650) | Corn rhizosphere microbial communities from Kellogg Biological Station, Michigan, USA - KBS C8-3B metaG | ecosystem: Host-associated > Plants > Roots > Rhizosphere | place: USA: Michigan...
CTGCTGATCTAGCTGCTGCGGACGAGGACCGAGGCCTTCCGTGAATAACTAGATTTAGGGTAGACCTTAATCCCGAAAGAAATGGCAAGCTATGATGTGATTTTTATCGGCGGCGGCCCTGCTGGCTACGTCGGCGCAATTCGTTCTGCTCAGCTCGGCCTCTCCGTCGCCGTCGTCGAGCGCGAAGGACTCGGCGGCACCTGCGTCCTTTGGGGCTGCATTCCCGCCAAAGCACTCCTCGAGTCCGCGTCACTGGCGACACGCATCTCCCACGGCGCTGACTTCGGCGTTACCGCTGGAGATCTCAAGCTCGACTATGGCGTGGCGATGAAGCGGTCCCGCGCGGTCAGCACCCAGAACTCCAAAGGCGTCGAGTTCCTGTTCAAGAAAAACAAGATCACCTGGATCAAAGGCAGCGGAAAAATCACCGGCAAGAATGCCGTCACCGTCAAAGTCGATGGCAAGGAAGAGAAGCACGACGCGAAAAAGGCAATCGTGATCTCCACCGGCTCCCGCGTCAAAGGCCTCCCGCAAATCGGACTCGAGCTCAACAAGTCCACCGTCATCTCCTCGGACGAAGCGCTCACCCTCGAGAAAGCGCCGAAGACAATGGCAATCGTCGGCGCGGGTGCGGTCGGCTGCGAGTTCGCCGACGTCTTCAGTGCCTTCGGTACCCAGGTCACCCTCATCGAAGCCCTGCCCGGGATTCTTCCTCTCGAGGATGCCGACTGCAGCGCCGAGCTCACCAGAAGCTTCAAGAAGCGCAAAATCGATGTCCTTGCCGCGGCGAAGATAGGCGATGTAAAGGTGGGCAAGAGCTCCGTCAGCATGAGCGTCGAAGTCGGCGGCAAAAAGCAGAACCTCGAGGTTGAAAAAGTACTTGTGGCCGCCGGGCGCGCACCCAACATTGACGATATCGGCATCAAGGAAATGGGAGTGCAGCTCACCGACCGTGGCTTCATCAAGATCAACGAACGGATGGAGACTTCGGTGAAGGGCATCTACGCGATCGGAGATGTCGCCGGTCCGCCGATGCTCGCCCACAAGGGCGAGCGCGAAGGAATCGTCTTCGCCGAATTTCTAACCGGCCAGAAGCATGTCCACCCGGTGAACTACGGCAACGTCCCCAACGCCACCTACTGTCATCCCGAAGTCGCGTCGATCGGCATGACGGAAGCTCAGGTGAAGGAGAAGAAGATCGACTACAAGGTCGGGAAGTTTCCCTTCTCCGCCAACGGCCGTGCCCGCACTTCAGGTGAGACCGAGGGCTTCGTCAAGATCATTCGCGATACCAAGTATGGCGAGATACTCGGCGCGCACATCATCGGCGCCCACGCCACCGAGATCATCCACGAGCTCGCGGTCGCGCGCGAGAACGAGTTCACGGTCGAAGAGGTCGATCTGGCGATCCATGCGCATCCGACCTTGTCTGAGGCCATCGCCGAGGCGACTCTCGACTCGCTGGGCAAGGTCATCCACATCTGATGGGCATGGCGTTGGGTGGCTGAGCGGGAGTTGTGGGCCGTTGCGCTCGGCAGAATGGGCTACGCCGAGGCGTTGGAGCTCCAGCGCAACATCGCCCGCGACAGAATCTCGGGGGCCATCCCACAGGACGTCCTTCTTCTCGTCGAGCATCCCAGCGTGGTCACCCTCGGCCGCGCCGCGAAGGAGAAGCACCTCGTCGCGTCGCCCGAGTTTCTGCAGAGCAAAGGCGTCGAGGTGTTCGAGGTCGAGCGTGGTGGCGACGTCACCTACCACGGCCCGGGTCAGCTCGTGGGATATCCGATCATCGATCTCAAACGGCATCGGCTGGATTTGCACTGGTATCTGCGCAAGATCGAGGAGGCGCTGATCAACGCGCTCGCCGATTACGGGATTCCCGCCGGGCGCAATCCTGCCTACACCGGCGTCTGGACCCACGGCAGAAAGATCGCTTCGATCGGCGTCCACGCCCGCGACTGGGTCACCTGGCATGGCTTCGCGCTCAACGTCACGACCGATCTCGGCTTCTTCGATCTCATCGTGCCGTGCGGGATCGACGGAGTGGTGATGACATCCATTGCGCGTGAAATCGGCGTGCCCGACGTGCCCATTCAGGATGTGCGTGACCGGGTCACCGCCGCATTCGCCGCGGCGTTCGATCTCACCGCGGTCGTCACCTCTCGTTCGGCATTGCTCGAACCTGTGGCGTGACCGACACCCTCAAGGTTTACCCCCCGCGACCGCGAGTCGGAGCGCTCGGGACGCCGCGCGATTTTTCCTCGGAGCTGAACGCCGAGCAGGCGGCGGCGGCAACCCACGGTGACGGTCCGCTCCTCATCATCGCGGGGGCCGGCACCGGCAAGACCCGCACTCTGGTCTATCGCGTCGCGCATCTGCTCGAGCGCGGCGTCGCCGCCGAGCGGATTCTCCTCCTGACCTTCACGCGTCGCGCAGCGCAGGAGATGCTTTCGCGCGCCGAGCGACTGGTGGGGAGCAACAGCAAGCGGGTGCACGGCGGAACCTTCCACGCCACCGCGCATCGACTGCTGCGCCGCTACGGTCCCGCGGCAGGCTTGGCAAAGGATTTTACGATCATGGATCAGGGCGATGCCGCCGACCTGATGCAGCTCTCGCGCGCCCAGCTCGGCTACGCCGCCAAGTCGAAGCGGTTCCCGAAGAAGGAGACCCTCCAGTACGTCTACTCCCGTCATATCAACACCGGGATCCCGATAGACGACATCATCCGCGACGGTTACGCGCAGTTTGTCGACTACATCGAGGACTTCGGCAAGATTTACGGGGACTATACTCGCAGGAAGCAGGAGCGAAACCTCGTCGATTACGACGACCTCCTGCTCTTCTGGGCGCTGCTGCTCGAGGCGTCACCAGAGCTGGGGAAAAAGATCTCCGGACTCTACGACCACATTCTGGTCGACGAGTATCAGGACACCAACGTCCTGCAGGCGCGAATCCTGGCGGGGATGTGCAAGGCGCATCGGAATCTGACCGTCGTCGGTGACGACGCGCAGAGCATCTACTCTTTTCGCGGCGCCAATTTCCGAAACATCCTCGACTTCCCGAAGCAGTTTCCGGGTGCGACCGTCGTCGCGCTGGAGCAGAACTATCGGTCGACTCAGCCGATTCTTTCGGTCACCAACTCGCTGATCTCGCGCGCCGCCGAGCGCTTCACCAAGAATCTTTGGACCCAGCGCATCGGCGGTGAGCAGCCGTGGCTGGTGGCGGCACGCGACGAGCAGCAGCAGACCCAGTTCGTGGTGGATCGAATCCTCGAGCTCCACGAAGAGGGCACTCGCCTGAGCGAGATCGCGGTGTTGTTCCGAGCGGGGTACATGTCGGCCGATCTCGAGATCGAGCTCACCAATCGCAAGATCCCGTTCGAGAAGTGGGGCGGGCTGAAGTTCCTCGAGGCAGCGCACGTGAAGGATGTGCTGGCGTTTCTCCGCATTCTCGAGAATCCGCGCGACGAGGTAAGCTGGTACCGATTGCTGCTGTTGCTTCCGGGCATCGGTGACGCGACGGCGCGCGCCGCGATCGACGCGATGGCGGCCGCCGCCTGGGAATCGACCGCCTTCGGCCGCTACAATCCCCCGCCCCGGGCGAAGGCCGCGCACGCCGCTCTCGTCAATCTTCTCGACGGCCTGCGGTCCGGGACGCCGCAAGACCAGGCGCAGGTCGTCGCCGACATCGCCCGAGTACGACTGCTCTACGACAACATTCTTCGTGAGCGTTACGACCGCGTCGAGCCGCGGCTCGCGGATCTCGACCAGCTGCAGATCATCGCCGCCGGTTATCCTGATCGCGCCACTTTCCTTTCGGCCCTGGCGTTGGAGCCACCGCAGGCGACCCAGGATCTCGCCGGCGGCAGCAAGGAGGAAGACGACTGCCTCGTCCTCAGCACCGCGCACTCGGCCAAAGGCAAGGAATGGGATGCGGTGTTCGTGATCTGGGCGGTCGATGGCTGGTTCCCTTCGGCGCGCTGCCTCAGCAACGACGAAGAGACCGAGGAAGAGCGGCGACTGATGTACGTTGCGCTCACCCGCGCGCGAAACCATTTGAGCGTCACCTATCCGCTCAACGCCTACTCCACCCGACGCAGTGCGAACTACTCGCTCGATCAGCTCTGTCGATTCATCGACCGCGGAGTCCGCGATCAGATGCAACGGGTCGCGCTTTCTACGGACAGGGCGCCTGTTGTAGTCGAGGAAGTGAGGAAGGAGCCGCTGCTTGACCTGCGCGCTCTGCTGCGCGGGCGATTCAGCTGACAGAAAAATGCGGGGGCGCCATTGCTGACGCCCCCGCAAACGTTCCACAACAACTTCAGGCGACTGTTACGCCCCGGTAGTGTTGCAGGCTGTGCGGTCGAAGTTTGGATTGTTGTCCTCGCTGAACGGAACCGGGTAGGCAACATCGGCCCCGAAGTTCGAGCCAGTCGCGCGGAAGTACGGTCCGCTCGGGAAGACGCTGCTTTGAGGCAGACCATAGTTCCGAACGAGGCGCCGCAGGTCGCCCTGGCGGTGTCCGGTCGCGTAGAGCCAGAACGCGCGCTCCCTGAACAGCATGTCGCGCCTTGCGTCTGGGGTCACCGGATCTACGAGTGGCGCCAGTGACGGCGCGCCCGATGTTGCCGGCGGGAATGTCTGGATCTGCTCGGGATAAAGCAGCGGCAGGAGTGCCGCAACCTGAGACCTGAGCGAGTTGAGCTTGGCGATCATCGTTACCCCGTCGCCCCGCTGCATCGCCGCCTCGGCTTCGATCAGCCGCGCCTCTACGCCCGACGCAAGAGGCACGTCGGAGGTGAAGGCGGGGTAGTTGTCGAGCCTGTAGCAAACGATGGATCTGGTGAAGCAGGCACCGGTGAGCTCGTACGGAATGCGAGGATCCTGCGCCGTGCGGTAATTGAGACCTTCCGCAGTGGCGTTGGTTGTCGCGGTGTTGTTGTCCGGACGAAGGGCCGCGCCCGTAGAGGTTGTCCCGCCCTCGAGGTTCGAGATCGTGTAACGGCCGTTGTCCATCAAGGAAGCAATGGCATTGTTCTGCGCGGACGTGTTGGTCGAGTGCTCGATCAGGTAAACGAAGGTCGTGCCGACGCCAGAGACTGCGGCCTCAGCCTCGTCGTAAAGCCCGAGGTTGAGCAGCGCCCTTCCCTTTCCAACCATCGCCAGCTCGTTCGTCGGATCGGCGGCCAGCGCGGCATCGAACGCTACGATCGCAGAGTCGTTCATCTGCGTCGTCGTTTGCGCGGCCCCGTACTGAATCGCGGTCGGATCGATGTCGCCCTCGGCGGGAACGTTGCTGAACGGCACGCCGCCGCACCATCCCTCACTGAGCGTGACATAGGTGTAGCCAAGCGCGGACTGGAGATCGGTCCTGAAGCCGTCCGCATCGTCCAGATCCGTTTCAAACTTGTCAACCGCGGCGAGGGCCCGCAGAGCGAGCATTCGTGCCTGTTCGAGCCGCGAGAAGGCGTTGTCGGAGATGTTGCCCAGCTGCGGCGGCTGCAGAGTTCTGCGATCCGCTGCAAAACGGGTGGTGAAAGAGTCACCCCAGGCGAATTCGTCCGAGATGACGCCCGACGCCGACAGGAATGCATCGTCGCCAAGTCCACTGTAGCCTCCCTCGAACTGACGCACGGCGCCGTTCACCAGCGCCGGAACAGCCGCGGCCGTAGCCGTTGCCTGCGGTGAAAGCTGCGCCGGGTCTTCGACCTTGACGAGCTTATCCGTGTTGCACGCCGCGAGCGATGTCGCGACGGCCCCACCGATCAGCAATCGGGAAAGAGCCCGTGAGCTCGTCCCGCGTAGTATATGATTCATTATTGTCCCTTCAGCGGTTTAGAGTTTGAGATCGAAACGGAGCGTGAACGTTCTCGTCGGTGGCTGAGTGTTGAACTCGCCCTGATTGAAAGCGTTCCCACCACCTTCATTGATCTCGGGGTCGAGGCCGGTGTAATCAGTCCAGGTGTGCAGGTTACGCCCTGAAAGGGTGATCGCCGCGCCCTTCAGACTCGCGAAGCGCGTTGCGAACGACTCAGGCAGCCCGAACCGGACCGACAGCTCCCGCCACTTCACGAACGACGCATCCTCGATGTAGCCGTAGGGCGTCGCGTTGAACTGTGCGAATTGCGATCCGATGAACGCGGCCTGTGAGGCAAGGGACGCATTCGGGTTGGAGATCGCGCCGCAGAACCCATAGAACGGGTTCGAGTGCTGGGTGCGGCAGCGGAAGTACTCCGTTTCGTTCAGCTGACGGTTACCCGAGCGGCGCTCGAACAGGGTGCTGACCGAGATGTTCTTGAACAGAGTGACGTCGAACGAAAGGCCCTGGCTGCTGGTCGGAAGCTGTGGACCGACGTAGGCGATGTTCAGCGTATCCAATCCCCCCTGTCCATCCGGAACGACCAGGAACTTCGAGCTGTCGACCGACACTTCGGCAACCGACAGCTTGCCGTCGCCGTTGGCGTCGTTGTACTTGATCGGCGTAGCGAAATAACCGCCGGCCGAGAACCCCTCACGATGCTGCTGCTCACCGCGGTTCAGGCTGATCGGAGCGATGCCTTCGCCGAGCTTCTCGATGCGATTGTGCAGCGTCGCAGCGGTCACCTTCATGTCGAAAGTGAAGTTGTCTCTCTGCAGGACGTTCAGGTTGAGTCCAGTCTCCGTTCCCCAGTTCTTGACGCTGCCGAGGTTCTGGAAGACCGTCGCCGTGAGTCCGGAAGAAGGTGCGAGACTGCGAGCAACGAGCGCGTCCTTGGACTTGCGCGTGAACGCGGTGAATTCCGCGGACAGACGATTCTGAAGCAGTCCAAGATCGAAACCGCCCTCGAACTCTGTCGTGCGCTCGACCTTGAGGTTCGGATTGCCGGTCGCAGTGAGGATTAGCGCCGGAAGCTCGGAGCCTACCCGCTGAATCGCGCGGGAGCCGAAGAAGCTCTCGGCCTGACCGAATCCGGGGCGCTGTCCCGCCTGGCCCCAGCCAGCGCGGAGTCTCAGCTGATTGAGGAAATTAAGGCGGGGGAAGAAGGACTCGTCCGAGACGAGCCACGATGCGTTGACCGAAGGATAGAAGCTGAGGCCCGTTACGTCTCTCACCAGGCCGCTGTTGTTGTCCGCTCTAATGCTTCCGGAGAGGAACAGGCGGTCGCGGAAACCGAGCTCCTGGCGCAGGAATCCTCCCACCGACTTGAGCTCAGTGTGAGTCTCGTCCACGTCGAATTGCGTCGTGGCCGCCGCGCATGAGCGCGTACCCGCGGGGATCGACTGACCAAAGCACTCAACCTGCTCGAACAGCTCTCTCTGATAGCTGCCACCGACCGTGGTCGTCGACACCAGCGACGACATCGGGTTGAAGGTCGCAGCCCCCGAAACGTTGGAGGTCCATTCGAAGTTGTTGCCGCGGAAAGCATCGCGGAATCCGACATCGAACTCGCCGCCGATTGGCAGCACGTTTGGATCGAGGCTCTCGGCATCCTGACGGCCGTAGTAGTCGAGTCCGGCGTTTCCGTTGATGCGGAGCCAGGAGAGCGGCGTGTAGTTGGTGTTGGCGCCGATGATGAATCGGTCGATGATCTGATCGGCGAAGTTGTGCTTCTGGTCGGCGTAGTTCGGACCGAACAGTGAGCCAACTCTTCCGACCGGTACGCCCACCGTGTCGCTCTCCATGCCCGGGAGATACTGCGCCGGACCGGTGAGGGCGATGATGATCGGGCTGAAGATGCTGTTCGACTCGCCAAGCCGCCGGTGATTGCTGGTGATGTAAGCACCGGTGATTTGCGCCGTGGCTTTGCTGCCGATGCGGGCGTTGAAATTCCCGCGCAGGCTGGTGCGGGCGATGTTGTTCGGACGCAGCACTCCATCCTCGGCCTCGCGGTCGGCCGACAGATAGTAGGTCAGAGCTTCGCTGCCGCCGGAGACGTTCGCGCCAATCTTGTTATGCTTGCCGTTGACGAAGGGCGTGGTCCGCGCGTCGCGGAATTGGTCGAACGACAGAAGCACGTCCTGCGTGCAGGTTCCGGCCGCCGCCTGGTAGTTGTGGCAGGTCGAGAACGGTGCGTTCCCGGCGCCGAACAGACCGGTGGTGAACAGAACCTCGTTGTCGGTCTCGTAGTATTCCGTGCTCGTCGGATCGATACGGGTGAGCGCGGCGTAGTTGAGAGGATAGTTGTTCTTGTCCTCGATCTTGCCCGTCTCGACGTACGCGTTCCAAACCGGCGCTCCGGTCACGCCCTTCTTGGTGGTGATGAGGAGCACTCCGTTCGCGGCCGCGCTGCCGTAAATCGCGGACGCTGCCGGGCCCTTCAGGATCTCGATGTTCTCGATTTCTTCAGGGTTGAGATCGTTGAGCCGCGAGTAGTCGCCGCCACCGGTGCTGATTCCGCCTTTGCCGTTGGAGATGAGCACCCCGTCAACATAAAGGAGCGGCTCGTTCGAGAGCGACAGACTGTTCGCACCGCGGATACGGATGCGCTGACCGGCGCCCGATGCGCCGCCAGTGCTCTGCAGCGTGACGCCCGCTACACGAGCCTGGAGGACGTCCGCCATCTTGGTGATCGGACCCTTGTCGAGGTCGGCAACGGTGATGTTCCCGGTATTGGTACCGGTTTCGAGCCGCCGTTGGGCCTCGCCGGTGACGGCATTGACCACGACCTCTTCCAGTCGCGTTGCCGCTGTTCCGAGCGCGAACTCCGCGCTGGCGCTTCCGCCATCGGAGACAGTCACGCGCTGGGTCATTGCGCCGTAGCCAACTCTTCGCGCGCTGACGTCATACGACCCGGCTGGAACACCGGAGATTGTAAATCGACCTTCCTGATCGGTGAGAGCGCCACGCTGGGTACCATTGACCCTGACCTGGACGCCCTGCACGGGTAGCTGCGAGGCTTTGTCGACCACGCGACCCGTGATTGTCCCGCTGCCCTGCGCCGACACACTGCCTGGAAGCAGTGCGAGCGCAAAGAGTGTTGCTACGAATCCTACGATTCTTCGCATTGTGTTCTCCCTCTTGTTTCGAAATCGCCGGGACACCCGGCGTTGGGTGCATTTCACCCATTCCATCACAACGAAAAACGAAAAGAGCTTCGCTAACCCTGCGTCGGTCCCTCCCTGTTGAGTGTGAATGAAGCGATCCTTACTGCCGCAAGTCGTCCTGAATTCCGTATCGCCGCGTGGCGCGACGGAAAGGCGTCAGAGCGCTGAAACTGATTTAGCGGTCAATGCCGGGTCCCTGCCGATGCGGAGTCGGACCCGAGCGAAAAACTGAACGGCTGCTGGACGAGCTGCCGCACGGCTGCTCCCGCTTTGATTGCCGGTGCGTAATGCGCATCAGCCAAAGCTTTGACGGCAGCCTCGGCAAACAATGCGTTCGTCGCGGTCACGATCCCCACCGATCCCTGCTCGATCTCGCCGCTGGCCGAGACCACGAATTCAGCAACCACCGAACCCTTCGTATGGGATGCGACGAGGTCGGGTGGGTAAATGACCTGGAGGTTGGTGTTCGAGAGATGCGCCGGGGTGTCGACTTCGTCAGCCGTGTAGACGACGTGCTGGTCGGTGAGCGCATCGACATCGACAAGCCGCTGGGGCGGAGTCGGCAGCTCCGTATCCTTGCCCCGCGACCAGAGCAGAATGGTCCCACAGCTCGACGCCCCGTCGAGCGCGGTGTAGCTGGGCGGCGCATTGGTCGCGCCGAGATAGATCTCGATGCCGTGCAGGGTGGATACCGGGAACGCGTCGAGATCGACTTCCCCAGCCGGCATTGGAACGCCATCGAGCCATACCAGCGGGCGGCATCTCATTCCGCGAATCCTCACGCCGCCGCCGCCGGTCCGCAGCCGCGTCGCGTTCACACCCGGAGTCGACGATATAAGCTGACTGAGCGTTTTGTTGGTGTTGCGGTCGATCTGCTCGCGGTTGATGAAGGAGCCGTTGGACCGACGATGGAGTCGCTCGTAATAGCCGGCGAGGCGTCCCGTGTATTCAACCCGACTCGCCTGCACGACGACCGGTTCGACGGTCGCGGGCACTGCGTCGAGCTGGATCCGCAGGGGAGAGCCCTGGCCGCCCGCGACTACCATTGCGGAACGCGTCGTCGCCGCGAATCCGAGCCGGCGGACCTGAATCTTCGTTGCTCCCGCCGGAAGATTTGCGATGCGGAATTCGCCTTTGTCATTCGTGCGCACCCCTGCTGGTGTTCCGACGATTTCCACGATCGCGCCGAGCACGGGCGCACCTGCCGAGTCCGTCACCACTCCCGCGAGCTCCCCGTAGTTCTGCGCGAGAAGCGTCGAGGGTACGAGCATCGCTCCGATAGAGAGCGTAGCGATCCGTGCGATGATACGCCGCTGCGTAAAGCCAATGCGGTTCATTGGCATCTCCCAAGTGTCAGCGATGCTGACCAGCCAAGCGGCCATCCGGGACGGGCGGCTACCGCTGAGCGGAATCGAACCCGCAACCTACCCGCGGGGGAAAAACGTGGCAAGCGACCTGCCGCCGAATTTCATGTACCGCCTGACGTGCGACACATATCGCACGGCGAGCGTCGGCGGTCAGCCGGTCAGTGTTTGGGTTTCAGTTTCGCGGGCGGGTGTCCCGAGCCACTGACGCAGCTGTGAAAAAGGGGGTCCCGGAGTCCGTTTCGCAAGTGTAATTATTCTACCAATCGTTCGACGCAGGTCGCGGCCTTCTCTCTCGTAGATCCTGTCGAACAGATCGAGATCGCTGGCGTATACTCGCCGCGCCAGCAGTGCCGCGTTGTTCAATTGCACCCGCTCCGCGTAGAGCGGATTGATGGTTTTCAATTGCGGCGCGATGTCGTGCACCAGCTCGCCGCGCGCCCGCGCATACACCGTGTCTCGCACCGCGATTCGCGCGCGCTTGTCGCCCGGATGCGCGGCGTACGCGGAGTCGAGCGATCCGATCAGTCGTGCCCAGAAACGCGCCAGCAGCTTGTCATCCTCCCACTGCGCGTCGAGCTTCGCCGCCGCCGCCGGCTGGCCACGCGATCGAAAGAAAGCCGCGCCCCCACGCGCGCCGACGAACATCGCGAACGATTCGTTGAACGGAGCCTGACCCGCCGCATAAAACGTGTTGTGCGTCAGCTCGTGGATCACGGTGTTGGCGAGATCGAGCGAGTCGCCCTTGAGGGTGGTGTTGAGCAGCGGGTCGTTGAAGAACCCGAGGGTGCTGAAAGCATCGGACGGTCGGACGTAGACATCGAACCCGTCGGCGGCGAGGTCCTTGGCTTCCTTGCGGGCGGCGTTGAAATCGAAGTAGCCCTTGTAGGGGACGCGGCCGACGATCGGGAACCACCAGGTATAAGGCGCCAAGGTGTCGCGGTAAGCGGCCGACACCACGAGCACTAAAGTGTCATGATCGAGGCGCGAGTATGTCGTGAAACTGTCCTTCGTTCTGAGCTTAAGGCTGTCTTTTGCGTACTGACGCGCCGCCAAAACCACCTTTAGCTTCGCGCGAACGTCCTTCGGAGTCGCAGGATCAACTACCAGCTCCGAAATCGGCTGGCGACGGCTCAAAATCTTCGCCTCCTCCCACGCCCCTCGACTGAGGTAACAGGCTGTGGGAGTGGAGATTAGACCCAAAACAACCAGCGCAACCGCTATCGCCAACAATCCGCGTCGCATATTCTTATCACGTGTCCTTCGTTCACCTCCACTGCCACTCGGAATACTCACTTCTCGATGGCGCCAACCGCATCGATGACCTGATCGCCAGGGCCCTCGAATTCGAGCAGCCAGCCCTCGCCATCACCGATCACGGCAACCTCCACGGGGCGTGGGAGTTCCAGGAAAAAGCCAAAAAAGCGGGAATCAAGCCGATTATCGGCATGGAAGCTTATGTCGCGCCTGGCGATAGGCGCGCCCGCGACCGCGTCGGCGGCGACAAAGGCAAGCCCTATTTCCACCTCGTCCTGCTCGCCCAGAACGCCACCGGGTACAAGAATCTAGTCAAGCTCTCATCCCTGGCCTACACGGAAGGTTTCTACGCCAAGCCGCGCATGGACCGAGAGCTGCTCGCCAAGTACAACGAAGGCATCGTCGTCTCCTCCGCGTGCATGGCGGGCGAGATCGCCCACCACCTCCTCTGCGACGAATACGATCAGGCGCGTAGCGTCGCCAGCTGGTACGCCGACGTCTTCCGCGATCGCTACTTCCTCGAGGTCCAGGCCCATGACTCCGAGAACCAGGGCACCCTCAATCGCCGCGTCTTCCAGCTCGCGGAAGAGCTGAACCTGCCGGTCGTCGCCACCAACGACGCCCATTTCCTCACCCGCGACGACCACGACGCGCACGACGTCCTGCTTTGCATCGGCCTCGGCAAGGATTTCTCCGATACCAATCGGATGCGCTACGACGAAGGTCTCTACTTCAAGAGCGCTTCCGAAATTGCCGGTGCGTTCCCCGGCCGCAGTGACGTCCTGGAGAACACCCTTCGCATCGCCGAGGACTCGGCGATCAAGTTCTCGAAGCAGTACCAGGTCCCGTCCTTTCCGCTGCCCCCCGGCGTCGAAACCGAGAACGAGCTGCTGGTACGCCTCGCCGAGGAGGGAGCGCGGGAGCGGTATGGCGCGGAGCTGCCGCAGCACGTCCGCGAGAGACTGGACTACGAGCTCGGCGTCATCACCAAAACCGGCTACGCCGGCTACTTCCTGATCGTCGCGGACTTCATCAAGGCCGCCCGAGAAAAGGATATTCCCGTCGGGCCGGGCCGCGGCTCCAGCGCCGGCTCGCTCGTCGCCTACTCGCTCAAAATCACCAACATCGATCCGCTCAAGTTCGACCTGCTGTTCGAGCGCTTTCTGAATCCCGAGCGCGTGTCGATGCCCGACATCGACGTCGACTTCTGCTTCGAGCGCCGCGGTGAGGTGATCGAGTACGTGCGCCAGAAGTACGGCCGCGACTCCGTCGGCCAGATCATCACCTTCGGAACCCTCAAGTCCCGCGCGGCGATCAAGGACGTCGGCCGCACGCTGGGCTTCACGCCGTCGGAGACCGACTACCTCGCCAAGCTCGTTCCCAATCATCCGAACTTCTCGCTAACCATCGCCGAGGCAAAGGAGCGCATTCCGGAGATCAGTGAGTTCTACGCGAATCGCAAGGACGACACGCGGGAGATCAAGGATCGAAAAGAGCGCTATCGCCAGCTGCTCGACTACGCCGAGAAGCTCGAGGGGTTGTCACGCCACGCCGGAGTGCACGCCGCCGGCGTCGTGATAGCGCCTGGTCCGCTAGACGAGTACGTACCCGTTTGCACCCAGGCGTCGAAGGGCGCCGGCGCCAACAACGCCGACGAGGATTCCATCGTCGTCACCCAGTACGACATGAACGCGCTCGAGCACGCCGGCATGCTGAAGATGGATTTTCTCGGGCTGACCACCCTCACCGTCATTAGCGACACCCTGCGCTCGATCAACGAGCGTACCGGCTCCGCGCCGGATCTCGACACCCTCGATCTCGACGACGTCGAGACGTATCGCATGCTGCGCGCGGGCAGAACCGTTGGCGTGTTCCAGTTCGAGTCGCCGCTTGCAACCGACCTCCTGAAGGGAATGCGCGCCGACCGGTTCGACGATCTGGTCGCGTCGAACGCCTTGATGCGCCCCGGCCCACTCGACGCGGGAATGCACCGGGTTTACATGAAGCGCAAGCGCGGAGAAGAGCCGGTCAAATACATGTTGCCCGAGCTGGAGCCGGTTCTGGAGAAGACCTACGGCGTCATCACCTATCAGGAACAGGTGATGCGCGTCGCTCAGGCGCTCGCCGGCATCTCGCTCTCCGAGGCGGACGTGCTGCGCAAAGCCGTCGGAAAGAAGGACGCCGAGCTGATTCGCGCCGAGCTGGGCAAATTCATCGAGAAGTCGATCGCGCGCGGCCATGATCCGGCCATCATCGAGGAGATCGCGGGGCAGATCGAGACTTTCGGCCGGTACGGCTTCGTCAAGTCGCACTCGGTCGCGTATTCGATCATCTCGTACCACACCGCGTGGCTCAAGACGCATTTCCCCGCCGACTTCATGGCGGCGCTGCTGTCGTCGCAGATCGGCGACACCGACAACGTCGTCAAGTACATCAACGAGGCGCGGCAGCTTCACGTCCCCGGCGCAAAGGAGCCGGGTCTCGAGATCCTGCCGCCCGACGTCAACGAGTCTGGATACAAGTTCACCGTCATCGGCGAGACCCGGATTCGGTTCGGCCTCGGCGGCATCCGCAACGTTGGACGTACGGCAATCGAATCGATTCTCGCCGCCCGCCAGAAGGATGGGCCCTTCCGCTCGCTGTTCGATCTGTGCGAGCGTGTCGATCTTCGGGTCTGCAACAAGCGCGTGCTCGAGGCGCTGGTCCATGCGGGAGCGATGGACTCGCTCGGTGGACATCGCGCGCAGCTCGCGGCCGCGCTCGACGTCGCCATTCGCGAAGCGTCTCTCCGCCAGGAAGATCTGATCACCGGTCAGGCATCGCTTTTTGGCGCACCCGCCGGCGACACCGCGCACGTCGAGAGCAGCCATGTGCTTCCCAATGTGCCGACCTGGACCGAATCGGAGAGATTGGCCAGGGAGAAAGAGATTCTCGGCTTCTACATCTCCGGCCACCCGCTCGAACGCTTCCGCACCGAAGCGGAGATATTTGCAACCCACACTGTCGCCGACCTCGGCCCATGGCGTCCGGAGCAGATGACGCTCTCCGTTGTCGTGACCAGCGTCAAGCGACAGATCAGCAAGCGCACCGGATCAGAGTTTGCGCGGCTCACCATCGAGGATTTCTCGGGGTCCACCGAGGTGCTCGTCTTCCCTGAAAAATGGGCGGTCCTCCACGACCAGATTCGCACCGACGTCCCCATGCTCCTGAAAGGATCGTATCCCCGGCGCGACGAGAGCGCGGACAATCCATCTTTCATCGTAGAATCAGCGACCAAGCTCGCGGAGATGCGGACCAACGGCAACGTGACAGTTGCAATCGACCTCGCCAAGGGCGCATACTCCGGCGATGTGATCTCGGACGTCCGGGCGATCGTCGAGACCTATCCGGGCTCGGCGCCGCTGGAATTCCGGTGGAGTGACGGCACGGGCGCGCCGGTTCGCCTGCGCTCGAGATCGCTGAAACTTGCCGCCGACGGCGCGGCGCTCAACGCATTGCGTAATATTTTGGGCGAGTCTTCCGTTCGACTTCAACGGGGGAGCTGACCAGTGGCTTCAGCAACA
>Ga0070681_10003226_pt1 | contig 15205 bp, 14 predicted proteins | sample KBSC83BmetaG_FD_65650 | JGI IMG/M metagenome (GOLD analysis project Ga0070681, IMG submission 65650) | Corn rhizosphere microbial communities from Kellogg Biological Station, Michigan, USA - KBS C8-3B metaG | ecosystem: Host-associated > Plants > Roots > Rhizosphere | place: USA: Michigan...
TGCCGGGGCGGCAGCGGCGGCAGGTCATCCACGGCATGCCAGGTGACGTGCTCCTCCACCTCCTCTCCGGTCTGCCGGTCCACGAGCGCCAGAAACGCCACCGACAGCGCTGCGCCGGAGGGGTGCCTGCGCCTGCCACCAAAGGCACCGGCCTGCTCGATCAACGAAGGGGCGGTCCCGAGCGTATCCCTCGAGAGCTCGGCGGCCTCGTCATCGATGGTCTCGTTCGGACGCAGCGATCGCCACGGCAGCTGCCATCGCTCGCGGGATCCCGCGGGCGCCCGCTCGAGGAGCACCATGAGGCGCCGGCCGCGCGGCGTGACGATGATGACGTCGATGGTCGGGGTGGAACGGCGCGGTCTTGAGCGCGGAGCAGCAGCGCGAGCGGGCATGTCCTGAATTAGTTGCTTTTCGCGACTAATGTCAAGGACTCGGGATCGTGATCGGAAGCATGCCCGTCATTGGTGCCAGGCCGAGCACCGCGCGCGCCGCCGCACTCTGCGACACCGGAAAGCCGCCCCACGCCACGACGTACGCGGACACATCCGGAATCTGCTGCAGGAAATATGGATTTCCGAATGCCATCACGATCGGATGCTCCCGCCTGCGCTGCAACTCCTCGATGAAGTCCACGAACCCCTGTGGCGCATTGATCGTGGTCACCGTCGAGCTGTGCGCCACGTACGAGCTCACCAGAATCACATCGGCCGAGTCCGCGATCGCGAGCAGCCTGAAGAAATCCGGACGCTCGGCGTCGGCATCCACGTACTCTGGCCGGAGCGCCGGGAAGATTTTCCGCAGCTCCGCGTCGAAGGTCACCCCCGCGCCCAGGTCGGCACGGTGCGCGAAGGTCACGGAGAGAATGCGGGCGCCGTGATTGAGCCGGCCGAGCGGAAGCTGATGCGCGCTGTCGCGCACGAGCGTGATCGACCGCTCGGCGGCCAGCCGCGCGACCGCCGCATCGGCCGAATCGCCGACCACCGCCCGGGCGCTGTCGAGATTCACCACCCGGCTCGTGCGTAAGCCAGTGCGCGCCTTCGTCGCGAGAATCCGCCGCACGGACTCATCGAGCCGCGCCTCGGTGTACTGCCCCGCCTTCACGCCGGCGACCACCGCGTCCACGGTGGTGGCGACATCCTGCGGCTGCAGCAGCACATCCGCGCCCGCCGCAACGGCCATCTGCGCCGCCTTCACCGCGCCGTACGTGTTGAGCACGCCCTGCATGTCCATCGCGTCGGACACGATCAGGCCGTGAAAGTGCATGTCGTCGCGCAGGAGCGATGTCAGCACGTTGTGCGAGAGCGTGCCCGGCACTCCGCTGGAGTCGAGCGCCGGCATCGACCCGTGAAAGGTCATGATCGCGCCCACGTTCGCCTTCACGGCCGCGTTGAACGGCACGAGCTCCACGCTGTCGAGCCGCGCGCGCGACACACGCACCACCGGCAGCGCCAGATGCGAATTCGTGCCCGTGTCGCCGTGTCCGGGAAAATGCTTCCCGGTTGCGATCATCCCGTGCTCCTGGACGCCGCGGATGAACGCGGTGCCGAGCCTCGCGACGAGCGCGGGATCCTCACCGAAGGAGCGCGTGCTGATGACGGGGTTCGCGGGATTGTTGTTCACATCGAGTATCGGCGAGAAGTCGATGTGGAACCCGAGCGCGCGTCCCTCGATGGCCGTGATGCGCCCCTGCTCGTACGCGAGCATCGTATCGCGCGTGGCGCCGATCGCCATCTCCGGCGGAAAGAGCACGGCGCCGCCCAGATCGATGCCGTTGGGAAGGAAATACCCGCCGCGCGCACGGTACCCGGCGCCGAACTCGAGGTCGCCGCCCACGAGGAGCGGCAGATCGCTCATGCGCTGCAGCGCGTTCAGCTTCGCCGCGATCTCCAGCGGCGACCCCACGGACATGATGATCCCGCCCACGTGCTGCTGCGTGATCCACCCGCTGATCTTCCGCCACTGCGGTGCATCGGAGGACACGTAGTCGCCGAACACCTGCGGCCACACCATCTGGGCGGCCTTGTCGCGCAGCGACATCCCCGCGAGCACGCAGTCAGCCCATTCCGCGTCGCTCTTCGAGGCGCACCGGGCCGAGTATGTCCGATTCCCGGCCGAGGGCGCGGGAGCCGAGCCGGGATGCGCGGTGCCGGACCTGCACGCCGCGAGCAGCAGCACGGCAGCCGCGACCGCGCGCGACGATCGCCGCGCCGACTGCCGCCCCCCGGTTGTCACCAGTTGATCGTGCCCTGCTTGCTCGTGTCGACCTGCTCGTCCTTCCCCGTCTTGAACAGGAACGTCTCCATGTTCTTCGTCAGGAACTGCCGTGCCTGCGGGTCCATCAGATTGAGCCCGTAGTGGTTGATCAGCATCGTCTGCTGCTTCAGCCACAACTTCCAGCACTCGCTGCAGATCTCTTCCTGCGCCCGGGCACCGAGCGGCCCGGGAAGCGGTGGACGCTCGAGCCCCTCGCGCGTGTTACCGCACCGGGTGCACGTCACTTCAGCCATCAGTCACTCTCGAAAGCGGGGTTCGCGCGCGCTCAGGCGCGCGCGTAGCGGATCTTCGCCAGGCGCACCGCGGCGAGCATGCGGATGTACACCCAGCCGATGTCGAACTCGTACCACTTCGCCTTGAACTTCGCGGAATGCGGGTCTGCATGGTGATTGTTGTGCAGCTCCTCGCCACCCAGCCAGATCGCGATCGGCGAGATGTTCCGGCTCTCGTCCTTCACATTGAAGTTCCGGTAGCCCAGCGCGTGACCGACGCCGTTGATGATGCCGGCGGCCCAGAACGGGATCCAGAGCATCTGCACGGCCCACACGAGCGGTCCGATGTAGAATCCGAACAGGTACACGTCGATCGTGAGCATGACGACGATGCCGAGCCAGTTGAGGCGCGCGAGCACGTAGCGCTCGAGCCAGTCGTTCGGCGTGCCCTTTCCGTACTTCTCCAGAATGCCGGGCTGCCGAACCGCCTGGCGATAATAGAAGGCGCCCTTCAGGATGATCTCGCGAAGTCCTTCCATGACGGGCGAATGCGGATCACCCTCGCGGTCCGCGAAGGCGTGATGCTTCCGGTGGCACGCCACCCACTCCTGCGTCACGATCGACGTCGAGAGCCACAGCCACACCCGCATCGGAATCTCGGCCAGCTTGCTGAACGTCACGCCGCGATGGGTCTGCGCGCGATGCAGAAAGAGCGTCACGCAGACGTTCGTGAGATGACCGGCGATGACCACGAAGAGCACTGGCTTCCACCAATGCGTCGCCCACATTGCGAATCCTGGCATTGCGTCCTGACCTGAAGATGAAGAGCACCGTTGCGCCGCCCATGACGAGCGGCCGGAGGGAACACCGTTTCGGCAGCGAAAGGCTGGATTACGCGCGCAAAAGGTCCCGCTTCACAATCTACTGCCCAAGGAAAGCCTCAGCCAATACCGAGCTACGATGCTGTCTATCGTGCTGTGCCTGCCGCATGCACATTGGACACGGCGCGGCCCACCGTATTTCTCCCTTCTCAGCGCAGAGTGCCCATGTCCATGCGACGTGCAGTCTCGTGCTCCGTGATCTTTGCCGTGCTTTCCGCCTGCAGCGCATCGCACGTCGATTCGTCCACCGCAGGGGCAACGCTGTTGCGCCGTGACGCCGAATGGGCCGACGCGGCGAAGTCGGGGAAGGACGTCGACAGGATCGTCTCGTACTGGACCGATGATGCCCTGATCATCTTCCCCGGCCAGCCCACGATCGAGGGCAAGAAGGCCATTCGCGCCTACGTGGCCTCCAGCCTCGCCACTCCCGGCTTCTCCATTCACTGGGTATCCGAGAAGCCGGAGTTCTCACCCGACGGAAAGCTCGCCTTCATGCGCGGCACCGACGAGCTGACCGTCCCCGGCCCCGACGGAAAACCGCTCACCCTTCATCTGCGCGGGATCACGGTATGGCGGCTGGAGCCCGACGGGCAGTGGCGCTGCGTCGCGGACGTGTCGAACGAGGCTCCATCGGCGCCAGTGCCGCCGTCTACCTAAGGTTGCGTATTCATTGAGCTTACGAGTCCGCCGGTGGTCACGGTCCCCATCCTGTCCTCGGGCGGCGCGTTGCCCCACGTATCATTGGACGAGTTGAAATCGGGAACGGTACCGTCGGGCCATAGCCGCACACCCGCCAGCGGGGCGCGCACCGGGATCGTCGCCGTGTAGCGGTCGCCGAGGTACCAGATGTCGACGGGAAGCTTGAGATCCTGCGTCGAGCCGTCGGCGAGCTTGAGCCGCATCTCCACCGGAAACGGGATCGACGTGTGCCGGCGAAGCTGAATCATCGCGATGCTCCGCCCGTCGCTCGAGATCGTGGAGGCGCTGTCGATCCCGATGTCGAGGACGTCGTTCGTGTAGAAGAAGCCGCGCCAGAACCACGCCAGATCCCTGCCGGTCGAGCTCTCGATCGACCGGAAGAAATCCGCCGGCGTGGGATGCTTGAACGCCCAGGCCGCCGCATAGTCGCGGAATGCCTGGTCGAACACCGCGCGCCCAACGACGTGGTTGCGCAGCGCGAGGAGCACCGCGGCCGGCTTCCGATACGCGACCGCCCCCAACGCGTCGGGCGGGACGCGGTCCGGCGGCGTCATCAGCGGACGCTGCTCGCCCGTGAGCACGCTCGCCTTCCAGTTGTCGATGTAGAGGGGCCACTGGTAGTTTCGCGGGAATCGCTGCTCGTTCGAGAACGTGTTGATGTACGTGTTGAATCCTTCGTCCATCCACGCGTACCGGCGCTCGTTCGAGCCCACGATCATCGGAAACCATTCGTGTCCGTGCTCGTGGTCGAGGGTTCCGAACACGCCGTTCGGATCCGACTCCTGCGATGCGTAGTTCACGAACACGAGCATCGGATACTCCATCCCGCCAACCGGTCCCGCCACGGACGTCGCCTGGGGATACGGAAACGGCAGCACGAATTGGGAATAGGTCCGGATCGTCCACTGCGTCTCTTCGGCCGCGCGCGCCCACTCCGCGCCCGCCTTCGGCCACTCGTAGTACGCCTGCGTCAGCACTCCCTTCCAGCTCGTCGCGTCCCAGCGGAAGTCCGGCGCTCCCGCCCACGCCACATCCCGCACGTGCTGCGCGCGGAAGCGCCACGTCTTCGTTCCCGCCGTCGCCACTGGCCTCGACTCGGCTTCGGTGATGATGCGTACGATCGAGTCGCTGTGCGCCGCCGTCGCCAGGCGCGTCCGCTGCGCGGCCGTCAGCACCTCCTGCGGATTCTGCAGCAACCCACTCCCCGCTACCACGTAGCCGGCCGGAACGGTCACGGCGAAATTGATGTCCCCGTACTCGAGATAGAACTCGCCCTGCCCCAGATAGGGATCGGTATTCCAGCCGCGCACGTCGTCGTACACATCCACGCGCGGATACCACTGCGCGATCTCGTACAGCGGTCCATCGCGCGCCATGCGGTCCGAGCCGTGCTCCGGCACCGCGAATCCGTAGTCCATCGCGATCGTCACCTTCCCGCCATGCGGCGCGAGCGGTTCCGGCAACAGCACGCGCATCTGCGTCCCGTCGGTCTCCGAAGCGGCACGCGTGCCGTTCGCGACGAGGTTCTGGATCTCGTACCCTCCCTCGAAGCCGCGATCGCCGAATCGCGTGTCCTCCGGAAAGAGATACGAGCCCGCGCTCCCCGGCTTGTACAGGTTCTGATCGAGCTGCATCCACACGTACCGCAGCGTATCGGGCGAGTTGTTCGTGTACGCGAGCGTGACGTGTCCCCTGATCGTGTGCTTCGCGGTGTCGAGCGTCGCCACGATGTCGTAGTCCGCTCGCTGCTGCCAATAGTCCGGCCCCGGACGTCCATTCGCCTCGCGCACCCGGCTCGGCGGCGGCCAGTCCATCCGATCCAGGCGCGCGAACGGATCGGGGCGCGTCATGAGTCGGGGATCGCGCTCGCTCTGCGCCGAGCGCACGACCGGAACGGTCAGCGACTCGACACGCACCGGCGCCACTGCGGGCGACACCGGCTGCGATGGATGCGATACGGGAGAGCAGGCGACCGCACTCGCGAGAGCGGCTAGTACCAAGACACGCACTGGATACCTGACCATGGAAAAGGATTCGAGTCGGATAGGGACAATTTAGCGTGGCGCACGTGCGCTCACGCGCAGCACACGGTGCTCGCACACGACCCTGGCGGTCGCATCATTGCCCGTCTGCGGCACTTGCTCGCGCGACCGCTCTTCCGTACCCTGACTACGTGACCACCACTTCCTCTCGCACACGCGGCACGATGCTCACCGGGCACGCGACCGCAGCCGGCACGGACCGCTTCCGCACGCGCGTGGCTGCAAAGCTCGCATCGGATTTCCTTCGTCCGCTCGCCGGCTCCGGCGTGCTCGTCTCCTCCATCGGCCTCGGCAGTTACCTGGGCGAGTGCGACGATGCGGACGACATCCGCTACGCCGACACCGCCCATCACGCGATCGCCACGGGCATCAACCTGCTCGACAGCGCGATCAACTACCGGTGCCAGCGCTCGGAGCGCGCATTCGGAAAGGCGCTGTCACGCGCCGTCCGGATGGAGACGGCGTCGCGCGACGAATTGGTGGTCTGCACGAAGGGCGGATACATCCCGCTCGACGGAACCCAGCCGGCTCGGCGCGAGGAATACCAGGAATACGTGCGGCGCGAGTATCTCGATCCGGGGATCATGCGCGCCGAGGACATCGTCGCGGGCGGACACTGTCTCACGCCCGACTTTCTCGTCAATCAGATCGCTCGCAGCCGCGCCAACCTCGGCGTCGAGACGATCGATCTCTACTATCTGCACAACCCGGAGCAGCAGCTCGACGTGATCGACGAGGCCGAGCTCGAGCGACGCATCCGATCGGCGTTCGAGATGCTGGAAACGCGGTGCGCCGCGGGAGAGATCGGCGCCTACGGGTGCGCGACCTGGGGCGGGCTCCGCACCGCGCCGGGCGAGCGCGGACACCTGAGTCTCGCGATGCTCGTGCGCTGCGCGCGCGAAGCAGGGGGAGCCGGTCATCACTTCCAGGCGGTGCAGCTGCCGATCAATCTCGCGCTGAGCGAAGCCGTTCGCGCGCCGACGCAGCGCATCGACGATCGCACGCTCACGCTGCTCGAAGCCGCGTCCGAGCTCGGCGTCAGTGTGATCGCGAGCGCGACGCTCCTGCAATCCAAGCTCGCGAGCAGGCTTCCTCAACAGATGCGCGAGGCGCTCCCCGGTCTCTCGACCGATGCGCAGCGCGCCATCGCCTTCGTGCGCGGACTTCCGGTGGTCTGCAGCGCTCTGGTCGGAATGCGGAGCGCCGGCCACGTGCGCGAGAATCTCGGAGCGGCGCGCGTCACGCACTGATCCGCGGCGATCACACGATGATCAGGCCTTCTCTCGCCGCGCTCGTGCGTCGGTGCTCTGCGCGCCCGTGATGCCCGCCTGGGATCCCCGCCTGAGCGTGAGAATCGAGAGCTCCGCGCGCGCACCGATGCGGAACGGAATTCCCCAGTAGTTCGTCCCCGGGCTCACGTACAGCAGCGATGCTCCGCGGCGATACGCGCCCATCGCGAGCTCGAGAAACACGTTCGCGATGCTCCACCCCGCCCGATTCACCGACAGCTGTCCCCAATGCGTGTGGCCGCTCAAGGTGAGCGGCACGCCGGCCGCGGCGAGCGGCGGCCAGAGCGCGGGATTGTGCGCGAGCACGATGGTGAAGCTCCCCGTCGGAATTCGCGCGAGCGTCGCCGGGATGTCGGGCGCGGGAACACCGGGCCCGGGAACCCGCCCCGCTGCGGGATCTCCCGTACCGGCGATCGCGAGCCGCACGCCTCTGTACTCGAGAACGCGACTCTCGTTCACGAGCACCGTCTGCGAGAGCTCGCGCAGTCGCGGCAGCACCTCGCTCCAGCCCGCGTACACCTCGTGATTCCCCGCCACGATGTAGACGCCGAGCGGTGCGGTGAGATCGCCGAGCGCTTGCCTGTAGATGTCCACGTCCGGCGCGAAGTCGTCGATGAGATCACCGACGACGGCAATGAGATCCGGCTTCGCGTCGCGCACGGCGCTCGCGATCCGTGCGAGCTGCGCGCGCGACGTGTGCGGCCCGATGTGCGTGTCGCAGAGCTGCGCGATGCGAAGGCCGTCGAGCGCTTCGGGCAGCGAGGGAAGCGTCACGCTGAGTGAGGCGACGACGAGCCTGCGCGAGCCGGCGTAGCCGAGCAGGGCGAAGAGCGTGTACACGATCGCGATCGCCGCGATCGCACCTCGACCCGCGCGTCCGGCCGCGCCGAACGGAAGACCGCCCACCATTCCTGCGAGTCCGCCCAGCGCGCTCAGAATGAGCAGCAGCTGCGCATACCACATCGGGCGGAAGACGAACAGGCGGACGGCCTTGCCCGGATAGTGGCTGCTGCCGCGACTTCGAAGCAGCACCGTCAGCGGTACGACGGTGAAAAGCAGGGCTGCCGCGGCGATCGTCCACCATCCGCCTGCCACCGGCGCGAGCAACGCGCCCACGATCAGCCAGCTCCCGACGAAAACCGAGAGGAAGACCGTGAGCGCGGTGCGCTGCGCCCGCACGAGCGCGGCGCGCGCGCCGGGAGAGCGCTGGGCGCTCACTCGACTTCTTCTGCGCGTGCCGTGCTACGTCGAAACGCTACTTCGAGATGACCAGCGGTGTGACGGCGACGTGCAGGTTGTGGTTCACGCGGATCCCCGCGATGCCGTCCGTCGGGAACTTCGACTTCGGCACCGCCGCGACCAGATTGCCGTTCACCAGGAAATGCACGGTGTCGGGCGCCACGTGGACCGTGATCTTGTACGTCGCCTTCCCGCTCGCATCCTCCTTGGGAAGCTTGGGATCGGCCGTCCAGTTCACGACGGCTGTCGTATTGTCGCCGTCGCGAGTCTTGATGAGATACTCGCCCGTGCCGCGAAGCACGAAGTAGCCGTACTTCTGCTTGGCCGGATCGGTGAGATTCGTGCCGCCCAGAAAGACGCCGTAGGCCTCCGGATGCTTCGGCTTTTCGAGCTGCTCGATGGTCGTCGACACCTGGTACTGCCCCTTCGCGCTGTCCTTCGGAGCGAACGTGATGTGGGCGGGGCCGGTCTGGATTTCCCATCGTCCGCCGGTCGAGGTGTACTTGGCGTCGGTGATCTTCGCGTCCGGGTGGTCCGTGACGCCCGTATAGCCGGCGGGGACGCCCGTTCCGGACGCCGACTTGTCGGCATCCATGTTCATCCCCTTCATCCCGGTATCCGCCGTCGTGGAGCCAGGTGCGCTGGCCGGCGCTGCTGCCGTGGCAGCGGCCGCGGTATCCGTGGACGTGCCATCCGCCTTCCCCTTCGCGCATGCGGCCACCAGGGCAAGCACGCTCAAACTCCAGAATTTGTACACGATCCCTCCCATGAGTGTTGTGCAGCGTGACGGGAATATAGCTCGCGACTGTCACACGCACGCGTTTACGTCTGGCGTGCCGAGCCGCCGCGGTACATACTCACTGCGTAGCCACTGGTCGCGTGCGTCGCTGCGCACGTGTGCGACCGGAAATTGCCGTGAAGGCTGCCCAGTGCAGCGGTCAACTATTCATCACGCGGAGCACAACGTATGGCGACCAAGAAGAAATCGGCTCGCAAGTCGGGTTCCCGGAAAAAGGGTGCGACCAGAAAGAAGAGCGCATCCGGACGGAGTGCGAAAAAAGGGAGCGCACGTCGCCGGGGCGGGCCGCGCGCGAAAAGCTCGGCCGGAACGGCCGCACGCAAGGGCGCACGCAAAGGCGCACGCAAGAGCGGGCGCAAGACGGGGCGCGCGGCGACGAAGAAGACAGGCAGGAAGTCTGCAAAGCGGGTGACCAGGGGCGCATCGCCGAAACGCCCTGCGAAGCGCAAGCAGGGAATGGTCGCGCGCGTGCGACGCGTCGCCAGCGAAGTCGGGGCGCAGGCGATGGACGCCGGCAAGTCCGTCGTCGAAGAGACCAAGGTCGTGACCGAACGTGCCTACGACTTCGCCGCCGACGCCATCAACAAGGTTACCTGACGGCGTCCATCCAACGCTGCACCGGCACACGGCCTCGCGAACGGGGACAGCGCTATGCTGTCCCCGTTTCGTTTGCGCCCATCCTCACGCCCGTGAGCCACTCGCGCACCAGCACTGCCACGCGCTCGCGACAGAAATCCACGGTCAGCACGTGCCCGCATCCCTCGAGCATCTCGAGCTTCTTGGTGCGCGCGCCGAGGAGCGCGAACGCGCGGCTCGCGACCTCCGGGGTGATCCGGTTGTCCTCGCGCGACTGCACGTAGAGCGTCGGCGCACGGATGCGCGCGAGCGACGCGCGCGCGGCATCGGCGCACTTCACGAGCTCTCGCACCAGCTGCGGTGTCGTGGCGCCGTACGCGAGCGCCTCCGCGCGCGCCGCGGGATCGAGTATCGACTGCGCTCCCTCACCACCGACGTACGGCAGGATCAGCCCGATCGCCGGCGCGGCGCGCACGAGCACGCGAAAGAGCGGAGGCGTGTCGACGTACGGCGCGAGCAGCACGAGCGCGATGAGCTCCGGATGGTCCGCGGCGATCGTCGCCGCGAGCGCGCCGCCCAGCGAGAGTCCGACGAGCGCGACGTGCGTGTGCCGCGCGCGCATCGCGGCATGCGCCGCGCGCGCGGCGGCGAGCCACTCACTTCCGTTCGATGTCGCGAACTCCCTGAGCGTCCGGCCATGCCCCGGCAGCAACGGCACGTCGACGTCCATGCCCCCGGCGCCCAGCACCCGCGCGAGCGACGCCAGCGTCTGCGGCGTGTCGCCGAAGCCGTGCAGCAGCACCACCCCCAGCCGGGCGCCGGATGAGGTAAGGGAGAGCGGTTCCGCTCCGGGGATGATCCCCTGCGCCCCCGGCGCGAGCCGCGACCGCACGAGCCGCTCCACGTGCCTGCGCCGCCATTCCCTCCACAGCGCCACGGCGATCACCAGCGCCGCGACGAAGCCGACTGCCCAGAGCGTCTGCTGAACGGGAATGCGAATCACGATGCCCGGGCGAACGACGTGGACACAAAAGAAACGGGGGCGGAAGCCGTCAGGCTGCCAACCCCCGTTCTCGCATCCCCCCCACGAGGACGCAATTCACCTTCGTGGATGTTGCTCCCGGCGCGCGTCCCCAACGCTCGACCGGTGCACTCCATCTCTCGCCGCAGGCACTTTGCAACTCCCGGGCCAGCACTCGTCACGCCCGCCCGGCCGCCGCCCCGGCACCCAGTCGACCCAACCGCTCACTCCACTCACGCAACGACGTGGAATCCCTTCACGCGCTGTGCGCTCGAGAACGCCGTCGCCGTCACCCCGGTCAGCTGCCAGGCCCGCATCATCGCTGCGCCCACCGCCTCCGCATTCTCCGCACGTGCGATCGCGAGCATCGACGACCCCGCGCCGCTCAGCGTCGCGCCGATCGCGCCGGCTTCCATCGCAGCCGCCGACACGGCGTCGAATCCACGCACGAGCCGCCGCCGATGCGGCACGTGCAGCACATCGTCCATCGCCGCCGCGAGCATCGCCTCGTCCGCCGTCGCGAGCCCCCGCACGAGCGCCGCCCCCTTCGCCGCCGCCTGCACCGCCGTCACGTGCGGCACGACGTTCGGCAACGCCTCGCGCGCCCGTCTCGTCTCCAATACGAACTCGGGAACCGCGAACACGAACGCGAGCGACGAATGCACATCCAGCGGCGACACGATGACCTTCCCCGCATGCGTGAGCGCGAGCGTCGCCCCCCCGAAGACGGACGGGCACACGTTGTCCGGATGCCCCTCGAGCGCGGTTCCGACCTCCGCGATCCCGAACGAGTCCAGCCCGAGCCTCAGCAGCTCGTTCGCGAGCGCCGCTCCCGCAACGAACGCCGCTGCCGACGATCCGAGCCCTCGTCCAACGGGAATCTCCGAGCTCACGGTGAACCGCAGCCGCTCGGGCAACGGCACCTTCTTCGCTCCCACGGCCGCCCGGAACGCGACGTAGATCGCGTCGTGCGAGTCGCGCGTCGTGAGCGTGGCCAGCGTTCCGGAGCGCACGAATTCCGGCTCCGTCGTGCCGGTGTTGGCCAGTCGCACCGATGCCGTGAGCCAGCGGTCGACCGCCACTCCCACGCAATCGAAGCCTCCACCCAGATTCGCGGCGGAGGCAGGCACTCGGACGGTGGCGACACGATCGGATGCAGTCACGCGAGAAGGCTAACCGCGCAGCGCCGCCGCGTGAAGCGCGCGCGAGGCGCTCGAGGCTACGCCTCCTGCTGATACTCCGCGCTCATCGAAGCGCTGTCGACGAACTCGGCCAACGGCGGACGCGTTGCCGGCGCGAGGCGCATGACGAGCTTGTCCAGGTCGGAGATGAACAGGCCCCCACCCTCGCGCCGCACCAGCCCCTCGGCGCACAGCCGCCCGAGTACCAGCGAGATGGATTCCCGCGTCGCTCCCACCAGCTCACCGAGCAGCCGGCGAGGCACCGGCGGCACCGCAGCACCCGCGCGCATGTCATGGCTCTGCGCGAGCCTCACGAGCGACGCGATCAGACGCTGCTCCACCGTCAGCATCGCATGCTGACCGAACTTCACCAACAACGCCGTCCGCTCGGCCATGATCTGTCGCAACAGTATCAGGGCAGTGGCCGGTTGCTCTCGCAACATTGCGCTGAATCGGGCCGAGCTGAGGTGGAGGGTTTCGCTTTCCTCCTCGGCGCGGGCTTGGCTGGCGTAGACGGCGGATCCCTCCAGCCCCTCGCCCCCGAACGTCTCGCCAGGCGTCGCGACCCACGGCACGAAGCTGCGCCCCGCGCCTACCTGGTTTCGGAGGACGACTTGGCCGCGAAGCACCAGAAAAATCCCGTCCGCGGCTGCACCCTGCTCGTAGATCGTGAATCCAGAAGGCCAAGAAGTCCGAGCGCCGAAAGCGGCAATTTGATCCCGTTGCTCCCGAGCGACTCGAGTGATTTCTTTCAATACGGTGGATGTAGCCATGGCACACCAGTTTTGCCTGAGCATCGCACGCTGGCAACCATGCCGCATGTCGGTATGCCGTCTCGCAATGTACGGGCCGTAAAGTGAGCGGGCACAGCGGTTTCCCTCATTTCCTGACCTCCAGAAAATGTCCAGCGCCGCACGCGAGATGCCGGATGTCGGGACCCCGTTCATCATCCTCGGCGCCGACGCCGTGCTGGCCGCCGTGCCGGCTTCACCCGTGCAGCTCGCCCACGCCTGCCAAGCATTGGGCTTCGAGCTCGCAGCTCCCGCCACCTGGGGCGATGAGCTGATCGCGGAGCGCTGTCTCCAGCAGCTCGCGAGCTTCGAGCACGCGACGGCCGTGATGTGCAGCTGTCCCCTCGTCACCAGACGGCTCACCCGCGCGGGCACGGCGCTCGAGCCCTTCATGCTCACCTTCGCGTCGCCGCCGGTGGCGACCGCCCGCTTTCTCCGCGGCGCGTACGACGGCCGGACGCTGCACATCACGTACGTGGGTGCGTGTCCCGGGGCCGATGATGAATCGATCGACGCGCGCCTCACTCCCGCGGAGCTGCTCGAGACCTTCGTCGAGCGAGGGATCGTTCTGAGCGCGCAGCCGAAGAGCTTCGAGGCGCTGGTCCCCCTCGACCGCCGCCGCTTCTATTCGCTTCCGGGCGGAACTCCCGCGCACGACCATGTCGAGCGAGATGCGCATCGCGCACTCATCGAGCTCGCCGGCGATGATGTCGTGCTGGAGCTCACGCAGCAGCTCATCGAGCGCACACCTGCGCTCCTGGATCTCTCCGTGCCACTCGGCTGCGCGTGCGCTGGCGCGAGCGAGCACACGTTGCGCGGCAAGCCGCGTCCGGCGCTCCTGCTCCTCGAGCCGCCGCGCGCGCGCCAGAAGGTGCTCGATCCATCGCTGCGGGTCGACGTCTCGCAGACGCTGAGCGAAGCGTGTGCGCTTCACGCCGCCGCAGCGGAAACGTCATCCGCCATTCCGGAGGTGGAGGAGCACGTGGTGGCGGCAGATGCGGCGACGATGCCCGGCGACGAGCGGACGCGCGAGCTGTCTTCGCGCGATGGTGCGTCGCGGGTCGATGAAGCGCCGAGCGATGCGCCGTGGCAGGATCGCGCACCCGGGAGCGCCGCGCGCGACCATGAAGTGCCGTACGACGACCGATCCGGATCGACGCCGGTGCGACGCCGCTCGGTGATTTTCCGGTCCGCCGCCTCGGCGCCGCGCCACGCGATCGAGGGCGGCGCGATGGTGCCCCGTGCGTCGCTCGCGGTGCTGCATCGCGCGCTCGCGCGCACGGCCGCGCGCAAGGCGCAGCGTCAACCGAAGCTCGCGCGCGCGCGAAGCGACCGCTCCGTCGAGCTTCGCGAGGGGTTGGACCGTCCGGCGCCACGAACGCCGCGCTGGCTCGTGATCGGCGCGGCCGACCTCCCCCGGCCCGTCCCTCCGCCGCCGGCGCGGCACCGGCCGCGCACGATGCTGGAGCTGTAGCGCGAGCGCATCGCGCAAGGCACGCTGCCCGTTGTCACTCTGGCAAAGCGGTTCGCCATCCTGGCACTCGAGTGCTCGCGCGCGTTGCACGCGCTGTCACTCTGGCAAATTTCCGGTGGTACACCACATGCTTTCTTCCGCCCGTGCGCGAATGGCTCGCGCACTGAAAACGGAGAAGCGCACCGTCGGGTGACGACTTTCCTTTTCGTCAACTCTCGAGGAGGAATTCCCTATGATGACTGTACGCCCTCTCAGCCCCGCTCTCGATCGAATGTTCTCGCTCGACCGCGAGCTCGATCGCGCGTTGGGTAGCGCGCTGACGAACGGCGCTGGCCGCGTATGGCATCCCGCAACGGATGTCATCGAGCGGTCGAACGAGTATCTGATCGCGCTGGAGCTGCCTGGAGTGCAGCCTGATGCCGTCGATGTGATCTTCGAGCAGAACACGCTCACGGTTCGCGGAACGAAGGCGTCCACTGTGCAGCCTGTGGAAGATGCGGAGCTTCGCATCTATTCGGCCGAGCGCGTGAGCGGTGCGTTCGAGCGCAGCTTCCGTCTCCCGGAGCACGTCGACGGAAATGCGATTCAGGCGAGCTTCCAGAACGGAGTGCTGTCGATCTCCGTTCCGAAGACGCCGGCGTCGCAGCCGCGCAAGATCGCGATCAAGACCGGCGAGCCTGCGATCGCCGGCTGAGCGAAGAAAGACAGGTGGAGCGCGGCCGATCCG
>Ga0070681_10003227_pt1 | contig 15205 bp, 12 predicted proteins | sample KBSC83BmetaG_FD_65650 | JGI IMG/M metagenome (GOLD analysis project Ga0070681, IMG submission 65650) | Corn rhizosphere microbial communities from Kellogg Biological Station, Michigan, USA - KBS C8-3B metaG | ecosystem: Host-associated > Plants > Roots > Rhizosphere | place: USA: Michigan...
GGTGCGAGATAACCGGTGCGTTCAGCCAAGGAGGAAATCGCGCACGGCCGCGATCTGGTTCTCTTCCAGCAGCGCCGGCGCGTGGCCGATGCCGGCGAACTCGACGAGCTTGGCGCGCGGGCCGCGCCGCGTCATCGCCTCGGCGTCGCCGCGGCGCAGAATGTCCGATTGCGCGCCGCGCAGCACGAGCACGGGGCAGGTGATTTTGTCCCACTCAGCCCAGAGATCGAGATCGGCGCCGGCGATTTTGCGGAAGGGCTCGGCGATCTTCGGATCGTAGTTGAAGCCGAGACTGCCATCGGGCTTTTGCCGCGACGACTGCACCGCCATGGCGTGCCATTGCCGATCGCTCAACGGCCCGAAGGGCGCGTGGATGAAGCGCAACGCCGCTTCGAACGCCGCGAGGTCGGCAAAGCTCGGATCGAGCCCGACATAATCGGCGATGCGCTGGAGGCCGTCCTTCGGGATGACCGGACCGATATCGTTCATGACGAGGCGGCGGATCGGCGCATGCGGCAGCGCCGCCATCAGCATGCCGAGATTCCCGCCCATCGAAGTCCCGACCCAATCGACGGTTTCGACATCGAGCCGCGCGATCAGCGCCGCGAGGTCGGAAAGATAGAGCGGCGCGTCGTATTCGGCGCCCGTTTCGAGCCAGTCGCTCTTGCCGCGGCCCGGCATGTCGGGGCAGATCACGCGATATTGATCCGATAGCGCGGCGGCGAGCGTGTCGAAATCGCGTGCGTTGCGCGTCAGCCCATGAACGCAGAGCAGCGTCGGCGCGTCCTTCGGTCCCGGCCACTCATAGTAGGCGAGGCGATGGAAGCCGCGTGGGCCGAGGCAATTGAGCGCGCGCTCGATCATCAAACGACCATTGCCCAGGCGGCGGCGGGGATCAAGCGTTGCCCGTTTGAGCTCTCTCGGCTAAGACCAGAGCCTGCACTTCGAAGGAGACGCAGCGCCATGCCGATGCGCGGCCCGCTTTCCGGCATCACGGTTGTCGATCTGTCGCGCATCCTCGCCGGCCCCTATTGCACGATGCTGATGGCCGAGCTCGGCGCGCGGATCATCAAGGTCGAGCCGCCAGGCAAGGGCGACGATGCGCGGGAATACGGGCCCTTCATCGAAGGCCGCTCGACCTATTTCGCTTCCATCAATCGCGGCAAGCAATCGATCGCGCTCGATTTGAAGGCGGCAGGCGACAAGCGCATCTTCGAGACACTTCTCGAAAAAGCCGATGTCATCGTCGAGAATTTCCGGCCGGGCACGATGGAGAAATTGGGCTATGGCTGGGAAGTGTTGCACCCGCGTTATCCGAAGCTCATCTACGCCTGCGCCTCGGGCTTCGGCCATACGGGGCCGAATTCCAAGGATCCCGCCTATGACATGGTGATGCAGGGCATGGGCGGCGTGATGAGCATTACCGGCTATCCGGGCAAGCCGCCGGCGCGCGTTGGCATGTCGATCGGCGATATCGGCGCCGGGCTTTACACGGCGATCGCGGTCAATGCCGCGCTCGTTCATCGCGCGATGACGGGCGAGACGACCAAGATCGATATCGGCATGTTCGATTGCCAATTGGCGCTGCTCGAGAACGCGGTGATGCGCTACACGGTCGAGGGCGAGATTCCGGGACCGCTCGGCGCGCGCCATCCGACCATCACGCCCTTCCAGGCGTTTCGCACCCAGGACGGAAACATCATCATCGCCGCCGGAAACGACAGCTTGTTCGTGAAGCTGGCCGATGCGATCGGCAAGCCGGCCATGGCGCAGAATCCCGACTACAAGACCAACGCGCTCCGCTTGAAGCACCAGCCGAAGCTTCAGGACGAGATCGAGGCGGTGCTGACCACGCGGCCGACGGCGGAATGGATCGCAGTCATCGCCAAGGCTGGCGTGCCCTGCGGCCCGATCAACAACATCGCGCAGGCACTTCAGCATCCGCAGGTCGCCGCGCGCAACATGCTGATCACCGTCGCCGATCCGAGCGGAGCAACCCTGAAGCTCGCCGGCAATCCGCTCAAAATGTCGGCCTTCGCCGATCCGCCGACGCGCGATCCGGCGCCCGATCTCGATGGCGACCGCGCCGCGATCCTCAAAGAGCTCGGCCTCTGAGCTGCGCCCTATGATCCGGCGGCTCGCGATCTGCTTCGCCGTCGCGCTTGCGGCCTGGGCAAACGCAGCGCGGGCGGAGCAAGATTCATCGCCCGATGCGCGCGCCGACCGCCTGGTGCGTGCGATGACGCTCGACGAAAAGATCCAATACGTCCACACCAAGGTCGGACATCGCGATCCGGCGAACCCACCACCCAGCGGACCCAATGACGATGTCGGCTACATAGCGCCGATCCCGCGGCTTGGCCTGCCCGCGCTGCATATCGACGACGGCAGTCTCGGCGTCGCCAATGCGTGGAATGCGCGCGGCGGCGACGAGGCGACGGCGCTGCCTTCGGGGCTGTCGCTCGCCTCGAGCTGGGACCCCGCGCTCGCCTTCGATGCCGGCGCCATGGCCGGCGATGAGGCGCGCCGCAAGGGCTTCAACGTGCTCTTGGCCGGCAGCGTCAACCTCGTGCGCGATCCGCATGACGGCCGAACTTATGAATATGCCGGAGAAGACCCGCTTCTGGCCGGCATCATGGTCGGCGAGAATATTCGCGGCATCCAGTCGCAGCGCGTCGTCTCGACGGTGAAGCATTTCGCGCTCAACGATTGGGAAACCGGGCGCTGGAGCTTGAGCGGCGATATCGACGAGGTGGCGCTGCGCGAATCCGATCTGCTCGCCTTTCAGATCGCGATCGAGCGAGGCGAGCCAGGCGCGGTGATGTGCGCCTACAACAAGGTGAACGGCGTCTATTCCTGCGAGAACCGCTTTCTCCTCGATCGAGTGCTGCGCCACGACTGGGGCTATCGCGGCTGGGTGATGTCGGATTGGGGCGCCGTGCACGGAATGCTGTCGAGCGTTAAGGCCGGGCTCGACCAAGAATCGGGCGACGGCTATGACAACGAAATTTACTACGGGCGGCCGCTCGAAGAGGCGGTGAAGCGCGGCAAGGTGCCGATGGCGCAGCTCGATCGGATGGTGCGGCGCATCCTGCGCAGCCTCTTTGCCGTCAACGCGCTCGACGATCGCTCGGGAACCGAGCCGATCGACTATGCCGCCCATGCGGCGACGGCCGAGCGCATCGCCGAGCAGGGCATCGTTCTCTTGAAGAATGACGGCGAGCTCTTGCCGCTCGGAAGCGATGCCGCGAGCATCGCCGTGATCGGCTCCCATGCCGATGTCGGCGTGCTGTCGGGCGGCGGTTCCTCGCAAGTCCGGCCGGTCGGCGGCCCGGCGCTGATCGTGCCGCCGGCCGACGGCTCGCCCAAGGGCGCGCCGCAGATGGTCTGGGAGCCGTCGGCGCCGCTCGCTGCCATCCAGCGGCTGGCGCCGCGGGCGCATGTCGAATTCGCCGACGGCTACGATGCGGCCAAAGCCGCCGATCTCGCTGCACGCTCGACGATCGCCATCGTTTTCGCCCATCAATGGGTGAGCGAGGGATGGGACGTTCCCAATCTTTCGCTCCCCGACGACCAGGATCGGCTCATCGCAGCGGTCGCCAAGGCCAACAAGCATACGATCGTCGTGCTCGAGACCGGCGGTCCGGTTCTGATGCCGTGGATCGACCGCGTTCCCGCGGTCGTCGAGGCGTGGTTCCCCGGCCAGCGCGGCGGCGAGGCGATCGCGCGGGTTCTCTTCGGCGCCGCCGAGCCGTCGGGCCGGCTGCCGGTGAGCTTTCCGCGCAGCGAGGCGCAGCTGCCGCCAAGTGCCCAGGGCGCCGCCTTCCGCGAGGGCCGAGCCCGCGTGGTCTTCAGCGAAGGCGCCGCCGTGGGCTATCGCTGGTACGACAAGACCGGCGAGACGCCGCTCTTTCCTTTCGGCTGGGGCCTCACCTATACGAGCTTTGCCTATTCGGGGCTCGAGATCCCGCGCAGCGCGCCCCGCGACGCACCGCTCACCGCGCATGTCACGCTGCGCAACACCGGCGAGCGCATGGGGACCGAGATCGTGCAGCTTTACGTCACCCCGCCCGATCCCGCGGGCAAGGCGCCCCGGCGCCTTGCGGCTTGGAGCAAGGTCACGCTCGCGCCGGGCGAGGCGAAGACGGTCGCGCTAACTCTCGACCCGCATGTGCTGAAGAATTGGGATGCGCATGCGCAAGCCTGGCGAACGCCGGCCGGCGAATACCGCATCCATGTCGGCGGCTCGGCCGAGGACGACCGGCTGAGTGCCGAGGCGACGCTGCGTTGAGCGGAGCAGGGAGCTCTCGCCTCAGGGCGACAGCGGCTCGCCCGTTGCCTTGCTGACGACGCGCCAGGTCTTGGCGCCGGAATCCCAACGGGTCACGACCGCGTTCGATACGTTGAGGCCGCGCTGCGGCTCGCGCTCGAAATCATAGACGCCGTTGATCCCGGCAAAGCCTTTGAGGCTCAGGAGATGGTCGCGGATTTGCTGCGCGCTGGCGCTGGTCCCGAGCTGCTTCAGCACATCGACCAGAATCATCGCCGGGTCCCAGGCAAGCTCCGAAGCGATGTCCGGCTGGAGGCCGGCTTGCTTGAAGGCGGCGTAGAACGCTTTCTGCCGCTCCGCCACTGCCGCTTCCATCGGAAATTTCGGATCATTGGCGACCACCCACTCCGCCGCCGGGAAATAGAGCTGCTTGGGCAGGAAGGACTCGTATTGAGTCATCTGCGCGCGCGTCATGTTGCCGTCGGTCGTCGCCGTCGGCACGTCGAGCCCGGCCTGAATCATGCCGCGGAAAATCGTTGCGATCGCCGCGCCGGTGCTCCAGGCGATGAAGGCTTGCGGATTGGCAGCCTTCACATTCTCGAGTTGCGCCGAGACATTGACGTCGGTGGTCGCGAAATGCGCGGTCTCGACGATCTTCATCGACTTGTTCTCGGGAAGATCGAGCACCGATTTGATGCCGCGCTCGGCATCCTGGCCCGACGCGTCGGTGCTGAACATGAGCGCAACGCGAGTCCAGCCTTTGATCCGGAAATAGCGGATCAGCGCATTGGCGAGGTCGAGGGTCGAGACGCTCGAAGTGAAGCTGTAGCTGCCCTTGGTGGGATGAACGCCCGGCGAGAGGCAGTATTGGACCGGGCCATTGGCGGCGACCAGCGGCGCCATGGCGCTGCACATGGCGACGATCGACGAGCCGATCATCACCGCCGGATGGCTTACCATGACCTGGTTGGTCAATTGCACCGCGGTTTGCGGGTTGGTCTGATCGTCATGGAAGACGAAGTGCAGCTGCGTGCCCTTGATGCCGCCGGCGTCGTTCACCGTCTTCTCGGCAAGCTCCAAGGATTGACGCTCGCCATGGCCGAGGAACGAGCCGCCGCCGGTGAGCGGCATGACGACCTGGATGTCGTAGCTGCCCGCCGCCAAGCTCGGCGGCGCAAATCCGAGCAGCGCGGCCGTGCCGAGCGCGGCGCCCAGAGCCAACGGAGTTCCTCGTCTCGTCATCGTCTTCCTCCCTTGCGTCAGCCGCAGCAAGCTTTCCCGCGCATGTCGATCGCCGCCGCGGCAAATTGCTTCGATCTCGAATTATTTTGAATGGTTCCAGGCCTGTCAAGCGCCGCCGCGCGGCGTTTCGCCGGCGATCCCGGTTTGGTGGCGAAGCACGATCTCGCTGCCCTCGCGCGCGGATTGAAGAATCGCGAGGCAGACTTCCATGGTCGCAAGCCCCCAGGCGCCGCCATGGAGGGGCTCGCGCGCGGCAAAGACCGCATCGCAGAGCTCGTCGAGCACGGCGCCGCGCGGCTGTAGCGCGGGCGGTGAGGGATCGAGCCGCGCCGCGTCATCGCCATAGATCATCACGCCCTGGGGCAGGGGCCGCAGATCGGCGCGCTCGCAGGAGGCGATGACGACGCCGAAATGCGGATGGAGACGGTCTTGCCGCGCGGCCGGGGCGGCGGCTCGCGGGCCGCCATAGTTTCGCGCGTGCTTCATCTCGCTTTCGTCGTCGCGCGAAATTCCGGCGAGCAGCCGCCGCGCCGTGCCATAAGCTTCTGATTTGGCTGCACCGTCTTCGCCGATATTGCCGCACCATTCGTCGCTATCGAAATGAGCAAAGCCGTTGTAGGTGAGGCTTGCGAAGGCGCCATCCTCGAAGCTGAGAAAGGCGCCATAGGCGCCCTCGGTCGGACGCCCGCGGTCCCAGGCGCCGGCCGCAGCGCGCAGGCTGCGCACCCGCCCGCCGCCCAAGAGACGGACGATGTCGACCTGGTGCGGCGCCTGGTTGAAGATCACGCCGCCGCCCTCGGCGGTAACGAGCTCCTCGGGGCGGCGCGGGCGATAGAGGAAATCCGTGAAGTTGAGCGCAGTGATCATTCGCACCGCGCCGACCTCGCCGCGCGCGATGATCGCGCGGGCGCGGCGAATGGGCTCATCGAAGCTGTGGCTGTGGCCGATGACCAGCCGGACGCCGGCGCGGCCCGCCGCCTCGACCATCGCAGCGCAATCAGCGAGGCTCAGCGCCATCGGCTTCTCGACAAGCATGTGCTTGCCGGCTTGGGCCGCGAGCTGTGCATGCTGCGCGTGAAACTGGTGTGGCGTGGCGATGTAAATCGCCTCGATCGCGTCGTCGCGGCAAAGCTCGTCGACGCTCTCATAAGCTGGCGCCGCGAATTCGGCGCTGAAGCGGGCACGCGCCTCGGGGCGGGGATCGGCCGCGCCGGCGAGCCGCACCCGGGGATGGCTGCGCAGCGCCGGCAGCATGAATTGAAAGGCGCGTCCGAGACCCGCAACGCCCAGCTGCAATTGCCGCTCGCTCATCGACCGCTCCGGCCGCAGGGTTGCATCGTCATGCTTGTCATCTTGTCGAGCGGCGTCCGCTGCGACAAGCGGAAAGGGGATGGCCCGAAGCGGCGCGGGAGCGTGACGGCGAGCGTCTTCGCGGCTAGCATCGCCGCGAAGGGGCACGGGAATGGCGCGGCGCGGCAAGCGGAAGGCGGGCGGGACGGCGAAACGGCGCTTTGCCTATCCGGCCGAGCAGAGCATCGGCCATCAGGTGCGCTGGACGCATCGCGCCTTGCAGCGCGAGCTGGAGGCGCGCATCCGTCCTTACGGCATTACCCTTGGCATGTGGGGGTTCCTGCGCGCGCTGTGGGAGAAGGACGGGCTCAGCCAGCGCGAGCTCAGCGAGCGCGTCGGCACCACGGAACCGACGACGGTCACCGCTCTCCACGCCATGGAGAAGCGCGGCCTCGTGGTGCGCGTCCAGAACACGGACGATCGCCGCAAATCGAATATCTATCTGACGCAGCCGGCGCGCGCGCTGCGCGAGTTGCTGCTGCCGACGGCGCGCGAGGTCAATCGCGCCGCGACGGGAACGATCTCGCATGCCGAGATCGAGGCGCTGAAGCGGATCCTGACGAAAATCCGCGCCAATCTCGCAGCGGCGGGCGCGGCACGGACCGCACCAGCGCGCGAGGCGAAAGGCTTGACGCCGCCGGGCACCGTTTCCAAATAGTTCGAAATCGAATTATAATGCCGCCGCCCGTTCGCCGGTACCGGGGCGGGCGCCGCCAGTGCGGAGGACGACCATGCTGACCCGTGAGGAAAACGACCTTCTCTGCCGCGTCGAGGGTGACGCGCCGATGGGACAGATCATGCGCCGGCACTGGCTGCCGGCCTGCATGTCGGAGGAGGTCGCGGAGCCCGACGGCGCACCGGCGCGCACGCGGCTCCTCGGCGAGGATCTCGTCGTCTTCCGCGACAGCCAGGGCCGGCTCGGCGTTCTGGGCGAGCATTGCCCCCATCGCCAGGCCTCGCTTGTTTTCGGACGCAACGAGGAATGCGGCCTGCGCTGCCTCTATCACGGCTGGAAATTCGACGTCGAGGGCAATGTCCTCGACATGTCCTGCGAGCCAGATAATGGCGCGCGGATGCGCGGCCATATCAAGCACAAGGCCTATCCGGCGCGCGAGGCGGGCGGTTTCGTCTGGGTCTATATGGGCCCCCTCGCGGAGCAGCCTGCATTCGAGCCGCCGACCTGGGCGCCATCGCCGCGCACCAAGATCAGCATCGTCAAGATGCACACCGCCTGCAATTGGGCGCAGCCCTTGGAGGGCGCGATCGATTCCGCGCACTCCTCAAGCCTTCACTCGACGAATATGCCGGCTATGCAGGTCGACAGCGCCAAGGCGACGGGAACGAGCTGGCCGCGGCCCTCGACCGACAAGGCGCCGCGTATGCAGTTTCAGCTGACGAATTTCGGCTTCCGCTATGCCGCCATCCGCAAGCCGATCGTCAATCCCGAGACGCATGACTATGTCCGGATCACCGTTTTCGTTGCGCCCTTCACGGTGCTGATCCCGCCCAACGACCAGTACAACCTGGCGCAGATGCTGATCCCGATCGACGACAACAACACGATGTTCTATTGGGTCGCCTGGCACGAGACCAAAGGCATCGATCAGGAAGAGTGGCGCGCCTTCTGCGGCGCGCGGATCGGCATCGATCTCGACGCCGATTACCGTAAGGTTCGCACGCTCGATAACCGATTCCTCCAAGACCGCGCGGCAATGAAGCGCGGCGACTTCACCGGCATCGAGGGCATCCCGGCGCAGGACATGGCGATGTGGGAATCGATGGGGCCGATCGTCGACCGCTCGAGCGACTATCTCGGCGCGAGCGACGTCGCGGTCTCGCAGTTCCGCCGCCAGATGGTTGCTGCCGCCAAGCGCTTTGCCGAAGGCGGGCCGGCGATCGGCACGACGCAGCCGCATATCCCGCCGGTGAAGCTCGCCTCCTTCGAGGGCATCGTGCCGAAATCGGCCGATTGGCGTACGCTCGGCGTCTCGGAGGAAGAGCTGGCGCTGCGGGAGAAGACCGCCGCGCCGGCGCTCAGTGCATGAAGGCTTCGGTGACGGCGTGCTCGCGGCAGGTGGTACGGCGCATGTCGCGCGGATATTTCAGGTCATCGAAGGGCGTTGCGCGATGCATCGTGCAGCGATTGTCCCAGATCACGATGTCGCCCTTCGTCCAGCGGTGCCGGTAGATAAACTGCCGCTGGGTCGCGAATTCAGTCAACTCTTTCAGCAGCGTGCGGCCTTCCGCCTCGGGCAAGCCGAGGATATGCGAGGCGTGGGAGGCGAGGTAGAGCGTCTTTCGGCCTGAGGTCGGGTGGACCTGGACGATGCGATGCTCGGCCGGCGGGCGCGAGCGCAGCTCTTCCTCGGTCGGCTCGGGAAAGCCCGAGAGCATGCGCGAATACCAGATCGAGTGCGAGGCGACGAGCCCGTCGAGCCTTGCCTTCATCGTGTCCGGCAGCGCGTCATAGGCGGCGCGCAGATCGGCGAATTCCGTGTCGCCTTCGCCGGCCGGGACGATATGCGCGTTGAGGAGCGAATAGGTCGCCCGATTGGGGTGGAACGACATATCCGTGTGCCACAGCCGGTTGGCGTTGTTGAAGGCGCGGGCGCGGCTGTTCGCCTCCCGGATACGGCCGTCGATATCGAGATTGCCGACATCGACCAGCTCGGGCCAGGCTTCGAGACGCTCCTTGCGGCCGGTGACGGTCAGAACCCGGCCGCGCTGCATCGGGCCGAAAGAATGGCTGAAGGCAATGTGCTCGTCATTGCTCAAAGGCTCGGCATTGGGATAGACGCAAACGGCATAGCGGTCCATCAGCGCGATCGCCTCCGCCCTTTGCTCCGGCGTGAGCGGCCGGCGCGGGTCGAGCCCCGTGATCCGGGCGGCGAAAAGCGGATGAAGCGGCTGTGCGGCGAGCGGCATGTCAGCCTCCGGGTTGGCAGCGAAGAATAGCGCGGAGGCGGGGCGGGCGTATAGACTGCGCGCCGATGTGGCGCGCCTTTGGCTGGTTCCTGCGTATTGCTCTGTTCTGTGCCGTCGCGGCCGCCGCCGGGTTCTATCTGTGGCTGCGCTCGTCCCTACCGCAGACCGAGGGCCAGCTCGCCTTGCCCGGCTTGAGTGCGGCGGTGAGCATCGTACGCGACGCACATGGCATACCCACCATCAAGGCGCAGAACGAGCGCGATGCTGCCTTCGCCCTGGGCTTCGTTCACGCGCAGGACCGCCTTTTCCAGATGGATTTGATGCGGCGCTTCGGCGCCGGGCGCCTCGCCGAATGGTTTGGGAAGCCGGCGGTCGAAACCGATCGCGCGATGCGAATCCTCGGCCTCTACCGCGCGGCGCAGGCGCAGTATCCGCTGCTCCCGCTCAATTTGCGCCAAGTCTTCGATGCCTATGCCGCGGGCGTTAACGCCTTCCTCGCGAGCCGGCGCGGCGCTTTGCCGCCCGAATATGCTCTCCTCGGCGTGCGGCCCGAGCCTTGGACAGCGGCGGATTCGCTGGTCTGGGGCAAGATCATGGATCTCCAGCTCACTGCCAATGAGCGGCTCGAGCTGCTGCGCGCGCGGCTGGCGCAGCGCCTGACGCCCGATCAGCTCAAGGTTCTCTTCCCCGCCTATCGCGCCGATGCGCCGATCGTGCTCGGGGCGCTCGATACGATCTTTGATGCCCTGCCGCCGCCAATGCCGGCCTCCAATGAATGGGTGGTCGATGGCAAGCATTCGCGCTCCGGCAAGCCGCTCCTCGCCAATGACACGCATTTGGGCTTCTCGTCGCCCGGCATCTGGTATCTCGCCCGCATCGAGACGCCGCAGGACACGCTCGCCGGCGTCACCTCGGCGGGCGAGCCGATGGTCGTGCTGGGCCATAACGATCACATCGCCTGGGGCTTCACCACGACCGGCGGCGATGTCGAGGATGTCTTCGTCGAAACCCCCGATCCCGCCGATCCGAGCCACTATCTCACGCCCGAGGGCTCACAGCCCTTCGCAACGCGCGAGGAGACGATCGGGATCAAGGGCGCGAGCCCGCTGCGGATCACCGTGCGCTCGACGCGGCATGGTCCGGTCATTTCCGATGGCCCTTCGGGCAATCCGGTCGGAGGCAATACGGTGCTCGCCTTGGCCGCGACCTGGCTCCAGGGCGAGGATCGCACGCCGCAGGCGCTTTGGGATGCGACCCATGCCCATGATTGGGCAAGCTTCCGCGCGGCGCTGCGCAATGCGGCGGCGCCCGAGCAGAACATCGTCTATGCGGATATCGACGGCCATATCGGCTTCATCGCCCCGGCGCGGATCCCGATCCGCGCCAAGGGCGACGGCGCGGCGCCGGTGCCTGGGGCAAGCGGCGACTATGATTGGACCGGCGATGTGCCGTTCGACGCGCTGCCGCAGCGGGCCGATCCGCCGAGCGGGCGCTTCGTTGCCGCCAACAACAAGATCGTGCCGGACGACTACCCCTATTTCATCACCCATGATTGGGAGCTGCCTTACCGCGCCGAGCGCATTGCCGAGCTCCTCGATGCGAAGCCGGTTGAGGATGCCGATGGCTTCGCTGCGATCCAAGCGGACACGGTGTCGCTGATGGCACGGCGGCTTTTGCCGCTGATGCTGAAGGCCAAGCCCGCGACGCCGCTGGCGGCGGAGGCGATGCAGCGCCTTTCCCGCTGGGACGGGCGCATGGCGCGCGACCGCGCCGAGCCGCTGCTGTTCGTCGCCTGGCTGCGGGAGTTCAACCGGCAAATCTTCGCCGATAAGCTTGGGCCGCTCTTCCCGTCCTATTGGGCGCTGCGGCCCGACGTGATCGAATCCATCCTCGCGGTGCATCCCGATTGGTGCGACGACCGCGGCACGCCGGCGGTCGAAAGCTGTGAGACGCAGCTCGGCGCGGCGCTCGACCGCGCGGTCGCAGCGCTGGCGCAGCGCTATGGCAACCGCATCGATGCCTGGCGCTGGGGCCGCGCACATGCGGCGAGCTTTGCGCATCCGATCTGGAAGCATCTGCCTTGGATTGCGTCCTGGCTCGCGCTCGCCCTGCCGGACGACGGCGGCTTCGATACGATCGACAATGCGAGCATGGCGGTCGGCGATCCGGCGCAGCCCTTCACCGCGATTCACGGGCCGACCATGCGCATGATCGTCGACCTGGCGGCTCCCAAGGAGGCGCGCTTCATGGTCGTGCCGGGGCAGTCGGGCAATATCCTCTCGGCGCATTACGCAGATTTGATGACGCCCTGGCGCGATGTGCGCTATCTGCGCTTCAGCGACGACGACCGCGGCGGCACGCTCGTTCTGACCCCGAAATAGACGGGCAAAGGACGCGGCGCGGGGAGCGCACCGGCGCAACTGTGGTAAATAAAGTTTTGCTGCCGGTATCGCGGTGTGGAAGCACTGCGAAACTCTCGGATGCTTTTATCGGTCCATTAACCCGAAGGCCGATAAACTTCGTTGGAATTTTTTCAACGAGGACATCATGCAGTCCGCGTATCTCGACATCATCGCGCTGGTCGAGCGGCTCCATCGGCAATTTCTCGAGCTCGTCAAGCTCGAGCTCGACACCCATGGCGTGCACGACATCAACAACGTCCAGGCGATGATCCTCTACAATATCGGCGATCTCGAAATGACCGTCGGCGAATTGACCCTGCGCGGCTGCTATCTCGGCTCGAACGTCTCGTATAATTTGAAGAAGATGCTCGAGAACGGCTACATCGTGCAGGAGCGTTCCTCGCATGACCGCCGCTCGGTGCGGGTGCGCTTGTCGGAAAAGGGCATGGACCTGCACGAGAAGATGAAGCGGATGCACGACCGTCACATCGCCTCGCTCGGCGGCGTGGTGCAGCCGGACGATATCGGCGAGGCGCATCAGACGCTACGCCGGCTCGAGCGCTTCTGGACCCATGCGGTCGAGATGGGTGCGCGCGCAACGGCCTTCCCGCCCGCGGCCTGATCCTTCGTCCCTCTTCCTTGAAGCAAACGCGCCGGTCCAACCGGCGCGTTTTCGTTTGGAGCCGCTGGCGAGGCGGGCTCGCCTCAGACGATGATGCTCATGATCCCCTGGCTGCGCAGCGTATCCTGCGCCAGGATCGCCTTGCGCTCGGCGATCTTGAAACTCGAGCCGTCGCGCAACAGCCGGTATTGATACTGGCCGACGAAGGTGCTGATCCGCTCCATACGGCAGCGATGCACCATGAAATTCGCCGTGACGCGGATGGCATCGCCCTCGACCGAGACGATCCGCACATTGGTGATGAGGCGCCGCGTCTGCGAGCGCGGATTCTCCGCCCAGGCCGTGTCGCCCAAAAGCTGGCGCACGCGCGAGCGGATGCGGATCAGATCGTCCGCGACCAGGAAGACACTTTGCGTCGGATCGCGGCCGGGATCGTCGAGCGCCGGCACATGGCTGATCGCATCCTCGGTGAAGAGCGCGCCCCATTCCTCGAGCCGCCAAGTGTCGAGAAGCTCCGCTTCCTCATAAAGGAAATGCTCGACTGCGGCACGCAGCGCGGGATCGGTAAGGGCTGTCGGCATGCGCGTCTCCGGAAGCGCTATTGCGCGACCAGCTCGCGCCAGCGCCGCCAGAAGGCGCGCATCTGCAGCTCGTCGCTCGGCTGTGGATTGTCGCGCAGCATGCCGCGCGAGCATTCGATGAAGGCGTCCTCCGGCAGGGTCGCGCAATTCTTCTGGATCAGCTCCATCACCTCGACATCGTCGGGCGTGGCGTGGCCGGCGGGACCGAGGAAGGACAGATAGATATCGAGGCGCTGCTTGCGCACCTCGGGGTCGTCCACGCTTGGCATCAAGGGCCAGGCGGTGATCTCGGCGTGATCGGCCGCAAGCGGGAAGCAGGTGCGGATGACGCGCCGCTGCTCGATGTAAAGCGTGTTGGGGAACAGCACGAGGGTCCGGGTGTAATCGAGCATCCGCGTGGCGCGTTCCTTGCCGAATTTCGCTTCCCAGCGCGCACGCTTGGCTTCGTCGGCGATGCCGCTGAACTTGCGATACTCGATCACGGCGTGGCCGTTGCCGAGGGCCTTTGGGCTGTGGGCGCCCTGGTTGGCGCTGCGCGGATCGGGCGGCTTGAGGCCGAGCACCTTCGGCAGATAGTCGTGCATGAAGCGGCTATGCGTCGAATTCAGATGATAGATGTCGACGGTGTTCTCCATCAGCATCTTCCAATTGGCATGCATCGAATATTCATGCGTGCCGGGCAGAATCGTGCTGCCGTCCTCGTCCTGGTCGAGAATCATGTCGAGATAGCCGCGCGCCTCGGCGAGATAGAGCTCGAGGCTCTCGGTCTCGCGGCTGAAGCAAGCGAACAGCCAGCCGCGATAATTCTGCGCGCGCACCTCGTAAAGCCCCAGCTCCTCGGCCTTGAAGCCGGGACCATAGGCATCGCGCCCCGGCACGCCGATCAGCCGGCCCTGATTGTCGTAGCTCCAATAATGATAGAAGCACTGGAAGTTTTTGGCGTTGCCGGAGGGGTGACGGCACACCATCGCGCCGCGGTGGCGGCAGCTGTTGTGAAAGAGGCGGATCTGGCCGTCACTCCCGCGAACGATGAGGACCGGCCGGCCGCCGACGCGGCGGGTGAGGAAATCGCCGGGCTTCGGCACCTCGCTTTCATGTCCCGCATAAAGCCATGAGCGGTCGAAGATGCGCCGCTGCTCGCGCTGAAACAGCTCGGGGTCGGAATAGACCCTGGGGCTGAAGCGAAAGATGCCTTGCTGCTCGTCTTCATGGAACAAGGCTTGTGCGCTGCTGCGTCCCAAGGGTGATGCCGTGTCCATGGGCCCTCCCGTTTTGGCAGGTTCAGAACGCCGCGAGCCCGGTCTGCGCGCGGCCGAGGATGAGGGCGTGGATGTCGTGCGTGCCCTCATAGGTGTTGACGGTCTCGAGATTGAGCAGGTGACGGATCACGTGATATTCGTCGACGATGCCGTTGCCGCCATGCATGTCGCGCGCCATGCGCGCTATGTCGAGCGATTTGCCGGTCGAGTTGCGCTTCAAGATCGAGACCATCTCGGGCGTCGCGCGACCCTCGTCCTTGAGCCGGCCGAGCCGCAGGCAGGCATGGAGCCCGAGGGTGATCTCGGTCATCATGTCGGCGAGCTTTTTCTGGACGAGCTGGGTCGCAGCCAAGGGCTTGCCGAAGGCCTTGCGTGCGAGCGTGTAGTCGCGCGCGGCATGCCAGCAGCTTTCCGCGGCGCCGAGCGCGCCCCAGGCGATGCCGTAGCGGGCGTTGTCGAGGCATGTAAAGGGGCCGCGCAGGCCGGTGACGCCCGGCAGGATGTTCTCCTCGGGCACGAACACATCGGCCATCACGATCTCGCCGGTGATCGAG
>Ga0070681_10003228_pt1 | contig 15205 bp, 10 predicted proteins | sample KBSC83BmetaG_FD_65650 | JGI IMG/M metagenome (GOLD analysis project Ga0070681, IMG submission 65650) | Corn rhizosphere microbial communities from Kellogg Biological Station, Michigan, USA - KBS C8-3B metaG | ecosystem: Host-associated > Plants > Roots > Rhizosphere | place: USA: Michigan...
ACCAAAGCCGAGGTGGTGCAGAAAATCCGCAAGGAACTCGAATCGACAGGCGTAAATATCCTGGGCGTGGTGTTGAACAAGAAGCGAAATTACATTCCCGAATATCTCGAACGCTTCATCTAATCGCGTAGCCGCGCGTTCTCCCGCCCGTTGCGGGTTTTGATTGCCGCTTGTGCCGGGCTGCGCGGTCGAGCTATGAACTGTCCATCTCTGAGCGACTTGCCCGTGCCGGCTCCCGGCCGCGCGGGCTGGCCCTGGACCGAGGAAAGCCGGCGTTTGCCGGCCGAAGGTTCCACAGGGCATCGCTGGCCCCGGATCAGCGTCATTACACCTTCCTTTAATCAGGGCGAATTTATCGAGGAGACCATCCGCTCCGTTCTTCTGCAGGGCTATCCGGACCTCGAGTACATCATTCTCGACGGCGGCAGCACCGACAATTCGGTCGAGATCATTAAGAAGTATTCTCCATGGCTCAGCTTCTGGGCGAGCGGGGCGGACGCCGGCCAGAGTGATGCGATCAATCGCGGCCTGAAAAGAGCGTCGGGCGAGTTCGCCACGTGGATCAACAGCGATGACATGCTCTGCAAGAATGCTTTCACTCGCCATGCGACCGAGGCGGGATTTGCCGCGAACACCGTCTTCGTGGGCATTTGCGTGTACATCGATCAGGCCGGCGAAGTCCTGTCGTCCCACCGGGGCCGGGTTCACTGCCTGGATGATCTCGTGCGGGTCGGCCAGGTCTGGCGCGCCGGAGGGCAGATCGTGCAACCGGAAGTGCTTTTCCCGCGGCAGTTGGCGCTCAGCGTCGGCGGCCTCAATCCCGACAACCATCGAACCATGGATTACGAACTGTGGGGAAAGTTTTTTCTCGCCGGCGCGGAGTTCCGCTACACAGATATTCCGTTCGGAATGTTTCGCGAGCAACCGAACCAGAAGACCCAGAACATATTGCAGCAGACGGATTCACTGCTCGACACGGCGGCAATGCTGGTGCTTCAATCCGAAGGTTTTTCAAGCGAGCTCAAACAGCAGTTACTCGGCGAACTGAGGGATTACCGCCGCAAGTATGAGGCCCGGTATTGGCGGGGAACCGGACGGCTGGCGAGAATTGGTCTGCCGGCCAGCGTCGTCGATCCCTTGCGCCATCTAAGAGCCAGGCTGCAAAAGCGCGCGGAGGCGATGGTCGTCAAAAACAGGCGCCAAGCCTGACGGCTAACCCTGGTACGACGTATGCCGGAGGGCAATATCTGCGTCGTGTTGCCATCGCCGGTGGCATACACCGAGACGTTTTTGCGGACCCACGTCGAAAGACTCCCGGCCGCAGTGGCCTATCTGCAGACGTTTCCCATCGAGATTGCGGACGTCTTCCCGGCGCAAACGAACGGTTTGAAGGCCGACGCGCTGAAGCGTCGTTTGCGGATTTCCTGGCATCGCGGTCTGGCCAATCCGCTGAAGGAGATCTCGCTGCGGCGCTTTTTCAAGGCGCACCGTACCCGCGTCGTGCTCGCGGAATACGGCCTCACCGGAACGGGTACTCTGAAGCTGTGCGAGCAATTAAAAATACCGCTGGTGGTGCATTTCCACGGCTACGATGCCTACTCGAACGAGGTCCTGAGTGTCTATGGCGACCGGTACCGGAGAATGTTCCGCTATGCCGCGGCGGTCATCGGCGTGTCGAGACACATGGTCGGGCAACTCCTGAGTCTGGGCGCGCCGCGCGACAAGTTGTTCTACAACCCGTACGGAGTCGACGTTGCGAAATTCAAACAGGCGGCACTCGACGACGCGCCGCCCCAGGTGATCGCCGTCGGCCGATTCGTCGAAAAGAAGGCGCCCTATCTCACGATCCTGGCTTTCAAAAAAGTATTGAAGCGGATTCCCGAAGCCAGACTGGTGATGGTGGGCACGGGTGCCCTACAGGACGTTTGCCGCCAGATGATCAAAGCGCTCCACATCGAACACGCGGTGGATCTGAGGGGAGTGGCCGATCACGATCGGGTCGCGGCGTTGATGCAGCATTCGCGGGTTTTTGTCCAGCACTCTCTCGTACCTGGGTCGGCTGACGCGGAGGGTGTCCCGAACACGATTCTCGAAGCGGGCGCGAGCGGGCTTCCGGTCGTAAGCACTCGCCATGGCGGCATCGTCGATGTCGTGGTGCACGGCAAGACCGGTTTTCTGGTCGAAGAAGGCGACATCGACGGCATGGCCGATTACATGCACAAGCTGTTGATCGATCCGAACCTCGCCGCCGAAATGGGCAACCGGGCACGCCGGTATATCGCTCAACACTACAATGTAGACGCGAGCATCAGGAATCTGAAACTCATCCTCGAGGCGAGCTCGCGCAGTTGATGGGGCGAATAGTTGCGGCCGCGCGGCGCCGTGCCTGAACCCCCGGCCGAATCCAGGAAATACAGCCTGCGATCTCAGATGAAATCAGTTGTGATGATCGCGCACGATTTTCCACCGGAGGGAAACGCCGGGGCTTATCGACCGCTGCGGTTTGCGCGCCACCTGCCGGCTTTCGGCTGGCGTCCGGCGGTCGTCACCGTCGACGCGGATTTTTTTGAAAGGTACGATCCTTCATTGTTATCGGAGGTGCCCGGCGATCTGGAAATCATTCGGGTACCGAACCGCGACCCGTGGCAGGCTTTTCTTGCAAGGAGGAGCCGGCGAGTCGGAGCGCGGCTTTTCCAGGCATCGCCGGCGCAAGCGTCGCGCATCCTCGCGTCGCATCGCCGGCCGGCGCGCGCGCGGCTGCGGGAATTTTTACGATCCTTAGAAGCGTGGGTTTACGATCCCGATATCGCCATGGGCTGGATCGCTCCCGCCGCCAAAGCCGTCGAACAGCTCTGCCGGCGGCTCGACGCGCGGGTGATCTGGGCCACCGCCGGACCGATGTCTTCGTTTCATGTCGCACAACGAGCTTCGCGCCGGACCGGAGTGCCTTACGTGCTGGATTTCCGCGATGCCTGGACGATCACTTTCAACGAATTCGAAGAGCGCCGGTCGCCGAGGGCGCGCCGACGAGACCGCCACAACATGTTTCGGCTCCTGAGTAACGCGCAGTCGGTGATTTTTCGTTACGACCGTGAGGCGGAATGCTTTTGGCGCGCTTATCACGGCGCGCTGAAGCCTTCGAAAATACGCATCATCCCGAACGGCTTCGAGGGCGAGGTCGAGTCGTTCAGCGCCCCGCAAGGCGAAAAGTGCAAAATCCTCTATACCGGCACTCTGTCGGATTATCGCTTCGATACTTTTCTTGAGGCTATCCGATCTTTGAAACAATTCTTTCCAGAAGAGGCAGCTCGATTGCACTGCCATTTTATCGGCGAAGGGTCGCAGGCGATTGCAGATCGGGCGCGTGAGTATGAAGTCGCGGATATCATCACCGCGGAGTCAGCGATCCCGTCCGCCAGTTTAGTTCAGAGGACCCGGCAAGCGCATGGATTTCTCCTTTTGGGACGGCCCCCGGCGATGAACGGCTACGAACTGTTCGCGGCCGCGAAACTGTTTGGATATCTGAAATCGGGAAAGCCTATTCTGGGAATTTTGCCGGTGGACGAGGCAAAACGAATTTTGCAGCACATGCGCGCCTCCATGGTCGCTGATGTCGATTCCGTTGCGGATATTGTGGCGGTATTGCGACGGCTCGTGCGCAGTTGGGCGGAGGGCACATTGGAATCTCTTTCGCCCGATCGGATTGCTTGTCGAGCCTATTCGGCGTCGCCCCAGACTGAAATTCTTGTTTCGGCATTAGAGAGCACTCCGTCGCGCGACTCGCACGGCATGTTTGTTCCGGGTCAGGTTTCTATCCCCGCCAGTTTACAAGCAGAAATCGCCTGCCGGGAAAACGCGTACAAACGAAAGGCAACTGCGATTCCGCTGCAAGCGCACCGTTCGTCGAGTCGATCCTAATCCGTCTTCCGCTTGCCCAGCGCACATTATCGCTTCATCCGTATTTTTCATCAGATATGCTTGGATTCAAGCGTTCGCAATCGCGCCAGGTGCCCGTATATCTCGTCGTTACGATCCTGGTGTTCGTGTCGTATGTTTTGCGTTTGTGGCTCTTAAAAGTTCGCCAGTTCGATCCGGACGAGTTCGAACATTTGCACGTAGCCTGGCTGGTTTCAAAAGGGAACCTCCCTTATGTCGATTTTTTTGAGCACCATACGCCGTGGTTTCACTTTTTTCTTGCGCCATTTTTCCGATTCTTCGATGTCGAGAGCAACTCTCGCGACGCGGTGGCATTTCTTTTCCTGGCTCGAAAATTAATGTGGTTGCTCACCGGAATTATTTTGCTGCTTGTTTTCCGGCTTGGAAAATTATGGCGCGATAGTTTGGTCGGCTTGCTCGCCGTACTCTTTCTCGTCAATACTGAAATATTTTCGGCGGCTACCCTGGAGGTGCGCCCCGACTTGTTTGCATGTATTTTCTGGCTTGCCTGTTTAGTCATGGCGGTTCAGGCCGTGCGACTGGATGGCGCGAGTTCCCAGATACGCTGGCGATTCGCCTGGAGTGGGATTTTTCTCGGCGCGGGCATGATGTCGACCCAAAAGGCGCTGTTTGTCATTCCGGGGTTGGCGGTGGCGTTGGCGCTCTATGTTCTCATTCCCGTTCGACAAGGTTTGCGGACTCGACTTCTGAACGCCTGCTTTGTCGCGGTCGGAGCGTGCCTGCCGTTTTTTGTCACACTCGGGTATTTCTATCTGAGGGGCGGCGCGAAAGAATTCATCTACTATAATTTCTTGTTTAACTTTCGATTCAAAGACCGCTTTTCGCCGCTCCCAGATCTGCATCAACTGCTTTTTAGTAGCCCCTATCTCATTCTGTTCGGTCTTTTAGGATTGCTGTACTCCGTCAGTGAAATCATCAAAGCAAAGTTTTTATGCCGCGCCGATATGGTCCTTGTCCCGAGCGCCCTGGGAGTGATGGCTGGGTTATTCATCGTGCCGGTGCCGCACGCGCAATATTATCTTTTGCTATTGCCTTTACTCGCGCTCTTTACCGCGGCGGGCATCGTTAAGACGATAGAAATGGCGCGCGCGGCACGGCAACAGGGAGATCGGTGGAAGTGGATCGTTTCAGCTTCGTATTACCTGCTCGGCGTATGGATCTGGTTGGGCGTCGTTTCTTTGGGAACCGGCTCTCCGCATCCCTTTTTGGTCGTTACGTTCTGGTTTGGCGCAGCCGTGGGCGCGGCATTTTTTCTTTGGCTCCAGCAGCCGTTGATGGCCTTGGCATTTTTCACATTGATGATCTCGCTGCCGCCGCTTAAGCGATCGGTAGATGTGTTCAACTGGCGAAATACGGATCAGGTTAGTCAAATAGCGTACGTGATCGATCATACCGCTCCAACCGATCGGTTCATGGACGGCTTCACCGGAACCGGACTCTTTCGTCCTCATGCTTATTTCTTTTTTTGTCTCACCGCTGGGATCCAAAAAATGTTGACCGCCAACGATTTCGGTGAACTTTTTGCCAATCTCGAGTCGGGCAAAATGAAGCCTGAATACATTATTTTCGATAATAATTTGCGGCGTTTGCCTACCGCTACTACCTCATTTTTCTCGGAGAATTATCAACCTATAGGACAAGGAGACGTCTGGAAACGCAGAGCAATCACAGTTAGTTCAAAACCACGATGGTGAAGCTACATCGTGAACCGCAGGTAGGCTTGGCTCTAAAATATGTGTGGCATTGTTGGAATATACAACAAAAAACGGTTCTCCAGTTGCTCCTTGGGTGTTGCAGCAGATGATCGACTTGCAGCGGCATCGTGGACCTGTCGATCAGGGGATTAGGCTGTTTTCGTTCACAAAATCCAAAGGAGCTTCTTACGAACTCTCCGACGGCGGCTCCCGTGATAGCACGTTCGAAGGTGGCATCGGGGTCAACAACCTCCAAATTTCGGGCGGAGCTCAGAGCTGCAGGGTTTCATGTCCGACTTTGCTGAGGAGGATTAAATTACCTTGATGAAAATATCAGCAGTCATAACTTTATACAATTTAGAAAAGTATATCGATGATGCCATTCAATCGGTATTAAGGCAAACCCGCCAGCCAGATGAAATAATAGTGGTAGACGACAGCAGTACTGACGACTCCGCTAATGTTGTGGGTAAATACAGGCACAGAATTATCCATATAAGGCAGGAGAAAAATATCGGTGCATTAAAGAATTCTTTATCAGGGCTAAAAGCAGCAAGAGGCGATATTGTCGCATTTTTGGATGGCGATGATGTTTGGTTACCGCAAAAACTGCAAGCAATAGAAAAAGAATTCTTGCAGGATGAAGAAGTTGTACTTGTTTCGCATGACTTTATACAAGTTGATGAGGATTTGCGGGATTTAAACATATCGAATAATGAAACCCGATTGAACACCCGCAGAATAACGAAAAGCCATACTAAGGAAGACTGGAGCAAGGCGATGCGGGAAGCTATCCTATTCAGAAAAGGATTTTGGCTGGGAAGCGCTTATGCGGTAAGAAAGAAAGCGGTACCGCTGAAAAGATTTGAAACTGTGATTGCCCAACACCCTGCTTCATATTTATCTTATCTTGATATGACGCTTGGCCCCTTTATCGTAGCATCTAACCCGACCTTCAAAGTGGGATTTGTTAATGAAGTCTTGTTTAAACACAGGGCTCATGGCGATAACAATAATAGCTGGAGATCAATAACAAGCATCGAAAATGCATTGCGCAATATAGAAAGATGGCAGTCGGTGAATTCTACTACGTATCATCTGATCGCAGATGTTTTAAAGGATCCAAAAATTGAAAAGAGATATAGCAATCTGCATGAAGAACTAGAATTGGCGAAATGTCAGTTTATGGGTAAGAAAGCTAAAGCTGTTGCTAAATTCATTTCCCTCTCGCCGTTTCTGTTCAGAGAGGAAAAAATAGCGCATGAATTTATGAGGCTTCTAGCTACGACTGTTTTGGGGTCGGAAAGGTTTTTCAGGTGGAAGGCAAAACGATCGGAGCGATCCACAAAACGATTGGTGATCCGTCAAAGCCAGAAGAGAATGGTTTCTTACCGCGCCAAGACATAGCACGGCTGCAAAAAAATTTCGCTTCATCGCACTCGAGAGAGCATTAAAGCGACATTCCCTATGGAAAGACTCGCGCTGCTCGGTCATTCTGCTCGTTTTATTTTAAAGGATACTAAACGATGTGTGGGGTTGCAGGATGGCTAGGAACCGTCCCCGATAATCAAAGGTATGCGTCGCACATGGCCGAAGCCATGCGCCACCGAGGCCCGGACGCTAGTGGAATTAAGTCATGGCCTGAGGCGACTTTGATTCACACACGGCTCAGCATCATCGATTTGACACCGGCCGGAGCACAACCGATGGCGAATGAGGATGGAACTGTCTGGACGGTTCTTAACGGAGAGATTTATAACCACCGTGAGATTCGGAGCGAGCTTGAGAAGCGAGGTCATAAATTCAGGGGCTACTCTGATACAGAGGTACTACCTCATCTTTACGAGGAAGAAGGATCAGGCTTTATAAACAAGTTGCGAGGTATGTTCGTACTGGCCATCTATGATGCCAGAGCGCGAATTTTGCTATTGGCCCGGGATCGTTTTGGCATTAAGCCTCTTTTTTATTCACCTACTGCGCGCAGGGTGGCGTTCGCGAGTGAAATCAGATCACTTCTTGAATTACCGGATGTTGATACTGAACCTGACAAACAAGCAATTTACGATTTTGCGGCGTTGTTCTATATCCCTGCTCCAGAGACCTTCTACAAGGGGATTCGCGCGCTTGAGCCGGGAGAGTTCATGGAGATCAACATCGATTCCGGCAAGGTATGTTGGAAAGTACAAAAGTACCATCAGTGGTCGATTGCGCCAGACCTTACGCTTACGTTAGAGCAGGCCGCGGACCGTGCGGACGCGCTATTGACGAGCGCTGTTCGCAGTCAAATGGAGAGCGATGTGCCGCTTGGCACCCTGCTCAGCGGTGGTATCGATTCGAGCCTCGTCAGCGCGGCAGCGCAACATGCCTCCAACGGCGAACTCCGGACTTTCAATGTGCGCTTTGCAGACAAGGAATATGATGAAACATGGGCCGCGGTAGAGGCAGCAAAACACATTGGGAGTTGTCACGAAACACTTGAAATGGGAGACGATCAAGGAAGTTGGGATTACGTCACTTCCCTGCTCGTTCACGCCGGCCAACCCTTCGCGGATACGTCGCTATTTGCGGTCAGTGCGGTAAGCCGCCTTATGCGTCAGCATGTCACTGTTGCGCTATCCGGTGACGGTGGTGACGAAGGATTCGGCGGCTATGACTTTTACTGGCAAATAGGCAGAATCGACCGAATCCAGTCATTGCCTGGAACGGTCTTGCGCCACTCTTCCGTCGTGCTTTCGCCGTTGGCGCGTTTAGGACTTGTTCGACCGCAATGGTCGCAACGAGCAAAGGAAATCGCTGACGCAGACGACTCCTCTATTATCCAGGATCTATTTTGCTGGGTCCGCGAACAGGAGCACGAAAGGCTTTGCCGGATCACAGATGTCCTTCCTGTCCGGAGGTTCTTCGAGCCGCAGTGGGAGCATCAACTACCCCGAACTTCTTCTAGGCTAGAACGCCTCTCGGCTCACGCTACAGAAGTTAACACTCGTTTGGTGTTGCCTAATGATTTTCTGTTCAAGGTCGACACAGCTAGCATGAAAGAAAGTTTGGAAGTTCGCGTACCAATGTTAGGCGAGGATCTTTTTAGTTTCGGTCTTTCTCTCCCACACCGTCTTAAAGTGACAGGTCGCACATGCAAAAGGGTTTTGCGCACCATTGCCGACCGCCGGCTCCCCCCGAAAGTAGCGAGCAAACCCAAACAAGGATTTGGGATTCCGGTGGACAGGTGGGTTACTGTGGACTTCAAAGCGCGCTTAAAGGGTATGCTACTTGGGTCCAATAGCAGACTGAGTGAATTCTTGGCGCCAAACGCGTATGAGCCTCTGATTAGAGCCTTTTGTGAACAGCGCTCCTATCCCGGTGTTTGCCGCCAGGGTCTCTACCAACGCGCGATTATGCTTCTTTCTCTTCAGTTGGCGCTTAACCCTAATTTAGACTAACGAGTCGTTTGGCTATGCAATTGGTCAGTACGCTTCGCGCCGCTGAATAGCAGCATTATGAAGCTCGCCTTTGTCAATGACGTAATTTACGCATATGCATTACGTTCACCCAAAGCGGTAGGCGGCGCGGAACGAGAGCAATGGCTACTCGCCCGTGCTCTAGCCGCTGCGGGTTGGTGTAGTGTAGTCGGAGTTCGCAAAGGACTGAAACTGGGGGAACGCAAATTGATCGACGGAGTAGAATACGTCGGTATCGGTGATAAGCAGATTTTTCTCGCATGGTTTAACTTTTTTTCTGCCGAGCGACCTGACTGGCTACATTGGAAGTGCGCCTCTCATCTTTGGGGAGTTCTCGTAGAATTAGCGAAAGTTACCGGCGTAAGAACCATTTTTCACGCGGCATATGATACCGATTTTGTACCGCGAAAAGCTTTGTATGTTCGCCGTGAATGGTGGCCACTCTATGCGTGGGGCTTATCGCGCGCCGATAGGATCTTTGTCCAACACGAAGGACAACTGTCGGGCTTGAATGCTAGATGGAGATCAAAGGCATGCATACTTCCGAAATTGTGCACGTTGCCCCAGTCCGTTGGCGATGTGCCGGCGGGGAAGCCGCACGCCGTTCGTACAAACCACGTCGCGTGGGTGGCGATGCTGAGAAAACATAAGCGGCCAGATATTCTCGTTGAAATTGCCCGCAGGGCACCTCATATTCGCTTCGTTGTCTGCGGGGGAACGACTACGTCTAGCACACCCGCGGGGTTCGGCGAACGTGTAGTGGATAATTTAAAAGCTTTGCCAAACGTCGATTATCGCGGACGAGTCTCGCCCGACGAAGCGATGAAAGTCATTGCGGACGCAGCCGTATTTCTTTCCACTTCCGAGGAGGAAGGCTTCCCGAATACATTTATTCAAGCTTGGTCAGCCGGGACACCGGTCATCAGTCTAAGGCTTGACCCGGGAGGCCTTATAGATCGAATCGGAATGGGCACGGTCGCTAACAGCATAGACGATGCCGTTGCGAGTATTCATGCGCTCATGCAATCGTCTGAAAGGCGTGACGAGATCGCGTATCGCGCACGGGCTTTCATCGAAGAAAACCACAGCGCGACTAGAGTTGTCAAAGTATTTGAGGAAGCTCTGGTGACCAGGTGACCGCTGAACGGATTTATAATCGGAGGTGGACCGCTGCAAAAGCGTCGATTGGTGGACGGCCTAGATAGTCGCGACTTCGTCTCCGCTTGGCTCGGCCCGACGCGAGGATACCCGTTACAGGTATGAGCAATTATCGTTTGTAATTTCGGGGTGGATGTTAGGCCATTGGCGGGAATATGACTGGTTCTTGAGCTGTAAAGTAATTTGCCACCCTGTGATGAGATTGCACGGAGAAATTACTCACATGTTGTCTCCCATTTTGAATGGAAAATGTAGAACTCAAATATCTTGACATGTTTCAGCGGGTTTTGATTTTGATTGTCACCAGTACACCGGGCAAAAATGGAATTTTGCATTCGCGACGATGACACGAGTTGCTTTACCACGCCGGAGGAGTTGGACGCCGTCTATGGCGACTTGGGCAGTGAGGGACCGATTTCTCTCGCGGTGGTGCCGTTTCATCGCGCCGGTAAAAGCAAGGGCGTGCCGGCGAATTTGCGCCGCCGCGGCACGGTGCATCCGCTGCACGAGAACCGCGCGCTGGTGGCCTATCTGCGCCGCGGCATTTCCAACGGGAAGTTCGAGGTGATGCTGCATGGTTATCATCACGACGAATCGGACGGGCGGCCGGAATTTGCCCATCGCGCCGACCTCCAGCAGCGGGTTTCGCGCGGTCGCAAATATCTCGAAGATTTGCTCGGGACTCGCATCCGAGTTTTTGTTCCACCGGGAAACGCGATCGGGGCCGCGGGATTGCGCGCCCTTGAGCGCGAGGGGCTTCATCTCGGCGGAACAGCGGGCGTTCGGTCAGGCTGGTCGCCGCTGAAATCCGCGACGTGGAAAACCTGGCTACGTCTTCGCCGGTGGCGAATAGACGGCGGCCTCGGGGTTCCCTGGATACTCGATCTTGGAGATCATCGCGAGATACCGGCGAATCCTATCACTCCGGCAGCGAGCTTTGCGGAAAATCAGTTGCGCTTTCAGAAGGCGCGTTCGATCGGCGGGATTTTTTGCATCGCCACCCATTACTGGGAAATGGATGCGCCCAGCGTTCATTCCGGGGCGCCGCGAGTGGGGGAGCATTTGCGTCATTTCGTAGAGTTGGTCAAGGCCGAGCGAAGCGTGATTTCCTGGCGGTCCGTCGGTGACGTGGTTTCGGAAAGCCAGTTTGTAGCCTGACATGTGCGGCTTCATAGCAATTTTCGGCACGGATCCGATCGTCAACAGGCTGAATAAGAAGCGCCTGCTGAATTCGCTCGCGCATCGCGGGCCGGACGCGGCGGGAGAATGGTCGGAGGAGGGCGTCTATCTCGGCCATCGCAGACTCTCCATCATCGACCTCGCCACCGGGGACCAGCCGATGGAGAGTTGGGACGGCCGTTACGTGATCGCTTTCAATGGCGAAATCTACAACTTTCCCGAGCTGCGTGAAACGCTCAGCTCCAAGGGTGCGCGTTTCCGCACTCATTCCGATACGGAGGTGATTCTCGAGGCTTACCGGCAGTGGGGCGCCGATGCCGTGGAGCGACTGCATGGAATGTTTGCGTTCGTCCTGTGGGACCGGCGCGAGCGCGTCGCCTTCGTCGCGCGCGATCGCATCGGCATCAAACCGCTCTGTTGGGGATTGCGTGCCGGATCTCTGGTGATTGCTTCCACGTTGGAGCCGTTTTCCCTCATGGAAACCTTTCGCACGGTCGATCTCGAGGCGGTCCGGGATATCATGGTTTACGATTACATTCTGGCGCCGCGAACGATCTTCAAAGCCGTGCACAAGCTCGAGCCCGGCTGCCGATTCGAGTGGCGTTTGGGCCAGACGGAACCCAAGATCGAGCGCTATTGGGCTCCGCCGCTCAGAGACGATAGTTTATCTGCTCCCGACACAGAGGAATTGGATTCTTTGATTGAACGGGCGGTGAAACGCCAGATGATCAGCGATGTGCCCATCGGCGTCTTCTTGTCGGGCGGGATCGATTCTTCGCTCCTCGTCGCCATGATGTCGCGTCATTCCAGCCGGTCGCTGAAAACATTTTCCGTCAGCTTTTCCGGCAGCGACAAGGACGAATCGGCCATAGCCGGCACGGTGGCGCGCCAATACGGCACCGATCACACGGTACTTCACGGCGAAGAATTCGGCGCGGAGGAACTGCTGGAATTGCTCGGACGGCTCGATGAACCGTTCTGCGATCCGGCCTTTGTGCCGACCTATGCGCTGTCGGCGATGACCAAGCAGCACGTCAAAGTAGCGCTTTCCGGCGACGGCGGCGACGAAGTTTTTGGCGGCTACCCAAAATATCTTTACGCCGAAGACCGCCATTTTCGGCTTCCCTTCTCATCCTGGCTTCCCCAGGTTTTGAAAAGAATACCGTGGCGCCCGCGCGGGATGGACCGCATTTATTGGCGCACCCTCAATCCCTATGACCGGGTCCGATACGGATGGGTGCACTACGGCGACTTCCCGGTGTTTCGCAAGGACCTGCGGCAAGTGCTGGACCCTGAACATCACCAAGCCGCCCGCATCGAGAATTATTTCGAACCGTGGCAGCGGCGCGCTGAACGCTACGGAATGGATTTTGATAAGGACGTAGTCATGCGCGCCGACCTCGAGACCTACTTGAGCGAAAACTGTTTGGTGAAAACCGACCGCGCGAGCATGCTCGCTTCGCTGGAAGTGCGAGTGCCCTATCTAGACGAGACCGTCATCCAGCGCATCGTTCCGCTGCCCGCGCGTTTGAAGATCCGCGACCGCCAGCTCAAGAGCCTGTTGTTGCCGATGGCTCGGCGCCTTCTGCCGAGGGGTGTTTGGGATCGCCCGAAACAGGGCTTTGATGTGCCCTACGGAAATCAGCTTTCCAATGCCTGGAAGCCCGCCCTGAAAGCGGCGCTCGATTGGGGCGAGGCCAACATGCAAGTCTTTGACTATGCTTACCTCCGTCGTCTCTTCGCCATTCACATGAAGGAAGGCGGCGCGGGAACGGAGCTCTGGAATCCTTTCGTCTTTCTTTCGTGGTCCATGACTCATTCTGTGAGATTATGAAAATCGCTTTTCTCAATGATCTGATCTACAGCTACGCGACCCGGCTTTCCTCGGCCGTCGGCGGCGCTGAAAGGCAGCAATGGCTGCTCGCCCGCGCGCTCGCGGAAGCCGGATGGAAAGTGGTCGTAGCAGTTCGCAGCGAGCTCGAGCTCGACAAACGCGTGGTTTTGAACGGAGTCGAATTCGTCGGCGTCGGGCGGCAGCGGGTTTTGCCGGCCTGGTTCCGCTTTTTCCGTAGCGAGCGGCCCGACTGGCTGTATTGGCGGTGCGCCAGCCATCTGCTGGGACCGGTGGCCGCGCTGGGGAAGCTCGCGCGCGTGCGCACGATCTTTGCGGCTTGCCTGGACCGCGATGTGGAGATTCGCCGCGCGCTTTTTCGCCGGCGCTGGTGGCCGCTCTACGGATTCGGCCTCTTACTGACGGACAGAATCTTTGTCCAGAGTCAAAAGCAGTTTCTCGGTCTCCCCGTGCGATTACGGGCCAAGGCGGATGTGGTGCCAAGCATGACGCCCGAATCGCCTATCGTGAAAGCCCACGCATTGCGGGAAAAATACGTCGCCTGGGTGGCGATGTTGCGCGAACCCAAACGGGCCGACCTGCTCGTCGAGATCGCGCGGAAGGCGGCCGATATTCGCTTTGTCGTAGGCGGCGGTGCGACGACTTATACGGCCACCACGGAATACGGCGAGGATATCGCCGCCAAGCTCCGGTCTCTGCCTAACGTGGAATATCGTGGGCAAGTTTCGGCTGAAGACGCTTTGGGAGTGATCACCAACGCTGCGCTGTTTCTTTCGACATCGGACGAGGAAGGATTCCCGAACACGTTTCTGCAGGCTTGGGCCGCCGGCACTCCGGTCGTGAGTCTGAAGATTGATCCGGATCATGTCATCGAGCGCCATCGTCTCGGCAGAGTTTGCGGCACGGTCGAGGCGGCGGTCGATGAAATCAAAGGCCTGATGGCTTCGGCCGAGCGGCGCGAATTCTTCTCCGTCCATGCGCGCAAGTACATCGCCAAGCACCATAGCGCCGCCGTGGTCGTGCCGATGATCGAGCTCTGCACTCAGGAACCTGAGCCGCCTCAATTCGCCGCGCCCCAAGCTGCGGCCGATCCGCTGTCGCGCCTTCGCTGATGAAGGTATTGGTACTTCACTCGGAGCTTGGGGTTCTCAGAGGCGGTGGAGAAAATTTCAGCAGAAATCTTTTCAGTGCCTTTGCCCAGCGGGGCCATCATGTGGCGGCGGCCTTTGTCGCAAATCGCCGCGGCCGATACCCTTTTGCTCTTCCTCCGGCCATTGAGCCTATTCCAATTCGCGGCTGGTGGTCGAGCAATTTTGGGCAAGCGACCTTGTCGGATATCGGCCGTCTCTTTCCGGCCCAAGGGAAGTACCGCAAGGAGTGGGATCATATTCAGGCCGCGATAGGTTGGCGAGTTTTTAGCTGGCACAAGCGGCGTTTCCAACGGCGGGTGGCCGAGCGATTCGCAAAAGTTTGGATGGAATACGATGCGGTATACGTGCACGGGGACACACTTGTGGCCAGCATGGCCGCGCGCCATCGGCCCACCGTGCTACGACTGCCCGGTCCGGTCACGAGCGAGCTGGAGCCGATACTGCGCGGAGTGGACGCGGTGTGCGCCAACGGCGATGCATTGAATTCGATTCGGTCATTTCTCGGCGAGCATGCCACGGAGCTTCCCATTGGCATCGACACGCATCTTTTTCAACCGGGTCCAAGCGGAATTCGGTCAGCGCTTGGATGGCAAGGCTCGCGCGTCGTCGGCTATGTCGGACGATTAACGCATCTGAAAGGCATCGATATTCTGGCCAAGGCGTTTCGTGAAGCGATATCTCGGGTCGCTGATTTGAGGCTGCTCGTGGTCGGTAGCGGTGAGGAATCGCATTCGCTGCGAGCGCTTCTCTCGAACGAAT
>Ga0070681_10003231_pt1 | contig 15196 bp, 16 predicted proteins | sample KBSC83BmetaG_FD_65650 | JGI IMG/M metagenome (GOLD analysis project Ga0070681, IMG submission 65650) | Corn rhizosphere microbial communities from Kellogg Biological Station, Michigan, USA - KBS C8-3B metaG | ecosystem: Host-associated > Plants > Roots > Rhizosphere | place: USA: Michigan...
CTGGTGAAGGACGGCATGACGGTCGGCATCGGCGGCGGCCAGACGAGCCGCGTCGATGCCGCCAAGCAGGCGGTGAGCCGGGCTCAGGAAATGGCCGCCGCCGCCGGCGAGGCGGGATCGCGCGCCAAGGGCGCCGTCGTCGCCTCCGACGCGTTCTTCCCCTTCGCCGACGGGCTCGAGGTCTGCCTCGAAGCCGGCGTGACCGCCGCCATCGAGCCGGGCGGCTCGAAGCGCGACCCGGAAGTGATCGCCGCCGCCGACGCCAAGGGCGCCGCCATGCTGTTTACGACGATGCGACATTTCCGTCACTAGCAACGCTAGCTATTGCGGATCGCGCCGTCGTTAACTACTATTGACTTGTTTTGGCGCAACAAACCGAAAGGAGGTGGTCCAGTGTCTAACCACTGTGCGACGAAAGCGGTCGCGGAGACGCGGGTCGCAGGCACCTATGTTGTTCTTGCTCTCAGCTCGGTGAGGCTGGGTCGCTGACCTTCGGAGCCAATCGTCCATAGGGGAGGGCCGCCCGCGGGCGGCCCTCTTTTATTGTGCGCCGTCGCTTACTGCGGCGGCCGCGCGCCCTGGGTCCCGATATTCATGGTCGGGGCGATGATCTTGCCGTCCTTCTCGACCGGGCCGCCGACGAAGGCCGAGGCGCCGACCTTGATGAGGTCCTTGCTGCCGGGCTTGTTTGCGGTGACCGGCGTGCCGGGCGGCATGTCGAGCTTGTAGGTCTCGCCGTTGGCCGCCACGGTGAGCTCGCCCGAGCCCGCCTTCACGACGGCGGCGGTCACGTCGGCATTGGTCATGAGCGAGGTCGGCGTCTTGTTCCACGGACGCTGGCCGGGATTGGGCTTGTTGCCCGGCGGGAAGATGCCGATGCCGAGCCCTTTCAGATGGTGCTTGTCGCCGCCCACCGGCTCGGCGGTGATGCTGAGGAAGTCGCCCGGCTTGATGTCCTCGACCTTCATCGGCACGACCGCCTGCACGCGCACATTGTCGGCCAGCACCAGATTGTAATCCTTGCCGTCGGGCGACTTGATGGTGACGTTGTTGCCTTGCACCTTGGTGATGTCGCCGCGGATCGGCGGCAGGGTCTGCGCCGCCGCGCCGGCCGCGAGGCCGATGGTCAGAATGCCGGCGAGCGCCAGCCCGCCCAGCCCTTTGAGATGTGCCATGAGGTCCTCCCCTGTTGGGTTCGTGTCCCGCTTGTCGGGCCCTTCCATAGACAGCGCCGGCGGCCTCGACATTCCCCCCATAGCATGACGGGCCGGAGCCCGCCATGGCCCCCCCGCGGCCGGCGTCAGTGGGAATGCCTGGGCTCGCCGCGCGCCGCGATGATGTCGAGATAGAGCGTCGCCGGCTCGAGGCGCATGCGGCGGCGCCGGCGTGCCGAGCTCGAGCCGGTCCCAAGGGCCCCAGCACGAGCCAGACTATTGGATTACCTGCATTTTCGTCGGGCATGCTAACGATGGTTTAACGAATGAGGCCGAAATTAGAACACCGGAGCACCAAACGATCGCCGCTCGCTTTTCCTTCGAGTAGCAGGGTCATGACCGAAATCGATTTGCTGCGTACGGCCGAGATCATCATCGAGCAGCAGGGCAGGCACGGGGCGGTGGACTACGCCCACGAGCGCTATCGCCTGCTCATGCAACGCGCCGAGCCCGACGAGGCCAAGGTGTGGCATCACATCGAGACGATGCTGCGCGACCTGCTCGCCGTCGTGGCCGAAACCCGCCACTAGGCTTGAGCCCCCAGGCCTCCTTGAGGCCCTAGCCTTTCGTCGCGAACTTCGCTTTGATGCGGTAGCGGGATGCCGACCCTCCGGGTACGGCCGTCCGCCTCTCGAGAGGGGAAGTTATGGAAGTCAACACCAAGGCGGCGGTCTCGCCCGTCCTGTCGGACGCCGACACGCCCGCCTCGCGGCCAGGCTGGAAGACGGTGGCCATGCTCCTCGGCATGGGGATCCTGGTACTGGCGCTGGTCTATGCAACGGAGCTGAAGGCGTTCCTCGGCATGCAGTGACGCCTTGGCCCGGACGCTCAAAGCCCCGTGGGCTGCTCCCGCGGGGCTTTTTTTTCGCGCCCATTTGCGGCTTGCCCGGGCCCCCTCGTTTGTAGGATTTTGATTGTAGGATTTTGATCTCGGGGCCGTGGGTGGCCCGTTGCCAGTCGGGATGTTGGGATGCGGACGGACCGCCCGGTCATTCTTCTCGTCGATGACGACGACATCCTGCGCGAGATCCTGGCCTTGCAGCTCGACGATTCGGGATACGAGGTGCTCACGGCGCCCGACTATCGCGACGCGCTCGCACTCATCGAAAGCGCCCGGCGGCTCGATCTGCTGCTGCTCGACATCGTGATGCCGGGACGGCTCGACGGCCTGGCCTTGGCGCGGATGGCGAGCTTGAAGCGGCCCGGCCTGCCGGTCATCCACATCACCGGCTACGATCTCGGCGATGCGGCGGAGGAGGCCAGAGGCCCGGTTCTGCGCAAGCCGATCGACCAGTCCGCCCTGCTCACCGAGATCAGCCGCAGCCTCGCCGCCTGACCCGGCTCAGCCCGCGATCATCTCGGCGAGCAGCCGGCCATAGCCCGCGACCGGCTGGCGGATCGACAGCCGGTGCTGGATCTCCCAGCAGCGCGCCGGCACCGGATGGATGACGGGCACGCCGAGATCCTGCTCGATGAGATCGATCACCTCGAGCACGCGCCAGCCCGAGCCCAGCAGATAGATCGCCTGCGCGGTCTTGTGCTTCAGGAAGGTCCGCTTGATGTGCGCGTAGACCTCCTGCGCCGACAGTTGCTGGATCTTGTCGAACTCGGCCGCCATGCCCTCCATGCCGAGCACGTCGAAGCCGGCTTCGGTGAAATAGCGCGCGAACAGATCGTTGATCTTGCCGGTGAAATAGGTGGCGCCGACGAAGCGCTTCACCTTGAAGGCCTTCAGCGCCCGCACATGGTTGGTGCCGGAGGTGAAGATCGGCACCTTGTGCTGCTTCTCCCATTTCCTGATGACCGCCGCCTCGCCCTTGTAGCCGAGCAGCATGAAGGGCGGCGCGCCCTCGGGATGGATGAGGTCGCAGCCCTGCTCGGCCAGCGTCGCGAGATGCGGCTCGTAGGGCTCGACGGCGCGCTTGAACTCGTCGGTCGTGCCGCTGCGGATATTGAGGAAGAGCGGAATCACGCCGACCCCTTCCGGCAGCATGCGGATGAGCTCCTCGAGCGAGCCCGGCCGCAGCGTCGGCTTGATGCAGCCGACAATGCCGCGCCAGCTTGTGAAGGCCATTCTTTCCCTCCCCTTCTGTTCTCTTCTTCTTCCTGGTCCTGGTTCCGCTACCAGCGCAGGGCCGGCACGGCCGCGTCCGGCACGACGCCCGCCTCGGCGCAGATGCGGGCGAGCAGCGCCGGATCGGGCGCCTCGCCATGGAAGGTGCCGAGCGTCGCGGCATTGATGCCGCCGGTCACCAGCACGGCAGCGAGCCGCGCCGCGCGGGCGCCGGCGATGTCGGTGTGCAGCCCGTCGCCGATCGCGACGATGCGGCTGCGGTCGGTGAGGCCCAGCATGGCAAGGCACTCGTCATAGATGCCGGGAAAGGGCTTGCCGTGATAGCGCACGGTGCCGCCCAGCGCCTCATAGCGCTTGGCGAGCGCGCCGGCGCAGATCTCGGTCTTGCCGTCATAGACCACGACGAGATCGGGATTGGCGCAGATCATCGGCAGCTTGCGGCGCGCCGCCTGCTCGAGCTCGGGCAGCACCGTCTCGACCGATTCGCCGAAGGAGACGCCGGTATTGATGACATAGTCGGCCGAATCCACGTCGGGCGCGCGCACGCCGCCGATGCCGGCCAGCATCGCCTCGTCCTTCATCGGCCCGAGGAAGAAGCAGCGCGGACCGAGGCTCGCATACCAGGGATCGTCGCGGCGCTGGAGATGCCGCCAGACATCCTCGCCCGAGGTCATGACGCCTTGATGGAAGCCGCGCGCGAATCCGAGCTCGCCGAGCCGCCTCTCGACCTGCTCGGCGGGGCGCGGCGCATTCGACAAAGCGACCACGCGCTTGCCGAGCGCGGCCAGCCGCTGCACCGTGTCGAGGGCGCCCGGATAGGCCGTCACGCCGTCATGCAGCACGCCCCACACATCGAGGATGAAGCCGTCATAGCGCTCGGCGAGCGCCGCCACGCCGGAGAGAATGGGTATGGCGGGCAGCGGCTGACGGCCGGACGCGGCGCTCATGCGAGCTCCTCGGGACGCGGCGGCCCGAACACCGCCCCTTCGGCGAAGTCGATGCCGTAATCCAACAGCTCGAGCAAGCGTTCCTCGCTGCCGACATTGGTGGCGATGAGATCGATGGCGCCGGGATCGAGCGCCCGCTTGAGGGCGCGCGGCTCGCCGGCCCGCGACAGCTTGTCGAGCAGCACCTCGCCCGGCACCCTGACATAGCGGAAGCCGCGGTCCGACAGGTCGGTCACGAAGAGATCGAGATTCATCACCTCGCCGAGCGCATAGCGAAAGCCCGCCTTGCTCAGATTCTCGAGGTCGTAGGCCGTGCGCTTGTCGAGATGGTAGAAATCGTACTGCTGGATCTCGAACACGACATGCTGGTTGAGATCGCGGTTCTCGTCCAGGAAGCCGTAGAAATCGCTGAAGAGATCGCGATTGCCGAGGGTCGTGGCGCTGATCGGGCAGAAGAAGCTCAAGCCCTGCATGCGCTGGCGCCGCAGCCGGCGGACCAGCGAGACCAGGCGCCGCAGCAGCAGATTGTCGATCACGCCCGTCAGCCCGTACTGCACCGCCAGCATCTGATACTGGTGCGGCGGGATGAGCGTGCCGTCGCCGGCCCTGATCCAGCCGACGCAATGCTGATGCGCGAGCTTGCGCTGCGGCAGCTGGACGATCGGCTCGACATAGAGATCGAGGCGATCGGCGGCCAGCGCATCGCGCATGACATCGAGCAGCCGGTCGTCGTCGCTCAAGCCCAGCGGCCCGACCGGCCCCGCGGCGCCGGGCTCGCGCTCGGCCGGCGCGATCGGAGGTGCGGCGGGCCCCCGCTTCGCCGGGCCCAGCGTGGGGCTGGCCAGCGCGCGCGCCAGCGGCCGCGCGCCGGGCGGGCCGATGAAGGGCTCGGTCGGATCGCGAAACGGCTTCGCCAGCGCCGACAGCGCCGGCCGCACGCCGGGACGCTCGCTCGCCGGCTCCGCCTGGCCCGAGAGCTGCGCCACCAGCGACTTCATGATCTTCATCTCGGCGGTGAGCGCCGCGAGATCCTGGGCCGGGAGATGGCCGGGAGTGCGGCCGACGGAGAAATCGCGCAGATCGGAGGCGAGACGCGTCGTCAGGCTGGTGAGCTCGGCCAGGCGGCGGCGCGTCTCGGCCAGCTGCGCGCGGCGCTGGAAGATTTCCTGCAGCAGCAGGCCGATCAGGAAGGTGACGAGGCCGCAGGCAATGCCGATCCATTCCGTGGTCGGCGCACCGGCGGATATCAGCCGCGGCACGGCGAGCGCCACCGCGACGGCTACGGCGGCATAGGCGATGAGTCCGGCGAGCGCCGACAGGATCACACCCAATCGGGAAAGCAATGCGCGCCGCCTTCGAGAGGCAGCGGCGCCGTGCGCCGGACGGCGGCGAGGGGCAGACGACCATAGAGATGCGGAAAGAGCTGGCCGCCGCGCGCTTCCTCCCAGCGCAGCGCCGGCCCGAGCCGCTCGCCATCGACCTCGAGCAGCACCAGATCGCGCTCGCCCTGACGATGCTTGGCGGCGCTGGCGCGCACCTGGCCCGCGGTCGAGAAATGGATGAAGCCGTCGGCCCGATCCTCGGCCGAGCCGAGATAGAAGTCGCCCTCGCGCGCCCGCTCGAACTCCGCCTTCCGCGCCAGGTAGTAGACCCACCGCTCGCTCATCGCCGCCCTTCACGCCGCTCCGGCAGGGTCCTACAGGATCCGGCACGGACCCTACAGGATGTGTCGGGAGGAGACCAGAATCGCAAGGATTCGGAAACCAACAATTTGAACTGGATTTTAACTTGATGCGGCCAGACTCGCTGCAACTCCGACGAAGCGGGGTGTGGGTCGGGGTCCGGCGGTCGTTCAGGCGGCCGCCGGACCCGGCCGATTTCGAGCGATATGGAGAGAGGTGGGATGTCGAAGAAAGAGACTCGATCGTCGAGCAGCGAATTCTCCCATGCGCTCGATATGGTGGCCCTGTTCAGCCGCATGGACCTCATGCTGGTGCCGCGCGCGCCGACCTCGGCGATGCTCGATGCCGGTGCCGCGGCCGGCAATGTCAGCGCCGACGAGGCGGCCCGCATCTATGCGGCCATGACCGCGACCGAGGCTTGAGCCCGGTCGGGGCCCCGACAAGGAGAACACAAGCTCTCGGACACTAAATCAGGAGAATATAAGCTCATAGCTCGGATAAACCTGCCGACCTAGAATTCGCGCGCCAAATAAAGCGTTCGGTAAGAACTTTATCCTAATGACCGGCGGTCCATTCATAATGCAACTCTTAGCGCCATGTTGAGACATGGCGACATTTGGAAAGCGCTGGACAGGCTCGCTCATGAACAAGGCCTCACACCGTCGGGACTAGCCAGGCGCGCCGGACTAGACCCCACCACCTTCAATAAATCGAAGCGCATCACCCGCGACGGCAAGCTGCGCTGGCCCTCGACCGAGAGCCTCGCCAAGGTGCTGGAGGCGACCGGCGTCCCCTTTCGCCATCTGGTCGCGCTGGTCGACGGCGAAGCGGCGGTGCCGCGTGTGCGCCTGCCGGTGATCGATCTCGAGGAGCTCGCCGCCTCGCATTTCAACCGGCGCGGCCTGCCGGCCGGCGCCGGCTGGGACGAGGCCGAGCTGCCGGAATTTTCGGCCGGCGATTGCTATGCGCTGCGCGTCACCGGCAATCGCCTGGCGCCCGTCTTTCGCGACGGCGACCTGCTGATCGTCTCGCCGAGCGCCCGCATCGCGCCCGGCGACCGCGTGCTGGTGCGCCTCAAGGGCGGCGAGATCCTGATCCAGCAGCTCGTCTCGCGCACCTCGCGGCGCGTCGGCTTGAAGTCGCTGGCCTCGCCCGAGCGGGCGATCCTGAAGCGCCCCGACGAGATCGTCGCGCTCTGCCGCATCATGTGGGCGAGCCAGTAGGGTCCTCGCGCTTCCCTGAATCTTTGTTAATCAAAAGCTCAGCTTGCCCAAAGGTGCACGGCCCCATGGTGGCTGCCATCCGCTCCGCGGGCACAGCGTCCCCGGTGCGATTTGCGACAGAGGAAGGACCTGCACAATGACCCCCATCACCAAGATTTCGCGGCGCCCGGCCGCCAAGACACTTGCGGCGCTGCTGCTGAGCACGACCTTGCTGGCCGGCGGTGTCACCGCCGGACATGCCTGGTCGGCCGAGCAGACGGCGCCGCCGGCCGCGACCGGCCGAGCCGGATACCTGCCGGGATTCGGCGATCTGGTCGCCAAGGTGAAGCCCGCCGTCGTCAACATCGCCACGACCGAAGCGCCGCCCGACGGGCAAAATGGCCCGGTGCCCAGCATGGTGCCGCCGAACTCGCCTCTGGCGCAGATGTTCCGGCACTATTCCGAGCGCCAGCATCAGTCGGCTCGCCACGCGCTCGGCTCCGGCTTCATCGTCGATCCCGCCGGCTACATCGTCACCAACAACCATGTCGTCGACGGCGCGACCAAGATCATGGTGACGCTCGATGACGGCAGCATCTTCCCGGCCAAGGTCATCGGGCGCGACGCCAAGACCGATGTGGCACTGCTCAAGATCGATGCGGGCAAGCAGCTGCCGGCCGTCGGCTTCGGCCAGTCGGCTCAGGCGCGCGTCGGCGACTGGGTGATCGCCGTCGGCAATCCGTTCGGCCTCGGCGGATCGGTGACGGCGGGCATTATCTCGGCGCATGGGCGCAACCTCGATGCCGGGCCCTATGACAACTTCCTGCAGATCGACGCGCCCATCAATCCCGGCAATTCCGGCGGGCCGCTGTTCGATCAATCCGGCCATGTCATCGGCATCGACACGGCGATCTACTCGCCGAACGGCGGCAGTGTCGGCATCGGCTTCGCATTGCCCTCCGATCTCGCCGCCAATGTGGTGGCCCAGCTGCGCGAACACGGCACCGTCGAGCGCGGCTGGCTTGGTGTCGAGATGCAGCCTCTCACGCCGGCTCTCGCCAAGGCGGTCGGTCTCGACAGCACCAAGGGCGTCATGGTCGACCAGGTCGAGCCGCATTCGCCGGCCGCCGCCTCCATAAGGCAGGGCGACGTCATCACCCAATTCGACGGCAAGGAAATCGCCACCGCGCGGGCGCTCGCCATGGCCGTTGCGGACACCCATGCCGGCCAATCCGCCAAGCTCGGCATCTGGCGCGACGGCAAGCAGCAGACCGTCGAGGTCGCGATCGGCCGCCAGCCGGATCAGAAGCAGGCGGCGTCCGAACAGAAGGACGGGCAGGATGGTGCGCTCGGGCTCGGTCTCAAGCCGCTGTCACCCGGCCTGCGCGACGAGCTCGGCCTCGATGCCGATACCACCGGCGTGCTCGTCGCCCAGCTCCGCCCGGACGGCACGGCGGCGGAGAGCGGCGTCCAGCCGGGCGACGTCATCGTCCGCGTGGGCAGCGATCCGGTCACCAGCCCGGCCGAGTTCGCGGCCAAGATCCACGCCGCGGAGACGGCCAAGAAGGCGGCGGTGCCGCTGCTCGTGATGCGCGACGGCACCAGCTACTATGTGGCGCTTCAGCTCGCGAAGGGCTGAGGCGGCGACCGCACCGGCGGGGGCGGCACGCCGTCCCCGCGGAGCGGAAAAAGCCGATGAAGATTCTCCTGGTCGAAGACAATGAACGGGTCGCGCAGTTCGTGCGCAAGGGCCTCGGCGAGGCCGGCCATACGGTCGATCATGCCGGCAATGGGCGTGACGGGCTGTTCCTCGCCTCGAGCGAGCCCTATGACGCGATGATTCTCGACCGCATGCTGCCCGGCGGGATCGACGGGCTCGCCATCATCGAGGCGCTGCGCCGCACCGGCAACCGCACGCCGATCCTGATCCTGTCGGCGCTCGACGATGTCGACGAGCGGATCCGCGGCTTGCGCGCCGGCGGCGACGATTATCTCACCAAGCCCTTCGCCTTCGGCGAGCTCGCGGCGCGGCTCGACGCGCTGCTGCGCCGCGCCCAGCCGGCCCAGGCGACCACCGCCCTCGCCGTCGACGATCTGCGCATGGATCTGCTGGCGCGCAAGGTGACGCGCGCCGGCCGCTCGATCCATCTGCAGCCGCGCGAGTTCAAGCTGCTCGAGTTCCTGATGCGCCATGCCGGCCAGGTGGTGACCAGGACCATGCTCCTCGAGAATGTCTGGGACTATCATTTCGACCCGCAGACCAACGTCATCGACGTGCATATCAGCAAGCTCCGGCAAAAGATCGACGGCGAGTCCGAGCGACCGTTGCTGCGCACCGTGCGTGGCAGCGGCTATATGCTGAGCGCCGATGGCTAGCGCCTCGGCCGGACGGCCCGGCAAGGCATCGCCTGCGGCCGGCGCGCTCAGGATTCTTCGCTCGACCTCGGTGCGCCTGGCACTCGGCTATGCCGGCTTGTTCATCGCCTCCTCGCTGCTGCTGGGCGGGCTCCTGTGGTGGCTGACCGCCGGCTATCTCGACCGCGAGATCGAGGCCGTGATCCTCTCCGACACGCGCGCCGTCAGCGATTCGCTGCGCGATTTCGGCCTGGCCGGCGCGGTCGACACGGTGCGCGAGCGGATCGGGCGCTATGGCGACCAGAATGCGATCTATCTCCTCACCGGCCCGACCTTGGCGCCGGTGGCCGGCAATCTCGATGGCTGGCCGGTACAGGCGGGTCGGGCGGCCGGCTGGTATCAGGCGGACATGGTGCGCGGCGGCACCGTGCATGCGACCCGGCTGCTGCACATCGCGCTGCCCGGCGGGTTCCATCTGCTCGTCGGACGCGACGTCCAGGAACTCATCGAGCTGCGCGCGGTGATCCTCGAGGCGCTGGCGATCGCGGCGGCGGCGGCGCTGCTGCTGGGGATCCTCGGCGCCTTCCTGGTGCGCCGCGCCGCCCAGCGCCGGGTCGAGGCGATCAACCGGACGGCCGCCGCGATCGTGCAGGGCGATCTCGCGCAGCGGCTGCCGACACGCGAGTCGGCCGACGAGTTCGACCAGCTCGCCGACACGGTCAACCGCATGCTGGAGCAGATCGAGCAGCTCGTCGAGGGCGTCCGCAACGTGTCGAACGCCATCGCCCACGATCTGCGCACGCCCCTGGCCGAGGTGCGCGTGCGTCTCGAGGAGGTGTTGCGCAACCGGCCACCCCAGGAGGCGACTTTCGAGGCGATCGACGAGACGCTGCAGGAGATCGATCGCGTCATGGCCATGTTCAACGCGCTGCTGCGCCTGGCGGAGATCGATTCCGGCGTGCGCCGTTCCGGCTTTCGGCCGGTCGATCTCGCCAGCGTGGTCGAGGAGGTTGTGGAGCTCTACGGCCCCACCGCCGAGGCCGGCCAGATCACGCTGGCGGTCGAGGACGAGCCCGGCCTCATGGTGCAGGGTGACCCCTTCCTGCTCGCCCAGGCGCTCGGCAATCTCCTCGACAATGCCGTCAAATTCTCGCCCTTGGGCGGCCGCGTCCTCCTGTCGCTGGCGCGCCGCGCCGACGACCGCATCCTGGTCACGGTCGCCGATCAAGGCCCCGGCATTCCCGATTGCGAGAAGGAGCGGGTGGCCGAGCGCTTTTTCCGCGGCGATGCGAGCCGCGGCACCGCCGGCTTCGGCCTCGGCTTGAGCGTCGTCGCGTCGGTGGCGCGGCTGCATGGCGGCAGCCTCGTGCTGGCCGATGCGGCGCCCGGCCTCGTCGCGTCGCTGGCGCTGCCGGCCGCCCCGCCGGCGGGGTGAGCCGTGCGCGGTACGCGGCCGCTTGGAACACTCTGTTGGTGGCCGAATGACCGCCCGGCCGCGTAGCCAGCGCCGGGAACGGCGAATAAGCCAATAGGGGAATCTATCTATTTTGGACGATGAATCCCTCTCTTAGCCTGATCAGATGCCGCTCTATTCTCTGGATCTCGTCTCCGAGTCGGAAAGCCGATTAGGAGCAGTGCAATGTCGTTTCATCGGATGAGGCGGGAGGAAGGCGCCACGAGACGAGTGTACCCTTCGCCTGACGTACAGCCAAAATCACCGCACAGGTAATCGATCGATCCAAAGAATGACTATCCAAGCGGAGCCCGTACGCAGGTCAAGGCTGCTCGAATAATGCCAGCAGACCTTGCAACAGCTGGGTTGGATTGGGTGGGCAGCCCGAGATGGTAAGATCCACCGGCACGACCTGCGATACGCCACCGATACAGGCATAGCTGCCCGCGAAGAGCCCACCGTCATGAGCGCAATTACCGACTGCGACGACCCATTTCGGGTCGGGGATGGCTCGCCAAGCGCGCTCCAGTGCTTCCCTCATGTTCGCTGTCACCGGCCCGGTGACCAAAAGCACATCGGCGTGGCGCGGCGAAGCAACAAAGCGCAGGCCGAATCGCTCAAGATCGTAAAAGGCATTGTTGAGGGCGTTAATCTCAAGCTCGCAGCCATTGCAAGAGCCGGCGTCGACTTGCCGGATCGACAGGCTGCGCCCCAATCGTTGCTTGGCCGCCCGGTCAAGCCGGTTGGCGAGTTCGCTGAGCGCCGCATCGGCGACTGGCGCGGGGTCGGTAACCGGCGGTTTGAATGCGCCCTGCAGCAGCAGCGTCCACATCGCTATAGATCCTGTCCGGAGTAGGAGCAGTTGAAGCTCTTATTACACAGCGGAAAGTCAGCGACGATGTTGCCCTCGATGGCGGCTTCGAGCAGCGGCCACTGGAACCAGGAGGCGTCGCGCACATGGCACCGCCGCACGCGTGCTCGGTTGTCCAGCGCAAGCCACGCCAGCACGTCGCCGCGGAACGCCTCGACTACGGCCATGCCCTCGCATCCGCCCGGCGTCGTATCCGGGACAGCCCCATCGATCGCTCCGTTGGGCGTTTGCGCCAAGATCTGACGGATGAGCCCAAGGCTCTGCTGGATCTCCTCGATGCGAACCCAAACGCGCGCGTTGACGTCGCCTTCGGTACGCGTCGGCACTGTAAACTGCAGCCGGTCGTATGGTGGATAAGGAAGGGCGCGCCGCGCATCAAAGGCACGGCCGGACGCACGGCCGACATATCCGCCGCTTGCGAAAGACCTGGCGAACTCGGGCGTGACAATGCCGGCACCCACGGTGCGGTCCTGGAGCGAGGTCGTCCCCTCGTATATCGAGATCAGCCGTGGCAGCGCCTGCTCGACTTCCGCTACGAGCGTCTCAATCTCCTCAAGCCCGCGCTGCGCTGGATCCATGGCAATCCCGCCGGGCAGGATGCAATCCATCATCAGCCTATGGCCAAAGCAGGCCTCTGCGGCGCGCAGGGTGCGCTCGCGCAGGATGCCGCAATGGGTGTGCATCAGGGAGAAAGACGCATCGTTGCAGATCGCGCCGATATCACCGATATGGTTGGCAACGCGTTCGAGCTCCGCCATCAGCGCGCGTAGCCAGACAGCGCGCGGCGGCGGGACCATGCCGAGTGCCGCCTCCGCGGCGCGCGCAAAGGCGAGCGCGTAGGCGACCGTGCTGTCGCCGGACACGCGCCCGGCGAGGCGGACAGCGTCGCCGAGACTCCTGCCGCGCATCAGCGCCTCGGTGCCCTTGTGCGCATAGCCGAGACGCTCCTCGAGCCGCACTACGGTCTCGCCACAGGCGGTGAAGCGGAAATGCCCGGGTTCGATGATGCCGGCATGAATCGGACCTACGGGAATCTGATGCAGCCCATGCCCTTCGACCGGAAGGAAGGGGTATGGGCTCGCAGCCGCGCGCAGCCGCTCAGGCCGGTCGATGCGACCGGGCGGCGCGCTGGACCAGCGTCCATGATCGAGCCAAGGGCGAGCGTCAGGCGCGCCATCGGGTGCGAGACCGGTGAGGTCGCACAGCGCGCGTTCAAGACGAACCGCCGGCCGGTGTCGCCGTCCGATCGATGGAAAAACGCCATCGGGACAAGCGAGACTGGCCACGGCTATGAAGGACCTCGGTTCCTCGAGTAGCGCCATATGGACTGTATCGCCATCGCCCCACAGGCCCAGGAGGCTCCAGCGGTTCTCAGCGAGGCCGTCGGCGAGCTCATGCCACAGCGAGGGAACAACAGTAATACGGGGCCAAGGGCCATGCGCCGCCACAGGCTCGCCGCCTTGGAGCAGCTGAGCTAGGGCGTTCATGCCAGCACGCTCGCGACGTGCTGGAACCAGGCGACCAGCGGCGGGGGCAGATAGAATCCCGCGACCAACACCAGCGCCAAGTGCGCGAACAGCGGCAGGTACGAGGCATGCGCCGGCTCACTCGGTCCATGAGGCGCGCCGAAGGCAAGGCCGGAGAGCTGCAGCATCAGCGCCCCGAAGGCGATCAGGAGGCCGAATACCAGCGGGATTGCCAGCAGGGGTGCCCGGGCGAAGGTCGAGCTCACGAGCAGGAATTCGCTCATGAACAATCCTAGCGGAGGCAAACCACCGATCGCGGCAACGCCGAGCACGAGGCCCCAACCGAGCAGAGGGTGGCTCTCGGTGAGTCCGCCGATTTCGGCGATCTTCTGCGTACGCTTGGCCTGCGAGATATGGCCGACGGCGAAAAAGATGGCCGACTTGGTGAGGCTGTGCAGGCTCATGTGCAGCAGCCCAGCGAAATTGGCGAGCGGCCCGCCGACGCCGAAGGCAAAGGCGATGATGCCCATATGCTCGATGGAGGAATAGGCAAACATGCGTTTGATGTCGCGGCGCTTGTACAACATGAAGGCGCCGAACAGCAGCGAGCCGAGGCCCATCGTTATCATGAGCGGCCCCGGTGCGAGAACCAGGGGATTGGCCGCCAGAAGCAGCTTGTAACGCAGCACGGCATAGAAGGCGACATTGAGCAGCAGACCGCTGAGCACGGCAGAGATCGGCGTCGGGCCCTCGGCATGCGCGTCGGGCAGCCAGGCATGCAGCGGTACCAGCCCTACCTTCGTGCCATAGCCGAGCAGCAGGAAGACGAAGGCAAGATCGAGCAGCGCCGGGTCGAAATCCTGAACGTGCTGTGCCAATACCGTCCATACCATGGCGTCGACGCCCTCGCCGATTACCGGCAAGGCCGCCATATAGACGAGGATGGTCCCAAATAGGGCGAGCGCGATGCCGACGCTGCCCAGGATGAAGTATTTCCACGCCGCCTCGATGGCTTCGTGGGTCCGATAGATGCCGACCATCACGACGGTCGTGAGGGTCGCGATCTCCACGGCCACCCACATGAGCCCGACATTGTTCGAGACGAGCGCCAGATTCATAGCGAACATGAGGATCTGGTACATGGCGTGGTAAAAGCGCAGATAGGTCGGGGTCAGCCGCCCGATCTCGAGTTCATGGCCGATATAGCTGGCACTGAACAGGGACGTGGTGAAGCCGACCAGGCTGCCAAGCACTACGAAGACGGTACTGAGATCGTCGATGAACAGTGTGTTGCCCGGCTCGGGCCGGTCGCCAAGCAGCAGGCTAAGGGCCGCGAGCAGCGTGAGCAGGGAGGCGAGCACATTGAGGCGCGCCGTAAGCTTGTAGCGGGGCAGAATCGCCAGTAGCGCGGCGCTCGCCAAGGGAATGGCGAGAATCGCGATCAACGCGTCGGAGGGCGGCGGGCTCATGACCGCTCGCCCCGGAAGCGGTCGAGCGCTTGGAGGTCGACCGTGTCGAAGCGCTCACGGATGCGGAACAGGAAGATGCCGATGACGATGAAGGCGATGAGGATGGCGAAGGCAACGCTGATCTCGACCACCAGCGGCATGCCCTTGGCGCCCGTCGCGGCTAGAATGAGGCCATTCTCCAGCGACATGAAGCCGATCACCTGGCTGACGGCATTCCGGCGCGTCACCATCATCAGGAGACCGAGCAGAACGACCGCGAGCGCGAAAGCGAGGTCCTCGCGCGCCAACGGGTCGGCACCCGGTGTCACGCGGAGCATCACGACCATGGCCAGCGCCACAAGCCCCATTCCTGCGAGCATGGTCGGCCCGGTGCCGACGACCGTTTCGATGCCGCGATGGATGCCGAGCTTCACCATGATCCGGTGTAGCGTCAGCGGAATGACGATGCCCTTGAATACAAGCG
>Ga0070681_10003232_pt1 | contig 15195 bp, 14 predicted proteins | sample KBSC83BmetaG_FD_65650 | JGI IMG/M metagenome (GOLD analysis project Ga0070681, IMG submission 65650) | Corn rhizosphere microbial communities from Kellogg Biological Station, Michigan, USA - KBS C8-3B metaG | ecosystem: Host-associated > Plants > Roots > Rhizosphere | place: USA: Michigan...
GGTGCGCGGCGGCAACGGCTACATCGAGGAATGGGTAAACGCGCGGCTGGTGCGCGACGCGCATATCGGCGTGCTCTGGGAAGGCACCAGCAACATCAACGCGCTCGACATCATCACGCGAGCGGTCGGCAAGAGCGGCGCGCATCGCGCGCTCGGCGCGGCGCTTGCGAAATTGCTTGACGAGGCGAGCGCGATTCCCGCGGCGTTCCGGAATCGCTTGCACGGGAAGATCAGGCAAGCTTTCGATTTCGCCGAGCGCGTCGCCGCGGCGCCCGCACAGGAAGCCCATGCGAGGGCCGCGGCGAGCAGCCTCTACCACTCCACGAGCGCGGCGCTGATGTGCTGGGAGGCGAGCCGGCCGGGCATCGACGCGCGGCGCGCGCTGTTGGCGCGGCTCGTGCTCGACCAACGCCTGTCTGCGCGGGATCCGCTCGAGCCGGAAGCATTCGATTGCGAAGGCGGGGCTGCCGAACTGATCTTCGCTGAGCGCAAAGTATCGCTGCCGGAAATTGCCGGACTGCTCTGATCAGCCGCTGTCGCGCAGCACGAGCTCGAACCCGAGATCGACGTGGCGCGGCCCTTCCTGCGTGAGCACCAGCCGCGCGGCCGTCCGGCCGATGGCGTCGCCATGCACGCGGATGGTGGAAAGGCTCGGCGCGATCAACCGGCCCATTTCGAGATCGCCGAGGCCGATCACCGCGACCGGCTGCTCGGCGGCGGGGCCCATGCGCAACAGGCCGGCATTCCGCAAGCCCGACATGAAGCCGATGGCATGGGCGTCGTTGGCAGCGAATACCGCATCGACGCCGGGCAATTCCGCCAGCGCCGCCACGCTGCCCGAGGCGTTGCGCTCCAGCACCAGCCGTCGCGGATCGGTCACGCCGGCCTCGGCCAGCGTGTCCTTGAAACCATTCCAGCGCCGCGTGGCGCGGGGATCGTCGCCGCCGATGAATGCGAATTTCCGCCGGCCCTGCGCGGCGAGATGCTGCGCGACGGCTACTCCCGCGGCGTAATTGTCAAAGCCCGCGACCGCATCGATCGGCTCTGGGGGCAGTTCCCATGTTTCCACGACCGGAATGCCCGCCCGCCGCAACAGCCGCGCGCCATCCTCCGTCGCGGGCGAGCCCACCATGATGATGGCTTCCGGCCGGCGCGACAGCAGCGCCGACAGCACGCGATCCTCGCGCGCCGCATCATAGCGCGACTGCGCCAGGATCACGGCATAGCCGAGCGGCTCCAGCTCATCCGAGAGGCCCTGAACCGTGTCGGCAAAAATCGAATTGGCGATGGTCGGCACCAGCACGCCGACCGATTTGGTGCGGGCGCCCGCCAGCGCCCCGGCGATCTGGTTGGGCACATAGCCGAGTTCCCGCATTGCCGCCTCGACCCTGGCGCGGGTCTGCGGCGCGACCAGTTCCGGCAGCCGCACCACGCGGCTCACCGTGATGGAGGAAACGCCGGCAAGATCCGCCACGGCGGACAGGGTTGGGGTGGTTTGCGGCTCGGAATCTAGGGACGGCATGGCTGGCCTGTCGAAATGACCCGTTCTGGATACACCAGGGCGCTTGCGAATGCATACTGTTAGCGCTATCATCTTGAATGACAGCGCTATCATTGGCGCGAAGGAGGTCTTTTGGGATGATTTCGGAAAGCGATGTCGAGACTTACCGCCGCGACGGCGTGATCGTGGTGCCGGAGGTGCTGGACAGCGCCATGCTCGGACGGGTGCGCCAGGTGGTAACGGAAATCGTGGCCGGTGCGGCCGAGGTGACCGAGCACAATGATGTTTACGATCTCGAGCCCGGCCATAGCCGCGAGAATCCGCGCGTGCGCCGGATCAAGACCCCGCACAAGGTGCATCCGATCTTCGACGAGATCGTCCGCAGCAAGCCTGTCATGGACATCCTGACCAAGTTGCTCGGCCCAGGCCTGAGGCTGCACGGCTCCAAGCTCAACATGAAGTCGGCACAATATGGTTCGCCGGTCGAATGGCACCAGGACTGGGCGTTCTATCCGCACACCAATGACGACGTGCTCGCGATCGGCGTGCTGCTGGACGATTGCGATCTCTCCAACGGGCCGATGCTGGTGACGCCCGCCACGCACAATCGCGAGGTCTGGAATCACCACGACGAGGAAGGATACTTCGCCGGCCTGATCGATCCGGATCGGATCAGCGACGAGATCGGGCGCACCATTCCCTGCATGGGCAAGGCCGGAAGCATGTCATTCCATCATGTCCGCGCCCTGCATGGCTCGGCGACCAACACCTCGGAACGCCCGCGTAACCTGCTGCTTTACGAGGTGGCTGCCAGCGACGCCTGGCCGCTCATGGGTGTGAAGGATTTCGATGAGTTCAACAGCCGACTGCTCGCCGGCGATATCGTAATCGAGCCCCGCATGGCCGACGTGCCGGTGCGGATGCCGCTACCGCCAGCCCGGCGGCAAGGCTCGATTTACGAGACGCAATCGGCAGCAAAGAAGTCCTACTTCACCAAGGCTGCTTGAACTTACGGAAGCGCCCGCGGCAACGCGGGCGCTTCTTTTTCTGACGCTGCAAATCAACAAAACAACGACACAACACGGGAGGGGAAACCATGACGGAGAGTTCAGCCGTTAAAACAGGCGCGCCACGCCTGCGCGTGATCTTTGCGGCCTGCATCGGGTCCGCGCTCGAATGGTACGATTTCTTTCTTTACGGCACCGCGTCCGCGCTGGTGTTCGGAGAATTGTTCTTTCCCAAGAGCGATCCGATGGTCGGCACGATGCTGGCGTTCCTCACCTTCGGCGTCGGCTTCGTGGTGCGGCCGATCGGCGGAATTCTCTTTGGCATTCTCGGCGATCGCCTCGGACGCAAGCCGGTGCTGGTCGCGACGTTGCTGATGATCGGTATCGGCACCACTCTGATCGGCGTGCTGCCGACCTACGCCCAGATCGGCTACTGGGCGCCGCTGCTGTTGGTCCTGATGCGCGTCATCCAGGGGCTGGGCGCCGGCGCCGAATATGGCGGCGCGGTGATCTACCTCGTCGAGAATGCGCCGCCGCACCGGCGCGGTTTCTGGGGCAGCTTTGCGCCGCTCGGTGTATCGATCGGCAACCTGCTGGCCGCCGGCGCGTTCGCGCTGGTGTCGCCGCTGCCGCGCGAAGACCTGATGTCCTGGGGCTGGCGCCTGCCCTTCCTCGCGAGCTTCCTCCTGATCCTGGTCGGCATCTTCGTCCGCATGCGGGTGACGGAAACCCCGGTCTATACCGAAGCCGTGGTGGCACGCGGCAAGGTCGAGCAAAACCCCGCAATGGAAGCGCTGCGCCGGCATCCGCGCAACTTCTTCGTCGTGCTGGGCGCGCGGCTGGCCGAGAACGGCCTCGGCTATCTCTTCCCGGTGTTCGGCCTGAGCTACGTCATCACCACGCTGGGCGTGCCCCGGGCGGACGCGTTGAGCGCGCTGATGCTGGCCTTCGTCGTCGAGCTGTTCACGATCGTGGGCTTCGCATCGCTTTCCGATCGCATCGGGCGGCGGCCGGTCTACCTGTTCGGCGCGCTCTGCGGCGTGGCCTTTGCGTTCCCGTTCTTCTGGCTGGTCGGCACCAAGGAATGGATCTGGATCGCGGTGGCCTTCATCGGCGCGCGCGCGGTGGTGACGGCGGCGATGTTCGGCCCGCAGGCGGCCTACTTCGCCGAGTTGTTTCCGCCGCAGCGGCGATTTGCGGGCTTTGCCTTTGCCCGTGAGACCGGCTCGCTGCTTGCGGGCGGCCCGGCGCCGTTCCTCGCGGCCTGGCTCGTGGCCGCCACCGGAAGCTGGTGGCCGGTCGCCTGTTATGCCGCGCTGCTCTCCGCCTTGACGGCACTGGCGATCTGGGCCGGTCCGGAAACCTTTGAGGAGAACATCGCGGCCAACACCTTGCCGGATGAGGAAGTGCATCCGGCGGTCGTACCGGCGCGGGCGTAAACGCCCATGCCGCAGCAACTGCGCATCCTGCAGTCGCTCTGGGCGATGGAGCGGCGGCTCGCGAACGAGGGTGAGTGGCCGCTCGGGAGGCAGCTCGAGATGATCCGCGACGCCGGCTATGACGGAGCCGGCGTCCGCTTCATCGATCCGGCCTTTGCGACGGAGGTGACAAGCTTCCTCCGTGCGCACGGCATGATCTGGCAGGCGCAGTGCTATCCCACAAGCGTCGACGGCCTGAAGCCCGTGCTCGAGCTGGTGGCGCGGCTCGGCGCCGACCATGTCAATCTGCAGCCGAACGTCCGCCCCTATCGGGTGCAGGAATGCATTCCCTACATCGAGGGATGGCGCAGGCTCGCGGACGAAACCGGCATTGCCGTGCATGTCGAGACGCATCGCGACCGCATGACCACCGACCTCTTCTTCACATTGCAGTTGCTGGACTGCTTTCCGGACCTGCGGCTGACCGCGGACATCTCGCATTACCTGGTAGGGCGCGAATTCGCCTGGCCGGTGGACGAGGTCAACCATGCGATGATTCACCGCATCCTCGACAACAGCTGGGGCATCCATGGCCGGATCGCGAGCCGCGAGCAGGTGCAGATCTCGCTCGGCTTTCCGCAGCATCAGGGTTGGGTCGAATTGTTCATGGGCTGGTGGGAATATGCCATCCGCTCATGGCGGCGCCGCGCGAAGCCCGACGCGACACTGACCTTCCTGTGCGAGCTGGGCCCCCCGCCTTACGCCATCACCGGACCCGACGGCGCCGAGCTCTCGGACCGCTGGCAGGATGCGCTGGTCATGAAGGACATGATCCGCAAATTGTGGGACCGGATCGTCGCCGAGGACGCGCGCGACGCGGCCTGAGCGGACTGATCTTCGCGAAGCGGAAGATGGAGTTTGGCCGGGCCACGCGGGTGCGTTGCCAAGACTCATCAATTCGAAATGCCGATCGCCTCGGCATGCTCGCATCACCGCCGGAAGCGGACGTCCGGGCTGGCCCTTCAGCACGTCCGCTGGGGGTCGGAAGCTGACCTCAATCGCTGCCGCGCTCAGCCTCCCTGATTTTCGCTTGGCGCCCGGAACATCCCGCACGCGCAAGACCTATCCGCCGCCGTCGGATCAGCCCTCGTGACGTGGATGGTCAAGCGGCCTTTCTCTCCGCTGGAGCTGTGTCAAAGCCGACACGCGGGAAGCGAAGGTTCACTATTCCCACCGAGTGGTCTTCATGGCGGATCACCACCTCGTCTGCGGTCCACGCCAGTAGTATTCCATGGACGGCGTTGCCATAGTCGTCCGGCGTCACACTGACCCAATCGCCGCGCCGGAGCCCGACGTTCGCAGCCTCGGGCCACCAATCGTCAGGCTCGCTCGGCTGGGTTGTCCGGGCGGCCTCGATCGCCTGGTCAGGCGTCATTTCCGAGAATTTTCCGTGGCCGAGATCAGCAACTCTCTTGTACCAGGGGTCGATCACGGTTGCGAAAGCAATCAGATCGTTGACGTCGCTGCCGCCATTTTGCCGCGCAAACCAAATCGGATGGTAGGCCGACAGATCGGCGGCGGAAGGCTCGTTCCCGAGTACGAACTTTCGGCCGTCGGCGAGGGCTTCGGCAAGCCACGCGAGATGGGCGTCAAACCTCTGCAAGTAAAGCGGGCGTTTGGGACGCAGTTCACCGGGATCGAGGTTGACGCGAAACAACGGGCGTCGCTCGTCGATCAGCTCCTGGGGAATCCCGGGCATGTTGCCGATCGTCAGGCACACGGCGTTGAAGAAAGAGCCCTTCTCGATCCACCAGCCGAAGGCCTTCGTCATCGCTTCCTGCCCTTTTGGATAGAGCGCGCCTGACTGACCCAATTTCTCGATGGTTTGAATGATGTGCAGGGTGTCGCAGTAAAATTCGGCTCCGATCTGGAGAATCGGGGTTTTTCGATAGCCTCCTGTCATCGGCGTGAGCTTGGGGCGCGGCGTCCAGATGGGAATGTCGACGGAGCTCCACGTGATGCCTTTGAGACCCAGGGCGAGCCGTACCTTTTCCGAGTAAGGCGAGAGTGCGTAGTGATGCAAGATGATCTTTGACATATGTTTTCCTTCCCCGTGTTATCCGGCAGACATACCAGCCGATCGCTGAAATCCGCTCTCGGTTCGAGAGAGCTTCTTCGTGGGCATTCCGCGAGACCGAAACTCCGGAAAACCCGAGCCCTACCAACTAACTTCCAGCTATCGCCGAGCTTGACGGACAGCGATAGCTGGACGCATTTGAGCGCAGAAAATTAACTACTCCTACTTTCGCTGCGCCTGCATGTCGAAGCCAAGAAATTCGAACGGCGTGTCGCCATTGACCCAGCCGTGCCACGTATGCGGCTGGAACAGGATGACGTCGTCGGGCTTGTAGGTGATCTCGCCGTACTTTTTGCCAGCCTTGTCGTTCAGGGTCATCTTGCCAGTGCCGCTGATGACGTAAAGAACGTAGGTCTGTTCCTCCGGTCCCTCGTGAAGCGCGATCGAGCCATTGGCGTCGACATGCCCGCGCATCACATTGATGCCTTTGCCGATATCAACGCTGTTAGGCGGCACCTGATAGAGTGCCGCATAGTTGAAACCTTTGTTCGGTACGCCGCCAATATCCGGTATCGGAGCGAGCTTTCCAGGATCCTTCTTGACAGCAATCGCCTTACCGCTGGGATCCACTTCAATGCTCGTCAAATCGCCTGCAAACGCCGGGGCAGCAAAAGCGAGTGCCACCACGAGCCCGTAGATTAGGCCACGCATTTCTTTCCCTCCCTCTTGTGTTTGAATTGTCGAATAAGCGTCATCCAGGCCCGCTCCCCGAAAGAGAGCGACCCGCCGAGTAATGTGCCGCTATCGAGCGACTGAGACCTTCGACTAACCGCCCGTTCGCGCTTCGAGGAAAAGTTGGGTAAACGGCTTTGCCAACACGGGCTCAAGCTTGGGCACGATAGCCTTGATGTCGGGCGTTACCATGTGAGCATCGAGAGCGGACTTATCGGTCCAGTGCTCGAAGGTGAGAAAGCGCCCGGGCTCGCCAATGACTTCCATCAGCGTATAGACCAGGCAGCCAGGCTCCTTGGCCGACTTTTCGGCGAAGGGCACGAGGAGCGCTCGTAGATCGTCCGCCTTGTCCTTTTTGGATACGATTTCCGCGATCACGAAGTAACCGCTCCGTCCCGCCGCCGTGGCGGATGAAGCGGCAAGGACGGCGGCCGCAACTCCACCCACAGCGGCGACGCCTACGAATGCACGGCGATCCATGTCTAACATGATGTTCCTCTCCCTTTGATTGTTGGCTCATGATGGCCCGCCTCGCGGAGGCAAAACCGGCACAGCCGCCCCCGAAACGTCGTTGACAGTTGTACGAGCCACAATTAGCTTGCACACGAGATAATAAGAGTCAATGATATGCGACACAATGTAACTAGAAAATTGTAGGAACGGCCGGACCTCGGTTAGCGACCTGCGCCGCCAGCAGCTCCAGTCGTGACCGGCTTGCGCAGCTCTGAAGGACGACGGTAAAATTCAGCGTAGCGAGTGCTCAGAGGGTGATTTCTCATGCGCGATCGGCAAGCATTGCTATGCAGCAGGTGCTACCTTCATGGGGCGAGTCGACGGTTGTCAGGAAAGTCCGTGAAATGAGATCCAACGTGAAGAAAAAAGGCTCGAACGTTCAAAGCTCGATTGCTCCCGTGGAAATGCCCGGGCTCGATAGCCACCTTTGCTTCGCGCTCTACGCCGCCAGCAACCACATGACTCGCCTGTTCGTACCCTTTCTGCAAAAGCTTGGCGTAACGTATCCTCAATACTTGGTTCTTGTGGTGCTTTGGGAGCGCGGTCCGCAAGGGGTCGGCGACCTCGCCTCCCTTTTGCGGATGGATTTCGGCACTCTCTCGCCAATGCTGAAACGGCTCGAGAACAAGGGATTGGTGACAAGGCGCCGCCAAGCCTCTGACGAACGACGGGTGCTTGTCGATCTGACCCCGAAGGGTGTCTCCCTTCGGAAGCAGACCGAGCAGATGCTAGGCGAGTTCTATTGCTTCCTGAACATGCCGTTGTCGGAGCTCTTCGACTTGAAGGACCGCCTCCGCCATTTCGTAAGTTCAGCCGGGCCCAAGGAGGCTAGGGCACCCCCCGTTAGGTTGTCCGCACAAGTCTCCTGATTTGTCGTCCGGATTTTCCACTAAACTCCGGTAAGAAGGAAGTCTTCCTAGCTCTGCCGCTGCAACGCGTAGGTGATGCTGTGGGCTACGCGGCCGAATTCGACGGACGCTGGCGTGCGCGACGGAGGCAATGTCCATTAATCGCGGAGGCGGACGAGAACGTGAGCCACAACGAAGTCCGCTTTGGGTCAGAAACTGACATCTGCGACCGTGTCAACCATGTCCGCTTAGGGCCAATGTCTGCCACTCCTTGCCGTTCCGCCTCAGACCGCGTCCGTCCAGCTTTCCGAGAATGCCAACGCCGATGTCGAGAAGGGCCGCCCCTCGCGCTCGCGCTTCCAGGACTGTCCCCTGGCCTCAATGCCGTTGCGAATGAGGCGCGTGCCGAGCGCCGGTATCAATACCGTGCATACGCCGTAGCGCCGGTTGGGGATCTGGTTCGGCTGCGAGTGGATGAGTAGCGGCTCGCCGATATCGAACCAGGTGAGCGAGATGTCTTCGCCGTGCGACTTGATATACTCAGTCCAGAAGTAGCGGGGATCTCCAGCCTTGGAAAACGTCGCCTCCGCACAGGGGATCGTTGTGTCGGAGAGCTCGGCATTGAGCATGCCTTGTACCGTCGTCTGCAGCCAGCGCGCCATCGCGATGTTGTCGGAATAGATGCGCCAGCGCCCGTCCGTCAGCTCGCTCTTCAGATAGAGGACATGGCCGGGCCCGGCTGGCGAAAAGATAATCCGCCAATAGCTCGCATCCGTTGAGTTCGGATCACCGTCCTTCAAGCTCAAGCGGATAAACGGGTTCTCGCCCGTGAGGATCGTTTTGTTGGGATCGGCAATGCTCATGTCACTGGTCTCCGTTCAACTTCTGGGGGGATTGTACCGGTTTAAACCAGTGGACGGGAAGGGCATGTGTGTGTGGATGTCTGCTTAAGCCAGTTCGTTCGTCAGCGTCTCCGCCTCCGGCAGGGTCGTCTGAAACGCCGGCGTGGCCTGCAGCCGATCCGCCAGTTCATCGAGCTTGCCGCAGCCGAGACCGGCCATGAAGTTTGGCCGTTTTCCCCGCGCGAACAGCCAGAACACCGCAACCGTGATATCGGCCTGGGTCATGGTCTCGCCGAGAAACCACGGCCCGGCAAAAGCATCGTTGAGCCAGGCAAAGCCGTCACGCACCTGCTTGTCGCAGGTGTCGAGCCAGGGCCGGTACCAGGCCTCGCGCGGCCGGAAATGGCGTTCATAGAGGCCGATCACCAGCTTCTCGTTGGCGCCGTGCGCGACCGCAAGCAGCGTCAGCACGCGCCGCCGCGCGCGTCCTGCCGCGGGGGTGAGCGCCCGCTCCGGCCCGGCAAGGCCGTCGAGATAGTCGAGGATGACCGCGCTGTCGATCAGCATCTCGCCGTCGGCGAGTTGCAGCGCCGGCACGCGCGCAATCGGATTGAACTGCGCCAGTTTCGCCTTGTCCGGCCCAAACGGCATCAGGGGCTCGTGCCGGTAGGCGATGCCGTAAAGCCGAAGCGTGACCGCGACGCGGCGGACAAACGGCGACGCATGGCGGCCGTACAGAACCGGGTGATCTTCGGGCATGACGCGCGGAAATTCCTTCGCTAGTCTGTCCCGAAGATACAACGAAAACGTCCCGGGAGGACAAGCGCGTGCACAGAGGGCGTGTCGTATTCGGCGCGATGGACGAGGTCGTGTTCGGCGAGCCGGCCGCAGAGGCGGTCGTGGCCCAGATGGACCGGCTGCAGAAATCCCGCGCGTTCCTGATGGTGTCGGGCACGCTCCGCCGCGGGACCGACGAGATCGGAAAAATCCAGCACGCGCTGGGTGAGCGTTGCGCCGCAATCTTCGACGCGATGCCGCAGCATACGCCGCGCGAGGCGGTGATCGCGGCCAGTGAGCAGGCACGGGCCGCCAATGCCGACCTGATCGTGACCATCGGCGGCGGCTCGATCACCGACGGCGCCAAGGCTGTCGCACTTTGCCTCGCCAACGACGTCCGTACCGTCGAAGGCATCGATGCAATCCGCGCGGTGAAGGGTGCGCCGCCGCCGATGAACCTGCCCACGGTGCGCCAGATCAGCGTGCCGACCACGATCGCCGGCGGCGAGTTCTCGGCGAGCGCCGGCGTCACCAATATGGCGACGAAATTCAAGGAGCCGGTGCGGCACCGCCTGACCATGCCGCACGCGGTCATCCTCGATCCCGCCATCACGCTGCACACGCCGGAATGGCTGTTCCTCTCGACCGGGATCCGCGCCGTCGACCATTGCGTTGAAGGCATCTGCGCGCGGGAGGCTCATCCTTACGCCGATGCGCAGGCGCTGAAAGGGCTTGCGATGCTCGCCTCGGGGCTGCCGCGGGTGAAGCAAGATCCGCACGATCTCGCGGCGCGGATGGACTGCCAGATCGGCACATGGTTGTCGACCGGCGCGCTCACTTCGGGCGTACCGATGGGCGCAAGCCACGGCATCGGCTATGTGCTGGGCTCCGCCCACGGTGTACCGCATGGATATACGTCGTGCGTGATGCTGCCCTCGGTGATGCGCTGGAACAAATCCGTCAACGCCGATCGCCAGGCGCTGGTCGCGGAGGCGATGGGACAGCCCGGCAGGGACGCCGGCGACGTGCTCGATCAATTCATCCGCAATCTCGGCATGCCGCGCAGCCTGCGCGAAGTGAAGGTCGCGCCCGAGCATTTCGACGCGATCGCGAAACAGGCGATGGCCACGGCTTGGGTCCCGCGCAACCCGCGGAAGATCGATGGCCCGGCGCAGGTGCGCGAGATCCTTGAACTGGCCGCATAGAGGGAATGGAAGACGATGTATACCGGCAAGCACGCTCATCTGCGTCCGCTGCAGCCCGCCTTCATCATGGCGGGTACCGGCGAAGCCGTGACCTACCGCGAGCTCGAGGCGCGCTGCAATCGGCTCGCACATCTGTTCCGCAAGCGCGGCTTGAAGCGCCTCGATCATTATTCGATCTTCATGGAGAACAACAGCCGCTACCTGGAATCCTGCGGGGCCGGCGAACGCTCGGGGCTCTATTTCACCTGCGTCAATTCCTTTCTCACGGCCGGCGAGCTCGCCTATATCCTGACCAACAGCAACTCGCGCATTCTCATTACTTCCACCGCCAAGCTCGACATCGCGCGCGAGGCGATCAAGGAATGTCCCGGAATCGAGCTCTGCATCGTCGCCGACGGCGCGGGCGAGAGCGAGCGCATCATCGGCCTTGAGGACGCGACCAGGGGCCTGCCGGCGACGCCGATCGCGGATGAATGCGTCGGCACCGCGATGCTCTATTCCTCCGGCACGACCGGCCGGCCAAAGGGAATCCTGCGGCCGCTGCCGGAGCAGCCGCCGTCGCAGCAGCTCGCGCTGTTCGATTTCCTGGAGAAGCTCTGGCAGTACCGCGAGGGCATGATCTATCTCTCGCCCGCACCGCTCTATCATTCGGCACCGCAGGCCGCCGTCAACCTCACCATCCGCGCCGGCGGCACGGTCATCATCATGGAGAAGTTCGAACCCGAATTCTATCTCTCGCTGATTGAGAAATGGGGCATCACGCACAGCCAGCTCGTGCCGACGATGTTTTCGCGCATGCTGAAGCTGCCCGAGGACGTACGCCATCGCTACGACCTCTCCTCGCTCGAGATCGCAATCCACGCCGCGGCGCCCTGCCCGGCGCTGGTGAAGGAAGACATGATCAAATGGTGGGGACCGATCATCCACGAATATTATGGCGCCACCGAGGGGCTCGGCTTCACCGCCTGCGATAGCCGGGAGTGGCTCGCCCATCGCGGCACCGTCGGCAAGGTGCTGCTCGGCGATCTGCATATCCTCGACGAGAACATGCAGGAGTGTCCGGTCGGCACGCCGGGCACGGTGTGGTTCAAGACCGCAACGGCGTTCGAATATTTCAACGACCCCGCGCGCACGCTGGAAGCGCGCTCGCCGGACGGCACCATGAGCACGGTCGGCGACGTCGGCTATATCGATGCCGACCGCTACCTCTACCTCACCGACCGCGCCACCTTCATGATCATCTCGGGCGGCGTGAACATCTATCCGCAGGAATGCGAGAATTTGCTGATCACCCATCCGAAGATCGCCGATGCCGCCGTGTTCGGCGTACCCAATCCCGATCTCGGCGAGGAGGTGAAGGCGGTGGTGCAGCCGATGCCTGGCGTCGAACCGTGCGAGGCGCTCGCGGAAGAGCTGATTGCGTTCTGCGGCCAGTCGCTGTCGCGGCAGAAGGTGCCGCGCTCGATCGATTTCGAGGCCGAGCTGCCGCGGCTGCCGACCGGCAAGCTCTACAAGCGCCTGCTGCGCGACCGCTATTGGGGTAACAAGACCTCGCGGATCGTGTAACGCCTTCGTTACTTCGACCGGCGCCGAAACGATGATTGATCCCGTCGCTTAATGCGGGCAGCGCGCCGGTGTGACGCGCGGGAGAGAAACATGTTCGCAGTCATATTCGAAGTGCATCCGAGGGCGGAACATTGGGACACCTATCTGGGCCTCGGCAAGATGCTCCGCCCCGAGATCGAGAAAATCGATGGCTTCATCGACAACATCCGCTACAGGAGCCTCACGCGAGAGGGGTGGATCCTGTCCTTGTCGGGCTGGCGCGACGAGAAAGCGCTGGTGCGCTGGCGGACGCAATCGCGGCATCATGCCGCCCAGGACCGGGGCCGCACCGAGATCTTGAGCGACTATCATCTGCGTGTCGGCCAGATCACGCACGACACGCGCCTGCCCGCGGGCCAGACGCTGCGCGAACAGCGGCTGGACGAAACCGAAGCCGGCGGCGCAACGACGATCACCCTGATCGACGCTTCGCATCCGGCCGATTGGGTCAAGCAGCAAGGCGCCGATGGCGTTGCGAAATCGCTGGGCCTTGATCCCGGCGCGAAGGGGCTGGTCGGCTGGGACGCGTTCGACGCCGTGCTGTCGCCGGGCGAGGCGATCCTGCTGATGTCGTGGCGCGACAGGGAGGCGGCGGAAGCATTTGCGCACAACATTGCGCTTCCCGCTGGCGCGCGGCTTCGCCAGGTTCGCGTGGTCCGCGACTACGGCATGTTCGACCGCCGCGAGGCGCCGCAATATTATCCGGACGCGAAGGGTGCTGCGACTGTCCACGCCTGAGCTGTCGTTTTGAGCCGCTGGGCTCACACCCTCGCGTCCGCACGGCCGCCGAAGAACAGCAGCACGCAATTGCCGATCACGAGGGTCGCCACCGCGATCATGCTCGCGAACGCAAAGGCATGACCGGAGCGGCCGAGCAGGCTCACCGTCAAGGGCCCTGCGATCTGGCCCGCGCCGAAGGCTGCCGTCATCACCCCGACCGCGAGCGGCGCCGGGGTGCCGCCGAGCCGCAGGGCTTCCTTGATGCCGGCCATGGTGATGATCATGAAGGTGCCGCCGACGCATACGGCCGACAGCAGCAGCGTCGGGATGTTGACCCAGAGCGCGGGCGCGAGCACGCCGGCGGCCAGCACCCATTTCGCCCGCGTCCATAATTGCCAGGGCGCGAGCCCGCGGCCGAGCCGGGCACTGGCAAAGGTGGAGAGCGCTGCCGCCGCGCCAAACACCGGCCAGATCAGGCCGAACATCGCGGGATTGTCGATATAGCCCTTGGCCAGCGCCGGCAGGAACGTCGCCGGGATGATGTAGCCGAAGCCGAACGCAGCATAACAACCGGCGGCGATGATCGCGGCGCGTGGCAGCGCGCGCGGCCCCCGCTCGCGTGCTGCCTGCGCCGCCGGCAAAGCCTCCGTTCCGAGCGGCCGCCACAGCATGACCGCAAGGGCGACGGCGACGATGCCGAGCACGGTCCAGGTCGCACGCGAGCTCCAGGAAGCCACCGCAGCAGCCAGGCCGAAAATACCCGCAAACGCGATCCCGATGCCGACGCCGGAGAAGACGTGCCCCGACCAGTCTTCCTTGCCGTGGGCTTTCAGGATCGGGATGGCCCACCCGGAAGTGCCGACCAGCACGAAGGCACTCGCCACGCCCGCCAGGAACCGCAGCGCCAGCCACAGCGACGGCCACTCCGAAAATCCCATCAGCAGAGTGGTGAGGCCAACGCCAACCAAGCCCCAGCGGATCGAAAGCGATGGCCGCGGCGTCACCACGATGCAGGCCAGTGCGCCGAGGAGATAGCCGATGTAATTGCCGGTCGCGAGCCAGCCGCCGACGGTCAGCGACAGATGGGCGTCCTCCTGCATCAGCGGCAGGATCGGCGTCAGCGAAAAGCGTCCGATGCCCATGGCGCTCGCAAGCGCCAGCAGCCCGATCGAGACGGCGGCAGCGGCGGAGATTTTCAGGTTTCCGTTCATGCCGCTTCGGTTAGCAAATCCGACTATTCTATGATATTGAAAAGGTAAGACACATATATTCTCCAATTTAGAATGGAGCCCGCGCCATGAATTTTGCCGATCTGCAGGTATTCAAGAGCGTCGTCGAGGAAGGCGGCGTGATCCGCGCCGCGAGCAAGCTGCACCGCGTGCCCTCGGCGGTGACCACGCGGATCAAGCACCTCGAAGCGTCGATGGGCGTAAAGCTGTTTCACCGCGACCGGCAGCGGCTGCATCTTTCGCCGGCCGGCGAATTGCTGCTCGGTTATGCCGACCGGCTGATCCAGCTTTCGGAGGAAGCGCGCGACGTCGTGACGGGCACGACGCCGCGCGGCGTGTTCAAGCTCGGCGCGCTGGAGAGCACGACCGCAAGCCGCCTGTCGCCGATCCTGGCCGGCTTCCACGGCCGTTACCCCGACGTGCGGCTGGAACTGACCACCGGCACCAACGATTCGCTGTTGGGCCAATTGGGCGAACGACGGATCGATGCCGCCTTCATCGCCGAGGCGCCCCCTGGAGAGGCACTCGAGCATATTCCGGTGTTTTCGGAGCGGCTGACGCTGATCTCGAGCCCGGATCACCCTCCGATCAAGCGCTCGCGCGACATCGAAGGGGAATCGCTGATCGCATTTCCGGAAGGGTGCGCCTACCGCCGCATGCTGCAACGCTGGCTCGGCGCCGACAGTCTCGTCACCTTCCGCGTGCTTGATCTATCGTCCTA
>Ga0070681_10003234_pt1 | contig 15193 bp, 13 predicted proteins | sample KBSC83BmetaG_FD_65650 | JGI IMG/M metagenome (GOLD analysis project Ga0070681, IMG submission 65650) | Corn rhizosphere microbial communities from Kellogg Biological Station, Michigan, USA - KBS C8-3B metaG | ecosystem: Host-associated > Plants > Roots > Rhizosphere | place: USA: Michigan...
ATCGCGAGAACACCGTTGCGCATTCCGCCGACGATGTGGCGGAAAAAAACGTCGGACGGCCCTTGCTGATCTGGACCAGTTTCGTTGCCGCGTACGGCGGCGCGGCTGTCGCTGGTCATCGGGTGCACAGAACTCTATCCAACAGTGCGGCGACAGGGGCAAACGACATGCCCGAGCTGAGCAGCAGCCAACGCGCGGAAATCGCGGATCGACAGTATGTCGGGAGCAAAGCTCGACCGATTGTCATTACGGTTTTGTCAGCGTACTGCAGGAACCGTGAGCTGCGAAGCGCTGCTCTTACGTTTCCGAGATTAGGTATCGGACGATCGTTCCGCCGCGTGCTCCTGCAGGGCCTCCCACTGCGCCATCAGGTCCCCGACTTCCCACATCAGCGCCTGGTGACGGTCGGCGACCGGCTTGACGCCTTCGAGGTTGTTATAGAAGCCGGGCGACGCCATTGTCGCTTCGAGTTCCTTCACCTGCGCTTCACGGTCCGCAATGCGGGATTCGAGGTCGGCAATCCGCTTCTGCAGCGCATCGGCGGCGCGTTGCTGTTTGCGCCGCTCGGCATCTGCACGCTTCTTCGCGTCGCGGGATCCGGGATCCGGGCCCTTCTCCTTCGGTGTTGCAGGCTGCCCGTTCGCAAATGCGGGCGCCGCGGGCTTTGCGCTTTGAGCCCTGGGCTTTGAGGTGTGGGCCTTGGGCTGTTCGGCAACAGCTCCCTGGTGTTCCTTGCTCCAGAGAAACTCCGCGTAGCTTCCGGGATACGCGACAGCCTGACCGTGCCCGACTTCGATGATCTTCGTGGCGAGCTTCTCGACGAAGTAGCGGTCGTGCGAGACGAAGATAAGCGTGCCGCCGTAGTCTTCCAGCGCCTCGAGCAGAACGTCCTTGGAATCGAGATCAAGGTGATTCGTTGGTTCGTCGAGCAGGAGCGTGTTCGACGGACGCAGAAGCATCCGGGCCACGGCGAGCCGCGTGCGTTCGCCGCCGGACAACACTCCAGCCTTCTTGTAGACGTCGTCGCCCGAGAACAGGAATCCGCCGAGGATGTTGCGAATCGCTGGAATCATGTCATTGGGTGACCCGGATGCCAGCGTCTCGTACACCGTGAGCGCCGGGTCGAGGCGGATGGCCTCGTCCTGCGCGAAGTACTCGATGACGACCTCGTGCCCCTCCGTGCGGGCGCCGGTGTCGGGCGCTTCCTCGGCGGACAGCATGCGCATCAGTGTCGACTTGCCTGACCCGTTCGGTCCGACGAGGGCAATGCGATCGCCGCGCTCGATGTGGAGCGAGAGGTTGTCAAAGACCGTCAGCGGACCGTACGCCTTGTGCACCTGCTTCAATTCGAGGACCGTGCGTCCGCTCTTGCGGCAGGTCGGAAACGTGAAATGGATCCGCTTGCGCTCGGGCGGCACCTCGATCGGCACGACCTTGTCGAGCAGCTTGATGCGGCTCTGCACCTGCGCGGCCTTCGTCGCCTGGTAGCGGAACCGATCGATGAACATCTTGACGCGCGCGACCTCGTCGTCCTGTTCTTTCTTTGCCTGACGCAGCCGCTCGAGCATGGCATCCCGCTGCGCGACGTACGTGCTGTAGTTGCCGACGTAGTCCGTCAGCTTGCGCAGGTTCAGATCCGTGATGCGCGTGACGACCGCATCGAGGAAATAGCGATCGTGGGACACGAGAATGACGGCGTACGGATACGACCCGAGATACTCTTCGAGCCAGTTGCGCGCCTCGAGGTCGAGATGGTTGGTTGGCTCGTCGAGGAGCAGCAGGTTGGGCCGTCCGAGCAGCAGCTTCGCCAGCGCGATGCGCATCTGCCACCCACCCGAGAACGTCTCTGCTGGCCGTTCGGCATCCTCGGGGCTGAATCCGAGACCGCGCAGCACGGTCGCAATGCGCAGGTCCATGCTGTATCCCTCTGCCAGCCTGAACCGGTCCTGCAGCTCGCTGTAGCGGGTGAGCATCGCCTCGTGCTCGGCCTGAGGAATCGAGGCATCACCGAGTTTGTGCTCGATGTCGTGCATCTCTGTTTTCATGTCGAGCAGCGGCTGAAAGGCACTGCTCGCTTCCTCGAATACGGTGCGGCCCGCGTGCGTCAATCCGTCCTGCGGCAGATACCCAATCGTGAGGTCCGCCGGTTTCACGACGCCCCCGGAGTCCGCGTCCTCGAATCCAGCAAGCATCCGCAGCAGCGTGGTCTTGCCCGCCCCATTGGGCCCACAAAGGCCGACACGATCGCCGTCCGAGATCTGCCACGTGACGTGGTCGATCAGGGTACGGTCGCCAAACGACTTGGTGAGATCGGAAAGCTGAATCACGCCGCCGACGCGCCGAGCGCCTTCGACGCGGCAGCAAGCACCTGCGGAACCCGAAACGGTTTGGTGAGGTACCCGGCGACGCCGAGATTCACCGCCTCGATGGCGCTCGATTCGGTGGAGAAGCCGGTGATGATGATCACCGGAAGGTCCGCCTTGATCCGTTTCGCCTGGCGGATCAGCGTGAGACCGTCCATTCCGGGCATCTTGAGATCGGCAATGAGCAGGTCGTAGGTGAATGCCCGCATGCGATCCAGGGCGGACGTGCCGTCCGGCGCCGTGTCGACCTCGTACTCCGCAAGCGCAAGTGTCTTGGAGAGCAGATCGCGGATGCTGGCCTCATCATCGACGACGAGGACGCGTTGCCGGGTACTTCGCGCCGCCGCCTGCGGGGTCGGAACGGCCGGCCGCTCGCTGCGGGGTCGCTGACTATCGAGCCACGCGTCGATGTCCCGCTTCCGGAATCGCCACTGCCGGCCGACGCGAACGGCCGGAATTTTTCCTGCCTTGATCAGCCGGTAGACGGTTCGCAGGTTGACCTGAAGGTATTCCAGCACCTCCTCGGTCGTCAGGAAGACCTCGTCCGTCGGGAAATTGATGCCCAAAACGGCGACATTTTATCACCCTGCGCAGAGGACTCCTGCACGGACGTCCGAACGAAGTGGCGCCTAAATGCCTTTCGTCGATGGCAGTTACAGGCGAGAGCCCGGACCCGCAGCGTATGATGGACGATACGGCCGTCTGCCGGCAGCCACCGTCTTATCAGCTGACCGGACCGGAGGGCCCCCGGCTCCAGACATGACGTTTACCGACGACGAGCTCGTCGCCCGCTCAATAGGCGGAGACGCCGAGAGCTTCAACCAGCTCATCCTGCGCTGGGAGCGGCCGATTTACGCCCTGGCGTACAGGGTGATCGGTCGTGAGGAGGATGCCCGGGACGTCTGTCAGGAAACCTTCCTCCGTGCGTTCCGTGCCCTGCCAGGCTTCAAGGGGCAGGCGAAGTTTTCGTCATGGCTGTATCGCATTGCGCTGAACCTGTGTCGCGACTGGATTCGTCGTCAGCGGCGCGCGCCGATGATGCAGTTGCCGGAAGGCGTCGACGCCGGCGAACTCCTCGCGGAGACCGGGCCGTCCGAATCCATCGAGGATCTGGTCGGCCGGAGGCAGCTCAGCGCAGTCGTGGAAGAAGCAATGACGCTGCTCCCGGAGGAACAGCGGACGGCGATCATCCTGAAGGAGTACCACGGCATGACCTTCCAGGAGATTGCCGACATGCAGGGATGTCCGCTCAGCACCGTCAAGACGCGGTTGTATCAGGGACTCACGGTGCTGCGGCGCCATCTCGAGAAGAACGGACATCCTTCGACGCCGCTCGGCGTGGCGCGGGTGAAGTCGAGGGCCAGCTAGCGCGGCAACTGGTGGAACGATCATGACCGAATCCTTTGTTTGCGGAGACCACGGCGCGCTCGTGTCGTATCTCTACGACGAGTGCGCGGCGGGCGAACGCCGGGCGATTGGCGCTCACGTGGCGATTTGCAGCTTCTGCGCCGAAGAGCTCGCGACCCTCGGCGCCACGCGCGAGCAGCTGCGGGCCTGGACGCCGCCTGATGTTCAGCTCGGCTTCAGGATCGTGTCCGATGCGGCGCCGTCGAAGGTGCTGCGTCCATCGAGATGGTGGCAACAGCCGATGCCCGCGTGGGCGCAGGCCGCGGCCGCCGCGCTGATCTTCGCGACGGGACTCTCGCTCGGCATCCTTCGCGGGGTGATGCCAACCGCTGTCCAACCAGAAGCGGTCCGGCCACGGTCCGCAGCCGCCGTGGCGAGCGCCGCACCCGTGACGCATGCCGAGTTGGCCGCGCTCGAACAACGGCTTCGGTCGGAAGTCTCTCATCCGGCGGCGGTCACGGAATCCACGTCGGCGAGCGCGGACGAGGCACGGATCCTCCAACGCGTGCGCGCAATGATCGATGACAGCGAGCAGCGCCAGCAGCACGAGCTCGCGCTCCGTGCCGCGGAGATGATGCGCGACGTCGATGCGCAGCGCAGTGACGACATGGCTCGCGTCGAGCGGACGCTCGGCCAGATGGACGGCACGACCGGCGTCGAGGTGGCGCAGCAGCGCCAGCTCCTGAATTACCTGATGCGCGTATCGCAGCGAGGGCAGTAATGAAACCCAGTCTTATCGTGATCGCCGTTGTTATGGGAACCGCGCCCACTGCGTTTGCACAGGCGCCCACCACGCCGGCAGCCGGCAGCGAGGTCGAGCAGGTTCGCTCGCGCCAGAAGATCTCGATGATGGAGAGTGTCCTCGAGAGCGCGGTCGCTAACGGCGCCGACAGCTTGATGCGCGCCGTGCGGGCCGTCATGCCGCCGGATGCGCTGGTGCTGACCGGGGCCCCGTCGGCACGCGGCTTCCGGCTGGATGGCTACGGTCTGTTTTTCGACGTCGAGGTCCCCGCCTTCCGTCCAACGATGGTGTGGAGGCTGCGGCAGATGGTGGACGAAAATGGCCTCGGCGCGGCAGCGGCCGTCAATCAGCTCAAGGCCTACATTGCCACAGTTCAGGATACGCGCCAGCGCGCCAACCTTGATCGCGCATTGCGGCGGCTCGAGCTGCAGGTGGGTCCAGTCGGACCAGTTGGACCTGCCCAGCAGGACGCCGGCGCACGTCCTGTCGGATCGACGATGAGCGCACAATCAGTCGCGACGCCACCAACCGTCGCGCCGCAGGCCGCCGTACCGCAGGTTGATCCCGCCGTCGTCGACGATCCGAACGGTGCGTACACGCGTGAGGTCAGCGTGGCCATCGTCGACGCGATGATCGAAAACAGCGGCCCTCTCCCGGTCGGCGACGACGAATGGCTGACTGTTGCGGCGCGCGACAACATCCGTCCCGATCGGCTGGTGCCGGGCGATACCTCGAACATCAGCAGCATCGTCTTCAGGATCAAGGGGTCAGATCTCGCGGCATTCCGCGCCGGCCGGCTCACGCTCGAGGAAACCCGCATGCGCGTAGAGGTCAGGCAATTCTGATTACAATGGACGTATGAGGCGCGCGGTTCTCGCAATCGCGGCAGCCCTGGTCGTCGCGGGCTGCGGGCACAACTTCGACGTCGAGAAGGTTCTGAAAATCACCGACGTCCATACCGGTTGGTATGACGCAGGAATCCAGGAAGGCAAGAACAAGCTGGTTCCGAGCATCAGCCTCAAACTGCAGAACGTCTCCGACGGGCCGGTCGAAAGCGTCCAGGTGAACGCGATCTTCCGGCGCGAGGGCGAGACGCAGGCCTGGGGCGAACATTTCGTCACCGCCATCGATCGCGACGGCCTCCCAGCGCACCAGACCACGCCAGGTGAACTCGTCCTGCGCTCGAATCTCGGATACACCGGGACCGAATCACGGCTCCAGATGCTCCAGAACAAAGAGTTCGTGGACGCGAAGGTCGAAATCTTCGGGAAGCACGGTTCGCGCACCTGGCAGAAGCTCGGCGAATACAAGATCGATCGTCAACTGCTGACGCAGTAGCTTGCCGGAAGCCAGCGTGCCCCGGGCCAGCGAAGCGAGTCGAGGGGCACTTGAGCGGCGTCTTGGTCCGCTCGACGCCGCGGCGATCATCGTCTCCAACGTCATCGGAGGCGGCATCCTCTTCACTCCACCGCAAGTCGCGATGCTCGTGCCCGACGCCCCGTGGTTTCTCGCCACGTGGATTGCCGGCGGCGCACTGGCCTTCGCCGGCGCCATGGCGTATGCGGAACTTGCCGCGCTGCGTCCTCGCGCGGGTGGAGAGTACGTCTACCTGCGCGAGGCATTTGGGGAAGGCGCCGCATTTCTGACGGGATGGACGTCGTTCGTGGCAGGCTTTTCCGGCGCGATTGCCACGAGTGCCGCGGTGACGGTGTTCTACATCGGCCGTTTCGCACCGGCGATCGCCGACGCTGAGCCGTGGGCCGTCGTGCCGCTGGTTCCGGGCCACATCGCGGTGACGCTGTCGCCGCAGACCATGACCTCGGTCGCCATCATTGCCGCAATGGCGTGGCTCCACCGCCGCGGCATCGGACCGGGGCGCTTCGTCGGAAACCTGCTCGCATCCCTGAAGGTATCCGCCTTCATTCTCTTCATCGCCATCGGCTTTTCCCTGGGTAGTGGCGCCACCGCCGATTTGTCCGAGCGCGGGCCCGCAACAGCACCCGGATGGCTCCTCGCGTTGATTCCAGTGATGTTCACCTATTCGGGTTGGAATGCGGCTGCGTATGTGGCGGAGGAAATCCGCCACCCTGAGCGCAACGTTCCCCGCGCGCTCGCGCTGGGCACGGCGGCTGTGGTGGTCATCTACCTGCTGATGAACGCGCTCTACTTGTACGTCATTCCGGTCGCACAGCTTGCCACGATCGATCGCAGCGTCCTCGACGTGATCGCCGACCGCCTGCTCGGGACCATGGCGGGGGACGTGATGGGCGTGGTTTCAATCATCAGCCTGGCCGCAAGCATCAGCGCGATGACGCTCGCGGGTCCTCGCGTCTATTACGCGATGGCGCGCGATGGTCTTTTCTTCGCGCGCGTGGCATCAGTGCACGCGCGATATAAAACGCCTGCGGCGGCGATCGTCGCGCAGGCGGCGTGGAGCTCGATTCTGGTGCTGACCGCGACCGCCGACGCGCTCGTGAGCTACACCGGATTTGCGATCGTGTTGTTCTCGGGGATTGCGGTGCTCGCCCTCTTCGTGCTGCGCAGGCGGCAACCGGATGCACCAAGGCCGTTTCGTGCGTGGGGCTATCCGATTACCCCCGCTGTTTATGCGTGTGCCAGCGCGGCCATCGTGTTGAATGGTTTCGTTCGTGCGCCGGGCCCAACCGGGACCGGCCTGCTGATCATCGCCGCCGGAATTCCAGCGTTCTTCCTGTTCCGGCGGCGTCCTTCACATCCGGCGCAAAGTCCCCATCGCGTGTAGCGGAGGTCGATGCGGACTCGACCTCCGAACCTCGCCGTTACGGTCTGAACGGCTGGAGCGCTCCCCGATACGTGATCTTCCGTCCGGGTTCAATCTGCACGTCGAAATCGAGCGGCGCGAATCCAGGCGCCACGATTTGGATGTGGTGCGGACCCGCCTCGAGCTTCAGCGACTGGAAGGTGCCGTCGAACTGGTCCACGCGTCCGGCGAAGTAACCGTCCACGTAGACGTCGGCATCACGCGGCGCGACGGAAATCCGCAACTCGCCTTCGTCGGAGAAGCCGTATCCGCCGTAATAACCGGGGCCGCCGGCGTAATAGCTCGGTGGGTACCACGTATACGGGTCGTAGTAGAAGTAGCCGAGGCCGAAGGCGCCATACCCGTACGGATAGTAACGGCGCGGGTAGGAGTAGTAGTTGTAGACGCGAGGCCTGACATACACCGTTCCGCTGCGGAATCGCGGTTCATTCCGGCCGTCGCGGCGTACCTGCGGAACAGGAGCTGGTCGAGCCGGTCGAGCCTCTCGCGGCACGGCACGCCCGACCGCGGGATTGTCGCCACGGTCGCGGCCACCTGCGCCAGAGCCGCGTCGGCGTTGATCTTCAGCGGCAACCGGAGCAACAGACGTACGCCACGGATTGATCCTGGTCTCACCACGAGTAACCGCTGTCGCAGCCGGGCCACGCGCGGGTTCGGCCGCACGGGCCGCTTCCGGCCCGCGGGCGCGTGACACGAACGGTGCCGGTGCCGCCGGCGGCACTTGTGCCTGCGCTGGCGCTGGGCGTTCCACTGCACGGCCGACCACAACGCCGGTCGGCGCACGTCCTTCATCCTGCGACGATCGAGCCCTCGCCCGTCCGTTACCCGCGTCCTGTGCGTAGGTCGCCTGAACCGGCGCGATGAGCAGGAGCGACGTCAAAAGGAGCATGGATTTCGGAGTCATAGCAAGTCAATAGTCGAGCAACGATGCTGCCAGAGGGTACCTGGCGGATCGCGGGAAATATAACGCGATTTCAGCATCAAACCGCGCGATTGTCACCTTGCGGCGTCGCGCGCAACCGGGCTGCTTCCGCTTTTTGAGGCATACTGGCCGAAGTGATTCAGGCGACGACGATTCTGGCCGTCAGGCACCACGACCGCACCGTGATGGCCGGCGACGGGCAGGTGACATTCGGTAATACCGTGTTGAAGCAGAACGCGCGAAAAATCCGGCGGCTCTACAACGATTCCATCCTCGCGGGCTTTGCCGGGTCTGCGGCCGACTCCTTCGCGCTGTTTTCCCGGTTCGAAGCGAAGCTGGAACAGTACCGCGGCAACCTCGAACGTTCCGCCGTCGAGCTCGCGCGTGACTGGCGAACGGACCGGCTCCTGCGCAGGCTCGAGGCGATGCTCATCGTTGCTGACAAGCGGGCGACGTTCCTGCTGTCAGGTACGGGCGACTTGATCGAACCTGACGATGGGATTGTTGCGGTGGGATCGGGCGGGCCGTTTGCGCTCGCCGCGGCGCGGGCGCTCGCGCGGCACAGCCAGCTCGATGCGCGGCAGATCGCGACCGAAGCCATGGCGATCGCTGCCGACATCTGCATTTATACGAATCCGAACCTGACCGTCGAGGAGTTATGAGCAGGAGCTCGTTTCTCGCAGGTGAGTGATCTGAAAGACGCTGCCATGGCTATTTTCCTACCGGAACGAACCGCAACCTCTGTGGGGTCGCTGACACCACGCCAGATCGTCGTAGAACTCGACAAGTACGTGATTGGCCAGGGCAAAGCAAAACGCGCCGTTGCCATCGCCTTGCGCAACCGCATGCGCCGTCAACAATTGCCGCCCGATCTCGCCGAAGAAGTCACGCCGAAGAACATCCTGATGATCGGCCCCACGGGCGTCGGGAAAACCGAGATCGCTCGCCGCCTCGCGCGGCTCGCGCAGTCGCCGTTCATCAAGGTCGAAGCCTCCAAGTTCACCGAAGTCGGCTATGTGGGACGCGACGTCGAATCGATGGTGCGCGACCTCGTCGAACTCGCCGTGGACATGGTCCGCGCCGAGAAGGGCGAAGAAGTTCAGGAAAAGGCCAAGGCGGCGGCCGAGGAGCGGCTTCTCGATTTGCTGCTGCCGCCCTCCCGGGTCGCAGGCCCGGGCGAGGATCCGACTGCGGTGCGCGATCAGGCGAACCGCACGCGCGAGCGGATGCGGGAGGCACTGCGCGAAGGGCGGCTCGACGAGCGGACCGTCGAGATCGAAGTGCGCGAGTCTGCGATGCCGTCGTTCGAGATCATCGCCGGCAGTTCCGTCGAAGAGATCGGCGTCAACCTGAAGGACATGATGGGCAACATGTTCCAGGGACGCACGAAATCTCGCCGGTTGAAGGTACCCGATGCACTTGCGCATCTATTGACGGAGGAGCAGGGCAAGCTCGTCGACATGGAATCGGTGAGCCGCGCGGCGGTGCAGCGCGTGGAGCATGCAGGCATCATCTTCATCGACGAGATCGACAAGATTGCCAGCCGCGACGGGATGGCCGGCGGCGGCCACGGCGGTCCCGACGTCAGCCGCGAAGGCGTGCAGCGCGACATCCTGCCGATCGTCGAAGGCACGACGGTCAATACCAAGTACGGGATGGTCAAGACCGATCACATCCTGTTCATTGCCGCCGGGGCGTTTCACGTCTCGAAGCCGTCCGACCTCATTCCCGAGCTTCAGGGTCGCTTCCCGATTCGTGTGGAGCTCGAGCCGCTGACGCGCGACGATTTCGTGCGCATTCTCACCGAGCCGCGCAATGCACTGGTGAAACAGTACGAGGCGCTGCTCGGCACCGAGGATCTGACGCTCACGTTTACGCCGTCCGCGGTGGAGCGGATCGCGGACTTTGCCGCGCGCGTGAACGACTCGACGGAGAACATCGGCGCCCGCCGCCTGCACACCGTGATGGAGCGCCTCCTCGACGAACTGTCCTTCGAGGCCCCAGACCTGGGTCAGAAGACCGTCGTCATCGACGAGGCCTACGTCGACCGCATGCTCGCCGACATCGTCCGCAACGACGATTTGTCACGGTACATTTTGTAGACCGGGATGCGGGATCCGGCGCCATTCGCGGCCCAGGCGATCCGAGATGCGACGTCCGAACACCCGTCTGAAGCCTAATAGCTGATTCCTGGCGATTCTCCGGATCGCGGATCGCGGATCCCGGTCCACGGTCCAGATCCCCCTGATGGCCTGCGGCTTGCCTCCGTTCCGCTGGGCCCCGTGTCCTGGTGCTTGGCCCACACAAAAATGTTCTATAGTTAGGGCTCCGAGACAACAACGTACGCCGCCATTTGGTTTCGCACGACAGCGCAGGCGGAACTCGCGCGCAGCGTTCCAGACACATTTGTTCACCTCGAGACCAACCCGACCACGAACGTAGGGAGATTCAATGCCTGCCGCCAAACCCGGACCCGACCCGACCCTTGCCGCGCGCGACGCGAGACGGCTGTCGACGCTCCTTGAAGTCAGTCAAGCCATGTCGGGGACGTTGAACCTGAAGTCGGGGATGCAGCGGGTTTTGCAGATCCTCATTCGCCATCACGGCGTCGTGCGCGGAATGGTCACGCTGCTGCGGGAAGGGGAGCTGCACGTCGAGGCGATCGAAGGATTCGATGACCGGGCCCGCGCCGTCAGCTTCAAGGTGGGCGAGGGGATCACCGGCCAGGTGGTGCAGAGCGGGAAACCGATTGTGGTGCCGCGCATCAGCAAGGAGCCCGAGTTCCTGAACCGGATGCCGCGTCGCGCCGAGATCCCGCGCAACGAATTGAGCTTCATCTGCGTTCCCATCGTCATGCAGCGATCAACGGTCGGCACCCTCGCCGTCGACCTGAAGTTCAAGGCCGAGCGCGACTACGAAAGCAGCGTGAAGTTCTTCGGCATTGTCAGCTCGATGATGGCGCAGGCGCTGAACGTGCAGCGGCTCGTCGAAGAAGAGCGTCGGCGGCTGGTGGACGAGAACGCGCACCTGCGGCAGGAGCTGCGCGAACGGTACGATTTCTCGAACATCATCGGCACGAGCGGTCCGACGCGGCAGATGTACGAGCAGGTGGCACAGGTGGCGCAGACGAATACCACCGTGCTGATTCGGGGCGAATCGGGCACCGGCAAGGAACTGATTGCACACGCCATTCACTACAACTCCCTGCGTGCGAAGAAGCCGTTCGTGAAAGTGAGCTGCGCGGCACTCCCCGACACGCTTATTGAATCCGAGCTGTTCGGCTACGAGAAGGGCGCGTTCACGGGTGCGAACGCGAGAAAGAAGGGACGGTTCGAGCTGGCGGAGGGGGGCACCATTTTCCTCGACGAGATCGGCGACATCAATGCGAGCACGCAGGTGAAGCTGCTGCGCGTACTGCAGGAGCGCGAGTTCGAACGGTTGGGCGGCACCGAATCCGTACGCGTCAGCGTGCGCGTCATCGCCGCCACGAACAAGGACATGGAGAAGGCCATCGCGGAAGGTACGTTCCGCGAGGATCTTTACTACCGCCTCAACGTGTTCACCATCTTCGTGCCGCCGCTGCGGGATAGGAAAGCGGATCTCCTGTTGCTTGCCGATCACTTCCTGGAGAAGTTTTCGCGCGAGCACGGCAAGGTCATCAAACGCATTTCAACGCCGGCCATCGACATGCTGATGTCGTATCACTGGCCTGGCAACGTGCGCGAGCTGGAGAATGCGCTCGAGCGATCCGTGCTCGTCTGCGACGGCCAGGTCATCCACGGCCATCACCTTCCGCCGTCGCTGCAGACCGCGGACGCCTCCGGCACTGTGACGCGCGTATCGCTGAAGGAAGCGGTGGATGGGTTCGAGCGCGATCTCATCCAGGATGCGTTGAAGACCACGCGCGGCAACCGGGCGAAGGCGGCGCGTTTGCTGGACACCACCGAGCGCATCCTCAACTACAAGGTGCGCAATCTCGGCATCGACGTCCGGCGCTTCCGTCCCTCCGATGCCGGGCGTCGCGCGTCGCGCCGCTCCGAAAGCGAGATGACGTCACCGGTCGAGCACGCAGTCAACGAATAGCGAGAAGACGACAACCCTGTGAACCACGAAGGGCGCGAAGGGCAGGAAGGCACCAGGAACACGCAGTAAGATTTGGTTAGATCTTCGTGAACTTCGTGTTCTTCGTGGTTGCAAAGAGATCTGCGTCGCTTCTTGGCGTGATCATCGTCGTGGCCTTGGCCGCCGCGTGCGGCAAGAAGGGACCGCCGCTGGCGCCCATCGTCCGCATTCCCGAAGCGGTGTCGATGATTCACGCCCAGCGCGTCGGCAGTGCCGCGTACGTCACGGTGACCGTTCCGGCGAAGAACATTGACGGATCGATGCCGGTGGATATCAGCCGCATCGAGGTGTACGGCTACACGGGCCGTCGTCCGCCGCCGAGCGCACGCTGGGTCGAGGTCGCCCAACTGGTTGCGACCATTCCCGTCGTCCCGCCGCCACCTCCTGACGCTCCGCCGCCGCCAGAGCCATCGCCGGAGGAACCCTCGAAAGGCGCGTTCACCGGTTCAATGGTCACGGTCATCGATTCGCTGACGCCGCAGAAGCTCGAGGCGGGAAGAGTGATTGAGGAACCGCGCCGCGGGCTGAATCCGCCCCCCGCGGCCACGCCGATCGCCGCCGCTGAACCGGAGGTCCTTCAGCGCTTCTACATGGCGATCGGGTTCAGCAAGCGCGGACGCCCCGGCCCGCCTGGAACCGCAACGCAGTTTCCGTTGGTGCCGCCGCCCGCGGCGCCTGCCTTCGTCAATGCCCGCTACACCGAAACAGCGATGAATCTCGAGTGGCCGCCGTCCGGCGGCATCGTCGGCTTCTTCTTCGGTGCCCCGCTTCCACCGGAGGATGCACCGCTTGATGCGGCGCTCGAGCCGATCGCGCCGGCGCCTGCTGTTGAAGCGGGCGCGACCGGACCTGTGACGTACAACGTGTATCGCGAGGTCGGACCAGACCCGCTCGCGTTTCCTGACAGCGCGGCGCCTGTGCCGTGGGCCGCGTCCACGCCTGTGCCGCTTAATCCGACTCCGCTGACGGCAACCACCTTCACCGATACGGTGGAGTTCGATCGCGAGCGGTGCTATACGGTGCGGCCTCTCAGAGGTGCGCCGCCAAATGCGGTTGAAGGGGATGCCTCGCCGCCCAACTGTTTTATACCGGTCGATCTGTTTCCGCCCGCCGCTCCGGCTCATCTTGCCGCTGTTCCGGACGCAGGCGGCATCAGCCTGATCTGGGAACCGAACGGCGAAGCCGATGTGTCGGGCTATATGGTCTTGCGCGGCAACCCCGGCGATGCCACACTCCAACCGCTCACGCAGGTTCCGGTCGCCGACGCACGATTCCGTGACACGCACGTCGAGGCCGGGAAAAAATATGTGTACGCGGTCGTCGCGCTCGACTCGAGGCTGCCCGTGGCGAATGTGAGCGCCGAGTCGAACCGCGTGGAAGAAACCGCGCGATAGAGGTCATCATGAAGCTCTTCGTAGATACCGGCAGCGTCAAGGACATCGAGAGCCTCGCGGCGATTGGCATTCTCGATGGCGTGACCACCAACCCGTCGCTGCTCGCCAAGGAAGGCGGAGACTACCGGCAGATCCTGAAACGGATCTGCGACATCGTGAAGGGACCGGTCAGTGGCGAGGTTGTCGCCACCGACTACGCTGGCATGCTGCGCGAGGGACGCGACCTGGCGGGGATCGACGAGCACATTGTCGTCAAGGTCCCGCTGACGAAGGACGGAGTGCGCGCGTGCAAGACACTCTCGTCCGAAGGGATTCGCGTCAACGTGACGCTGATCTTCTCGGCGCCGCAGGCCTGGCTGGCGGCGAAAGCTGGTGCCAGCTATGTCAGTCCGTTCGTGGGACGGCTCGATGACATCGGCAATTCCGGCATGCAGATCGTGCGCGAGATCGTCGATCTGTTCGACAACGCCGACTATTCCACCGAGGTCCTTGTTGCCAGCGTCCGGCACCCGATTCACATCATCGAGGCCGCACGCCTCGGCGCGGACGTGGTGACCGTGCCGCCGGCCGTCGTGGAGTCGTGCTTCAAGCACCCGCTCACCGACATCGGCCTCGAGCGCTTCCTGAAGGATTGGGAGAAAGCCCAGGGCGCCCGAGTCTAAATGGACGACGTTCTCGCCGATCTCGATCGGCGCGCGGAACAGGGCGGCGGTGAGGAGCGGCTCCGCCGCCAGCGCGAATCGGGAAAGCTGACCGCGCGCGAGCGCATCAATCGTCTGTTCGATCCCGGCACGTTCGAAGAGATCGACAAGTACGTCACACATCGCTGTCTCGATTTCGGGATGGCGTCGCAGGTCATTCCCGGCGACGGCGTCGTCGCCGGCCACGGCCGCATCGATGGCCGTCTCGCCTACGCCTTCGCCCAGGACTTCACGGTGTTCGGCGGATCCCTGTCCGAAACGAACGCCGCCAAGATCGTGAAGATCATGGATCTGGCGGTGAAGATGGGAGCGCCTGTCATCGGCCTGAACGATTCAGGCGGTGCGCGCATTCAGGAAGGCGTCGCATCGCTGGCCGGCTACGCGGACATCTTCCTGCGCAACACGCTCGCGTCCGGCGTCGTGCCGCAGATCTCCGCCATCATGGGACCCTGCGCCGGCGGCGCCGTCTACTCACCCGCGATCACCGATTTCACCATCATGGTGAAGGAATCCAGCTACATGTTCGTGACCGGCCCGGACGTGATTCGCACCGTCACGCACGAGCAGGTGACGAAGGAGGAGCTGGGCGGCGCCATGACGCACAACGAGCGGAGCGGCGTCGCGCACTTCGCGGTCGCGGACGATCAGGAATGCATTCTCCTGATCCGCGAGCTGCTCTCGTTCATGCCGGGCAACAATCTGGACGACCCGCCAAGCGCTGCGTGTACCGATCCCATCGATC
>Ga0070681_10003235_pt1 | contig 15193 bp, 13 predicted proteins | sample KBSC83BmetaG_FD_65650 | JGI IMG/M metagenome (GOLD analysis project Ga0070681, IMG submission 65650) | Corn rhizosphere microbial communities from Kellogg Biological Station, Michigan, USA - KBS C8-3B metaG | ecosystem: Host-associated > Plants > Roots > Rhizosphere | place: USA: Michigan...
AATGGACAGGCAGGAATGCCTGTCCTACCTTAGGAACGTGGCGACATTTGAGCTGGTGGCCGAGTGCAAAGAAACCCGCGCGCGGGCGGGATTGCTGCACACCGCTCACGGCACCGTGGAGACACCGGTCTTCATGCCGGTCGGCACGCAGGGAACGGTCAAAGGCCTCACACAGCGCGATCTGGCCGATGAACTGGACGTCCGCATTTTGCTGGCGAATACGTATCATCTTTACCTGCGTCCGGGGCACGAGCTGATCCGCCGCATGGGCGGGCTGCACCAATTCATGTCCTGGCCGCGGGCGATCCTCACTGACTCCGGCGGGTACCAAGTATTCAGCCTGAGCGGCTTACGCAAAATCACGGACGGCGGCGTCACCTTTCAATCGCACCTGGACGGCGACCGCCACGTTTTTACGCCCGAGTCCACCGTAGATGTGCAGATGGCGCTCGGCAGCGACGTGATGATGGTGCTTGACGAGTGTCCGGAATATCCGGTCAGCCATGAGTACGCCCGCGAATCCATGGAACGGACGCTCGCGTGGGCAAGGGCAGCTTTCCTCCATTTCCGTGGCAAAATCGCCGGGCAAAACACTGGTCAATCGCTGTTTCCGATCGTCCAAGGTTCCATGTTCCCGGATCTCCGCAGGCAGTGCGCCGAGCAGGTGGTGGCGCTCGAGGCGGACGGTTACGCTATCGGAGGGCTTTCGGTTGGGGAGCCGCGGCCTTTGAGCTTAGAGATGGTGGAGGCGACAGAACCCGTACTGCCCAGTACGCGTCCCCGTTACGCGATGGGCGTGGGGATGCCCGAAGAGTTGCCCGAATACGTAGCGCGGGGCATCGATCTGATGGACTGCGTTCTGCCGTCCCGCAATGCCCGGAACGGCTGCCTGTTCACCTCGCAGGGCCGTGTCATCATCAAACACACCCGCTACAAAGACGATCCGCGGCCGGTTGACGAGGCCTGTGGCTGTTACACTTGCCGTACCTATAGCCGGGCTTATCTACGTCATTTATTCCAAGCGGGAGAGATTTCGTATGCAGTACTGGCTACCCGGCACAACATCCACCGGTACCTTGACATCATGCGTGAGATCAGGCACGCTATCGTACTGGGCCAATTCCCCAAATACTTGAAAGCTGTCCGGACAGTGCCGGTCGAAGTGGAATAATCCTCATCTGGTTCCATCGGTGTTCTTGAATCTGTTTCTACAATCGTCGTCTTCAAACTCCCTGGTGGGATTTGTCCCCATCCTTCTCATCTTTGGGATCTTTTATTTTCTTCTGTTTATGCCCATGCAGCGCCAGAAAAAGCAGCAGGCAAAAATGCTGACGGAACTGCAGAATGGGAACACTGTGCTGACCAGCGGCGGCATCCTCGGAACGATTGTAGCGATCGAAGGTGACACACTAGTGCTGCGTGTAAAACCCGATAATGTGAAACTACAGGTGGCTCGCAGCGCCGTATCGAGTCTCGTCCCGGAAAAGAAGTAAGCAATATCACGATTTCAAGGTCAACATGCAAAAGAATCTGAAGACCAAGATAGTCCTCATCGTTTTGACGATCCTGCTGTGCGTCTACGGCATCATCGGTTTACCGAAATCGGCTGCGGAGCTGAAAGCGAACCTGCAGAAAAACATCCTGCTGGGTCTCGACCTGCGCGGCGGCAGCCATATGATTTTACAAGTTCAGGTGCAAGATGCGGCCAAGGCAGAGGCATTGGCAACCATAGAACGCCTGAAAGACGAGATGAAGAAGGCCAACATCGATTTTGCTTCGATGGAGAGCAACGAGCCGAATTCGGTGGATACCGCCGATACGATTCAGATCAACATCAAAGGCGTACCCGCCGAGAAATCGAGCGCATTTCGCAGCATAGTGGCCGACCGCTTCAACACGTGGATTCTTACCGCAGTCACTTCGAGCGAGTACCGTATGAAGATGCGGCCATCGGAAATGCTGGCACTGAAGCGCGATACGGTGGAGCGCTCGATTCAGACCATCAGCAATCGTATCAACGCGCTCGGTCTCACCGAGCCTGTGGTGCAGCAGGAGGGGCGCGCAGACAGCGATTACCGAATCCTGGTGCAATTGCCCGGGGTGGACGATCCCGCGCGCGTAAAAGAAATTATTGGAACCGCCGCGGTGCTCGAGATCGTAGAGGTCAAGGACGGTCCGTTCCCCACCGAGGAAGCGGCACGCGCCGCACACGGCGGTGTGCTTCCGCTGAACACCAAGCTCCTGAAGGCACCCGCGCGGGGCGGAGGCGAGGGACTTAGCTACTATATCGTCAACCGTATACCCGTGATTACCGGCCGGGATCTGCGAAACGCGCGAGCTTCACAGGATGAGTTCCGGAAGTGGGAAGCCGGATTCACGCTTTCACAGGATGGCGCCAAAAAGTTTGAGCGTTTCACGGAATCCAATATCGGGAATCGCCTCGCGGTAGTGTTGGACAACCAGGCCCGCAGCGTGGCGACCATTCAGAGCAAGATCAGCGATCAGGGCCGGATTACCAATCTTGGAAGCGAGCAGGAGGCCAGCGATCTGGCCCTGGTGCTCCGCTCGGGTTCGCTGCCGGCGAGTATCGTCTACCTGGATGAGCGCTCCGTCGGGCCATCGCTCGGCGCCGATTCCATTCGTCAAGGCATCATCGCGGGTCTAGTGGGCCTGCTGGCGGTGATTATCGTGATGCTCGTGTACTACAAACGGTCAGGGGTGAATGCCGTATTCGCGCTCGTGCTGAACACCATCATCCTCATCGCCGCGCTTTCGTATTTTCATGCGGTGCTGACACTGCCGGGCATCGCCGGCGTGATTCTCACCATCGGTATGGCAGTGGATTCCAACGTGCTGATCTTCGAGCGTATCCGCGAGGAATTGCGCGCCGGTAAAGCGATTGTTTCGGCGGTGGATGCGGGCTTCGGAAAAGCCTGGTGGACCATCGTGGATACGCACGTCACCACCATCGTTTCGTGCCTGTTCCTGTTTCTGTTTGGGACCGGCCCGGTGCGCGGCTTTGCCGTGACCCTGGTCATCGGTCTTTTGGCCAATGTGTTTACGGCCGTATTCGTTTCGCGCGTGATCTTTGATTACGAGCTGTCCGGCAAACGGCAGCTCAAGACTTTGAGTATTTGATCGGAGTGTGTTAGTTTTTATACTCTCCGGTCAGGAAAATAAGTGCGGCCAAGCATGCCGCGGGATAGGGAACAAGATCCCGATTCGCGGTGTCTAACCGACTAAGCATCGGTTTGGCCCTTTTGCGGCTGAGCAATGGAATTATTTAAAAGTACAAACTACGATTTTCTCGGGAAGAAGTGGCTGTTTATTATCGCTTCGCTGATACTTACGGCCGCCGGCCTGGTAAGCCTTGCGCTGAAAGGCGGGCCGCTGTTCGGAATCGATTTCAAAGGTGGAACCTTGATGACTGTGAAGTTCTCAGGTAAACCCCCTATAGACGAGATTCGCTCGGCGGTGTCTAAAAGATTAGTGGGCCAAGAAGTGACTGTGCAAGATTTCGAAGCGGGATCCAACGAAGTGGCGATAGGGACCGAGCTGAAAGATGAACGAGAGCTCGACCGGAACCGCAACACCATCCTGGATGCGCTCACCACTACGTTCGGCCAGCCGGCTTCCCGCAAACTGGATTTCAATAATGCCGGGAAAGATGCGCTAGTCAGCCGGCTTCGTGACGCGCTGGTGCGCAATAATGCGGGAATGTCCGATGCCCAATTGCAAAAACTGGTGGACGACATCCTGAATTTCCGGAACACCCCGCCACGGTCGGGTTTAATTACGAGTTTTGACCAACTGTCGGCGGTTCCCGGGGCCACACAGCCGGTTGTTAACACGCTCAAACAGGAGTGTTATCTGGCGCCATTCCATGTTCGCGGGACACAAGTGGTCGGAGCCAAGGTGGGTGCGGATCTGCGGCAGCGGGCCGTATGGGCAACTCTTGCCGCCCTCGGTGGAATGTTGGTATATATAGCGTTCCGTTTCGAGTGGATATATGGCGTGGCGGCGGTGATTGCGGTGTTTCACGACACCATTATCACCATCGGGTTCTTCTCACTTTTCAATAAAGAGATTAGCCTGACAGTAATTGCCGCGCTGCTGACGCTGGTCGGCTATTCAATGAATGACACCATCGTGATCTTCGACCGGATTCGCGAGAATCTCAAACTCTCGCGACGCGAACCGCTCGAGGTATTGATCAATCGGAGCGTGAATCAGACGCTGGGCCGGACCGTCATGACCTCGGGCCTGACATTTTTGACGGTGGTCGCCCTGTTCTTGTTTGGTGGGCCGGTGCTACACGGATTCTCATTTGCACTTGTCGTGGGAATTATCATCGGAACCTATTCGTCCGTGTTCATCGCCAGCCCGATTGTGTTGTTCTGGCATAACTGGTTTGATCAGCGGAAGAAGTCGGCAATGGTTGCGGCTCCGGCGAAGCTAAGTCCCGTGAAGGAGCCGGTGCGTAAGAGTTCGGTAAGAACGGTGAAATAAATTTTGGGCCGAAGGCGGCCAAGCGAAAAAAGAGAGGCATCATGTTCGAGCAAACATTTGTCGAAGGCCAAGGCAAAACAAACCGGGTTTGGACGGTGATGGTATCGTTCCTGGCTCAAATTGGCCTCATCGGAGTGGCCATTCTGATCCCGATGATTTACTTTGATGCGCTGCCGAGGACGCAGTTAACCAGTTTTCTGTTTGTGCCTCCTCCGCCACCGCCCCCTCCGCCGCCTCCCGCTGCCGCGCCAGTCAAAATGGTCAAAGTGATACCGCGCCAGTTTGATGCCGGACGCTTGATGTCTCCGAAGGTCGTGCCGAAAGACATCGCCATGATCAAGGAAGAGGAACTTCCGCCGCCCGCAGCGCCCGCTGGGGTGATGGGTGGAGTTCCCGGTGGCGTGCCCGGGGGCACCGCTGGTGGCGTCATCGGCGGCATCATCGGTTCGGTGCCGAGCGCAGCGCCGCCTCCGCCTCCGCCAGTCGAACAGAAGAAAGCTACGCCGCAGCGCATCCGCGTCGGCGGTCAGGTGCAGCAAGCCAATTTGATTCGCCAGCCGAAGCCGGTGTATCCCCCGCTCGCCAAGCAGGCGCGCATTCAAGGTGTGGTCCGTTTTAACGCCGTCATCGGCAAGGACGGCACGATTCAAAATCTGACGCTGATCAGCGGTCACCCACTGCTGGTCCCCGCGGCTCAGGAAGCCGTTAAGCAGTGGCTCTACAAACCGACGCTGCTCAACAACGAGCCGGTGGAAGTGGCAACCGTAATCGACGTGAATTTCACGTTGAGTCAGTAGTAGCAAGAGAAGTAACCAACGGCGCGCAACGCCGCTGGAAGATAGCTGAACGCTAAAAGCGATACATATCACGCAGGAGAAAAGGAAACAATGTTTCTACAAATGCAAGTTTGGGCGTTTTGGTTGTTGCAGGAGGGTGCGGGTGGCGTTCCGGGTTGGGATGTCCGGTCCCTGTGGCACCAGATGGGCACACTGGCGAAAGCCGTAGTCGCCGTGCTGTTTATCATGTCGGCCTGGTCAATCGGCGTTATGATCGACAGGCTAATGGCGTTTAGCGCAGCGCGGAAACAGTCCCGGCAATTCGCGCCGGCTGTGGCAGGTGCACTGCGCGAAGGCAAACTGGATGAAGCCGTGAAAATTGCGGACCGCTACAAGAAGAGCCATTTGGCTAAGGTCGTAGTGGCCGGTCTGCAGGAGTTTCAGGCACATCAGCTCAGCACCGATATACCAGGTGAAGAGATTGAAGCTTCCAAGCGCGCTCTGGAGCGTGCCGAAGCCATCGTCCATGCCGAACTGAAACGCGGTATCAGCGGTCTCGCGACCATTGGGTCGACCGCCCCGTTCGTCGGTCTGTTCGGAACGGTGGTCGGCATCATCAATGCGTTCACCTCGATTTCGACCGAGAAGTCGACCGGTCTGGGCGCGGTTGCGGGCGGCATTTCCGAAGCGCTTGTCACCACCGCTATCGGATTGTTCGTCGCCATCCCTGCAGTGTGGATGTACAACTACTTCACGGGCAAGATCGAAGCGTTTGACGTGGAAATGGGCAACTCGAGCTCCGAGTTGATCGACTATTTCCTGAAACGTACGCAACGCGGCGCCACCGCCCGAAAGTAGAGCTGTAAGCGTTCAGCATTGACCAGTCCCGGGCGGAATTGGCTCCCGCCGCGGGTAATCCGGCAGCGGAAAGCAGCCGTCCCGGGACTGATGTTTGAGTTGAGGAGTTTTTATGTCGTTAATGATTAAACACGAAGCCCCACCGGTCGTAAACGATATCAACGTGACGCCCATGGTGGACGTGATGCTGGTCATTCTTATCATCTTCATGGTGATCACGCCGATGTTGACGAAGGGCGCGAGCGTGGACATGGTCAAGACCAAGAACCCGATCGCCATGCAGGCGGCGGACAAGACCGACGCCGTCATTGTGGCTGTCACACGCGATGGCAAAACCTACATCGGCAATAATCAGGTACCCGCTGACCAGATGGCCCCGAAAGTAAAAGATCTGCTCACCAACCGTGTGGACAAAGAGGTCTTTATGCGGGCTGATGCGCGTGCCCGTTACGAGAAGGTGGTGGAGGTTGTCAATAATTTGCGAGCCGCCGGCGTGGATCAGCTTGGATTATTGACTGAGCAGATTCAAGAGCGCAAACCGGGCACTACGCAGTCACCGGCAGGCGCTCCGGCGGGAAGTCAGTAGCGCGCAAAGGAATTAGAGGAGCAATTTTATGGCAATGAATGTGGGCGGAAGCAAGAGCGGCGCCAAAGCCGATATTAATATGACGCCGATGATCGACGTTCTGCTGGTTCTGATCATCATTTTCATGGTCATCACGCCGTTGACGCCAAAAGGACTCGAAGCGCTGGTACCGCAGCCACCCAGGCCGGATCAGCCGGTAAGCCAGGCCGACCAGCGCACCGTGGTGATCGTGATCAACCGGGACAAATCGATGATGATCAATCAAGAGCCTACCGATGAGCAGCGGTTGGGGCCCAGGCTGGAAGAGATCTTTAAGACACGCGCCGAGCGGGTAGTTTTTGTGAGGGGCGATAGCGACCTGGAATATCAATATGTGGCCAAGGCGATAGACATCGCGCACGGCGCCGGTATTGACCGCGTCGGTTTAATGACGCCCGAGATGGAGGCAGGACGTTAAATGAAACGGAATGTAGCTGCACTGCTGGCCTTAGCCGCGCTCGCCTTTGTGGCCACAGGCTGCAAGATGCTCAAGGCGCGGGATAACCTGAACAGGGGCGTGCAGCTTTTCAAAAATACACAATACTCGCAAGCCGTGGAGAGGTTTGAAGAAGCAGTACAACTCGATCCTAACTTCCCGACAGCGCGAGTGTATCTGGCCATGGCGTACTACATGCAGTATATTCCTGGCGCGGAATCTCCGGAAAACCAGCAGATGGCGGATCACGCCCTGAGCGAGTTCCAGAAAGTGCTGGCGCAGGACCCCAAGAACGACATCGCCACGAAGTACATCGCCACGCTTTATAACACACAGAAGAAGTTCGATGAGGCGACCACATGGTTCAAGAAGGCCGTCGAGCTCAACCCGAAGGACAAGGAAGCCTATTACACTCTCGGCGTGATCGCCTGGAGCAAATGGTATCCGGTTTACGGTACGGCTCGAGCGAAACTGGGGATGAAAGTCGATGAGCCGGGTCCCATCAAAGACAAAAAAGTAAAAGAAGAGCTGAAGGCCCAGTATCTTCCTGTGATCAACGAGGGAATTTCAGACCTCGAAAAGGCGCTCGAGATAGACAAAGAGTATGACGACGCCATGGCGTACATGAACCTGTTCATTAGAGAGCGCGCGGACCTCGACGATACCCCCGAACAGTACAAGAAGGACATCGAGATAGCCGACAACTGGGTACAAAAGGTGCTCCAGACCAAGAAGATCAAGAACGAGCGCAAACCCACTACTACCGGCCTTACCGCCCAGTAGAAGATCAGTTCGAGGTGTCAGGGGTCAGGATTAGCAATATCCGGGCCCCACATCCGGGCCGCTCCTCCCCTTACAATTGAATTGTGGCCTCTGAATCCAGCGGCGTTGGCGCTTCGCCGGAACGCACCGGTGTTCCGCAGCCAAATACCCCGCCTGAATCGCCCGTAGACAAGCTCTTTACCGAACTTGTCGCTAAGATCCGGGAAACACGGCCGCGCGACGATCTTGCCCCCCTGGAGAAAGCCTTCCGCTTCGCCTCCGAGAACCACAAACTGCAGACACGCGACTCCGGCGAGCCTTATATGATGCATCCGCTCATGGTGTCGCACATCCTGGCTGACATGAAGATGGACCTGGTCAGCATGGAGACGGGCCTTCTGCACGATGTGGTCGAGGACACCAGTGTCACGGTCGAAAATGTTCGCAAAAACTTCGGCGAAGATGTCGCCCGGTGCGTGGACGGCGTTACCAAGCTGAGCAAGCTCGATTTTTTCTCGGCCGAGGAGCGGCAGGCTGAGAGCTTCAGAAAAATGCTGCTGGCGATGGTGAACGATATTCGCGTCATCATCGTGAAACTGGCGGACCGGCTGCACAATATGCGTACGCTTGGCTTCATCAAAGAAGCCGATCGCCGCGAGCGCATCGCACGCGAGACCATCGAGATCTACGCGCCCATCGCGCACCGGCTGGGAATGGGCAAGGTGCGCGGCGAACTGGAAGATCTGGCGTTCAGGCACATCGATCCCGACGCCCACCAAGAGATTTCCAAGACCATCGAATCGGCCCGCATAGACAACGAGGAATTTCTTCAGAAGATTCGGCAACTGATCGAAGCCGAGTTGCGCCGCGAAGGGATTCCCGCGCGGGTGGAAAGCCGGCTCAAGCGCGCGTATTCCGTCTATCAGAAGATGAAGCGCCAAAAGATAGCCATCGAGCAGGTATACGATCTCATGGCGATCCGCATCGTCACCGATTCGGTCAGGAACTGCTATGGGGCATTGGGCGTGATTCACAATGAATGGCGGCCGGTGCCGGGCCGCATCAAGGATTTCATCGCCATTCCCCGCCCCAATCTGTATCAGTCCCTGCACACCTCCGTGGTGGGTCCGGAAGGGCGGCATTTCGAGGTGCAGATCCGCACCGAAGAGATGCATCGCATCGCGGAAGAGGGCATAGCCGCGCACTGGAAATATAAAGAAGGCAAAAAAGGGCCGGCGGACGACGACCAGCGCATCGCGTGGCTGCGGCACCTGGTCGAATGGCAGCAGGATGTGCAGGATCCCGGCGAGTTCATGTCCACTCTGAAAGTGGACCTCTATCCGGAGGAAGTTTACACCTTCACCCCGCGCGGAAAGGTAGTCGTGCTGCCGCGCGATGCTACTCCTATCGACTTCGCCTATGCGATTCACTCCGATGTGGGACAAGCGTGTGTCGGCGCGAAGGTAAACGGCCGGATCGTGCCGCTGCGGTACACGCTGCGCAACGGGGATATCGTTGAGATCCTGACACAACCTGGTCACCTGCCCAGCAAGGATTGGCTGGCGGTGGTGAAGACGCCGCGCGCGCGCAATAAGATTAAGCACGTCATTAATGCCAGCGAGCGCGAGAAAGCCATCGAGATCGGCCAGAAATATCTGGAAAAGGAAGCGCGCAGGCTGGGCGTCCAATTGAGCAAGATTGCTCGCGCGGATCTGGAGAGGGTTGCCGCCGATTACGGTGTGAGCAAAATCGAAGATCTGTATGCATCGCTCGGTTACGGCAAGTTCTCCGCGCGCCAGGCGCTGCAAAAGCTCGCGCCCCAGTCGCTCAAGGAAGAGACGGCGGCCGAGACCACCCGTACCGCCGCGGAGACCTCCACTTCCTCGGGGACGTTCCGCGAGCACGACGGCGACGCGGTCATTCGCGTGAAAGGCGTCGACGACCTGATGGTTTACAGAGCCAAATGCTGCAATCCCATCCGCGGGGAAGCGATCGTCGGCTACGTCACGCGCGGCAAAGGCATTGCCGTCCACTCCAAGTTATGCCCGAACGTGCAGAATCTGATGTATGACGTAGAGCGCAAGATCGAAGTGGAGTGGGCGCGCAACACGGCTGACGCATTTCCGGTCAAGATCGTGGTCCGCACCGACGATCGGCCGGGTTTGCTCGCGCAGATCACCTCGGTACTTTCGTCGGAGAATACCAATATCCGCAGTCTCGAAGCGCGCACGGAGGTCGACACAGCCGATAGCGCCTTGGTCGAGATGACGGTGGACGTGCGCGATAAGAAGCAACTTGAAAAACTGGTGGCTGCGATGCGCCGCATTTCCGGCATTCGGGATGTGGAGCGACTTCTGAACTAGTTAGCGCCTCACAGGTCATAATGGATGTTGAACCGCGCCCCGCAATCGCCTTTGACAATGCCCTCAACTGATCCCGAACATATCGCTATCTCAAAATCAAAAGGCATTACGATTGATTGGAAGGATGGCCATAGAAGCAGCTATATGCTCGATTATCTGCGTGAACAGTGCCCTTGCGCGACCTGCACTGGCGCCCATGGCACCCCGCCGACCACGAAGCCATCCTCCTCGCCATTTCAGATGTACAAGCCTGCGCTCAAGATGGTCGATGTTGAATCGGTGGGCAATTACGCGATTCGCATGGTCTGGAGCGACGGACACAGCACCGGAATCTACTCGTTTGACCATTTCAGAAAAATTTGCCCGTGCCCGGAATGCAGGAAAGTCTAATATAGATTTTGCCTATGAAAGCCGGCGCAGTTTTTCCGGGGAAACGCAAAGTCGAAGTCGTCTCGCTCGATGAGCCGAAGATCGCGGCGCCAGATCAGATCAAACTGAGAATGCTCGAAGTGGGTGTCTGCGGGACGGATCGTGAGATCTGCAGTTTCGATTACGGAATGCCGCCCGAGGGTTTCGAGTTTCTGGTGCTCGGACACGAGTCATTGGGCGAGGTCGTCGAGACCGGGTCTGGCGTGACGCGTTTCAAACCGGGAGATCTTGCTATACCGATGGTGCGGCGTCCATGCTCCCATCCGGATTGCGTGGCCTGCCGCGCAGGACGCCAGGATTTCTGCTACTCGGGTGATTTTCGCGAGCGTGGCATCAAGCAGATGCACGGATTCATGACGGACTTTGTGGTCGACCAGGAAATATACATGCACGCGGTGCCGCGCGCGCTGCGTGACGTCGGTGTGCTGGTCGAGCCTCTGACGATCGCGGAGAAAGCGCTCATTCAGATCCACACCATCCAACGGCGGCTGCCTTGGGGTTTGCCAGTGAGCGCGGTAAAGCCCGCGGATTACCGCCATCATGCGGTGGTGCTTGGAGCAGGGCCCGTCGGACTCCTGGGCATGATGGCGCTGGTGACCGCGGGATTTGAAACCTGGATCTATTCACGCGAACTGCCCCCAAATCCGCGAGCCGACATAGCCACATCCGTTGGCGCCCGCTACATCTCTTCGCAAACCGAATCCATCGCCCAGCTCACCGCAGCGGTTGGCAACATAGATGTAGTGTACGAAGCTACCGGCGCATCGCAGATTGCGTTCGAACTGCTCCAGGCGCTCGGCACCGATGCCGTATTCTGCTTCACCGGCGTGCCGCGGCATGGCGAACCGATTTCAATTGATGCAGACCTGTTGATGCGCAATCTCGTGCTGAAAAACCAGGTGTTCTTTGGAACCGTCAATGCAGGACACGATGCTTTTCAGGCTGCCATCCGCGATCTTGGCGTGTTCTATCAGCGATGGGCGGACGCTGTACGCTCTCTCATCACCGGGCGCTACCCGATAGAAGAGTTCCAGGAGCCCATTTTCGAGAAGTCCGGCATCAAAAATATTATTGCGCTGGACGGGAAGGTGTAATGGGCGGCATCGAAAACGGCGCCGAGCGCGCGCGGCTGGCCGAGGAGGCCCGGCGTGAGAAGAACTGGAAACGCTGGGGGCCATATCTTTCCGCACGGCAATGGGGCACGGTGCGGGAAGACTATTCCGCTGACGGACGATGCTGGGATTATTTTCCGCACGATCATGCGCGCAGCCGCGCTTATCGCTGGGGAGAGGACGGCCTGCTCGGCATCTGTGATCGCGAAGGCCGGATGTGCTTTGCGGTGACACTTTGGAACGGTCGTGATCCCATCCTGAAGGAGCGGCTCTTTGGTCTTGCAGGGCCGGAAGGCAATCATGGCGAGGATGTAAAAGAATGCTACTTCTACCTTGATTCCACCCCCACCCACTCCTACCTCAAAGCGCTATACAAGTACCCGCAAGCGGAATTTCCCTATTCGTGGCTGGTCGACGAAAACCGCCGCCGCGACCGGAACCAGCCGGAATTCGAACTTCTGGACACCGGTGTTTTCGAACAGAACCGCTATTTTGATGTGTTCGTCGAGTATGCAAAGGCAGACACGGATGACATTCTGATTCGCCTCTCGGTGGTAAACCGCGGTCCCGAAACAGCCACTCTGCATGTGATGCCGACGTTCTGGTTTCGCAATACGTGGTCCTGGGGTCGAACGGGCGAGGGTTATTGGCCCAAACCCAAGATATCGCTCCGTGGCGAAAATCGGATGGTCGCGGAGCATACCTCGCTTGGTAACTTTCAGTTGTCCTGCGAGCCTGGGGCGGAAATTCTCTTCAGCGAAAACGAGACCAACTTTGAACGATTGTTTGGCGTTCCGAACGGCACGCCATTCGTGAAAGATTCGTTCCACCAGTACCTGATTCAAGGACGCCGCGAGTCAGTGAACGCAGAGACCGGGACCAAAGCGGCCGCGCATTACCGCTTTGATTTAACGGCCGGAGAGAGCAAGACGGTTCATCTGCGGATTACCGCCTTGCCGCTCGGAGACAATCAAACTGCCCCCACGCGCATCTTCGAGCAGCGAATCCAGGAAGCCGATGAGTTCTACGCACAGCTTCTAACCGGCCCCGAGGCGGCGCGCGCTATCAAGCGCCAGGCTTATGCGGGACTGCTCTGGACCAAGCAGTTTTACCACTATTCGGTCGCGGACTGGCTGGAAGGCGACCCGGCCCAGCCAGCCCCGCCGGCGAGCCGAAAGAACGGTCGTAACGCCGATTGGACGCACCTCTACAATCGAGACGTGATCTCCATGCCGGATAACTGGGAATATCCGTGGTACGCCGCCTGGGATCACGCATTCCACATGATTCCGTTCGCGGAGATCGATCCGCAATATGCCAAAGATCAGCTCGTGCTGCTCCTGCGCGAATGGTACATGCATCCCAACGGGCAAATCCCCGCGTATGAATTCGCCTTTTCCGACGTCAATCCTCCGGTCCATGCATGGGCATGCTGGCGCGTTTACAAAATGACTGGACCGCGCGGCGGGCGTGACCGGCTGTTTCTCGAGCGTGTCTTTCAAAAGCTGTTGCTCAATTTCACGTGGTGGGTGAACCGCAAAGATGTGGGCGGCAAGCACGTGTTTGCCGGCGGTTTCCTGGGACTCGACAATGTCGGTGTCTTCGACCGCTCGAAGCCGCTGCCGGGCGGCGGTCTGCTCGAGCAGGCGGACGGAACCGCCTGGATGGCCTTCTATTGCGCCACCATGCTGTCAATGGCGCTGGAACTAGCGGTTGAAGACGTCGCGTACGAAGACATCGCCTCCAAATTCTTTGAACACTTTGTGGCCATTGCAGACGCCATGAACACGTTGGGTGGAACAGGCCTTTGGGACGAACAAGACGGCTTCTATTACGATCAACTACAAATCGACGGCATCAACCTGCCTCTGCGCGTGCGATCGACGGTAGGGCTGATCCCATTGTTCACCGCCGAGCTCCTCGATCAGGAAATCATCAATGCCACGCCCGGATTCCGTAAGCGGATGGAATGGTTTCTCCAGAACCGCCGCGATCTGGCGCGGCAGATATCTTACATGGAAATGGGCGGGCAAAATGCCGTCGGGCAACGGCTGCTGGCGATTCCTTCGCGGCAACGGCTCGAGCGCGTCTTGCGTTACCTGCTTGATCCAAGCGAATTCTTATCGCCCTACGGCATCCGTTCCCTGTCTCAGATCCACCGCGACCAGCCATTTGTGCTGCGCGTCGACGGAGAGGAGCGCCGGGTGGACTACGAACCCGGCGAGTCGACAACTCCCTTATTTGGGGGCAACTCTAACTGGCGCGGGCCTATATGGCTTCCGATGAACTACCTGCTGATCGAAACGCTGGAACGTTATCACCATTTTTACGGCGATACTCTCCGCGTAGAATGTCCCACCGGGTCTGGCAAGCTGATGAATTTGAGCGAGGTCTCTTGCGAACTTTCGCGCCGTGTGTCGAGCATCTTCCTCCCCGACCAAAATGGCCGCAGCGCGTGGCAGGGCGATATGCGCATTTTTAATGAAAATCCAAACTGGCAAAATCTCGTCTGGTTTTTCGAATTTTTCCACGGGGACAACGGCTGCGGCTACGGCGCGAATCACCAGACCGGCTGGACGGCGCTGATCGTGCGGCTGCTGGCAGTGGAATAGGGTGGGGCGTCCAACCGGTAATGCTCAGGCCGGGTAGGAAACAGAAGCCAAGTCTGGTTACAATGAATTCCTATGGTCAGACTTGAAAGCGTGCTGGACTCATGGAAAACAGTCCGCGAAGACACCGCTCAAGCCGTCGAAGATTTCCCCGCCGCGGAGCTCGATTTCAAGCCCACCGCGGATATCATGACATTTCGCGAAATCGCGCGTCATATCCTGGAAGCATCTCATGCGATTACCGGTCTGCTGCTCGATGGCGCAGAAAATCTGGCTACCCCGCAGTTTCGTGAAATGCTACAGAAATACCTTGGAGAGCTCCCCGCAACGCAGGACGCCCCAAGTCTTGCAGCGACGCTGCGGACGAACCTGGAGATGCGATCCAGGCAGCTGGCATCGCAGCATGCGGAATTTTTCGCACATGTGATTACGCGCTTTGACGGGCAGCGCGTCACGCGGCTAGAGATGGTGCAGTTCACCAAAGAACACGAACTGACGCACCGGGCACAGCTATTCCTGTATCTGCGCCTGAAGGGCATCGTGCCGGCAACGACACGGCGTCGTATGGCCAAGCAACAACGCGCTTGATGAATCCGTCTCACGCGTAGAAATTTGAGATAACCTATAAACGGAAGGCGAAATATGGTCACTTGTCCTGCCTGCGAAGGAACAATTGACGTGGACGAGGAAGACGTGGACGAAGGCGACTCGCTC
>Ga0070681_10003237_pt1 | contig 15183 bp, 13 predicted proteins | sample KBSC83BmetaG_FD_65650 | JGI IMG/M metagenome (GOLD analysis project Ga0070681, IMG submission 65650) | Corn rhizosphere microbial communities from Kellogg Biological Station, Michigan, USA - KBS C8-3B metaG | ecosystem: Host-associated > Plants > Roots > Rhizosphere | place: USA: Michigan...
CCCGGCGTGGCCGGGACGTTCGGGAAGGTCGTTTCGCGACAGCTCGCCGACGGCGCGCAGCATTGTGACGAACAGCTCGCCGCGATCCGTCGCCTCGTACTCCGCAAGGCCGTCGCTGAAGAGCGTCGCGCCGGCCGACGGCGCGAAGAGCGAGACGTACCGATGCAGTGGCGCCGTACGCGGCGGCCGCTCGTCGCGCATGTCCTCCTCGGGGACTTCGAGCTGCTGGCGATGAACCGGACCGAACGCGGCGTCAGCCCAGATGGCCCCCGCGGCGACGTCGGTGCGAATGCCGACACGTAGCCGATGATTCCGTCCACGGTTCATTCCGCGAACGTGCAATCGCACGAGGGGCGATTCGGCGACGATCATGAGGCCAACTTCGACCCAGGTCGCGCGGAACGCCGAGTGCGGGAGGCGCCATCGGAGGCGCAGCTCGCCAATCAGTGGACCGCGGTGTGTCACCCTGGTGCCGACGAATTCCGGTATGGCTCCGCCCGACCGGATCGACGGCGTGTACAGATCGCCGCGGTCGTCTGCGTCTTGTATGGTGATGAGATCGTCTATCCGGCGACTGCCGCCGGAAAGCTCCACCCATACACGGCCATCCTGAGCGGCGCCGAGCCTAACGATGCCGTTGTCGACCGTGGTTCCGTTGACGAGCACGGAACGCGGGGACGCGGAGCCTGATGCCGATCCTTCGCCTAACGGATACGACTTCACACCGTAGCCGGCGACTGGGTCGACCCAGACCGCGGCGCGTATGACGGAGACGAGATCCTTGTCGGGGTAATGGCGCGGCGACTCCACGAGATCGTATCCGACGCGGCGATGGAGAACTTGGAGCGCTGACGCCCCCTCGAGCTTGGGGGGCGCGGCCGCGCGAGCAACAGAGCGCACCGTCGCGGACGCCGACCCTGGTCCGACGGGCACGTCGGCGAGGAATTGCTTGATCTCCACGATCGCCACGCCGCCTCGCGGCCGCGGGACGCGATTGCGAACGAGGGCGATCGGCCTCCACTCGTCACGAGCTGTTCGCGCCGCAACCGCGTCGTGTCCGACCAGATCGGCGATCGCATCGTCGCGGATTCCGTGCGCTTGAGCCAGCGCGTCGGCGAGGCGGAGCTCCATCGCTTCCGCGACCTCGTCGATGGAGCAGCCGCAGAGCGTGTCGTGCGGATGCGCGTGAAGCAGCGTGCGCCAGGCAGCAACGAGCAACGGAAGTCGCGACGAGCGCCCGCGCTGGCGCGCGAGGGCGGCCCATGGCTCGGCGTCGCGCAGGAGCGCGCGCTCAGCCCGCGCATTGGCGCGCTTCTCGGCGGCGCGCGAGGCGAAGGTGCCCTGAAGCGCCCAGGTGTAGCCGTACGAGTCGCGGAGCTCGCCGCGGACGACGGGAAGCTGCCAGGCGCTGGTCGCGGTGAGCACGTGTTTCACGAAGCCGGCGAGTGAGCTCGCTCGCACCGTGTCGCCCGCGTGCTTCGCCGCCTTCTTGAGGGCGCGGACAGCCTCGTGTTGCTTCTCCTGCCGGGCATGATGATCTGCCCCGTTAGGCAGGAGAACGACGCTCGTCGCCGACCGGGGCGAGAGCTCGTCGCGCATCCGACTCCAGCGCTCCTCCGCGAGCTTGGGCGCGACGGGCAGCGCCGAGGCGTACTCGTAGCCGCTGGCCGGCAGGTGATACAGAATCACGCTCTCGCCGCTGTCGGCCTGCCAGCGCACGGTGTCGGACGCGGGCCAGCGGCGGCCGCCAAACCCGCGCCAGAGGATGGTGACCGGAAGCCCGAATCCGGCGGCGATCGTGGGAAGCGCCGCTGGGTGACCAAAGGAATCGGGGCAGTAAAGAACGGGTGGCGACGGCGCTCGCAAGCGACGCAGCACGCGGCGGCCGAGCAGGAGATTGCGCACGAGCGCTTCGCCGCTCGGAATGAGCTCGTCGGCGAGGACGTACCAGGGCCCCGCCTCGAGACGCCCGGCCTGTAACAGCGAGGAGAGCTCGGCCGCGCGCTCGGGCCGCACCTCGAGATAGTCCTCGAGCACGATGCCCTGACCGTCGAGTAGAAAGCTCTCGCCCTCGCCGGGCGGATGGTCGAGCAGCTCGTCGATGAGCGCGACGAGTCGTTGGCGAAATCGAACGAATGGGTGATACCACTCGCGATCCCAGTGCGTGTGCGCGACAACGTGTGCAGTGAGCAAAGGACAGCTCTCAGCGGGCAGGAAATCAGAAGGCCGCGGCGAAATTCGCCGCGGCCTCCGTGTCGACGCAAGTCCAGCGGGCTATCAGCTCAGACGACGGGCCGGCGACCAGTCACGAGACGATAGACGATCACGATCAGGGCGATCACGAGCAGCAGATGGATGAGTCCTCCGCCGACGTGAAACGCAAGAAATCCGAGCGCCCAGAGAATGAGCAGGATGACGGCGAGTGTCCACAGCATGACTGTTTCCTCGATTGATTGGTTTGCCGACGAGCAACGCTGCTTGCCTACGACGCCGCGGTGTTGAGCAACACTCGTACCGAACTAGGCTGTCGTGGCGGGGTGCGCCGTCACGAATCGCCGAGCTCCAGGGCGTGCTGCACGTCACTTTCGGCATCCGTCGCCGGATAAGTGACCTCTCCATCGTTTACGACGGCGAACTTCGTGACCGCGTGCTCGGAGACACCGCTGTCGAGAATGTGCTCAACTCGCACGCCGCGCGCGGTGAGGGCGTCGCTGACGAGGGTGCGGTGGCAGCGCCAGGGCACGGCCTCGGAACACATGATGACAGTACGCTTGATCGCGCCGAGCTCGATCAGCTCGTCGAGCGCGGCGTGAAATTCGGGCGTGCGCATGTACTCGGCATACGCCCGGAAGCTGTCGTTGCGCCAGGCGGATCGCGGCGCATTGGGCGGGAGGCGACGCCGACCGCCTAACGAGGGACGATGCAGGTACTCGATCCCCGCCGCCGGCAGTTCCTGCGCGAGCGCTTCACGACCGAAGTGCGGATGCCGGCGCGAGCCGGGAAACGCACGGATGTCGACCAGCCGCTCGATCTTCGATCGGGCGAGGAGTGCGAGGAAGTCTTCGATCGGGCGCGTGGAGTGCCCGATCGTGAAGATCGTCACGGAATCGGCGGGCCGCCCGCGGGCGGAGCTCCTTCACCCCGAATCCGCTCCACCGCCACCGGTCGGTCGACGGAGATCGGCTTGTCATGCAGCGCGTCTTTCGCGATGTGATACGTCTGACGGGCAAGCAGCACCCGCGATGCCCTCACGTCGTGTCCGACGTCGATGAGCAGGTGCGCCAGGTCGCCCGTGCCCCAGAGCACGCCGGCGAGCACGATCAGCCTGCTCGCTTCGCCGAGCAGCGTCGGAATGGACGCCGCACCCTGTGCGTAGAGTCCCGTCGCGATCTCGGCGACGAGGAGCAGCAGCAGGATGATCGCCATGAACCGGAAGAGCTTCGACAGGTAGCGAAGCCCCGTGTACGGCTCGATGTCCGTGGCGCGAATGCCGGCGATGATCGCGCCCTCCTCATGATGCTCGGCGGGCTTGCCATTCCCGCGCACGTTGACGCTGCCGGTCTCTTCCATTGGTTCGGCAAGGTCAGAATTTCTACGATGTTCCACGATCAACCTCCTCCAGGTCCCCCAGTCCACCGCGCCCGATAGCCCCGTGTGTCGATATGAATGAAAGGTCCGTGCCCGGGCCCGGCTGGATAGATGCCTGCCCCACCGACGAGCTCGGGATGGGCGGCTTCCACCCGGTCCACAGCGGCCTCGATGACCTTGCTGTCCTTCATGGTGATGTGACCGTCATGGTCGAGGTCGTCCATGACACCGTCGTGGTTGCTGTCGATGTAGATGTCCGACGCGTCGCCATACATGTGACGGCTGAGTGCGGCACGACCCTGGGTGTTGCCGCCGCCCGCGTTGTACTGCGGACTCCTGAAGCCGCTCATGACCTTGACGCCGCTGATGTCGACGCCGTGCACGCTGAGGTCGGCCATCACGAGCTCCAGCTTGTCGACCAGCTCGAGCTGCAGCACGAGATACTTGGGCCACACGTTGGGCTGGTCGTGCGTGAGAAAGTCACGAAGCTTGAAATGCTCGGAGACGTAGGTGTCGGCGTTCTGGGCCGTCACCTGGATGAAGCCCGAGGGATTCGCGTAGCTCGACGAAGGGGCCTTCGCTGGGCCGACGCGTTTGCTCTTCACGCGCTCCGCTGGCCAGTTGCCGATGTAATAGAGGCCGATCTTCCCGCCCCGTTTCGCGTTGAACGGCAGCTCGGTGATGACGTTGAAATTCGTGATCGGCTTGATCGCGTTGCCGATGGCCAGCGCGACGCTCCAGACGCCCACGCCATGGGGCTCGGTGTCGGCGGGTGTCACCTCGCCGCCAGTGCTGTAGCGTAGCTCGGCACCAGGCGGCAGCGAGTCCGGCTCGACGTTTTCGGCCGAGGTGTCGATCGCCGCGCGGAGCTTGCCGCTGATGCCGCGAGCGCGATCGAACAGCGCGTTGAGGGTTGCGTCCGTGAGATAGGCGGCGCTCGGCGCGCTGGCCGAGGTGAGGGCGGTGGCGATCGTCGCCGCGGTGCGCTCCGCCGCACTCGCCGGCGTGTCGTCGTCCATCGCGTGCAGCGTTCGAACATGTGAAAGCGACCAGATCCATCCCACGGCGAGCGCGTAGAGGAGCACGCCGAAAGCGATCTCGAGCCGTCGCTCCCCGCGCGACGTGAGCCCAGCACGGTACCAGAAACCAGAAGGGGGTACTGGCAGTCGTAATGCGTCCTCGAACGCAGTTGACCAGTCAGGTGGGGTCGTCGAAGTTCCCTTGCTCACTGCCGTACCATCATCTTCGGTCCATCATGCACGCTATTCTCGACTTCATACACCGCCTCGGCGACGTAAAGGCTCTCGTGGCTTGGGGAGGTTACGTCGGGCTCACGATCATCATTTTCGCCGAGACTGGGCTGCTCATCGGCTTCTTCCTTCCGGGCGACTCGCTGCTGGTGACCGCTGGCCTGCTTGCGTCCCAGACGCAGCTGTTCGACCTCAACGTGTACATCCTCGGCGCGCTGCTGTCGGTCGCGTCGATCGTCGGCAACTCCGTCGGCTACTACATCGGGAAAGTGACGGGCCCGCGGCTCTTCAGCCGCGAGAATTCCCTGCTCTTCAACCGCAAGCACCTCGAGCGGGCGCACGCCTTCTACGAGCGACATGGCGGAAAGACGATTGTTCTCGCGCGATTCATGCCCATCGTCCGGACCTTCGTTCCCGTTGTGGCTGGTATGGGGCAAATGGAGTACCGCCGTTACACGTTGTACAACATTGTCGGCGGGTTGGCGTGGATCTGGTCGATGTTGTTCGTCGGCTATTTTCTGGGCCGCTACATTCCGGGCATCGGCGACCACATCGAGCTCGTGATCCTCGCGGTCATCTTCTTGTCGTTCCTGCCCGGCCTCATCGCCTGGCTGCGCAACCGTGGACGATCGGCGGGGAGGCGAGCGGTTTCGGACATCTGAACCAGAGGAGAGTCGAATGCCGTTCACGCTCCCCGCGCTTCCCTACGCGTACGACGCGTTGGAGCCGCACATCGACGCGCGGACGATGGAGATCCATCACACGAAGCACCATCAGGCCTATGTGAACAATCTCAACGCGGCGCTGGAGAAAGCGCCGCAGCTCGAGGGCAAGTCACTGGACGATCTGATGAAGACCATCAATAGCGTGCCGGAAGCCGTGCGCACGGCGGTGCGCAACAACGGCGGCGGCCACTGGAATCACTCGCAGTTCTGGGAGTGGATGGGCCCGAAGCGCGGCGGGGAGCCGAGCGGACGTCTCGGCGACGCGATCAAGAGCTCCTTCGGCGACTTCGCGAAGTTCAAGGAGCAGTTCGCCGCCGCGGCCGCGGGCCGATTCGGCTCGGGATGGGCGTGGCTGCTCGACGAGGGCAATGGCAAGCTCTCGATCACGAGCACGCCGAACCAGGACAACCCGCTGATGGAAGGAAAGAAGGCGTTGCTCGGGCTCGACGTCTGGGAGCACGCGTACTACCTGAAGTACCAGAACAAGCGCCCGGACTACGTCGCGGCCTGGTGGAACGTCGTCAACTGGGACGCGGTAGCGAAAAAGCTCTGACAGGAGCTATCGGCCCATAGTCCCTAGCTATCTGCGAATCTGAACGAAGCGTTGATATGGTGAAGTGCAGATCCCTCGCTACGCTCGGGATGACAGCTGACTGTCATTCCGAGGAGCGCAGCGACGAGGAATCTGCACTTTATGCTATCAATGCTTCGTTCCGAATCCGCAGATAGCTATGGACTATTGACTGATAGCTCTACGGCACGACCTTGTTCTTCGGCTCGAGCCTAACGATCCACAGGCCACTATTGAGATCGTTGACGTAGGCGAGGTTGTCCTTGACGACGGTGCCCCAGGCCATGGCCATGTTGGGCAACTTGCCGTCGGAGGCGCCGGTGTAGAGGTTCGCGATCTCGCGGCCCTGGGCGCGGAGGTCGCCGCGCAGCTCGCCGGAGATGTCGAAGGCGTGGAAGCCGGCGTTGTACGCGCCCATGTAGAGCGTGTCGCCGGTGATCCAGACGTTGTGGACGCCGCCGAACTCGGGCTCGTACCACGCGACGCTCTTCGGGTGCTCGAGGTCGCTCACGTCGACGACCTGCAGGCGGCCGTGCGCCCGAGTGACCTGGCCCTGGAAGAGTGCTTCCGCCGCCGAGTTTCCAAATACCTCATCGGCGATGAAAACATACTTGCCATGGCGCCAGGCGGTGTGCGTTCCGCGGATGAACCCCGGGCCACCCTCGAGCGCGACGTCTTTGTAGAGCGAGTCGAGGTTGTACTTGAACTGGGAAACGAGCACCGGATGGTCGGGACGCCCACCCTTGATGCCGTTGCCGACGTCGAGGATGACGAGGCCGTCGTTCCACCACGATGCGTAGACGAGACCATTCTGCACATCAATGTCGTGGAGCATCACTCCTGCAGGCGTCTGCCGCGGGCGGAATCGGCCGACCTCCTTGGGATGTGCGGCGTCGGTGATGTCGACGATGTGCAGTGCGCCCGTACCGTCATTCGTCAGGTAGACGTGCGTTCCGTACTTCTCCTGGGCGTGGATGAAGGCGGAGTGGACGCCGGAGGTCACGTCCTGCGTGAACTCCGAGATGGGCTTCGGGTGCAGCGGATCATGCGTGTCGGCGATGACGATGCCGTTCTTGCGATTGTCCGCGCCCTCGCGCGTGATGACCATGTAGTTGCCGTCGGGCGTCGTCATCACGTCGTTGATCGTGCGGGCGTTGACGACGATCGAGTCGACGATCGTCGGCGCGGCGGGATTGGAGATGTCGATGGTGTAGACGCGATCTCCGCCCAGGCCGGTGCCGAGATAGGCGACTTTGCCGTTAGGGTGAATCCAGACTTCGGTCGTGAAGAAGGTGGAGCGCGGCACGCGTCCAACGACTCTGGCGACCCGCTGCACGTCGCGCGGCGCGACGGTCACGACCGCGTCGACGCTGCGTGATCCGTACGACGCGGTGACCTGATACGTGCCCGGCTCGTACGCGACGAAGGCGCCGCCGTCGTCGATCTCGCCGCGGCCCGGCGAGAAGAGCCACGTGGGTGACAGACCGGTGATCTCCTTTCCGCTCCGATCCTTCACCGTGGCGCGAAAGCGAACGACGTCGCCCGTGCGTGCCTGGGTCGTCGACGGCGTGATCTCTACGTCACCCACGTCGGCTGCCACGACTTCGATCGGCAACTCACGCGACGCGCCACCAGCGGTCGCGGTGAGTATCGCGCGCCCAGGCGCGAGTGCCGTGAGAATGCCGCCGGTGCCGACGCGAGCTACTTGCGGCAATGACGATCGCCATTCGATGCGATCGTCACGTCGATCGCCGCCACGCGACCAGACCGACGCATCGAGCCTGACGTGTTGACCTGGGAGGAAGCGCGTTGGTCGCGGCGTGACGTCGATGCGTGACGCCGCGCCCGGGACCATGCGCACGTCGATGCGCTGAATCACCGGCTTCGCACCGGGAACGATCGCGGAGACCACGACGGGGAACGTTCCGACGGCGCCCGCGGTGACGAGGCCCGCGCTGTCGACGCGTCCCTCGAACATGGCGCCCGCTTGCTGGAAGAGGATACGCGCTCCCTCAACGGGACGCCCGCCCGCGTCGACGGCGCGCGCGCGAAGGCGCAGCGTGTCGCCGACGACGACGGCCGGCGAGCCTGGGGTGATGCTCACACGCGCTATGCTCGGCGTCGACTGCTGCGCGGGCTGCTGCAGAACGAGGAGAAGCGCAAAGAGCGGGGTGGGCATGCGGCCGTCTCCGAGGTGGGGTATGCGAGCCCCGAAGCTACGATCCCCGGCCGTGAATCGCTACCGCGGCCGGATCGCCTTCGTGCCGCGTGTTTGCGCCTCAGCGGTGTCTGGCTGCGAGGCACCCGCGACGAGATCATCGATCCCTCCCTCGCCCGGTCGATCCTCGGTTCCCGCCGCGACATACTCGCTTGTTCGCTGCTGCGCGACGCGGCCAAGCAGTGGCGGCGTGACGAGTGTCGTCGCCAGCACCATGAGCATGATGGCGCCGAACAAACCGTTGTCGATGGCGCCGGTGGCTAGGCCCATCTGCGCGAAGATGAGGCCGACCTCGCCACGGGGGACCATGGCGACGCCGACCAGCAGCTTGCGGCCACGGAACCACCATGGGACGTAGCCGGCAAGAATCTTCCCGATAATGCCGCAGACGATGAGCGCTACGCCGATGCCTAACGAAGTGCGGTTGGCGAGGGCGCGCAGATCGACGGCCGCACCCACGGAAGCGAAGAAGATCGGCACGAAAAAGTGGCCGATGGTCGTGGTCGAGCGCTGGATCTCCTGCTTTTGCGGAACGACGAAAAGCACGAGTCCCGCCGCGAAGGCGCCGATGATGAGCGCGGAGCCGACGAGCTTGGCGAGCACCGCGAGAGCGAAGGCAAACGCGAGCCCGAAAACGCCCAGCGCGCCGGCCGACTTGATCCGCTCGATGACCCGGAACGCCGGCGGCGCAACGCGCATCCCGACGACGACGGCGACGGCGAAGAAGAGCACAGCGACGCCGCTGATCTTGGAGATGTGCAGAACGTCGACGTTCGTGCCGGTGACGACATCCGCGACGACCGCGAGGATGACGAGACCGACGATGTCGTCGAGGACGGCTGCGCCGAGCACGACGCGCCCTTCCGCCGACTCGAGGCAGCCGAGATCCGACAGAACGCGCGCCGAGATGCCGACGGAGGTCGCGCAGAGCGCCGCCGCCGCAACGAGCGCCGGCAGGTGACCGAGGCCGAAGGCGAGCGCACTCCCGTAGCCTAACGCGAACGGAATGGCGACGCCGGCGAGGGCGACCGTCGTTGCCTCGCTGCCGACGCTCAGCAACGATCGCAGCTCCGTGTGGAGGCCGGTCTCGAAGAGGAGGACGATGACGCCGATCTCGGCGAGCACCGTGATCACCGGATTCGCCGGGTCGACGATGCCTAACGCGGAGCCGCCGAGGAGGACGCCGGCGAGGAGCTCGCCGAGGACGGCCGGCTGGCCTAAGCGCTGAGCGAGCTCACCGAGGACCTTCGTCGCGACGAAGATCGCGACCAGCGCCGTGAGGAGCGGCGTGACCGCGTCGACAGCGCCGGCATCCGCCGCCGCCGCGAGGAGCATCACTGCGCCGCTTCGCCCTCGAGGTACGTGTAGCCCTCGAGGCCCGCCACGTAGTCGGCGATGAACGTGTTCGCTTCCTGCCGCGTGATCTGCTTCGTCGCGTTCACCTTCCGGCGGAAGGTCTGGAGCAGATCGTTGGCCCGGAACTGGACATAGTTGAGTACTTCAGTAACCGTGTCGCCGTGAACGAGATCGGTGACCTCGTAGCTGCCGTTGGCGGCGAGGCGCACGTGCACGGCGTTGGTGTCGCCGAAGAGATTGTGGAGATCACCGAGGATCTCCTGATACGCGCCGGTGAGAAAGACGCCGAGCATGTACGGCACGCCGTCCGAGAAATTGTGCAGCTCGAGGCTCGGCCGGCCGTTCTTGTCGCCGACGAAGCGGTCGATCTTGCCGTCGGAGTCGCAGGTCACGTCCTGGAGTGTCCCGCGACGCAGCGGCTCTTCGGTGAGCCGGTGAATGGGCATGATCGGGAAGAGCTGATCGATCGCCCAGCTGTCCGGCAGCGACTGGAAGACGGAGAAGTTGCAGAAGTAGCGGTCGACGAGCGCGGCGTCCAGATCCAATATGATGTCCTCGTACTCGTCTCGATTTTTTTCTACCGCCCGCGAGATGGCATTGATCGTTGCAAAGTAGATCTGCTCGGCCATCGCGCGCCCCCGAAGAGAGAGCACGCCCGAGTTGAAGAGCTCGTGGGCGCGCTCCTTGTCGAAGGTGAGATCGTGGTAGATCTCGCGGATGCGGCGCTTGGAGACGTTCTTGCGCGACGCGTCGCGGTAGTCGGCGACCATCTCGTGGAGGAGTGGATGATCGTCCTCGGTGAGCTCGGGGATCGGCCGTTCCGTGTGGGACTCGACGTCGATGACCTTGAGCAGCAGCAGCGCGTGGTGCGCGGTGAGCGCGCGTCCCGACTCGCTGATGATGTGCGGCATCGGGAAGTCGTGCTCGCGGCACGCTTCGGCGAGCGTGTACACGACGTCGTTGGCGTACTCGCCGAGGGAGTAGTTGACGCTCGCGTCGGAGGTCGAGTTCGTCCCGTCGTAATCGATGCCGAGGCCGCCGCCGACGTCGAGATGAGTGATATCTAAACCCATCTCGCGCAGCTCGACGTAAAAACGAGTGATCTCCTGTAAACCGAGCTTGATGAATCTTATGTCGGTGATCTGCGAGCCGAGATGGAAATGAATGAGCTTGAGGATGTCGAGGCGGCCGGCGGCGCGGAGCTTCTCGATCGCCGTCACGAGGTCGGCGGCGTTCAGGCCGAACTTGGACTTCTCGCCGCCGCTCTCCTTCCACCGGCCAAAGCCGCGCGACGCGAGCTTGATGCGGACGCCGGCCGTGGGGACAACCTGCATCTCGTCCGCGACCTGTAAGAGTACGTCGATCTCGCTCAACTGCTCGAGCACAATGAAAACCTGATGACCGAGCTTCTGACCCATGAGGGCGAGGCGCATGAACTCCTCGTCCTTGTAGCCGTTGCACACGATGAGGTGGTCGGTCGTCTCGGAGATGCCGAGGATTGCCTGGAGCTCCGGCTTGCTGCCGCACTCGAGGCCGACGCCGTGCGACTTGCCGAACTCGAGGATCTCCTCGACGACGTGGCGCTGCTGATTCACCTTGATCGGGTACACGGTCGTGTAGCCGCCGGTGTACTGGAATTCGGTGCGCGCTTCGTCGAAGCGCGTCGTCAGGGCTTCGATGCGCGAGCGAAGGATATCGGAGAAGCGAAGGAGCACAGGGAGCGCGATCCCCTGCTCTTCCAGATCCATGGCGACGTCGTAGAGATCGACCTCGTGCTCCGGATGCTCCTTGTTCGGCCGCACGACGACGTGGCCGCGAGCGTTGATGTCGAAGAAGCCCGCGCCCCAGCCCTCGATGTTGTAGAGAGCGCGCGCGGCGTCGATGTTCCATCCCGCGGGCTGCTCGGCGGGCGCCGGTGTGGGTTCTACGATGTGGGTCGCCATAAGCGCGAATAATAGCAAGCTGTCATCCCGAGGAGCGGAGCGACGAGGGATCTGCACTTCACCGTCGCCGGAAGTGCAGATTCCTCGCTTCGCTCGGAATGACAAGGTTAGGGAAACAAAATCTCTACCTGCCAACCATCACCGTGGCGCGTGTACAGCTCACGTCGGTGGAGACGACTCGGCATGCCTTGCCAGAACTCGATGCGATCGGGCGAGAGGCGAAAGCCGGACCAGTACGGCGGACGTGGAACGACTGCGCCCTCGAAGCGCCGCTCGAATTCGGCGACGCGCTGCTCGAGCAGTTGCTCCTCCGCGATCGTCCGACTCTGCTGCGACGCCCATGCTCCGATCTGACTGCCACGCGCTCGTGAGGCAAAATACGCATCGGCTTCGGCGGCTTCGACGGGCGCGGCGCGGCCTTCGACGCGCACCTGAATCTCCATCGGCTGCCAGTGGAAGCACATCGCCGCGCTCGGGTTGGCGAGCAGCTCTCGCCCCTTTCGGCTCTCGTAGTTGGTGTAGAAGACAAACCCTGCCTCGTCCGCGTGCTTGAGCAGCAGCATGCGTACGCTCGGCCGCCCGTCCGCGGCGGTGGCGAGCGCGAACGCCGTGGGCTCCGGCAGACGCTCGCGTGAGAGCGCGGTCGCCCGCGCGAGAAGATCGAGAAACCGCTCGAACGGCTCCGCGCGGGGCGCGGAACGGTGAACCGACTGACTCATCCGATCGCGCGCTTGTAGAAGCTGCGCATGCCGAGCATCCAGCCGGCGACGGCGAGCAGGATGAGCGCGATCGCGACAACGCCGAGACTCATGTGGGGCGTGTCAGGGGTCATCACGCCGCGGAGTCCTTCGGCGACGTAGACGAGCGGGTTGACGAGAACGAGGTACTTCACCACCGGCACCTTGTCGAGCCCGCGCCAGGGATAATACGCGCAGCCGAAGAAGATCATCGGCGCGACGATGACGCTGAACATGAGGCCGATCTGCTGCGGCGAGATCGCGGTGCCGAGCCACATCCCGAGCGAGGAGAACGCCGTCGCGCCGAGGATGGCGATGACGATGATCGCGCCGGTGTTGGCGAAGGAGAGGTTGGGGATCGGCCCCATGATGATTCGTGCGATCGGGAGCACGACGATGCCGGCGATGAGCGCCTGAATGACTGCGGCGACGATCTTCTCAGCGGCGACGATGCGCGTCGGGACGGGCGCGAGCAGGCGGTCCTCGATCTCCTTCGTCCAGCCGAAGTCCTGCATCATCGGCAGCGCGACTGCCTGGATCGCGGACATCGTTAGGCTGATGGCGAGAATTCCCGGAAGAAGGGCGGCGCGATACGCCGCGCCGACGAAGCCCATCCGCGGGAGCAGCGCGCCGAAGACGATGATGAAGAGCAGCGGCTGCATGATCGTGCGCACGAGAAAGAACGGCAGCTCCTTCCGCGCCACGGTCACGTCTCGCCGGAGGAGTGCGAGAAAGACCTTCGATGGAGCGACGGGACGTTCGCGCGTCGACCGCGCTGGCGCCTGCGCGGGAAGATCGCGGGCGGTAGTGGTCAATCGAGCTTCCTCCCGGTGAGCGAGACGAAGAGCGTCTCGAGACTGGGCTCGGTGAGACCGATGTTGCGCACGTGGGCGCCGGCGTCTTCTACGAGCTGAATGAGTGGCGAGATGATCCGGCCGCCTCGCTCACTGTAAGCGCGGAGCACTGTGCCCTGCGCTTCGGCGCGGAGCACGCCCTCCAGAGCCGTGACGGCGGCGACGAGTGGCTGCGCGTCCGCGTCGAGCTGCAGCTCGATGAGCGTACCGCCCGGCGCGCGCTCCTTGAGGCGAGCGGGGGTGTCGAGAGCGAGCAGCTTGCCGCGATCGACGATGCCGATGCGGTCGCAGAGGCGATCCGCTTCCTCCATGTAGTGCGTCGTCATCACGATCGTGCGGCCCTGGCGGTGCAGATCGCGCAGGATCGCCCACAGATCGAGCCGCGCTTGCGGATCGAGGCCGACGGTCGGCTCGTCGAGAAAGAGGACGTCGGGCTCGTGAATCAGGGCGCGAGCGATCATGAGGCGCTGCTGCTGACCGCCAGAGAGCTGATCGACCTTCGCCTGGGTCTTGTCGGCGATGTCGAGACGCGTCATGAGCTCGCGCGCGCGCTGCTCGGCAACCGTGCGGGGGATGCCGAAATACGCGGCGTGATAGACGAGATTCTCGAGCGCGTTGAGGCTGCGGTCCGGATTGGGCCGCTGTGGGACGACGCCAATGTGTGTTCGCACGCGCACGGCGTCGGTCGCAACGTCGACGCCGGAAACGCGCGCGCTGCCCGCGGTGGCGAGGACGCGCGTCGTCAGAATTCCGATCGTCGTCGTCTTGCCGGCGCCGTTAGGCCCGAGCAGCCCGAAGAACTCACCCTCGGTGATGTCCAGGTCGAGCGCCTGAAGTGCGACGACTTCACCAGTCGGCGGGGGCGGGCCGGGCGGCATTCCAGGGGGCGCCGCGCGCGGCTTGCCGCGGCGTTTCCCCGTCGGCGCGGGATAGACTTTGCGAAGCGCCCGCGTCTCGATTGCCGCCGCGGCCACCGCCTAGTTGTCTCCGTCGAGCAATCCGCCTAACGCGCCGAGGACGCTGCCCTCCTCTCGGCGACTGCCGCCCGCGCGCGGTGACGCGGCGATGATCCGGTCGGCGAGTCGGGAGAACGGCATCGTCTGCAGAATCACGCGGCCGGGACCCTTCAGCAGCGCGAAGAAGAGGCCTTCGCCGCCGAAGAGCGCCGTCTTGATCCCCGGCACCATCTGGATGTCGTAATCGACCGATTGATCCATGGCGACGATACAGCCGGTGTCGACCTTCAACGACTCGACGCCGGTGAGCTTCACCTCGTGCAGCGTGCCGGATGCATGCAGAAAGGCGAGGCCGTCGCCTTCGATGCGCTGCAGAATGAAGCCCTCACCGCCGAAGAAGCCGGCGCCGATCCGCTTCGTGAACGCGATGGTGACGTTGACGCCGCGCGCCGCGCAGAGGAACGAGTCCTTCTGGCAGATGATCGTCCCCTTCCACTCCTTGAGGTCGATCGGACGAATCTTGCCCGGGAATGGCGACGAGAACGCGACGTCCTGTCGCTTGGCCCCGGTGTTGGTGAAGGTCGTGACGAAGAACGAGTCGCCGCTGAGCGCGCGCTTGGCGCCCTGCACGAGCTTTCCGAAAAGGCCACCGCCCTGCTGATTGGGATCGAGCGTGGTGTTCATGACGATCCCTTCCTGCATGTACATCATCGCACCGGCCTCCGCGACCACGGTCTCGCCGGGATCGAGGGTCACGATGACAGCCTGGAGATCGTCGCCGATGATCTTGTAGTCGATTTCGTCAGCCATGGACGTTTCTCGTGGTGGGGAACATCAACATGACGCGCGCGGAGAAAAAACGAAAGCGCCGTGTCATCCCGAGGAGCGAAGCGACGAGGGATCTGCACCTGTCGACGTACGGAAGTGCAGATCCCTCGCTTCGCTCGGGATGACAGAGCTACTTCTGCTGCCCGACCGTCGCCGC
>Ga0070681_10003238_pt1 | contig 15179 bp, 16 predicted proteins | sample KBSC83BmetaG_FD_65650 | JGI IMG/M metagenome (GOLD analysis project Ga0070681, IMG submission 65650) | Corn rhizosphere microbial communities from Kellogg Biological Station, Michigan, USA - KBS C8-3B metaG | ecosystem: Host-associated > Plants > Roots > Rhizosphere | place: USA: Michigan...
GCCGTGATGTCGCGGCTGCCCGATGCCAGCGCGCGCGCAACATCGTAGCCGCCGCCCGCGCCGATCACCAGCGTCTTCGCGCCGGGACGTAAATAGTACGGGAATCCCGGACCGTCGTGCGAGAGATCGCGGTGCTCTTTGGCGGTGAGGTGGTCCCAATCTTTATCGGCCAGCGCGGTGGCGGCGTCGGCGTCGATCACGATGCTGGTGTAGCCGCGATCGGTAGTCACGCCCACGCGCGAGAAGCTGTTCCACGCCACAAACTTTTCAGGCGGCAACTTCTCGCCCTTGGCGACGCGCACGTCGAGCAAATGCATCCGTCCGTTCACGACCATCAGCACCACTAGCAGCAACGCCACTAGCACCGCCACGGCGCGACGCCGGAAGTTGCCCGCCTGATGAAACCAAATCGCCGCCGCGATCGCGTAGAACACACCCGCCGCAATCACGGTGTTAGGCCCGCCAAACGTGTTGAGGAACGGAATCAGTACTAGGCATCCCGCTGCTGCGCCCGCCAGATCGAAAAAATATGCACGGTCCACGCGCTCGATGGCCTCGGACACCGCAATCGAGATCACCGAACCGGCCAGAAAGAACGGTAAGGCGCTGGCAATATAGACGGCGGCAAGCGTTGCCGACGTCAATCCACCGCTACGAGAGAGGACAAACCACAGCGACCCCACTACACAGAAAGCGTTAATAATACCCAGCAATCCGAGTTTCGAATAAGGGCGGCCTGAACGCTCCACGACCAGGTAGGAGAACATACCCCCCAGCCCCAGGCCGAAGAGGGCAATCGAAATCGCCAGGAATGCGAAGTGGTACATAAACACGACCGAGAAAATGCGGGTAAGGGACAGCTCCAATATCAAGGTCGCGAGCGTGGTGATTCCCAGACCCAGATACAACTGGTTCCAGCGCACGTGGTCATTGACGCTGGGGGCTGCGGAACTCGGGGTTGCGGAACTGATGCGGGACAATCCTCTACTTTAGCAATCTGGACTACGCTAGAGCTATGAAGTGGACCACGATTGTCTTCGTTCTCCTATTGGCATGTGCCGTGATGGCTCCGGCGCAGGTCAGTCCGCCGGCTACCGCGACCGTTGCCATCAGCGGAAAGAAGCTCACCGTCTCCTATTCCGCGCCTTCCATGCGAGGGCGCAAAATCATGGGCGTGCTGGTGCCCTATGGGCGTTGGTGGCGCACCGGCGCCGATAGTGCGACGACATTTCAGACAGAAGCCGATCTGGATATCGGGGGCTTGAAGGTGCCCAAGGGCGCTTACACGCTTTACACGCTGCCGGGCGCCAAGGAATGGCTGTTGATCGTCAACAAGCAAGTGGGCCAGTTCGGCACTGAGTACGATCAGAAACAGGATCTGGGGCGCGTGAAGATGACGCTAGCGCAAACCCCGGCGCCGGTGGAAAGGTTTAAGATCGAGTTGTTGTCCACCGGAGGCAACAAAGGTTTGCTGAAGATGACCTGGGAGCGCACGGACGTTTCGGTTCCGATTACGGTTCAATAGGAGGCAGTCATGACGCGACGCACATTCTTTCAATCCGGCTTTCTATCCGGCGTAGGCATCGCCGCTGTGGCCCTTCCCGCGCACGCGCAAGCGAGTCCGCCGAAGACCGCGACCGGAACCGTCGGCGGCAAAACGATCACCATCAATTACTACTCGCCTTCGATGCGCGGGCGTAAAATTTACGGCGAACTAGTGCCGTACGACGAAGTGTGGTGCCCGGGCGCGAATTGGGCCACCACGATCACGTCGCTCGAGGGCGGACTCGAGATCGGCACGATGAAGCTGCCGAAAGGCACCTACGCGATCTGGGTGCTGCCCACCGAGAAAGAATGGCAAGCCATCCTCAACAGCGATGCCAAAGCGTTCCATCTGGATTACCGCGCGAACAAAGACCTCGGCCGCGTCAAGATGAACTTGAAGCCGCTCGACAAGCCAGTGGAATCATTGACCTTTGAAGTCCGCAGCGATGGCGGCAATAAAGGCACGCTGGCGTTGCTTTGGGAGAAGACAGAAGCCTCGTTCCCATTCACTGTTGTGGGGTAGGAATCCCCCATTCCTGAGTGAAAAACCTTAGCTGGCCGGCGTAATCCATATATAAGGTCCTGCCGATGTAAAGCCTGGATGTGGATCAGGTTAGTGTCGGGCGTCCTTCTTGGTTCAGCGCTGCTGGCTGGCGCGGATATCCACGGCACTATCGTCATTCAACGCCGGCTGACACGCCGCAACGTCACGGCTTCCGCTGGAATGTATCAGCGTGGCGTGGCGGTCGAACTCGGCGCGGACGGCGAAGAGGACGCGCTGGCGTTTGAGCGGTCTCACGTTGCGATTTATGTTGAAGGCGCTTCGGTTGCGGCTGATCCCGGAGTTGTCAAGGCTTCCATCGAGCAGCGCGACCGGCGGTTTGCACCGGATCTGGTGGTGATCCCGGCAGGCTCCGCAATATCCTTCCCGAATTTCGATCCCATTTTTCACAACGTTTTTTCGCTTTCCAAGGTCAAAAGTTTCGACCTGGGCAACTATCCGAATGGACAATCGCGCACGGTCACGTTCCCGTCGCCGGGATTGGTTGCGGTTTACTGCCATCTGCATTCGAACATGTCGGCCACCATCGTAGTGGCTCCGAACCGTTGGGCGACGAAGGCGGACGGAAAAGGCGGCTTCACGCTGGCGGATGTTCCGGCTGGAACTTACAGCGTGGTCGCGTGGCATAAAACCGCGGGCACCTTTCGCAAGACCATCGTGATCGGCGATAAAAAAGATGCCGAGTTGAGCTTTACGCTTCCCTACGTCGTGACCAAAGACAGCGAGCCCATTGCCCACAGGTGAACATGCGGTTTGCGACGCGGACCTTCCTCAGCTCCTTTGTGCCCTTCGCCATACTGCTCGCGGTGAGCTTCTGGGCCATCCGCGTGTCTGTCATCTCGACGGTGCGGGACGGATTGCGAGCGTCGGTGCGGGACAATCAGGTCGCACTTGCGCGGGAACAGGCGCGCAACCAGGCCCGGGACCGAAAATGGCTGCAAGGCGTTGCTGAAAGTTCAACCTTGAAGGCGGGTCTGCAATTGCTCTACACGGAACGCGTGGGAGCCCCCGCAAACCAGTCACGCAAGTCGGTTGAGGAACAGGCGCATAATGCAGTGCTGGATCTGGCTTATAGTACCGCGCAGGATCAGGCGCGCAATACGGTGCAGGACCAGCTCAGCGAAATTTGTGACTCGCTAGGTTTCGATTTCATCATGGTTTCCAGCGTGCGCGGAGAACCATTGGCCGCCGTCCTGCGCAACGCCGGAGGATTCACGCCGATCAAGTTCTTTCATCTGCAGCCTCCGGAGCACGGCTTTTTTTCGGCCGACAACCGGCTTTACGAAGTGACCTCCGTGCCGGTTCAAGAGGCGGGAGCGCAAGTGGCGACGCTCACGGTGGGAGGGCTCTTCGACATCTCCCGGTTCGGCGTGCCCGCTGTGTTGTTGCATAACGGCTCGGTGATTGCAGCGGCGATGCGGGATGTGGCGCCGGGACAAATTGAGAAGGCGCTGGCGGCGTGCGGGGCTGGACGCGAGTGCCAACCGCGCATTCAGGATCAGACTTATCTGTCGCTCCCGCTGGGATTGACGGCGGTGGCGGGAGAAGACAGTTATGTTTTGCGCAGCCTGCAAAACGTGGACGCGGCCAGCGCGCCGCTGCAAGCGGTCCTGCGGAAATTGTTTCTGGTGGCGGGCCTGGCGGCGCTGGCGGCGATGTTTGGCATCAGCGCACTCTCTTCGCGTTCGATCGCGCGGCCGCTGGCGGAGGTCGCGGCTCACCTGCGCCACAGTGCGATGACCGGAGACTTGCCCGAATTTCCCGAGAACCCGGGCGGCGTTCAGGAGATCCGCGATCTCACACGAGGTTTTAATTTTGCAGCGAAAGCGGTTCGCGAGGGCCGTGAGCGGCTCACGCTGGCGTACGTGCAGTTCGTCGGATCGTTAGCGCAGGCGCTCGACGCGCGGGATGCTTACACCGCTGGACACAGCCGGCGCGTGAGCGAGTACTCGTGCGCCATCGCTAAAGCTCTGAAGATTTCCGGGCAGGAACTCGAAACTATTCGGACGGGAGCCCTGCTGCACGATCTGGGCAAGATCGGGATCTCCGATCTGGTGCTGCAGAAACCAGGACGCCTGACGCCGGAAGAGAACGAATTAATCCAGCAGCATCCTGTAATCGGCAAGCGGATTCTGGAGAATGTGCAGGGGCTCGAATCCTATTTGGACATCGTCGAATTGCATCACGAAAACCTGGATGGCTCGGGCTATCCGCACGGTTTGAAGGGCGAGGAAACTCCGCTCGATGCGCGTATTGTGAAAGTCGCCGATGCCTATGACGCCATCACTTCCGATCGGCCTTATCGCCGTGGCAAAAGTCACGCGGATGCGATTGCGATTCTGCGAAAAGCGTGTGGGACCGAAATGGATCCGGCGGTGGTGGAGGCATTTGCTGCGCTGGGCGATCAGCAGAAACAGCACATCGCGCTGGCTGGCGATCAATCGCTGCGCAGCCTTTCGCAGGCAGTGGCGTCGCCGGAACTGGACCGGGTGCGCGAGGGCCAAAGATGAAGAGGGCTTGCGCGTTCTTGTGTTTGTTGGGAGCTGCGGCGTCCGCGCAGGAGGCGAGTTCGGGATTCGAACTGCGCACTACGGTGAGCGCGGTGTCGTCGTATTCGCAGGAACTCACCGAGGAGCCACGTGAGGGATCGCCCGTGACGGGTGGCGTCCGCGCGATTTTGTATCCCACGTGGAAGCTGAATTCGCATTGGACGTTGTCGGGAGCTTACCAGGTAATTTCGCGTCCGTACTTCGCGGAGGATTTCCAAACGCAAGGCCACGGCATAAAGGGCGAATTGCTGCAGTTGAACCTGAGCTACGTGCGCTTCTGGAATCACAACCGTTCCGTCGTGGTGCGCGTGGGACAAATGTCGTCGGCATTCGGGGCGTTCTTACAGCGTTACGACTCGATGCAAAATCCGCTGATCGGAATTCCACCGGCTTACGGCTATTACTACAATCCGGTAACCTCTCTAGGCCTGATGGGCGCACAAGTGGATGCGACGGCGGGGAAGTTTGACGCTCGCGCGCAGTTTGTGAATTCGTCTCCGGCGAATCGCAGGAGCATCTTCGATAACGACCAATACGGCAACTGGGCCGGTGGGGCGGGCTACACGATCCGGCAGGGATTGCGGGTGGGCGGGTCGGCTTATTACGGCCCTTATCTGGATCGCAAGTATCCTTTCTTTTTTCCGGGCGAGGCGAATCCCAAAGTGTTGCCTGCGACCGGGATTGGGCTGGACGTCGAATGGGGTTGGGGCCATTGGAACGCTTGGGGGGAATGGCAGCGCTTTCAAATGGATTACCACGCGATTCCCAATTTCACGCAGCACATGGGATACGCGGAGGTCCGGCGGAGCCTGAACCCGCGCTGGTACGCGGCGGCGCGCATCGGGTATCGGCGCTACAGCGTGATTCCCGGCTCGCAGAGCTACGAATTCGTGGCGGGCTTTCGTCCGAACACGTATCAGTTGATCAAATTCGGCTATACCGTTCAGCAGGGCGCCGAGTACACGGGCACGGGGGGGAACATTGCGGCCGTGGAGTTTGTGACTTCGTTCCGCGCGATTTCTTTGGCGAAAGATTAAGCTATTCGCCGCGGGCCCAGGTCTTCACGTCGGGCACGCGCAGGAAAACGCTGCCGGCGCCTTCTGCTAGCGTCTTGTGGCCTTTGCCAATGGTGTCTTCTAGGAGCGCCGTGTCGCCGACATCTAAATGTGCTTTGGTCCCGTCGGAGGCTTCGACATCGATTTTGCTGTAAATTTTATGGGGTTCAGTATATATCGATCGACACTTCGGCAATGCGGAATTTGTTCGGCCGGAGGCCGAACGGGGGCGTGGACGCGCGCCCTACAATCGTCTCGCGGCGGGCTGTTCTTGCTCACAGCCCGCCGGAGTGGTGACGGAAACGGGCGGCTTACCTGTCTCGAAGAAGATCCAAATCAACCGGCAATTAGCTCTCTCCCATTTCTATCGCAGCAACCTTGCGCCGCTCTCACGGCGTTCGTATCACCAAAGAATCGCGATTCTCTCCGTGTCCCGCCCTTCTCCCAATGTTTTCGGGGCGGCAAGCCCATCTAGCGACGGGCGCGGATTCCACTAAACAACAACGATCAGCCTGCGCAGGCTACAGCTGATTGCAGTATGCATAGGGGTGTGCCGAAGACCGGAGAGTTCAAAGCGGGAAGTGGTTGAATCGCGGAGAATTGGAGCCTTGAGGTTGCAGTGATGCGGGAGTATACTCGCGCCCGATGGTTCAGAAAAGGAGGCCTCCCATGGCCGAGAAAGATAATATCCTGTTTTCCGAACAACAGATCGCGGCGTTGAATGCGCGGGATCTGGATCGATACCTGGCCAGGATCGATGATTCTTACATAGGGCAATCTGAGACGGCGCCTGGGCCGATACGCGGGCGTGACGGAGTACGGCAGAATTTGGAAGGGCTGCTCAGGGCGTTTCCGGATCTGCGGGTTGAAGTGGAGCAGATTATTGCGAGTGGGGATTCGGTGGTCACGCGGATGCGGGCGACGGGCACGCATCAAGGTAACTTCGCGGGAATTGCGCCCACGGGCAAGAGCATTGCGATGCAGGCTTGTAGTGTGGTTGAAGTGCGGAATGGCAAGGCGGTTCGCGGGCGGCTTTACGCGGATAATGTCACGCTGTTCCAGCAACTGGGGGTGTTGTCGTTGCCAAAGGCGACGTCGGCGGGGTGAGAAGTGCGGGAGGGACAGTATCCTCTGTCCCCGAGGTGCAGGGGACAGAGGATACTGTCCCTCCCGTGTTAGGGAACGATGACGGCGGCGCCGATGACGGAATCGCTTTTGACGGCGGCCAGGGCGTCATTGGCGCGATCTAGCGGGAGGACGGTTACGTTGGGCTTCATGCCGATTTCGCCGGCGATGCGCAGAAAGTCGCGGGCGTCTTGGCGAGTCATGTTGGCGACGCTGCGGATTTGGCGTTCGCCCCACAGCAGGCGATCGTAATCGAATTGGGGGATGCGATCCAGATGGATGGCGTTGATGGCTACGATGCCTCCTTTGCGGAGGCTGGAGAGGGCGGCGATTACTACGTCGCCGCTGGGGGCGAAAGTGACGGCGCGGTCTAATTCTACGGGCGGGCGGTCGTTTTCGGTGCCGACCCACTTGGCTCCGAGTTTGGTTGCGAAATCGCGATGGGTGGCGCCGCGGGTCGAGACGTACACTTCGCAGTTCCAGGAGTGCAGGACTGCGATCGCCAAGTGCGCTGAGGCGCCGAAGCCGTAGAGGCCTACGCGGTCACCGGGTTCCACGCCGGCTACGCGCAGGCTGCGGAAGCCGATGATTCCGGCGCAGAGGAGTGGAGCGGCGTGGACGTCGTCTAGGTTCGCGGGCAGTGGGAAGACGAAATCATTGCGGGCTTGGGCGTACTCGGCGTAACCGCCGTCGACAGTGTAGCCGGTGAAGGTGGGGGCGTCGCAGAGATTTTCTTGACCTCTGCGGCAGTAGGGGCAGACGCCATCGGTGCCGCCGATCCAGGAGACGCCGACGCGGGTGCCGAGAGGGAGTTCTGGCGTCGCGCCATCGACGACGACGCCTACGATTTGGTGGCCGGGGATCACGTTGGGTTTTAGGGCGGGGAGCTCTCCTTCTACGATGTGAAGGTCAGTGCGGCAGACTCCGCAGGCGCGAACTTTCAGGAGGACGTGATTGGGTTGGAGCGGGGGAGTGGCGATAGCTCTTAATTGAAGGAGCTTGGGGCGATCGAGAACCGCGGCTTGCATGAGGGTGGGGAGCTCGGTCACGGGCTTTTTTCAAAATAGCACTCGCGGCTTCCTACAATGAGGATTCCGGGAATCAGGCTGTCAGGTCACGGTGGCCGTACACTACTCGAAGGATCAGGACGTTTGGTTCCTGGACGCGATAGATTACGACGTACTCGCCCACGGCAAAGCTTCGAGATCCGGGGCCGAAGTCTTCATCGCGTACGCGTCCCATGTAGGGATGTTGGGCTAGCAGCAGGAACCTTCATGTGAGTGAATCGACTAAACGGTTGGCGGCATCGATGCTTCCGCTTTCCGTGGCGATGTAGAACCAGATACTGTCTAAATCTTCTAGGGCCTGTGGCGCGAGGCGATGGGCCATCAGCGCGGCAGCTGTTCGGCGGTTAAGCGCGCGAGGCCGCGACGCTTCACCTCTCCGGCCAGCTCGCGCATGGACTCTTGTGTGATTGGAATTCCTTCGCCCCGGTCGAGGGATACGGCAGCATCATCGAGCGTTGCCAGAAACTCGGCACGCCTCGGTTCGCGCTCTTCCCACAGAGCCAGCGCTTCGCGCACTGCATCTTCTTCACGCGCGAATCGACCGCTACAAATGGCTTTTTGGATAAAGGCCTTCTGGTCTGGAGTCAAGTGGACTTCCATGTTTTTAAGCTACACCATCGCCGATGGGGGCGCGGGGTCTTCGGGGCGGCCGGCGTTGGCTAGGGGGATGCGGATCATCGCAAAAGCCATGATCAGAAGAACTACGAAGCCTACGGCGTAGGACGGGTCTTTGAAGAATTCCAGGACGGCGATGTCTTTGAATTTGAAATAGGCGAACAGCAAGCCGGTTAGGGCTTCGCCTGCGATCAGGCCGCTGGCGATCAGGATGCCTACATTTTCTACACGGGTGGCTTGGGCGGCGTTGTGCTGGGCGGCGCGGCTGCGGGCGTCGGTGATGTGGCGGATCACTCCTCCGGCGAAAATCGCACAGGTGGTGGCGAAGGGGAGGTACATGCCGACGGCTACCAGCATGGGGCTGCGGACTTTGAACATGATGAGCACGACGCCGAAGATGGCTCCGGTGATGACCAGGGGCCAGGCCATTTCTCCGCCCACGATTCCTTGCGCCAGGGCGGCCATTAAGCCGGCTTGGGGGGCGGCTAGTTTGGGATCGCCGAAGCCGGTGCCTCCGCTTTTGATGTTGCCGATTTGCAGGATGTAGAGGGGGAAGTACATCACCAGGCAGGAGATGACCACGGAGATTAATTCGACGATCTGGATGCTTCTCGGGGTGCCGCCTAGGATGTAGCCGGCTTTGAAATCTTGCATCAGTTCGCCGGCTACTGCTGAGGACACGCAGACTACGGCGGCTACTCCGAGCACTACTGCGACACCGCTGGGGCCGGAGACTCCTAGTGACACCATTAGGAGGGCGGCGATGATTAGGGTGGATAGTGTCAGACCGGAAATGGGGTTGTTGGAGGAGCCGATGACTCCGACTAAGTTGCCGGATACTGTGGCGAAGAAGAAGCCTACGATTAGCATGACTACGGCTGCGACGAGTGCCGCTACGATTTGGCCGGAGAGGTAGAAGTAGAGGGCGATCATCAGTACGAACACTACGCCAATTAGGGAGAGAACCGTTTTCGAGCCCATGTAGCGTTCGGTGCGAGCTAGAGATTCCATGGGTGGGGCGCCGTGGCGGATTTCGGCTAGGGCTCGGCCTAAGCTCGAGGTTAGTTTTTTGCCCATGCGGATGAGCGTGTAGGCGGCGCCTACCATCATTCCTCCTACGGCGACCGGACGGATAATGTAGCGCCAGACGGCGGCGGCTAGGGTGGCCCAGCCTCCGTCGCCTGCGCCAGCGGGCAGAAATCTTTGGAGGTCGGGGCCCATGAAGAACATCATGAGAGGGACTAGGACGCCCCAGGCTAGCAGGCTTCCCGAAAAGTTTAGCGCGGCTAGTTCGGGGCCGATTACGTAGCCGACTCCTACTAACGCGGGGCTGATGGTGGGAGCGGAGACGGTGGAGAGAGCGCCGGCTTGCAGGATGTTTTGGCTGCCTTGGGGCCCCAGGCGGACGAAGCTTTTGCCGATTTGGCCGATGCGGACGATGAATTCCTGATCGACGGCGTAGGCTCTGAATTCGCCGAGGGCTTGGATCAGGGTGCCGAAGCCGATGCTCCAGAATAAGTAGCGGGCGGCGTCGGAGCCGCGGCGGCCGGCTTTGTGGATTTCTGATGCGGCTACGGATTCGGGGAAGGGAAGCGTTGGATCTTCTACTAATGCGCGGCGGACTAGGGAGACGAAGAGGACCCCGAGGACGCTGCCTACTAACATCAGGGACGTGGATTTCCAGTAGGCGTGGGCGGGATCGAACGAGGTCCAGGAGCCGGACATAATGAAGGCGGGGATGGTGAAGATGGCGCCGGCGGCTACGGACTCGCCGATCGAGCCGGCGGTGCGCGCGATGTTTTCTTCTAGGACTGTGCCCTTAAAAGCGCGCAGGAAGGCCATGCCGATTACGGCGGCTGGGTAAGTGGCGGCGATGGTCTGGCCGGCGTGCAGTCCGAGGTAGGCGTTGGCGGCTCCTAGGACGACTGACATCACTAAGCCGAGCAGCACGGCGCGGAGTGTGAACTCCTTCATGACGGTGCCTTCGGGAACGAAGGGGCGGTGCTGGGGGGGCGTGGCAAGGCTCATAGGAGGCTCGATCGCACGATAATAACATCCGACGTGGCCTGGGCGTGCTGGTTACAATTAGGTGTCGCATGACTTCCCGTAGAGCTGTGTGTTTGTTGAGTGGCGGCCTCGATTCATCCACCTGCTTGGCTTTGGCGCTGCGGGAGGGGTATGAGTGTTATGCGTTGTCGTTCGATTACGGGCAGCGGCATCGGGTGGAACTGGAGGCGGCTGCGCGGGTGGCGGCGGCGCTGGGGGTGCGTGAGCAGCGGACCGTGGTGATCGATTTGCGGGCTTTTGGCGGTAGCGCTTTGACGGCGGATATTGATGTGCCTAAGAGCCGGTCAGTCGCGGAAATGGGGGAGGGGATTCCAGTCACTTACGTCCCGGCGCGCAATACGATTTTTCTTTCGTATGCGCTGGCTTGGGCGGAGGTGCTGGAGGCGTCCGATATTTTCATCGGGGTGAATGCGCTGGACTATTCGGGGTATCCGGATTGCCGGCCGGAGTTCATTAACGCTTACGAACGCATGGCGAATTTGGCGACTAAGAGCGGAGTCGAGGGGCGCACGCGGATTGAGATTCACACGCCGCTGATTGCGCTGGGCAAGGCGGATATCGTGCGGTTGGCGGCTCAGTTGGGATTGGATTTTGAGCTAACGCATAGCTGTTATGATCCTGGCCTGGACGGGCGACCTTGTGGCGAGTGCGACTCGTGTCTGCTGCGTGCGAAGGGTTTTGCGGAGGCGAGGGTGCGGGATCCGCTGGTGGTATCGCGATGAAGATTTCTGAGATTTTTTATTCGATTCAGGGCGAGGGGATGCTGGCTGGGGTGCCTAGCGTGTTTGTGCGGACCAGCGGATGTAATTTGCGCTGCACCTGGTGCGATACGCCTTACACTTCCTGGAAACCTGAAGGCGAGGACATGCCGTTAGGCGCCATTCTGGCGGACGTGCGCAAGCGCTGGGCGAAACACGTGGTAGTTACGGGCGGCGAGCCGATGATTCAGCCCGACATCGCCCGGCTCACGCAGCGGCTCAAGGATTTTGGTCTGCACATCACGATTGAGACGGCTGGCACCGTGTACGAGCCGGTTACTTGCGATTTGATGAGTATTAGTCCGAAGCTCAGGAATTCTACGCCGACGCGGCGCGAGGGAGGGAAGTGGGCTCCGCAGCATGATCGGTTGCGGTATCAGCCTGAAGTGCTAAAGCGGCTGATGGCGGAGTTTGAGTATCAGTTGAAGTTTGTGGTTTCTGAGCCTGAGGATTTGGGGGAGATCGAGACGATTGTTAAGGAGACTGAGGCGGATCGAAGCCGAGTGGTTTTGATGCCGGAGGGGGTTAGTCCGGAGGCGATTTATCAGAAATCGCAGTGGTTGGTGGAGATCTGCAAGCGGGAGCGGTTTCGCTACGGGCCGCGGCTGCATATCGATTTGTTTGGGAACCAACGTGGGGTTTGAATGATTTTGGTAACTGGGGGCTCCGGGTTTATTGGGGGGCACCTGGTGGAGGGGCTGTGTACTCGCGGGGAGCGGGTGCGGTGTCTGTTGCGGCGGAACCCTCCGCGGAAACTGCCGGTGCAGGCTGAGATAGTTTTCGGCGAATTGGGGGCGGAGGAAGTTTTAGACGGCGTCGATACGGTGATTCATCTGGCGGGGGTTACTAAGGCTCTTGCGGTGGATGATTACTACGCGGGAAATGCTCGCGCTACGGAAAAATTGGCGCGGGCGGTGGCGGCGCGGGGGATTCGGCTGGTGCATGTCAGTTCGCTGGCGGCGGCGGGGCCTAGTTTGGACGGGACGCCGGTGGGGGAGGATGATGAGGCGCGGCCGGTTACGCATTACGGGAAATCGAAACTCGAAGGGGAACGGATTGTTCGCCGGCTGGTGCCGGATGCGGTGATTGTGCGGCCGCCGGTGGTTTATGGGCCTCGCGATACGGACGTGTTCCGGATTCTCAAGCCGCTTACGCAGGGCATCGCGGTGCAGATCGGCGGGGGAGAGCGGTGGTTCAGCGCGATTTATGTCGGCGATTTGGTCGAGGGGTTGATGGCGGCATCGTCTGCTTCGGGCGGCACCTATTTCTTGGCGAACGGGACACCGGTTTCCTGGAGCGATTTGCGAACTGCTACGGCTCGGATCGTGGGGCGCAATGCTCGCGTGGTGCGGGTTCCGGGGGCGGTCGCTTACGCTGCTGGATGGGGGGCGGAAGTGTGGGCGCGGCTCACCGGCAAGGCGGGGATTATCTCGCGCGAGAAGGTTGTGGAGGCGCAGTGCACCTACTGGACTTGCGATACGCGGCGGGCGGCGGCGGAGATGGGTTTTGAGGCGGGAACATCGCTCGACGCGGGGCTGGCGCTAACGCTCGCGTGGTATCGGGAGGCGGGTTGGCTGAAATATTGAATCCCCCTTGCAAGCGCTTCTGGGCCGTCGATAAAGTGGTGCTGGCTTACTTGGCGCTCACCGGGGCGCTCATCGTTGGCTTCTGGAATCGTGTGCCGGCGGCGGGATTTTGGTTTGCGGTACACGTGGTATGCGCGGCTGTGGTGGTGGCGGCGGTCAAGCGGCCGGGTCGCGTGAGCGGGGTGTTCCATCACTGGTATCCGCTGCTGTATGTCTCTATTTGCTATCGCGAGATGTCGATTCTGATTCCGGCGATTCGGGGGACGGATGCGGATGAGGAGCTGGAACATTTGGACTTTTTGATCTGGCACGCGCATCCTACGGTTTGGCTGGAGCGTATCCAAAGCGCGCCTTTCACGGAATTCCTGCAAATCGTCTACAGCTTGTTTATTCCGGCCGTGTTGTTCGTGGCGTGGCGGTTTTGGGCGCAACGGGAATTCGCAGCGTTCCGGTTCTATGCGTTTGTGATCGCTACCGGGTTCCTGGCGTCGTACATTGGGTATTTTTTGGTTCCGGCGAGGGGGCCGCGGTTTGAGTTGCGGCATTTGCAGCATGCGCCGTTACAGGGATTGTGGGCGTTCGCGATCTTGCAGTCGTCTCTCGATCGACTCGAATCGGCCGCCTATGATTGTTTTCCGAGCGGGCACACCGAACTCGCCATTCTGGCCTGGTGGGGGAGCCGCAAACTTTCGCAACGTTTCTCGAAGGTCTACTTCGTGTATGCGGTCTGCATCATTTTTTCTACGGTTTATCTTCGGTATCATTACACAGTGGATATTGCTGCGGGAATACTTCTGGCATGGTTGCTGATCCTTGCGACGCCGCCTTTGTACCGAAGGTTGTCCTAACGAATGGCGGATTCGCAAGAGATTGACATTGTTGCGGTTGATGGTAAGAAGGCACTAAAGGAATTCATTGAATTTCCTTTTGCGCTGTATCGCGGGAATCCGAATTGGGTGGCTCCACTGCGCATCGCGGTGAAGGACCTGCTCAATCGCAAAAAACATCCCTTCTATAAAAATGCCGAGGCGGAGTTTTTTCTGGCGCGGCGGGACGGGAAAGTGGTGGGGCGGATCGCGGCGATCATCGATCGGAATCATAACAAGTTTCACAGCGAGAACGCGGGATTCTTTGGCTTTTTCGAGTGCGAGGATGATTTGGCGGTGGTGCAGGGGCTGTTGGAGAAGGCTCGGCAATGGACTTCGGAACGTGGGGCTCAGCTCTTCCGCGGGCCTGTAAACCCTTCTACTAATTACGAATGCGGGACTCTGGTGGATGGTTTTGACTCCGATCCCAAGATCATGATGACTTACAATCCTACCTACTATCCGGCGCTGTTGGAGCAGGCCGGATTGATCAAAGCGAAGGATTTGTATGCTTACGGGGGGATGGCTCCCAAGGTGGACGTCAAGAAGATCGAGCGCGTGGCGAACAAGGCCATGGCGAAGCACGAGTTTCGCATCCGGCCGATCGATTTGAAGAACTTCGACGCAGACGTGATGCGGGTTTGGGAAATTTACAACTCTGCTTGGAGCGTCAACTGGGGCTTCGTTCCGATGAGCCGCGAGGAATTCGTGCTCATGGGCAAAGAAATGAAGCAGATCCTGAAGCCGGAACTGGTTTTACTGGGGGAGGTTAAGGGGCGCGTGGTGGGGTTTGCGCTGGCCCTGCCCAACGTCAATCATGCCCTCAAAAAGGCCAACGGAAGCCTGCTTCCCACGGGGCTCCTCAAAATCTTGTACCATCAACGATTGGTTAAGGATGTCCGGGTAATCGCCCTAGGGGTTACCGAGGAATACCGCACTACGGGGGTGGCTGCGGGGTTTTACGCTACGCTAGTACGTAACGCATTGAAACTGGGATATGACGGCGAATGTGAAATGTCGTGGATACTGGAAGATAACATTTTGATGAATCGGTCGGCAGAACTGATGGGCGTGAAGCGGTATAAGACGTACCGAATCTACGAATGGAATTGAGATCTATGCGTGCATCGGCTACCGGCAGTAGTACCCGGAAAAAGACTAGCGGGTCAAACGATATTTTTGAGAAGTGCAGGAACTTTACGCGTCCCAACGATTTGCAGGACGCGGGCCTGTACATGTACTTCGAGGTTTTTGAAGAGCGGAAGGGCTGCGAACCGGGGGAAGTGCGCCTGGGGAACCGGCGGGTGCTGATGTTCGGGTCCAATGACTATTTGGACTTGATCACGCATCCCAAGGTCATGGAAGCCGCTGTTTCGGCGATTAA
>Ga0070681_10003239_pt1 | contig 15179 bp, 10 predicted proteins | sample KBSC83BmetaG_FD_65650 | JGI IMG/M metagenome (GOLD analysis project Ga0070681, IMG submission 65650) | Corn rhizosphere microbial communities from Kellogg Biological Station, Michigan, USA - KBS C8-3B metaG | ecosystem: Host-associated > Plants > Roots > Rhizosphere | place: USA: Michigan...
GCTGAACGCGAGCAGGTGAGGGCGATCGATCGAGATATACTCCCCGGCCCGCCGGACCTCGATACCGTTCTCGCGGCGCACGAAGCTGAACCGTCCCCCGATGCGTGCATCGATTTCCGCTCGCACGACTTCTCCGGCATCAGTGGCGAAGAGAAACGAGCCCGCTGTCACCAGATCGAGCCACGCGTCAAAGACGCACTCGACCGTCGCGCTGAGCTGCCGAGTGACCCTCACCGTAACGGCCCGCGTCGCGACGCTTGGCATCAGTTCGAGAGTGTTGTGCAAGCCCATGGTGCTCTTTCTTGAACCGATCGACTCCGCGGATGTTAAGGGCCATTGAGGACAGGATTTGTCCGCGACTCGTTTATACTTCGCGCCATGCTTAAGACTTCCGCGCGCCTGCTGCGCTTATTGTCGGTGCTTCAGTCGCGTCGGCATTGGTCGGGCAGTGAGTTGAGCGAGCGCGTTGGGGTCGACGCGCGCACGATTCGGCGCGATATCGACCGCTTGCGTGAGCTAGGCTATGCCGTCGACGCGTCGCCAGGCCTGGGGGGCGGCTACCAGCTGAAGCCCGGCTCCTCGCTCCCGCCGGTGCTGCTCGATGACGATGAGGCGGTGGCGGTCGCAGTCGCGGTGCGCGCCGCCGCCGGCAGCGTCGGGAAGATGGAGGAAACCGCCGTCGGGCTCCTCGCGAAGCTCGATCAGCTGCTTCCCGCTCGCTTACGCAAGCGGGCCAGCGCCTTGCACTCGATCACCGTCTCCCTGGCCACCTCGCGGGCGGTGCCGTCCATTGAGGTGCTCACTCGGATCGCAACGGCGTGCCGTGATCACCTCAAGTTGAGGCTTAATTATCGGGACCGCGCGGGCAATGCCACAGCGCGCACCGTCGAACCGCTGCGGCTGGCTCACACGGGGCAACTTTGGTACCTCGTCGCTTGGGACGCACAGCGCGCGGACTGGCGGACGTTCCGCATGGATCGCATCCAGCGTTTGGTGTCGACTGGCCCGCATTTCGCGCCGCGGGAGTTTCCGGGGGATGTCTCCCAGTTCGTGGCGCGCTCGATGACGCAGGTACCGTACCGCTATCGCATGCGGCTCAGACTCGAGGGATCCGCGGCAGAGCTCGTCAAGAGGATTCCGAGATGGTGTGGAGTGCTAGAAGCGCTGGACGATGCAAGTTGCACTCTGAGCACCGGCGCAGACTCCATCGAGGTCCTTGCGGCGCAGGTCGCGCTGATCGGGACGGACTTCGAGATCATCGACTCGCGCGAGCTGGTCCCGGAGCTGCGGAAAATCGCAGACCGACTATACCGGGCAACGCGCTAGGCCTAAGAAACGTTCCGCCGAGCCGCCCGAGGAGGCTGACGCCGGGTCCGCTGTCTCTCTCCGGCGTGATACTCGTGCGCGGTCTCGGGTGACAGATGGACTTCGCCAAGCCGCGGGCAGGTTCATCGGCGGTCTCAGCCACCAGATCCATGATTAGCGTTTCGTTGAAATGGCCGTAAGGCTTGGGCACGCGGACGCCGGCAGCGACGAGTTTGTACAGTGCGTCGACTTCGGCATTTTCCAGGCCTAAGTTCCTCTCCCCAGTTGTCGTTGTAGCGCCTCTTCGCGCGCATCCTCGACGGCCAGCAAGACTGCGTCGGCATCAGCCGCCATTTCGTCGCGCGCGAAGACACCCGTGAGCTTGCTGTCGGCGGTCAGTTCACCTTGTTCGAACAGCGCCCACATCTCCCGCGCAAATTCCGTTTCGAGTAGCTCGGGTGCATAGCGCCCGAGCGTGCCACGAATGTTGTTCACGTCCCGCTCGAGCATCGCGAATGCGCCGTTGTTGCCCGCGGCATTCACGGCCTGCGGTAAATCGATGATCACGGGTCCATCGCTCCCGACGAGCACGTTAAACTCCGATAGATCTCCGTGGATGAGGCCGATGCTCAACATGCGTACGACCTGGTGGATGAGGAAGTGGTGATGCTCGCGTGCGGTCTCGCCCGACAGATCGACCTCGCCCAAGCGTGGGGCAGGAGCCCCGGTGGCATCGGTCACCAGCTCCATGATCAGTGTGTCATTGAAATACCCGTAGGGCTTGGGCACCCGCACGCCGGCAGCGACCAGTTTGTAAAGCGCGTCGACTTCGGCATTCTTCCAGGCCGCCTCCTGCTCCTTGCGGCCGAAGCGCGTGCTCTTGGCGATGGCGCGTGCTTGACGGCTGCCGCGCACCTTGCGCCCCTCCTGGTACCGGGCACGCTTCTGGAAGCTGCGCTGCGCCATATCGCGATAGACTTTCGCGCAGCGCGTGTGTGAGCCTGAGCGCACCAGATAAACCGTGGCTTCCTTGCCGCTCTTGAGCGAGCGGATGACTTCGTCGATCACGCCGTCGTCGATCAGAGGTTGCAGGGCAGCGGGTGTCTTCATGAATTCCTTACGCGTGTGATTTGGGGGACTGTCTGGCTGGGGCGACCCCTTCGGCGATGTGGGCAAACACCTCCAAAAAGAGAATCGAAATCAACGCTAACTTATTGTTTTTATTGGTGCCCGGGAGAGGGCTCTTACTATAACAGATTATCCAAGAGGTGCAGCGTGTTGCGGGACCGCACGCGAGAATTACCCGCTAGATTGCACGCTGCCGAGTGTCTGCTTGAACGCAGCTTCTTGCCGTGAGGGTAGCGGGTAACAACAGCCCTTCCGGCACAGTTCACTGGCGTTCACTTGATTCCTTTTTTTCAAGTCCTAGCACACACTCACAAGGCGAGTGCGCGCATCGGCGATGTCGAGGCTAAGGGCGTGCAAGGCGGCAATTCGGGACGCCACCGCCGCCGGGAAGCACAAAATACATAGGGGTGGAGGGGTGGAGGCGACCTGGCGGACATCTGCGTTCCTCGCAACAATACTGTGCGCGGCGTCAAACGACGCCGCGGCGGCGCGTGTGGCCCTAGTCATCGGCAACGACGCATACACCCACGTCAGACCGCTCAGCAATGCCGGCAACGATGCACGCCTGATGGCCACCACTCTTAAGACCGCGGGCTTCGACGTGATCGGTGGTGTGCGTGCCAACCTTGATCGCAAAGCGATGTGGAGCGCACTGGATCAGCTTCAGGTCCGCATCGCGAAGGGCGATGACGTCGTTTTCTACTACGCCGGACACGGCGTGCAGATCCGCGCCGACTCGCTCCTGCTGCCGATCGACATCGAAGCCGAGAACGATGACCAGGTGCTACGCGACGGCATCAATCTCGTGGAAGTGCAGGACGAGCTGAAGAACGCACGTTTCGCGCTGATGGTCGTCGACGCGTGCCGCAACAACCCTTCCCGCCCAAGCCGGGACGAACGCGGGGCGTGGGCGAGCCCGCCGGGATCGTGCCCATCGAGCCAGCGCGGGGCAATGTGATTCTGCTGTCCGCGAGCCGCAATCAGCAGGCACTCGATGAAGTCCCTGGAATCACAAAGTCCAACGGCCTCTTCACCTACACCCTGGTGCAGGCGCTGAAGACCCCCGGGGTCGAAGTGGTGCAGGCGATGCACAATGTGCGCGAGCAGGTCGAGCAGCAGGCCCGGCTGGCCAACCACGAACAACGTCCGGCGCTCGTGGAAGAGATGGATGGGACGTTTTTCTTCTTTCCCAAGACGGGCGCGACTGTCCCCGCGGCGAGTCCCACGGCAACAGCCGCAACGAGCACTCCCCCAACAGCCGTCAATCGCACAGCCCCCAAAGCCGCGCCTGCCAACATCGCAGCCCCCAACAGCGCCGTTGCGGACGGCGACACGGCCATGGGCGCGGGCGCGGGGGGGCGCGGGGCCGGACACACGGCAGCGGCCGCCAGACTCAGGCCGGGTGGTCCGTATCCCGGCTGGGGAACCTCCAGTCTGCTGCCAGGGGTTGTCGGAACCGGCACGGTGGCCATCGACGGTGACGGCAGCATCGACACGGTGGCGACGAATGGCGACCGCACTCGCGCGACGGTAAACGTCTCGGACCCTGACAACGTCACCGGCACCTCGGTCACGCATCTTGGAGTCACGAACGGCGTACGCCGCTATCCCGACGGCTCGATCAGCACTCGCGTGACGTTTAGCGGGCGGCTGGCGAACGGCAAGATCACCGGCACTTGGTACGACAAGTTTCAGACCGGGCAGTTCGAGTGGACCGTCGGACCGCCGCAATGAGGGAACTTGTCTGCTGATCGTTGCCCAGGAAGTGGTAGATACCTGCGTTGTTGGGGACGGGAGTGCTCGTCGAGTAGTTGCCGCCTGTTGCCAAGAAACTGCCTTCGCAAAATTTTTGCCCGCGGTCGCGAAGCGGGCAGGCGAAATGAAGGCCTGGCAGGGTGGTTCGAATGAGAGTTTCACCGAGAAGTTCCGCGATGGGTGTAGTGCGCATTCGCGTAAAGTATGCGGGCGATAACCGGCACAGTGAGGCTTCTACAATGACAACGAGACGAGCAGCTCTGGGCCTGATTGGGCTGTCGCTTCCCGCGTGGGCGTATGCGGTACGTCGTCGGCCGGAGCAGGGATCGCCAGCTGTCCCGGTCGGGGATCCTGCGATCAGAGCCATCGAGAATGTGTGGATCCCGATGCGAGACGGCTCGCGCCTTGCGGCGCGATTGTTCCTGCCGCAGGCCGCCAGCCAGACGCCCACGGGTGCGGTCCTGGAATACCTTCCATACCGTAAGCGCGACGCCTATCGCTACCGCGACGACGTCGCGGGGCCTTTTTTGGCCAAGTCAGGTATTGCGCTTCTGCGCGTCGATATTCGTGGCACGGGCGACTCTGATGGCGCGATGGTCGATGAGTACATGCCGATCGAGCAGGCCGATGCGCTGGCGGTCATCGAGTGGATGGCGGACCAGCCCTGGTGCAACGGCAATGTCGGCATGCGTGGCATCTCGTACGGCTCATTCGTCGCGCTTCAGGCCGCGGCCAAGGCCCCTCCGGCACTTAAGGCTATCGTTTCGACGTGCGGAACCGAGCAGCGCTACCTCGACGACATTCACTATCGCGGTGGCTGCCTCATCAATGACCAGTACGTGTGGGCCATGGAGTGGCAGGTCATCATGCGCGCCCCGCCCGATCCCACTATCGTCGGCGAAGATCGCTGGCGACCCATGTGGCAGCAGCGCCTTGACGTGGCTGGCCCCATGACCATCCTCTGGAACGAACACGAGACTCTCGATGCCAAGTGGAAGGATGGATCGATTCAGGACTACGGGAAGATTCGATGCGGCATCTACAACGTGGCCGGGATGCTGGACGCGTATCTCCCCTCGGCCACGCGGATGATGGAGCGAGCCCCGCACGTACCACAGAAGGCTCTGATCGGACCCTGGGCGCACAAATGGCCGGGCTACCCTCAGCCCCTAGGTCATCGGGGGACACCGACCGCGGCTGCCAACGGGACTCCGGGACCGGGCGTTAACTGGCTCCCGGTCGAGGCTCGATGGTGGCGACATTGGCTGCTGGGTGAGAAGAACGGCATCATGGAGGAGCCTCGGATGTGGGCGCTGCGAGAAGACGCACCGCCGGGGATCAGCTATCCGCAGGACACGCGAGGATCCTGGGTGTCCGAGCCAGCCTGGCCTGCACCGGAGATCAAGGCTCGCACGTGGTACCTCAACAGCGCCGGTCTGCAGGAGCGAATGGGCGCACATACTCTTCTGACGCACAAGACGGACCTGACGATCGGCTTCGCGAGTCGCTGGTCTGGTGCCTCGGGAGACCCTCAGACCTGGTGGCGAGATCAGGCAACAGATGACGCGCGCTGCCTGCGCTTCGATTCCGCACCGCTGCCTGAACCCCTCGATATCATGGGCGAGCCGATCTTCCGGCTGCGTGTTCGTGCTGACAAGCCTGTCGCCAAGGTATTCGCGCGACTGACCGAGGTGCTGCCTGATGGCCGCTCGAACTATGTCAGTTTTGCCCTGCTGAGTCTGACCCATCGCGACAGCGACGAGACGCCGGTCGCCGCCGTTGCTGGGCAGGACTACGATCTCACTCTCAAAGGCCACTTCGCCTGCTACCGCTTTTCACGTGGAAGCAGAATCCGCGTGGCCCTCAGCGAAACATGGTGGCCCGTGGTCTGGCCGTCACCTGAGTTGGTCACGCTTCAGGTCACTGCGGGAGTGTCGTCCGCCGAGCTGCCGATACGACCGATGCGCGAAGGGGAGACACCGCCCTTCGGGGTGTATCGGGACCGCTATGCGACTCCGGGAACCAAGCCCGCACCCTACGAAAAGCCACTTGAGAACATTCAGATCTCAGGGGCGCCGGGCAGCAGGATCTTCACTCTTGTCGAAGGTTCGCTCGATCCGCAGGGCGATCCAATTGATGGGCTTCAGACCGTTTACAGCGAAGCTTACAAGCTACGCCGTACCATCCGGGAGAACGATCCGAACAGCGCCGAGTGGGAAGCCGAGGCCATTAACGTATACGAGCGCCCCGGCTGGAAAATAAGGCTGCGTGCCTGGAGCCTTTGCAAATCAACCCCCTCGCACTTAATTTGCTCGGAGGTCTTTGAGGCCTGGGAAGGCGAACGCTCGGTTTTCTCGAGACGCTGGGAGAAGAACATCCCCCGTCAGCTCGTTTGATACCGTCCCGATGGGTAGACTGTAAATCCCAGCCTCGAAGACAGTCCGTGCATGCCGCATGCAAGTGTCGCGGAACGATCGCGATCAGGCGGGTTGTCCAGCGAGTTGAACTTCCGCTCTTCGCCGCATTACGCTTCGGCGTAGTCGGGCCGGCGAGCCGTGCGATTTGAACCTGATATCACGGCAAGACGTGGCGCTCCGAATGGGCGGCTTGCCAATCATGCTCGGCTGCCATCGGCATGCGATTGCGGGGATGATCTCAGCGATCACCTCCACAGCGCCCGGTCTGTTCCGACCGCATCGGCAACGGGTCATTCCGGCCGTGTAATATGCGTAGTAATCCAAACTGAGGAGCCTGCGTGGAGACGATCGGCGAAGATCTGCGCCAGATGATACGGACACCACTTTCGCCCTCGCATGTTGAGGCATTGCGAGCGGCGGGTAAGGTAGTGACCTATCCCAAGGGCACGATCATGGCCCAGCAGGGCGAAAAGGCGAACCGCTTCGTCTACGTCGAGGAGGGCGAGATTGAAGTAGTTAACCCGTTCACTGGCGAGCGCCATTATCCGTCGACCATTGGGCCAACTCAGTTTATGGGGGAGATCAGCCTGCTGTATGGCGGTACGGCCTCCTTGCCGCTGCGCACGGTGGTCGATACGCGAGTAATCGAAGTGCCGCGCGAGACGTTCCTTACGCTCATGTCACAGATGCCCGAGATGTCGGACATCATCATTACCGTGTTTGCGGCCCGACGCCGGCGGCAACTCGAGGATGGCCGCAGCGGCCTCTACCTCATAGGCGAGGAGGTCGATCGCAACGTGCGTCGCATCGCTGAGTTCGCGAGCCGCAATCGGTTACCTTACGCATCGGTGCCTCTGCACAGCCCGGAAGCCGAGGCATCGGCTAAGAGTTGCGCAATCGATGCCGGAACTCCTGGGGTTATCTTTGGCAGCAAAGTACCGATCACGGATGCGACGCCCGATAAGATAGCGCGGCTCCTCGGCCTCAACATCGACTTCAGCGGCGACGAGATTTTCGATGTGCTTATCGTCGGTGGGGGGCCGGCCGGAGTCGCGGCAGCCGTTTATGCCGGCGCCGAGGGCCTACGCGCGCTGGTCGTCGAGGACATCGCTTTGGGAGGTCAGGCGGGAACGTCGAGCCGAATCGAGAACTACATGGGTTTTCCAACCGGGATCTCTGGCGCGGACCTCTTGTGGCGTGGCGTAGTGCAGGCCATGAAGTTCGGTGCTCGATTTGCGATACCGCTCCGAGTGACGACGCTGGAGGTGCAAGAGAACGGTGTCTTGTGCGCCACCTTCGAGAATGCCCAGCGCGTCCGTGCCGGCGCGATCGTAGTCGCGAGCGGGGTGCAGTATCGGCGGCTTCCGCTGGAACGACTCGCCGATTTCGAGGGCTCGGGCGTGTACTATGCGGCCACCGAGATGGAGGCTCGATATTGTAAGGACACCGAGGCCATAATCATTGGGGGCGGCAATTCTGCCGGTCAAGCTGCGATGTTCCTATGCCGCTATGCGCGGTGCGTTCGTGTGCTGGTGCGGGGTTCATCGCTCGCCGCTTCGATGTCGAGCTATCTCACCAGCCGCCTTGAGGCTGATCCGGGTATCACGATTGAGTACAACTCTGAGGTCACGGCACTGGGAGGCGGCGACCACCTGGAAAGCATCACCATCCGCAACGCCGAGACCGGGCAGTCGAGGATGGTTGCGGCACGGGCGCTATTTATCATGGTGGGTGCCGCGCCAAACACCGAATGGTTATCGGGTTTAGTGAAGCTCGACGACAAAGGATTCGTCCTCACCGGCCTCAGCCTATCGGCTTCGCCGTTTGCGACCTCCTACCCTGGCATTTTTGCAGTCGGTGACGTGCGGGCAGGGTCGGTGAAGCGGGTGGCCTCGGCGGTGGGCGAAGGCTCCGTCGTGATCTCCAAGGTCTGGGAACACGTCAAACAGAACACCGCTTGAGGTGCGCCACCAGCTGCATTTCCGCTGAGAGAGTCCGCGCCGCAGAAATTGCCCAAAATCGGGTCACAGAGCGACTCGAAATCACCATGACAAAGGACCACCAAGAATTGAAAAACAATGAAAGTCTGGTGTCCGGGAGAGGAACCCAACTCAGTTGAATTCCGCCGAAGATTCAATGCGTTGCTGAAGCAAGGCTGAAAATTACCCGTTACATTACTCCCTAACCGGCTTTTGCTTAAAACTGCTTTCGGGCGAGCGCGTAGTGGGTAAACGCGCGCGAGCCTTCCGTGGCGGTCGGCGGCTGTTCGTAGCGGCTTCCGGTTGCTGAACAGAATTGGGTCCGTCCGATCAACTCGACGAGCGATTGAATCCGCAACCCAAAGCGGACAGTCGGCAGCCGCCTGATGGTCGCACTCTGGTCAGCGATCGATTACGGCCGAGGTTCGGGTAAGTGCCTTTTAGGCCCTGGCTTAGGGAAATTCATCGTTGGTTTAATGGCCATCATCTCGTAGTGCTCACGAACGGGAAAGAACTCCGTATGAGTCGCGACCAGCGCGATGCCGCGCGTCGTCCAGGGATTTGTTGATCCAACTGCTGCTAGCCGCAACTCAGCGTGCTGTGGATCCGAAATCCTCTCGCGCTAATCGTAGTGGCTCGAACTCACAACATATTCGCAACAATTTTCTGCACCGCCGCGATGAATTCATCAAAATCCTTCTCGTTGAGAAGGGTGCCGTCTTCGTAGTAGACAAGATAGCGGTCGTTCGTCGCGAGAATGCCTTCCAGCTGCGCTGCCTCAAGGAAGCGAATCTTAGCCTCTGCAAAAAACTCAGTAACCGCGGCGGGGTTCGAACTCCGGACCCAGAAATGAGCCGAGAATTCCGGAAATATGCGCGCATCGAATTGGACATTTGAGCTGGCACTGCCGGTGGCTCGATCAACGAAGGCTTCTATGTAATGGAGAACCGAGCGCTTTCCCGCTGAGAATCGCGGCAATCCCCCGGCCTTGATCTTTGCAACCTTGAAAGACACGCTAGCCGGTCGCGCGCCACAGTTGAAAATCGTTGCCTCTCTCGTTCCCATCTCGCAGGAGAGCGCGAGCCAGCCGCCGGTGCAGTTCGTCAGTCCTTCGATGTCGGCAATGTCCGCTGTGGGGACGGTGAGATTCTTCAAGGCAGGATCGCTGAGCATGTCCAGGCACGACTCATCGATTGCCTGTGCGAGCGAAGGATTGAGGAGCACGTAACCTCGCTTCTGAGCGTACTCGACCACCGCTTTTGCCGCATTGCGCGGACCGCGAGCGAACAGCCGAAACAGGAGGGGCAATACAAGACTCGATGCGACGACTAGAACGACTAAAAGTACGAGTCGGCTGCTTGCGTACGTGTACTGAAAGGAGTGCAGGTTCCAGCTCATGCGCAATGACTACCCGTGCGGGCGCACCACCGGCGCCGCCCTGAGCTCCTTCACCAGCTCGGAGTCCTGATAGACTTTCTCGAGCGCCTCGGTGATCGCGACGGTCGAGACGGAGACGGCCCGATTCAGCCGGCCGTCGTAGGCGAAGGCGCCGCCCAGCATGTAGATGTTGCCGTCGAAGATGGCCCCGATCACCTCGCCCTTGGCGTTGATCAGGGGCGAGCCGGAATTGCCGGGGACGATGTCGGTGGTCGACGATATGTTGAAGACGGTGTTCGGGTTCAGCTTCTGCTGGGCGTCTATCCACCTCTGGGTCAGCTGGAACGGCGGCTGGCCGGTCGCCCGCTCGTAGAGCCCCTTGAAATAGGTGAAGGACGGCACGGTCTGCTCATGCTCGGTCCAGCCGGAAATTTTCCCGTAGCTGAGCCGAGGCGTGAAGGTCGCGTCCGGAGCGGCGCTGGTCCCGTAGACGGCGAAGCGCGCCCTGGCGAGGCGCGCCTGCGCCCGTTCGACCGGGGCACCGACCCGCTCCTCGTAGTTCTTGTGCAGGGCGCGCGCCGCCGGGTCGGTCGCGACCACATAGCGGATCATCGGATCGTCGCTGGCGTCGATCGCCGGCTGGCCGCCTTCCCACAGCTGCTTGCGATAGGCCGGATCGATCAGCCGCGACGAGGCCAGGTGCTTGGACAGCTCTTCCGGCGAGTCCTTGCCGAGCATCAGCTTGGTCTCGGGTGCGTCGGCGGTCAGGTACTCGCGCACCTTGGTCAGCCAGAACTCGAGCTCGAGCTGTTCGAGCTTGGGGTCGACTGGCTTTGCGTCGGTGACCTCCTTTTCTAGAAGCGGGAGGCGACTGTCGGTGAAGCCCGGCAGGCGATCGCTGTTGGGCTTCTGCCGCTCGGCCGCCGAGCGCACCAGCGTCCGGGCCCAGCCGTAGAGGTCCGATCCCGTTGCCGGGCCGTCCTCCAGCAGCTCGTAGGCCGCGGAGATGCCGCCATAAACGTTCTCGGCTTGTGCGATCTCTGACCAGGGATCGCCCACCAGGGACTTCAGCTTGGGATCGGCGTCGACCTTGGCCTTCAGCGCCAGGTCCGCCTCGCGCTTGCCTTCGATGAAGCCCGGCTCGTCCAGCGCCAGCAGCCGGCCGTAGCGCGCCTTGTAGCCGTTCTCGATGCTGAACAGCTCGTGGGTCGCCACGCGCGCCTGCTCCGGGCTCTCCTCGCCGAAGCGGATCAGCCGCCCGCGTAGCTCGGAATAGCGGAGCAGGGTCTGCGGCAGCTGGATGTTGCGCTGGAACGAGAGCTGATCGGCGGTGCTGGCCCGCTGAGTCGAGTTCGGGTCGCCGGCCACGAACACCAGCTCGCCGTCGGTCGGCGCGGCCGCGTTCCAGCGAAGGTGGTCGGGCGTCTTCACCGGCTGGCCGTTCTCGTAGAGGCGCACGAACGAGCACTCGAGGTCGTAGTGAGGGAAGCTGAAGTTGTCCGGGTCGCCCCCGAAGAAAGCCGTCGCGAACTCCGGAGCGAACACCAGACGGACGTCCGAGTACTTGCGGTAGGTGTAGAGCTTGTACTGGCCGCCCTGGTACAGGGTCACCACCTGGCAGCGCAGGATCGCGGTCTTGCCGGCGCAGCCCTCCTGCTCGATCGCTGCGATGGTTGCGTCGTGCGCCTTGACGAAGTCGGGCCCAGTCTTGCCTGCGACAGCGCCGCCGATGCGATCGGTGACATCGGAGATCGAGGTCAATATCTCGGCCTGCACGCCAGGGCACAGCCGCTCCTCGCGCCGATTCGCGCCGATGAAGCCCGACTTGATGTAGTCCTGCTGCGGCGTCGACAGGCTCTGGGCGCAGTCCGAGATACAGTGGTGATTGGTCAGCACCAGGCCTTCCGGCGACACCACCGAGGCCGAGCAGCCGGTCGACAGCCTGACCGCTGCGTGCTGCACGCGATCGAGCCAGGCTTGGTCGATGGTGACGCCATACTTCGCCTTCACGGCGGCGGCCGGGAAGTTGTCGAAGGTCCACAAGCCCTCGTCGGCGACGGCGACGCGGCCCAAAAGGCCGACGGCGACGAAGGCGGCGCCGGCACTGAGCAGAGAACGCTGCATGACTCTTCTCCAATAAGACTTGCCGCGCTTACGGCGAGTGGTCCTTGGGCAAGGGTGCGGCGGCCGACTCGGCCTGCACCATGAGGCTCGTAATCCGCCAGCCGCCGGCTTCCTTGATTGCTTAAATGCTGTTGATGCCGCGCGCGCAGACCACCTCATCACCGTTAAGTAAGTGCACAACATCGATCGGAAACCATCCATTTTTCAGTCAATCGACTGCTTTAGGGTCGTATTTCCTCCCGGTGCGCTCGGGGAGTGGGATAGCGTCTTGATGGGGGTTGAATCATTCGGTCGGTAGGAGGCTGCGAATCTGCCTCACCGCGTAATCGACTTTCATGTCGAATGCGCGCTTCCCCAACTCCACCGTCGAGCGGCGCGCGTCACCCAGGATGCCGTTTTGCCGACTGTGCGGCCCGAACTGCGCCTTGCCATCCCCGGCGGTGTGACCGACGACGGGATCTCCCACTGCAGAGGAGATCAGATCTCTGCGCACCCATGTGTTGTCTTTGTCGAGATACATCATTTCCGAGGTGTCAAAAAGGTAACCGTGGAGGCCGAGTGGATAGCCGTGCTGCGTCAGGTAGTGATCGAACGCATCGTTGGCGGGCCTGTAGACCTGGTCACAGTAGAACACGCGGGCGCCTCCGCTCAGCTCGCCATCGAGCTTCTTGGCGACCTCCTGGTAGACCTGCGGCTGGCCGCCGCCGTGGTCGCCCATAATAATAATGTTGCGGAAGCCGTTGAGGGCCGCTTGCTGCGCAATGCGCTCGAGCATGGCGGCGAGCAGCTCGTTCGTGATCCCGATGGTGCCGGGAATCGATTCTGCATCGTTCGGCGTGTAGGGCAGTACGGGCAGGAAGATCGCATTGCCGAGTTTTCTAGCGATCGCCTCGACCGTCGCATGCGCTATGACGTTGTGACCGCCGTTCGCATTCTGGGGGCCTCTTTCCTCGACACCGCCGGTGTAGATGAGCGCCGTCGTCTTGCCCGCCGCGATCTCGCACTTCACTTCCACCCAGGTCATCTTCTCGAACTCCACCAGATCGGTCTGCGCGCACGGGGCAGCGCACGCAGGCCGCGCAGCCAGCATCAGGGAGGCGGTGCCGCCAGCGATTAACATCAGCAAGGATTTCGAAACCGAACCAATGCGCATGTCACTCCCCGGTTTCCGCGACGACATGAATTCCGTAGTAGTCTGATGCGCGACAGGTCCTTCTACAACTTCATTATTTGCACGATAATAATGCTGCTGGAGCACGTTTGGCGGGAGAACTTCAGGAGACCCCCATGCTCGATGATTTGCGCGCCCTCGTAGAGTTCGCCCGTGCCGGGTCCATCGCCGGTGCTGCCGATCGTCTATTCCGGACGCCCTCGGCGATTACCCGGCAAGTGCAAAGGCTGGAGGCTGCATTGGGCGCCGAGTTGCTCGACCGCTCGGTTAAGCCGCCGCGTCTGAACTCCCTCGGCTCCAGGGTGCTCGAGCAGGCGCGAGATCTGCTGCAGCGGACCGAGGCGCTGAAATCTCTTACGTCGAGCGACGCCGAACCTCACGGCCTCTTGCGCATCGGGCTCTCGCATGCCCTGGCCGAGGGGACGCTAATCGAGCCTATTCAGGTGCTGAGTGAGAAATTCCCCAACGTCCGACTGCGACTGTCGAGCGATCTGACCCCCGAACTAATTAACCGGCTGCTCGCGGGTGAACTCGACGTCGCTGCCGTGCTGTTGCCCGAAGGGAGAACCGCGCCTGCCCCTCTTCTGACGCATATCATCGCTTCCGATCGCATGGAGATCGTTCAAGGCGCCACAGGTAACGTTGACGATAATTGGAAGAGCTTGGGCAGAGCACCCTGGGTGCTCAATCCGCCCGGGTGCTATCTTCGGGCGAGCCTCATCGATCGGATGGAGCGCGCTGGCTTCACACCGATGATTGGAGCTGAAATCCACAACATGCACATGCAGCTGGCGTTCGTTCAGTCCGGTTATGGTTTAGGGCTCCTACCTGCTCGCTTCATTGCCAGGAGTCACTCTTTCAACCCCGTGAAGATCTTGCGTCCACCATCGTTTGACCTGCACCGATCCGTCGCGCTAGTCCGGGTTGGGCAACTCGGCGCCTTGGGGAAAGCCGTCGAACTGTTGGCACATGGGTTTCGGCAATTGTTTGAGGCAACCGACACCACGAAGCCCGTGAAGAAACACCGCAGGGGTCTGCCCGCGAATCGGCGGGCGGCGCGACCGCCCAGGTAGTCACGCATCCCCATCGCCTTCGATCGCGGAGATCGGCGGTAAGACACGGATGGCTACAGTGGCGTTGTGCATTCCGGCGCTCTCCGTCGCATTCCGGCTCACGCAGCGCACCGCGGCGGCAGCGGCACTCCCTAACACGATCGATCTTGCGGGTAGGTGGCCGCCGTCGCGAGTTTTTCCGTTCTCTCGGTCGCCGAGGCTCCCCGCGTTCGCAGTCGTCTTGATCGCTTCGACACGAGAGCATGGCCGATGCGAAACTCATGGGTTGCGATTTCCAGCAGTAAGTCTCTGAATTCATTCCCCGCTGCAGACAGCGAAGCCGTGCAATAAAGCTTGATCTCTATCGGCGGCAACGCCGGCAAGCCCGCGCTGACGGGCACGATGGAGAGATCCCTGGGAAGGAACAGCGCCGTTCGCACTGTTACGCCAAGACCCGCACGCACGCCACACCACAACCCCGCGAGACTGGGTGTGGTCATCGCTAACCGCCACGGGCGGTGAGCGCGCGACAGTGCCTCTATGCCCATGTCGCGGAAAAAACATGGGCTGTCGAATACAGCCAACGGCACCGGAAGATCCTTTGTTGGCCGGTCGAACCCTTTCGCTGGTCCGACCCAGGCGGCGGGGACCTTGGCGATCTTGTCTCCTGCCCCATGACCAGAAACGGCCCAAGCTAAAGCCATATCGACCCGTCCATTTGCGACTTCATCGGCCAAAGCACAGGTGCGGCCCGCTCTTATCTCCACGTGAGTGGACGGTCGCACCCGTGCGTACCGCAGCAACAGACTTGGGAGAATCGAATCGGCAAAGTCCTGTGAAATCCCAACGCGAACTGTGCCGCCGTCGTTGA
>Ga0070681_10003243_pt1 | contig 15172 bp, 18 predicted proteins | sample KBSC83BmetaG_FD_65650 | JGI IMG/M metagenome (GOLD analysis project Ga0070681, IMG submission 65650) | Corn rhizosphere microbial communities from Kellogg Biological Station, Michigan, USA - KBS C8-3B metaG | ecosystem: Host-associated > Plants > Roots > Rhizosphere | place: USA: Michigan...
TTCGCGCCCTTGGCGCTTATTGCCCATGTGATTAAAGTGGACCTGCGCCTGAGCTCCCGCAAGGAGCAAGGAAACATGCTGCGCACCTACAAACCGCGGGGCGTGCAGATGCTGGCGGAAAAAGTGGAGACGTACGAGGAATTCAAGTGGGCGCGGTGCGCCGGCTACGACTTATTTCAAGGCTATTTTTTTGCGCGGCCGGAAATGGTGCGCACCCAGGACATCCCGACGATGATCACCGCCTGCTTGCGGCTGCTGCGTGAAGTGCAACAGCCGGAGCTGGATTTCCGGCAGTTGGAACGGCTGATTCGAGAGGACGTGTCGCTCACCTATAAACTGCTGCGCTACGCCAACTCAGCCCTGTTTAAACGCGGTGATATCCGTTCGATCCATACCGCGCTGGTGGCGCTAGGGGAGGACCACATTCGCCGCTGGGTGACGCTGGCGACCCTGCCGAGGCTGGCGACCAATAAGCCGGGCGAGTTGCTGAAGCTCTCGCTGGTGCGGGCGCGCTTTTGCGAGCGCTTGGCCGAATTGGCGCACGGCGACAGTTCCCACCAAGCTTTCCTGGTGGGAATGTTCTCCCTGCTGGATGCGTTGATCGATCAGCCTCTGGCGGAAGCTCTGCGCGGCATGGATCTGGGGAGCAAGGTCACCGAGGCCGTACTCGGAACCGGCCCTGAAAAAGACCTTTTGACGGGTCTTTTACCGTTGGTTTGCTGCTATGAGCGCGGGGACTGGGAACAACTGGCGGCGCTCGCGCAGCGTTGTGGAATTCCGACCGCGGCGATCGGCGAAGCTTACCTCGATTCCACGGCGTGGGCCGAGCAAGTGGTCCGCTCCGCGCGCGGATGACGCTTAGACCGCGATGCCGATGCGCCACAGGCCGTAGGCGATGGCTTGGCGGAAATACAGCCAGCGTTCGCGCCAAGTGTCGCGCGGCTCGGACGGACGGGGGGAGCCGAAGACGTTCATTCCTCGGGATTCGAGCATCTTTTTGACGCGGTAGATGTGGTAGCCGTCGCTGACTACGATGCACGACTTCAGGTCCAAACGGCGCATGATTTCGGCGGCGGCTACGGTGCTTTCGACAGTGCTCGATCCTTGGGTTTCGGTGAGAATGGCTTCGGAGGGGATGCCATGGCTGCTCAGATAGGCGCGGCCCACTTCGCCTTCGGTGAAGGTGGGGTCACCGCCGGCGCCTCCGGTGGTCAGGATGCGCGGGGCCCACTGCTGGCGGTAGAGAAACAGGGCGTGGTTGAGGCGCGCTTCGAGTACCGGCGAGGGTTTTCCATGATACTCCGCGGCGCCTAGAACCAGTATCACGTCGGCGGGACGCACTTCATCGACTGTCGACTGGCGGCGGATATCGCGGGCGACGGCCAGCACGCGGGTCAGCGTGAAGGCGGTGGCCAGGCACACAAGAAGTACTGCAATCCATGTCAGGGGCCGTCTCATGTGCGTTATGCTGGGCGTTCAGAATCATTGTAGTGGACTCTCTCAGCGACAAGAACCCGCTCGTCAAACAAATCCGCCGCGCTGTTTCCAAGGGGACTCTCACGGAAGACGGCTATGCAGTGGCCGAGGGGGCGCATTTGCTCGAAGAGGCGCTGGCGGCGAAGTGCGAGGTGGGCGCGGTGATTGTGGCGGAGTCGGCGCACTTGCACTATCCGGACGCGCGGATCGTTAGCGATAAAACGTTTCGGGAACTGGCATCGACGGAGACTCCGCAGGGGGTGATTGTGCTGGTGCGTCCGGCGGTGGCGACGCTGGAGCAGATGACGCGTGGCGCGGCGCTGGTGGTGGTGCTCGACGGCGTGCAGGACCCCGGAAACGCCGGGGCGATTGTGCGGGCGGCGGAGGCGTTTGGAGCTACGGGCGTGGTGTTCTTGAAGGGCACGGTGAATCCGTACAATCCCAAGTGTCTGCGCGGCTCGGCGGGATCGGCGTTTCGTGTGCCGCTCGTGGCCGGGGTTGAGGCAGAAGAAGTTTTAAGGCAGGCGGGGTTGGCGTGGTATGCCGCGATGCCGCGCGCCGCGAAGCTGGTGAGTGACGCGGATTTAAGCAAGGCTTGCGGCATCATCATTGGCAGCGAGGGGCGGGGGGTGAGTGCGGCGCTGGCGGAGCGGGCCACCGGTTTGCGCATTCCTACGGCGGGCGTGGAAAGTTTGAACGCTGCAGTGGCTGCGGGGATTCTACTCTATGAAGCGCGACGGCAGCGAGGGTCTGCTCGATGACTTTGTTTGACATGACACCGCCGGGGAATGAAGGGGACTCGAAGCGTCCACTAGCGGAGCGCATGCGTCCGGAGACGTTCGAGGATTTCGTCGGGCAGGAGCACATTCTTGGTCCGGGCAAGCCGTTGCGGGCGCAGATTGAGCGGGATGAATTGCAATCGCTGATCTTGTGGGGGCCGCCGGGAGTGGGCAAGACGACGCTTGCGCGAGTGATTGCGCGCTTGACCAAGGCCGATTTCGTGCCGTTCAGCGCGGTGCTCAGTGGGATCAAAGAGATCAAGAGCGTGATGGCGGATGCGGAGCGGAGCCGGCGGTCGGGGCGGCGCACGGTGCTGTTCGTCGATGAGATTCACCGCTTCAACAGGGCTCAGCAGGATGCGTTCCTGCCGTACGTTGAGCGCGGCGACATTATTTTGATTGGCGCGACTACGGAGAACCCATCGTTCGAAGTGGTGTCGGCGCTGCTCTCGCGCGCGAAAGTTTACGCGCTACGGGCGCTGTCGGCGGATGAGATCGTCACGCTGCTGGAGCGGGCGCTGAAAGTGCTCGCGCTCGGCGCGCCGCGCGAGTTGTTGGAGCAGATTGCGGTGTACTCGAATGGCGACGCGCGAGCGGCGTACAACTTGCTGGAATTGGCGTCGGCAGTCGCGCACGATGGTGTACTCGATCGCGAGGCTGTCGAATCGGTCCTGGGGCGCAAGATGCTGCTCTACGATAAGAGCGGCGAGGAGCACTTCAACCTGATTTCGGCGCTGCATAAGAGCGTGCGGTCGTCCGATGCCGATGCGGCCTTGTACTGGCTGGCGCGGATGCTGGAGTCGGGCGAGGACCGTCTGTATCTGGCGCGGCGGCTGATGCGCATGGCGATCGAGGACATCGGGCTCGCGGACCCACGCGCGCTGGAGCAGGCGGTGGCGGCGCAACAGGCGGTCCATTTTCTTGGGGCGCCGGAGGGGGATCAGGCGCTGGCGCAGATTACGCTGTATCTGGCGGTGGCTCCCAAGTCCGACGCCGCGTACCGTGCGCTAAATGAGGCGCGGGAGACGGTGGCGAAGACCACGGCGGAACCGGTGCCGATGCAACTGCGGAATGCTCCCACCAAGCCTATGAAGGAGTGGGGTTACGGGGCGGACTACCAGCATGCCCACACCTTCGAAGACGCCATGAACACCATGGAATGTCTGCCGGATAACCTGCGGGGGACAGAATTCTACCATCCCACCGATCGCGGCATCGAGCAACGGATCGCCCAGCGCCTGGCGGAGATCCGGGCCCGGCGGAAATCAAGTTAGCGGATCATCGAACCCCAACAGGCGGCGCTCAGCAAGACAGTGATTCCAGACGCGATTAAGATCCCTTTGGCCGTTTCGATTTCGCCGCGTCCCTTGTATTTTTCATGCAGAGGTACGATCCACATATATTGGACCAACCCGAAACCCGCGATGATCGGGATTCCAATCAAGATAAAGATCCCGGCGAAGCCAATGAAAAGAGCACATACATTCCATACACCTCCGATGGCGATTCCCTGCCAAATGCTTCCAGGGTCGCGTGGCCGATGGCTCTCCTGATCTCCGAGGATAAAGCTATCCACGCCGAGCTCCCTCGCGCAAGGGCATCAAAACCGACGTTTCGAGCCCATCGCGGTAGAACAGGTTGTAGGTGTCGAACGGAATTAGACGTTTCCCGTCCGGATGCGCGATGTGAACGCATGATTTTTTCACTGAACGCACATCGAAGGAGTGCGCGTCGATGAACTGCATGATTAAAACGCGGAAGACGTTACGGTAGTCTAGCGACTCAGGCGCGGCGACCTTGGGCAGGCAGCATAGGAGATCGCGCAAACTCGCGCTCGCCGATTGCGGGGAATGGTTGGTCGAAAAGGTCTTGAAGAGATTCTTCTGCAGGCTCTCATCAGCTTCGAACACAATGGTGTTGCGGGCGCCGTTTATCAGAACATCGGGCGAGACCAAGCCTGTCAGGGGCACCAGTTTGCCGTCGATTTTAAGCGCGTAAGCCATGGCGAGCGAATCGGGATGGCAGGGCACAGGAATAATATCTTCAGGGCGGAAGCGGCTGCTTTGCTCGAGGATCCGGCGGCGAACTTCGGTTAAGGTAAGGCGATTCTTCGCGGGGTCGAAACCATCGAATCGGCCGGCAACTTGTATGGGTTGAAAAACTACTCCCCGCACGCTTGGCTGAGCGATGGCGTATTCGATAATTCGGCCTAGTTCGTGATCATTCAGGCCGCGTTTGAGCGTGACGACCAGCGTTGTCGAGATACCCAGTTCGTTCAGGCGCGCAACGGCGGCCTCGCGAGTGGAGCGCAGATCCGCGCCGCGAAGCTCGCGGAGCGGGCCCTCGTCGAGGGAGTCGAATTGGAGGTAGACTTCAAAGCCCGGCATATATTGCGCGAGGCGGTGGGCGAATTCGGGATCGGTGGCAATGCGGGTCCCGTTGGTGTTCAGCATCAAGTGCTGGAGGGGGCGCTCGCGCGCCATATCGAGGATGCGAAAGAAGTCGGGGTGAAGCGTGGGTTCGCCACCGGAAATTTGGATTACGTCGGGGCGGCGCTCGTTGCGCACTACCGCGTCGAGCATTCGTTCAATGGTTTTGAGATCGCGATGTTGACGGCGTTCGGGACCGCTGGAGGCATAGCAGATGGGGCAGCGCAGGTTGCAGAAATCGGTGACTTCGATAAGCGTCAAACAGGAGTGCTGCTCGTGATCCGGACACAGGCCACAATCGTATGGGCAGCCCCATTTGACGGGGGTGTTGTAGTGGTTCGGCATCTCCGGCGGCTTGAGGAAAATTTCACGGCAGCGACGATAGTAGTCAACGTCGTCGGCCATGAGGACCCTTTCGAAACCGTGCACCGGACAACGTTTGAGCATGTAGACATTGCCGTTCTCGAAAAGGATTTTTCCCTCGACCTTGTTCAGGCAAGTGGAGCAGATGGAAACGGCGACGTCATAGAAGAGGTAAGGGCGGACGCGATCAGCCATGGGCGGCGATCCTTGGGCGCGTGAAGATACGGGCGGCGTCGGGGGAGTACCAGAGCAGAGCCGCGAGGCAGGCCCACTGGAGTGCTGTGAGTCCGGCGAAGGGGGTACCTGGTTTCAAGAAATCGATGCACAACCGCCAGGCCATGTAGACGAACATGAATAGACGGAAGACGTCGCCATCGCGATGCGGCAACCGGCGGAAGCGGGTCAGTTCCCAGGCGAGGACCAGCAAGAAGCAGCTTTCATAGAGCTGGGTTGGGTGACGTGCAATTCCATCTCCGAAGTCGACGCCCCAGGGCAGGTTAGTCGCGGTGCCGTAGGTGCGATCAGCCAAGCCGCCCAGGAAGCAACCGATGCGGCCGATCGCGATCCCAATGGTGACGGGGACGGCAAAGAGGTCTCCGGTTCGTGAGGTAATTCCAAGGCGGGTTTTCATCCATTCGACAGCAAGAGTGCCGCCGAGAAGGCCGCCAACGATCGTTTTTGCTCCCAGCCACATCTGCCATTGGCTGCCGTGAGCGAGGAGTTCTGCCGGATCCTCCAGCCAAGCCAGCAGCTTACTGCCGATGGCCGCGCCAAGAATCGCGGCGACCAGGACCGAACTTCGGGCTGCGGAAGCGACGATGTCACCTCGATGTTTACGATCACGTGCATAGACCGCGAAACCGACTGAATAGGCGAGAGTTTCGAGAATAATGTGCGCAGGAATCGCTAGAAGGCCCACTCGGATCGTAAGTCCGGTAACGGGAAACACGAGATTGCCATAGTATAACCTTCCAACAGCTTGCTTTTGGACGTATTCGCCGGGACTAGGAACCCAGTACCAGATCGTCCAGACCTTAGTACTGGGTCGAAATAGGCCGGGTTATCTATTGTTTGAACACGCCCCCGCGGTGAAACTCAAAGAGCGAGGTAATACGGTGAGCGTGATGGAAAAAGCACAGTCAGACCGGCGGCACTCAGACAGATTCCCGATTGAACGCGAAGTCCGCTTCAAGGTCTTGAACAAGCGCGGCGGCGAAGAGACCGGTGAGGGAAAGACGCTGAACATTTCCAGTTCCGGCATTTTGTTTACGTCGGAACAAATGTTGCTTCCGGGACGGCGCTTGGAAGTGGCCATCAACTGGCCGGTGCAATTGAATAATAAAGTCGCGCTGAAGCTAGTGGCGCGCGGCCGGGTAGTGCGCTTTGAAGAAGGCCGGGCCGCTATCGAAATCCAGCAATACGAGTTCCGGACGCAGTCGGCCGGCGTGAAGGGCGCGGCAATCCCAACGCTTGTGAATTGATCTCTCCTTGTTTTCATTGCCCGCGCTGAACACACTCAAATAGAGGGGCAGCTCGGGGACTTTCGGGGAGGAAGCCATGATCGGAGGTGGCGTACTCCCACTTTTTATTTCCCCCCAACTTCTCCCGCCCGGCACCGCTCCCTTAAACTGGTAGTGGATTCATGCGAAAACTTTACGCGAGGTGGATGTACGACTGGGAGGACCGTTTGTGCTCCCGGGCCACGGACCGGATGGTGCGGCCGTTCGACTGGGGTCTCGAATGGACCAGGGATTGGCCGGTTTCCCTGCAGAATCCGCAAAACGGACACGATTCGCACTCCTACTTGCGGCTGTTGAACCGGGCCGCCCTGGAATCGAGCGACCAGTTTTTTGCGTACCAGCCGCCCACCGATTTTGAACTAACGGGGAATCTGCTGCGCTTCACGAGTGCGGTGGAGACGCCGCATCCGGAGAACAACCGGGTCCACGGGCAGTGGTTTCCGGCGAAGAACAAGCCAGGGGCGCGGCGCGTGGCTACGCTAGTGCTGCCGCATTGGAATGCTTCCGCGACACAGCATAATGCGCTGTGCGTGGGCTTGGCCAAGCTGGGGATTTCGGCGCTGCGGTTGAGTCCGCCGTATCACGATTACCGCATGCCGGCGGAGCTCAAGCGCGCCGACTACGCGGTTTCCGCGAATATCGCGCGCACCATCGACGCTACGCGTCAGGCGGTGATCGACACGCGGAGCGCGGTGGACTGGTTAGTTTCAGAAGGCTTCGAGAGCGTCGGGATTGTGGGCACCAGCCTGGGTTCCTGTTATGCGTTCCTGGCGAGCACGCACGATCCGCGGATCGAGGTGAACGTCTTCAACCACTGCTCCACCTATTTCGCGGACGTGGTTTGGGAAGGCTTGTCATCGAAGCATATTCGGCAGAGTCTGGAGCCAGAGGTCACGCTGGAGCAGTTGCGCGATGCCTGGATGGTGATCAGTCCGCCGCATTATATCGATCGCTACGCGACCCTGAAAAAGAAGTCGCTTTTCATTTATGCGCGCTACGATACGACCTTTCCGCTGCGGTTTTCCGAGCAAGTGATCGCCAAGGTGCGCGAGCTCAAGATGGACTACAAGGCGGTGGTGCTGCCCTGCGGCCACTACACGCTGGGAGAAACGCCTTTCAAGTTCCTAGATGGATTCCACATTTGCAGTTTCTTGAAGCGCAACTTGTAGGGAGGGAATATGATTCGACGCGCGTTGTTGAGTCTGGCGCTGACGGCGTTGAGCGTGCCGGCATCGGCACAGAAGGCGGGTGAACACTGGGTAGCGACCTGGGCTGCGGCGCCGCAGCAGCCGGTGGTGATCGCGCCTCCACAGCCGGGATCGAACTCGCCGGGTCCGGTATTTCAGGAATTGAAGAGTTTCCATGACCAGACCGTGCGCATGGTGGTGCGCGTTAGTCTGGGGGGGCGGCGGATTCGTGTGCGGCTCTCGAACGCTCATGGCGCCCGGCCCTTGGTGGTGGGCGCGGCGCACGTGGCACTGCACGGTAAGGGCTCGGCGATTGCCCAGGGTAGCGATCGTGTGCTGCTGTTCAGCGGAAAGGGCACGGTCGTGATCCCGGCAGGCTCGCAGATGGTCAGCGACGCCGTGGATCTCGAAGTGCCGCCGCTCGGCGACCTGGCGATCAGCGTTTTTGTTCCGGGCGATAGCGGTCCACCGACGCTGCACGCGGTGGGGTTGCAGACTACCTATATCTCCGCGCCGGGCCGCGATCTTACGGGGCAGGCAAGCATGGAGGGCGCGACGACGGCGGAGTATTGGTGCTGGCTTTCGGGCGTGGATGTTGTGGCGCCCGCGGGGGCCGCGGTTATCGTGGCGTTTGGGGACTCGATCACGGACGGAGCGACTTCCACCGTGAACACCAATCGGAGCTGGCCCAGCATTCTAGCGCAGCGGTTGCAGTCCAACCGGGCGACGCGAGATCTCGCGGTCGTCAATACGGCGATTTCGGGAAATCGTTTGCTCCACGACTTTGTCGGCACGAGCGCGTTGGCGCGTTTCGAACGGGATGTCCTGAGCCAGCCCGGCGTCAAGTGGGTCACGCTGCTCGAAGGGATCAACGATATCGGATTCTCCAACCTGCCCAATGCCGCGCCGGGTGAAGCGGTGACTGCCGATGATGTGATCGGAGCCCTGCGGCAGATTGTGGAGCGGGCGCACGTCCACGGGATCAAGGTCCTGGGTGGGACATTGACGCCGTATGCGGGCGCGGCTTACTACGACGAGAAGGGCGAGGCGAATCGCGAAGCAGTGAACCAATGGATTCGGATCGGCGGCGCCTTCGACGCGCTGGTGGATTTCGACGCCCTGGTGCGGGACCCGAAGAACCCCAAGCAAATTCGGGCGGAGTTCAACATCAACGACCACTTGCATCCCAACGACGCCGGCTATAAGGCCATGGCCGACGCCATTGATCCAGCGATCTTCTCGCAACGCCGCTAACCGCCGTCTATAGCCTCGGCCGATCCGTGCCGATAGCTAAGATGATGACGAGTATTCTGAATCTAGAGCGCCCGGCACTACCAGACGCGGAAACGCCGGGAAGTGAATACGAAATTGTCGTGGGGCGGGCGCAGGTCGCGAGCTGGCTGTTTGTGGGTGTGATCGCGATAACGGTGTGTGGTTCCCTCGCCTACCTGGCGGGCGAGACAGTGGCCGCGAAGAGAGCAGTGCGGGCGGCAGCGGTTGCGCCGGTTCCGGTAGCTGCTGCGGGACCCGCAATGCTTCCCCAAGCATCGCTGTTGCCTAAAGCCGAACCTTCCACGAAACCCATCCGTCCGCTGGTGGGGGAGCCGGAATTGGGCAAAGTCTATTTGCAGGTGGGGGCGGTGGAACGCGGCATGGCGGTGATTCTGGCGGAGGGAATGCGGGTCCATGGGTTCGATGCGTTTGTCGCACCCGGACCGAATGATAGACTCTTCCGGGTACTGATCGGGCCGTTGGCGGATCCTGACGCTTTCCGGCAGGCAATGTTGAAGGTGGACGCTCTGGATCTGGCAACCTTCGCGCGCAAATATCAAAAGTGAACGCCGGGCACCTGCTAAATTAGCTTAGTGGACGGAGTCATCATCGTAGACAAGGCGCGCGAATGGACCTCGCACGACGTCGTCAATAAAATGCGGCGGCTGGCGGGGACGCGCAAGATCGGACATCTGGGAACGCTGGACCCGGGCGCGACCGGCGTGCTGCCGCTGGTGATTGGGCGGGCCACGCGGCTGGCGCAATTCTTCACGCGCAACGATAAAACCTACGAGGGCGTGATCCACTTCGGTTACTCGACCGACAGCTACGACATGGATGGCGAGGCGACTTCGCCGGAGACTCCGGTGATGCTGGAACGCGAGGCGCTGGAAGCGTTGTTTGACCGTTTTCGGGGGCCGTTGCTGCAAACGCCGCCGCCGGTTTCGGCGAAGAAAATTGCCGGGCGGCCGGCTTATGAGCTGGCGCGCAAGGGGCAGCCGGTGGACTTGAAAGCGGTGTCAGTGGAAGTGTATGAGCTGCAGGTCACCGCGCTCGAAGGGTGCGAGGCGACTATCCGCATGCATTGTTCGGCGGGCACATACGTGCGCAGCATCGCGCATGACGCCGGGCAGGCGCTGGGGTGCGGGGCGTTCCTGAAATCGCTGCGGCGGACGGCATCCGGGGATTTCAAAATCGAGCAGGCGCGGACGCTGGACGAACTGGCGGTGCTGGCGCAGGAGGAACGGCTGGGGGAGGCGCTGATCCCTGCCGCGCAGTTGCTGCCGGGGTTCCCGGCGGAACTGGTGGACGCGATCACCGTCGGGCAGATTCGCAACGGGCGCGACTTCCGGGTATCACCGTTTCAGACGCGCGAGGGGACTCGCTACGTTAAGGCCGTGACGCCGCAGGGGGAGCTGATTGCGATAGGCGAAGTGCGGCTCCCGCACATGTATCACCCCGTTCTGGTGCTGTGATTAAATGTGAAATAAGTTTCATATTTTGGGTGGTTGTGTACGGCATAAGTTCCGGTATGCTGAAATTAGTGACCGGTTTCTCCACCACCTTTTTCGTCATCGGACTGCTGGCCTGTACGGCTGCGGCGCCGCTGGTTGGGGACGAAACTGCTACCACGAAGGCGACTGACACCTACTTCGCGGGCACGGTGACGGAGCTCACCAGTGAGACCATGGTGGTCGGCCGAACGGTGCGCGGCAAAGCGGAGAGCCGGACGTTCCAACTGACTCCGCAGACCAAAACTGAGGGAAAACTGGCGGTGAAAGTCCGCGTCACGGTGCGCTACATTACGGATGACGATGGCGACACGGCCACCTTGATCGTGGTGCGCGGTGCCGCCAAGCTAGCCAAAGCGAAAAAAAAATAAGTCAGTTCTTTTTCGCGGGCTTCTTCTTGCGATTCTTGACCCAGCCGGATTTATTCACTTGCCGGGCGCGGCCGAGCGCGAGCGTATGGGTGGGGACTGCGTCGGTGATCACGCTGCCGGCGGCAATGTAACTGTCTTGCCCGATTTCAACGGGCGCGACCAGCGTGGAGTTGCTACCGATGAAGGCTCCCGCGCCGATCTTGGTCAAGTGTTTTTTCTCGCCATCGTAGTTGCAGGTAATGGTGCCGGCTCCGATGTTTACGTGTTCACCGATGTCGGCGTCGCCCAGGTAGGCCAGGTGCTGACTCTTGGAGCCGGCTCCGAGCCGGGTCTTTTTCAGCTCGACGAAATTGCCCACACGAGCTTCGGGACCTACTTGCGCCTGCATGCGGATGCGCGCGAAGGGGCCAACTTGGGCGCCGGGGTCGATGCGCGAATCGGCCACCAGCGTATAGGGCGCGATCACTACGCGGTCGGCGAGGCCGGCGGATTCGAGGATGGCTCCCTGGCCGATGCGGCAGTCTTCGCCCACAGCGGTGTTGCCCAGCAGGCGCGCGAAGGGCTCGATTACCGTGTCGGCGCCGACGCGCACTTGGGCGTCAATGGCTACGGTTTCCGGGCGTTCGATGGTAACGCCTGCGAGCATCAGCTCGCGAGTCTTGCGGGCGCGCAGGATACGGTCCGCTTCGGCCAGTTCTATGCGGGTGTTGATGCCCAGCAATTCACTCGAATCGTCGAGGTGTAAGGATTCGACCCGCTGTCCGTTGCGGTTGAGGATCTCGGCCATGTCGGTGAGATACAGCTCACCGGAGGCGGCGTTGGGTTTGATTTCGGCGATGTGCTTCCACAGGAGTTTCGAGCGGAAACAGTAGATGCCGGAGTTAATGACGCGCACTTGAAGCTGTTCGGGATTGGCGTCTTTGTGCTCGACGATATTCGAGACGCTGCCGGCGTTATCCAGAATCACGCGGCCGTAGCCGGCAGGGTTCTCGAGAGTGGTGGTGATCAGAGTTGCGGCGGCGTCGGAGGCGGCTTGATGATCGTGGAGTTGCTTCAGCGCGGCGGCGGATAGCAGCGGCGTGTCGCCATAGAGGACCAGCAGCAATCCATCCTGTTTGGGATCGGCCTGCTGTAATTGCTCGCGCGCGCACATGACAGCGTGGCCGGTACCTTTCTGCTGGACCTGGCGGGCGAAGCGGACGCCCATGGGTTGGAGCAGAGCTTCGACGGTATCGGCCTGGTGGCCAGTGACGACCACGATTTGATCGCGTGGCGCGACGGCGCTGGCTGCTTGCACTACGTGTTCGACCAGCGACAGCCCGCCGGCGCGATGCAACACTTTGGCCTGTTTGGAGCGCATGCGCGTTCCCAAACCTGCCGCGAGTATCACCACCGTTGTTTTCATAGATTCAGTTTGCGTTTTCTCGCGCGTCCTTGCTGCGCCAGTTCCATGGTGACCGCGCCGATAGCTCCCGGGTCATGGCGGATTTTGTTGGTGGAGCGCGAGCGGGCCATGCGCAAGAGATCGGCGGAAAGCACTTCCAACCCCAGGGCAGCCAGTCTTTCGGTATCGTTTTCGACGGGATGCGCGGACTTGGCCTGGTAGGGGTTTAATAGTCTGTTGGGTAGCGATCCGGTATTGAGCACGCACACATCGAGAATCCCGCGCGCGCGGCCACAGTGCCGCAGGATGGCCTGGACGTGATCCGACGCGCGGAAATTCGTGGTCTCGCCGGGCTGCCACATCAGGTTCACGAAGTACGCTTTGAGAGCGGGAGATTTCGCGATGGCCTGCGGAATCCCATCGACCAGCAGGTTGGGGATCACGCTGGTGAAGAGCGAACCGGGGCCCAAGGTGATGAGATCGGCGTCGGCAATGGCTCGAAGGGTTTCGGCGAGCGGCTTGGGTTTCGATGGCCGTAGGTTGATGCGGGCAATGGGTGCGGTGCTGCGGCTGATACGCGTTTCGCCTTGCAGCTTGCGCCCATTGGCGAGCGTGGCTTCGAGAACCACGTTGGCGGAGGTCGCCGGATAAATGCGGCCGAGCACCGAGAGCACTTGGGAGGAGAGCGTGACGGCGTGGGCGAAATCCCCGGTCAGGTGCGTCATGGCGGTGAGGAAGAGGTTGCCGAAGCTGTGGCCTTTGAGGCCGCGCCCCGTTTCAAAGCGGTATTGAAACAGGCGCGAGATCAAGCCTTCATATTCGGCGAGTGCCACCATGCAATTGCGGATGTCGCCGGGAGGGAGCACGTCGAACTCGCGGCGCAGGCGGCCGGAACTGCCGCCGTCGTCGGTGACGGTCACCACGGCCGTGAGTTCCAACTGGCCTTCGGCTGCCTTGACGTAGCGCTTCAACCCTCGCAGCAGGGTGGAAAGGCCGGTTCCGCCACCGATGGAGACGATTCGCAGCGGGGGCACGGGCCCAACGGGGGGCGATTTACGGGCCAGTCAGTTGCTCCTTTCCTTCAGCATCTCACGGGGAGATGTGGATTCCAAGGCTCCTCGCGTGAATAAAACAATTATAGTGCCAAATGTTTTTTGCTTGTGTTCCAAGTGGAGCGAAATTGTAACACTCGGCTGCTATAAGAAGGCATGAAATGCGATCTGCACGTCCACACCAGGCATTCCGGCATGTGCACGGTTCCGGTGTTCCAGCACATCTGCCGGGAGAGCTATAGCGACCCCGCCGCGGTTTACGACGCCCTGAAGCGGCGCGGCATGGATGTGGTGACAGTAACGGATCACGATTCGATTGACGCCGCCGAGGCGTTGCGTCATCATCCGGATTTCTTTTTGAGCGAGGAGGTCACCTGCCGGACTTCGCGCGGCACGGAATTGCATGTGGGGGTTTACGATATCAGCGAGCGCGACCATTTCGAAATTCAGCGCCGCCGCGACGATCTGCCGGCGCTGTTCGCTTATTTGGGCGAGCGCGAACTCCTGTTCGCCATCAATCACGCTTTTTCCGCTTTAACCGGGGCACGCGCGGAAGCCGATTTCGACGAGTTCGCCGAGCGCTTTCCGGCTGTCGAGATTCTGAACGGCCAGATCCTGGCAGTCGCCAACGGCCACGCGGAGAGCTTTGCGACGCGGCATCGTAAGATCGGCCTGGCGGGCAGCGACTCGCATACGCTGGTGGCTCTGGGACAAACCTATACCCAAGTGCAAGGCGCCCGCGATTGCCGGGAATTTCTCAACGGACTGCGGCAAGGCAGAACCGCCGCGATCGGCGAGTCGGGGAATTACGGGAAGCTGCTGTGCGCGGTGCTCGAAATTTCCTGCGGCATGATGGCGGAGCGGCCATGGACTCGTTGGATGGCTCCGCTACTGGCGGGCGTGCCTTTGGTGGTGGTGGCGATTGTCCTGCGAGAATTAGCCTTCGCGCAACATTGGGGGCGGAGTACGAGCAGACTGGTGGGAGTGGTTGAAACGGCGGGCTAGGAAGCTTGCTTGCGGCGAGGCTCTTCTTCCTCGTCGTCGTAGACCGGGAGTTGCTCCAGGTCCTCAGACTCTAGTACGGCGTCGCAGTCGAGACAGCGCATGTAGTCGATACCATCCCGCCGCATCAGGAACTCCGTGCGCTTATGATCACAGCCCGGCATAAGAAGCAGACAATTATCCCTATTCTAATGAAGGCTGGAGTGAAGTCAAGACCCAGAAATCGGCGTAGGTGGTTTGAGGGGCCCGGAGCGGCCGCTTTTCAGCGACCGCTTTCCGGGTGAAAATCTGAGGATTACCAGCGCGGTCCACGGCTGCCACCGCCACCGCCGCGTCCACCGCCGCCACCGCTGCCGCCTCGTCCACGTCCGCCGCCAAATCCGCCGCCGCCACCGGTGGGTTTGGGCCTGGCTTCGTTCACGTTGATCGCACGCCCGTTGAGCTCGGCGCCGTTCAACTGGGCAATCGCGGTTTCTGCGTCGCGTTTTTCGGTCATTTCAACAAAGGCAAAGCCACGGGGCTGGCCGGTGTCGCGATCGGTCACGATATTGACCCGCTCGACGTTGCCGTACTGGGCGAAGGCGGCGTGCAGGTCTTCCTGGGTGGTCTGGTAGCTGAGGTTGCCGACAAAAATGTTGGTCATCAGAAGTGCTCCTTGTGGAAGTGGAAACAGGTTAGGTCCGGAAACGCTGGCGGGCAGCGCCAGGCGCGGGAGACGGAATTTGCAAGACAATGCATATCGGCCGGGACGGATGGGAATCGGAGCTACCCTTGGATCGGTCGGAGCATTTCAGTCAAAGACAACACGGCGGATGCGAAATTCTAC
>Ga0070681_10003248_pt1 | contig 15153 bp, 14 predicted proteins | sample KBSC83BmetaG_FD_65650 | JGI IMG/M metagenome (GOLD analysis project Ga0070681, IMG submission 65650) | Corn rhizosphere microbial communities from Kellogg Biological Station, Michigan, USA - KBS C8-3B metaG | ecosystem: Host-associated > Plants > Roots > Rhizosphere | place: USA: Michigan...
GTGATAGCCGCGGCGCGCCACCTTCTCGGTGAGGATGGAGCGGCGAAGGACGAGCGTGCTGACGAGGTGCGCGGCCGCGCACGCGACGAGCAGCGGCAGCAGCAGTGACTGCGCGTGCGTCAACTCGACCCCGAACACGATCGACGTGAACGGCGAGCGCGTGACGCCGGCGAGCACGGCCGCCATGCCGAGCGCCGCCCAGACGCCGGGCGAGCCGCCGAACGCGTGACCGAGGATGCCGCCGGCGGCGGCGCCGATCATCAGCAGCGGCGCAAGGATGCCGCCGCTCGTGCCCGAGCCGAGCGCCGTCGCCCAGATCACCAGCTTGACGGCGAGCAGGAGCAGCAGCGCGCCGATCGCGAGGCGTCCCGCCAGCTCGTCGGCGATCGTGCCGTAGCCGACGCCGAGCGCGCGCGAGTCGAGGAGGCCGCCGAGCCCGACGACGAGCCCGCCGATCGCCGGCCACCATGCCCAGTGGACGGGCAGGTGCTTGAACGCGTCCTCTGCGCCGTACACGGCGATCGTCAGGACCCATGCGAGCGCGCCGCCGAGGAGCCCGACGGCGAGCGCCTCGAGCATCGCGGTCGCCGAGTGCGGAGCGGCGACGTGCACCGGGAAGAGCGGTGCGGCGAGCAGCAGCCCGTGGTGGACGAACGTCTCGCGAATCGTCGCGGCCACGGCGACCGACGCGGCAATCGGCAGCAGCGAGCGGGGCTTCCACTCGAAGACGAGCAACTCGATCCCGAACAGCACGGCGGCGACGGGCGTCCCGAACACGGCGGCCATCCCCCCGCACGAGCCGGCGACGAGCAGCGTGCGGCGTTCGAGCGCGGTCAGGTGGAGGAACTGTGCGAAGACCGAGCCGAGGGCGCCGCCCGTGAGGATGATCGGGCCCTCGGCGCCGAACGGGCCGCCCGAGCCGATGCTGATCGCGCTCGAGATCGGCTTCAGGACGGTCAGCCGGGGCTCCACCTTGCTGCCACCGATCAGGATCGTCTCCATCGCTTCCGGGATCCCGTGCCCCCGGATCCGCTCGGAGCCGTAGCGCGCCATCAGCCCGACGAGCAGTCCGCCGACGACGGGGATCAGCACCGTCCACGCGCCGAAACGGTCGAGCGAGGGCTGGACGAGCCGCGAGTCGACGCTGCCGAAGTAGGCGACGTGGGTGAAGAAGCCGATCAGCCGCAGCAGCGCGAGCGCGACGACCGCCGCGAGGGCGCCGACGACGAGCCCCAGGGGGACGAGCCGCACGTCCTCCAGGCGGAGGGTGAAGTCGCCGAGCTGCTGGCTGCGCGAGCGCACGTCGGCGCCGCCGACGGCGTCGGTAGGAAGGCGGCGGTCGAGGTCTGCGTGATCGCTGGAATTACAGATCGTAATACGATCTTAGCGATCGTTCCGGCTCACCGTGCCGGCGGCACCACGAGCACCGGGCAGCGGGCCACCCCGACGAGCTCGGTGGAGACGCTGCCGAGGAACGCCGCCTTGAAGGCGCCGCGGCCGCGGGAGCCGACGACGAGCAGCTCCGCGTCCTCCGCGTCGGCGACGTCGGCCAGGCGGTCGGCCGCGAAGCCCCAGACGACCCGCGTCTCGGCTCCGGCGAGACCTTGCTCGAGGATCAGCTCCTCGAGCAGGCGCTCGCCCGCGGCGAGCTCCGTGTCCACGGTCGCGCCGACGAGCAGGCGGCCGGGGGACCCGATGCCCGCCGGCGCGAGGGTGGCCGCCTGAGCGACGTGGACGAGGACGAGCCTGAGGCCGAGCCGCTCGGCGAGGCCGGCGGCGACCCGGGCGGCGGCGGTGGAGCCCCGCGAGCCGTCGATGCCGCAGACGACCGACCGCGTCACGACGTCCCCGAGAGGGAGAGGCGGAGCTCGGCGAGCGCGTGGTCGCCGAGCGCCGCGACCACCTCGGGCCGGTCGAGCAGCCGCCGCCGTTCCTCCGGCGTCGAGCGGTTGCGGACGTACGCGTCCTCGAGGATCTCGTCGAACGAGCGGCCCCGCTCGTACTCGCGCAGCACGTAGTGCTCGAGGTACTGCTCGCGCCGCGAGGGCGCGAAGAGATCTTTCAGCGAGAAGCGCATTCCAGCCTCCTCTCCGTCCGGTTTCGGCCGGGGCGCGCGGTCTCTCGGCGCGCGCCCCGGCCCCGCAGCGGGGTCCACGTCCGCTGTGCCCTTCATGGTCTCCGCAGGAGGTCACGACCGCCATCGGGCCTCGACCCCATTTGGAGCCGGCTCGCTACCCGTCGATCTCCACGATCTCGAGGCGGCGGAGGCCGCGCGGCGCCTCCACCTCGACGACGTCACCGACGCGCCGGCCGAGCAGGGCCGAGCCGATCGGGGAGTGGTACGAGACCTCGAGCGCCGACGGGTCGCTCTCCCCGGAGCCGACGATCCGGTAGTCGGTCGTGGAGCCGGACTCGAGGTCGAGCACGGTCACGCGCTCGCCGACGTCGGCCTCGCCGTCGAGGCGCGATTCCACCACCTCCGACCGGTGCAGGCGCTCCTCGAGCAGCGTCAGTCGCCGGTCGAGCAGCTCCAGCTCGTGTCTCGCGTCGAAGCTGTCCGGTTCCTCCGTGCGCACGCGCACGACGAGCCCCTCCCGCTCGGCGCGCAGCCGCGCGACGTCGCCGTTCAGCTTCTCGAGGCCCTTTGCCGTCAGCATGACTCCACTCACTGTCGTGACTCCTCTCTCGATGTCGGGGGCACCACGAGCACGGGACACGGCGCACGGCGCGAGACGTCCGCGGACACGCTGCCGAGCAGCGACGAGCGCGGGCCGTGCGTGCCGAGCACGAGGAACGACGCGTGCCGCTCGTGCGCGAGCTCGACGAGCCGGTCGGCCGCGTGCGGCGCCGGCTCCACGACGAGCGCGCGGTCCACCTGCGATTCGCGCAGCGTCTCGGCCGCGCGGAGGTCGCTCCCGCGCCGGTCGACGACGTGGACGTACACGAGCGGGAGCGCGTAGCGCTCCGCGAGGTCGCGGGCGACCCGGATCGCGCCGACGGCGCTGCTCGAGTCGTCGATCCCGCAGATCACCGGTCCCTGCATGCCCCCAGCGTCGCGGCGGCGGGCGCCCGCGGCCATGGGGCCGCAGCCCTATTTACGGCTGGATCAGGCCCCGTCTGATCGCGTAGCGCGTCAGCTCGACGCGGTCGCTCATCCCGAGCTTGTCGAGGATGTTCTGGCGGTGCCGCTCGACCGTCTTGACGCTGATGAACAGCTCCTGGGCGATCTGCTTCGACGTGTACGCCTCTGCGATCAGCTTCAGCACCTGCAGCTCGCGCGGCGTCAGCACGTCGAACTGCTCGTCGCCGTGCCCGCGGTCGACGAAGTCGCGCACGAGCGTGGAGATCGCGGACGGATAGAGGAACGACTGGCCGCGCATCGTCCGCCGCACCGCCTCGACGATGTCCTGGTCCGCGTCCGACTTGAGCACGTACCCGGACGCGCCGGCCTTGAGCGACTCGTACAGGAACTGCTCGCTGTCGTACATCGAGAGCATCAGGAGCTTCAGCTCGGGCCGGCGCGCATGCAGCTCCGCGGCCGCCTGGATGCCGGTGGTCTTCGGCATGGACACGTCGAGGATCGCGAGATGCAGGTCCTCGGAGAGGCCGAGCCGGACCGCCTCGGAGCCGTCCTCCGCCTCGGCGACGACCTCGAGGTCCGGTTGCGCGTCGAGCACCTTGCGCAGGCCGGAGCGGACGATCGGATGGTCGTCCGCGACGAGGATGCGTGTGACGAGCGGGATCGTCATCGCGTCCCGCCCGCCGGGACCTCCAGCCGCACCTCGACGCCGCCCGCGCGGCCCGGCTTGATCGCGAGCGCGCCGCCGACGAGCAGCGCGCGCTCGCGCATTCCGCGCAGGCCGCCGTGCCCGTTCGTCGAGGGATGGTCGGGCATCCCGTGCCCGTCGTCGGCCACGCGCAGCACGACGCTGCCGGCTCCCGGCTCGAGCGACAGCTCGACGCGGCTCGCGCCGGCGTGGCGCGCCACGTTCGTCAGCGACTCCTGCGCGACGCGGTAGACCGCGAGCTCCTCCTCGTCCGACAGCGCGGGCAGCTCGTCGGCGAAACGGCGGTCGACGCGCACGCCGCTCTGCTCGGAGAACTTGCGCGACAGCTCGGTCAGCGCGCTGACGAGCCCGAGGTGCTCCAGCATCTCCGGACGCAGCTCACGCGCGATGCGGCGGACCTCGTCGAGCGCCTGGCGCACCGCCTCCTTCGTCTCGTCGTCGTCCAGCCGGAGCAGGACGCCTGTCAGCACCTGCCCGACCTCGTCGTGCAGGCCGCCGGCGATGCGCCGGCGCTCCGCCTCCTGGGCCTGCAGCGCGCGCCGGCCGCTCTCCTGCCGCTCCACCTCGAGCCGCTCGAGCATCTGGTTGAAGCCGCCGACGAGCGCGCCGACCTCGGCGCCGCCGTCCTCGGGCAGCCGCTGACCGGGCCGGAGCAGGTCGACCGTGCGCATCCGCTGCACGAGCCGGTGCAGCGGAGCGAGCTCCCGGCGCAGCAGCAGCAGGTTCGCCCCCAGCATGACGGCCAGCCCGATCGCGAGGTCGAGCCCTTCGACGAGCGCGATCGAGGCATGGATCGTCACCGGTGTCAGCGCCAGGAGCAGGGTCGCGACGACGAGGAGTACCGCGTTGATCGCGAACACCCGCCAGAGCAGGGGTAGCCGGGAGAGGCGCATCGCTCCTCAGAGATGGAATCGGGATGACGCTCGTCGAGCGGGCGCGATGGGCGAGTGCGCGACAGAGGCTGCAAGCGACGGCGGCGAAGCCGCCGTCGCGCGGCCAGAAACCGCCGCCCAGCGGGCGGCAGGGACGCAGGTCACCCCGATAGCGCGGCTGTCGGGGTGACCGAGGACATCGGCGCGCGCCGCCCAGCGCGGCCGCGCGGCACAGTCGTTCATTCCGATTCCATCTCTGTAGGCGGATGTTCTACCGCGCAGCGGCCGACGTGGCCAGCTCGAGCCGGTTCTCGCTGCGCCGCCGCGTCGCCGGCGGGACGACGAGCACCGGCACCGAGGTCGCCGCCTCGAGCTCCCGCGCGAGCCCGGAGCGGAGCGTGCGGCCGCGCAGCCCGGTGGCCCGCGAGCCCACCACGATCAGGTCGGCGCCCTCCTCCGCGGCGACCGCCGCCAACGTGTCGCCGCGCGCCCCGGGCACGAGGCGCGTCTCCACCCCGTCCCCCAGGTCGCCCGCGAGCAGCGCGAGCATCCGCTCCGCCCCGGCCTGCTGCTGCCGCGCGCCGACGCTCTCGTCCGTCCCCGCCGGGATCCCGTCCAGCACGTGCACGAGCACCAGCCGGAGCCCCAGCCGCGAGCCGAGCGCCGCCGCCAGCTCGGCCGCCGGCCGCGCCTCGGCGAGGCTGTCCACACCGCACACGATCGTCCCGCTGTTCATCACCGCTCCTCTCGTTCGCCTGGACAACAGCGTCGCGGCGGCGGGCGACGCGCGCCATGGGGGGAACGCCGTATTTCCGCGCCGCGAAGGGCCTACGTCGCGTCCGCGACGAACGCCGCGATCGCCTCGGTGAAGGCGCGGCGGCTCTCGGCCCAGGCGTAGAACATGTGCCCGCCGCCGAAGTGGCGCACGGTGATGCGCCCGGCCATCGCCGGGTCGAGCCGCATGAGGTTCCGGAGCCGGTCGCTGGCGTAGTACGGCGTGACGAGGTCGAACCGGCCGTGCGTGACGAACGCCTTCAGGTGCGGGTTCAGCGCCATGCCGTAACGGAAGTCGTCGGTCGCGCCCTGCGGCGGCAGGAAGAAGTGCACCGGCGCGTCGTTCTTCCAGTCCGTGTTCACCTCGAGGCTGAGCAGCGTGTACTCGCGGTCGGTCTCCACCCCGATCTCCGAGCGCAGGAGCCGGTTGACCGCTCCGGTGTACGCCGCGCTGATCCCCGAGAGCGTCGGATCGGGGCCCTCGAACGAGTCGCGGTCGGGGAAGGGGTCGGTCGTGGTGATCGTCGCGTCGTAGGCGCCGAGCACCTTTCGCTCGTCGCGCAGCAGCTCGCGCGTGAACGCGCGCGGCTGGACACGGCCTTCGGCGCGCGAGACGATCTCGACGGGCAGGCCGAGGAAGTCCGCGACCCGCCCGAGGACGCGGTCGCGCTCCTCCGCGGGCATCGACGCGCCGCGGGCCAGGAACTGCGCGTAGTCGCTCGTCGCGAACCCCTCCGCCGCGCGCTGCACCTCCTCGACCGGCGTTCCCGCCTCGAAGACGCGCGAGCGGCCGTGGTGGGCGGCGGCCGCCGCCATCGTCGGCAGCAGGTCGACCCAGGGGACGACGGCGTAGTCGTCGGGGTTGAGCCCGCCGATCTCGAGCGCCGGCGAGATGAGGATGGCGCCGTTCAGTCCGATGCCCGCGTCCTCCTGCAGCAGCCGCACCAGTCGGCCGACGCGATAGCCGCCGTAGCTCTCGCCGGCGATGAAGATCGGGGAGCCCCAGCGGCCGTTCGACGACAGCCAGCGGCTCATGAACTCGCCCAGGGACTCGAGGTCGCGCTTGTAGCCGAAGTACTCCTTCGGGTCGTTCTCGTCGCCCTTCTTGCCGCCCTCCTCCTTCTTCGGGTCGCCGTCCTTGTCGACGATCCGGCTGAAGCCGGTGCCCACGGGGTCGACGAAGACGAGGTCGGTGAACGCGAGCCACGACTCGTCGTTCTGGACGAGACGCGGCGGCATCGGCGGCAGCGTCCCGTCGTCGGGGAACTCGACGCGCCGGGGACCGACGGCGCCGACGTGCAGGAACGCGGACGACGCGCCCGGGCCGCCGTTGAAGACGAACGTGACCGGGCGGTCGAGGTCGGCGCTGTCGGCGACGTACGAGATCGAGAAGATCTCGGCAGAGGGCTTCTCCTTCTTGCGCAGGACGAGCCACTTCGCCGTCGCCGTGTAGTCGAGGTCGTGCCAGCTGCCGGTCGTCGCGGCGCCGCGCGGCGGCTCGTGCTCCTGCTGCGTCGTCTTCTCGTCGTCGTCGCTCATGGTGCGGACGCTAGCGGGCGACGACGACGCGCGTGTAGAGAGCGAGCCAGTTGCGGGCGATCGCACGCTGCGCCGTGCGGAGCTGCATCGCGCGCGAGCACACGAGGGCGTGCAGGCGGTTCTCCAGCACGTCCTTCGGGTGGTAGCCGCGTTCCGGATACAGGTTCGCGACGTCGTTCGAGCCGCCCAGCTCGAGCGGGACGATGTGGTCGATCTCGAGCGTCCGGCCGTAGGCGGCCGGCGCCAGCCCGTACTCGATCTCCACCGCGTGCTTCTCCGACTCCGGGACGTCGCGGATCGTGCTCGTGTGGAACCGCGGCGAGCAGAGCATCCCCGTCGTCAGGCCGCTCGCGTACGCACCCGGCGAGCACCGGCGGTCGGGCAGCGTGCCGAGCCTGCAGCCGTGCGTCCGCACGCGTCGTCCGAGCAGCACCGTGCGACCGAGCACGAGGTGCGTCGCGCCCGGCGGCGGGGCCGCAGTCGCCACCGCCGCCGCCGCGAACGCCGCCGCAGCTGTCCATGCCGACCCTCGCACCCCCGAAGACAGGTTCTAACGGGACGAGGCCTGCTCGTCAAGTATCGGCGTACGATTCTTACTCCGCCGGGGCGGCGGCTACCGTCCCGCCATGCCGCCGCACGACCGCCCGCACCCGAGCCGCACGATGCTCATCCTCGCCGTCGCGGCGCTCGCGTTCGCGCTCGGGCAGACGACCGTCGTGCCGGCGATCCCGGCGCTGATGGAAGCGCTGCACACCGACGCGAGCGGCGTCACCTGGACGCTGACCGGCTACCTCGTGGCGGCGGCGGTCTTCACGCCGCTGCTCGGCCGGCTCGGTGACATGTACGGCAAGCGGCGCATGCTCGTGGTCGCGCTCGTCGCGTTCGCCGCCGGCTCGGTGCTCTCCGCGGTCTCCGCGAACCTGTGGATCGTCGTCGCCGGCCGCGTCGTGCAGGGCGTCGGCGGCGGGATCTTCCCGCTCTGCTTCGCGATCATCCGGGACGAGTTCCCGCGGGAGCGCGTGGCGCGCGGGATCGGGCTGATGTCCGCGATCGCCGGCATCGGCGGCGGGCTCGGGCTCGTGCTCGGCGGCGTCCTGGTCGACCAGGTCTCCTACCACTGGATCTTCTGGCTCGGCGCGATGATGGGCGCCGCGGCCGCGGTGGCGACCGAGCTGTTCGTGCCGGAGTCGCCGGTGCGCACGCCCGCGAAGCTCGACGTGCGGGGTGCGCTCGTGCTCGCCGTCGGCCTCGTGCTGCCGCTGATCGCGATCGCGCAGGCACACGAGGTCGGCTGGGGCAGCGCGCGCACGCTCGGGCTGATCGGCGGCGGCCTTGCCGTGCTCGCCGCCTGGGTGGTGCTGGAGCAGCACACTCCGCAGCCGCTCGCCGACATCGCCGCCCTGGCGAAGCCGCCCGTCCTGCTCACGAACGTGACGACGCTGCTCGTCGGCTTCGGCATGTTCGGCTCGTTCATCCTCATCCCCACGCTCGCCGAGTCGCCGACGTCGACGGGTTACGGGTTCGGCGTCGACGCGACGCACGCCGGGCTGCTCCTGGTGCCCGGCTCGCTCGCGATGCTCCTGCTCGGGCCGCTCTCGGGGATCGTCGGCAGCCGCGTCGGGAACAAGGTGCCGCTCGCGGCCGGCGGCACCTTGACCGGGCTCGGGCTCGCGCTGCTCGCCGTCGCACACGGCGGGCAGGCGGAGATCATCGGCTTCAGCATCGTCATGTCGGGCGGCATCGGGCTCGCCTACGCGGCGATGCCCAACCTGATCATCGACGCCGTCCCGTTGCAGCAGACCGGCGAGGCGACCGGCTTCAACGCGCTCGTACGCTCGGTCGGGTCGTCACTCGGCTCGCAGGTATCCGCGACCGTGCTCGCCGCGAGCGCCGTCGGCGGCATCCCGACGGACGCCGGCTTCACCCATGCGTTCGCGATCTCCGCCGTCGTCGCCGCGTGCGCCGGAGCGGTCGCCGTCGTCATCCCCCGCGTCCGTGCGCACGTGCACGCGCCGGCACTCGCGGAGGTCGGCGCCGCGTCGCCGCTCGGCGAGCCGGCGCTCGCCCACGACGAGATCTGAACGGGGCGGCTGCGGCACGCGGCGCGTTGCGACCGAACGCATCGGCTGTGAGGATTCGCCGATGCCCGGTGTCCGTGTGCGGATCGCTGCGCCGGTGACCCTCGCCGGAATCGCGGCCGCGCTCGCGCTCGACCAAGCGGGCTTCTTTCCGCACTCGTGGGTGTGGGCGGCAGTGCTCGTGTTCTGGCTCTCGATCCTCGCGCTCGTGGGGCCGAGGGAGGTGCGCGTGAGGCGCGCGTCGGTCGGTTGGCTCGCGGCGCTGACCTTGTTGACCGGCTGGACGCTCCTTTCGTACACCTGGTCCGCCGTGCCGCCGCAGACACTGCTCGAGGCGCGCCGAGACCTCGTGTATCTCGGCGCGGCGACGGCCGTCGTCTTTGCCTGTGGGAGGCTCGCGGCGCGCACGTTGCTCGGAGCCCTGCTCGTCTCGCTCGAGTTTGTCGTCCTCGTGGCGTTGGCGCGGTATCTGACCGCCGCGCCGCACGACCGCCTTTCCGAGACCGAGGGGGCGTTGCTTTCGTGGCCGGCCGGTTATGCGAACGCAGTCGCCGCACTCGCCGCACTGGCCGTCCCGCTCGGTCTCGCATTCGCGGCGCACGCCCGCCGTTTCCGCTCCCGCGCGGTTGCGGCCGCGGGAGTGCCGCCGCTCGTCGCGGCGCTCGTCCTGAGCGGGAGCCGCGGCGGCTCGGTCGCCGCGACGATCGGCGCCCTTGCGCTTCTCTGGCTCGATCCGCGTCGGCGTGCTGTCGCCTGGACGGCGGTGCGTGTTGCCGGGCCGGTCGCCGTCGTCGTCGGCGCCTGCCTCTGGTCCCGGCTCACCAGCACGACGTTGACGACCGACGAGGTGTGGCGCGGCCGGATCGTTCTCGCGGTAGCCCTCGGCGCGGCGGCCGCCGCGGCGGCGCTCGCCGTGCCGGCACGACGCCCGGCAAGAGGCGGCCGCATCCCGAGTCGGCGGGCGCTTGCCGCCGTCGCCGTCGCGGCCACGCTGCTGGCGGCGCTCGTCGCTGCGCTGCCGGAGCTCGGCGGCACCCCCACGCTGCGCGTGCTGGTCGGTGGGCAGCGGGCCGCGTACTGGACGACGGCCTGGACAGAGATCCACGCGCACCCGGCGGTCGGCGGCGGCGGCGGAACGTTCGGCCGCTCCTGGCTCGAACACGGCCGCGCGAAGGAGCTCGGCGGTGCGCTCGACGACCACAACGTCTACCTCGAGACGCTCGCCGAGCTCGGGCCGATCGGGCTCGTGCTGCTGCTCGGGGCCCTGGCTGCGCCGCTCGCTGCAGTGCCGAGGGCGATTGCCGCATCACGCGTCGGCGCTGCTGCAACCGCCGGCTACGTGGCATACGCGGTCGACGCATTCGTGGAGTGGGACTGGGAGTTGCCGGCCGTGACCACGGCCGGGCTCCTGCTGGGCGGCGCGCTGCTCGTGCTCGCGACCCCGGCGACCGCACGGCCGCTCGGAGCCCGAACGCGGGTCGCGACGATCGGGGTCGCGATCGTCTGCGCGTTCCTCGCGCTCTTCGGTCTGGCATCTCACACCCTCCCCGCCGCGGCCGCCGCCGAAGCGGCGACCGCGACCGGGAGCTAGACCCAGCCCTCAGTGCCCGTGGCCGTGGCTTCCGGAATTGCCGTGCGTCCCGGAATTGCCCGGGCTCTGATTACCGGGCTTGCCCGTGGACCGCGCGCACGCACCCGCAGTCGCCTTGCCGGCGGCGATCATCTTCGCCGCGGCCGGCGCACCGATCGTGATGGTGACGTTCGGATTCTTTGCCGAGTGCGTCTTGTGACAGACCGTCACCTTGCCGTACTGGTATTGCGCTGCGGCCGATGAGAAGCCCTTCGCGAACCCGCTACCGCCGAAGATCGCGAGCGGAACGAGCAGGGCGACCGAGACAGCGAGAGCGAATGCCAGACGTCGCAATCCCATCCGATACCTCCAGTGCTTGTCCTGTGCACTCATCACGATCCCGCCCGGGGCGAAAACTTGCGGTGTGCCCGGCTCAGAGCAGCTCGGCGATCGCCGCCGCCGCGCGCGCCGCGCCGCCCGTGTCCACGGGCCGGTAGTCGACGCTTCGGCCGATCTCCTCGGCGAGCGCGCGGGCGATCTCCGCCGGCCCGTCCCTCTCGAAGTCCATCACCCGCCCCGCGCCGTAGCGCTCGAGCCGGTGCCGGACGTGGAAGTTCTGCTCGAAGTGGTGGCGGAGCGGGAAGCTGAGGAACGGCCGGCCGTTCGCGGTCAGCTCCATCGCCGTCGTCAGGCCGCCCTGCACGATCGCGAGGTCGCACGCCGCGAGGTGCCGGTACAGCTCGTGCACGTACGCGCGCACCTCCAGCCCCTCCTGCTGCGGCAGCGAGCGCGGGTCGATGCGCGGCCCGGCGACGACGACCATCCGCAGCTCGGGCACGAGCCGCTTCGCCTCCGGGAACGCGTCCGTCACGCGCTGCAGCAGATCGGCCCCGACGCCGGAGCCGCCGACGGTGACGAGGCACACCTGCTCGTTCGCGCCGTAGCCGAGCTCGCCGCGCAGCCGCTCGCGGTCGGCGAAGTCCGCCGGGTCGAAGCCGGTGACGTAGCCGGGGAAGTCGAACCGCTCCTGCGTCCAGTCGCGGATCGCCGGCAGGCCGGGGCCGAATGCGTACGGGACGACGTCGTCGAGGTCGCCGACGAAGAGCGAGCGGTCGCGCAGCCGCGGGTGGCGCTCGATCTGCTCGATCATCTCGGCGTTGTAGTCGGCGGTCAGGAACGCCTCGCGCTCGCCGCCGTCCGGCATCGGCAGCCACCCGACGAAGTCGGTCAGCCAGACGTAGGGCGCGCGCTTCAGCTCGGGGTTCTCGTGCAGGAAGTAGTCGAGCTCCCACGCCTCGTCCCCGATCCAGAGGTCGTAGGGCTCGTCGCGCACGACGTCGTGGAAGACCATGAAGTTCGAGACGAGGATCTCGTCCATCCGCCGCCACGCGTGGAAGCAGTGCAGGTCGTGCTCGGCGGACTCCGACTCGATGTGCCCCGACTCGCTCGCCAGGTGCCGGCTCCCGGGATGGATCCGTTCGCCGCGCGCCTCGAGCACCGTCGTGACCGGATGCTGCGCGAGCCAGTCGATCTCGAGGTCGGGGTGAAGCCGGCGCAGCTCGTCGGCGATCGCCACGTCGCGCTGCGCGTGCCCGAGCCCGATCGGCGAGGAGACGAAGAGCGCGCGACGTCGCCGCCCTCGCGCGCGCTTCCACCGCGACGCCGGGGGCGGCGGGCAGGCGAAGTCGCGCAGCAGCAGGTTGACCGCGACCGGGTCGCGCGCCATCGGCAGGTGCCCGGAGTCCTCCAGCGTGACGAGCGTGCCGCGCGTCGCCTCGGCGAGGGCGGCGCCCTGCGCGTGCGGCCGGATCAGGTCGCGGTCGCCGTGGATCACGAGCACCGGGCAGCGCACCCGCTCGCAGAGCGCGCGGAAGCCTTCCCAGTGGCACGCGCCGATCGCGCGCGACGTGTTCGCGAGCGTCTCCGGATCCGTCTCGAGCGCCCAGCCGACGCAGTCCTCGATCTGCTTCGTCGAATGCGGCTCGTCGAAGCACTGTGCGAAGAAGAACTCGACGAAGCCGCGGTAATCGCGCTCCCAGAAGAAGCTGTTGTACTTCGCCCAGCCCTCGTCGGTGTCGAGCTCCTCGTCGAAGGGGTGCACGCCGCGGATCGCATGCCCGGGCGCGAGCGCGACGGCCGGCCCGATGTAGACGATTCCGTCCACGCGCTCGGGATGGTCGGCCGCGACGATCGTCCCCCAGAGCGCGCCGCACGAGGACGCGACCAGCGTCGCACGCTCCGTGCCCGTCGCGTCCAGCACCGCGAGCGTGTCGCGCGCGAACTCGTCCTCGAGGTACGGCTCGACGCCCTCCGGCCGGTCGGAGCGGCCGTTGCCGCGCCCGTCGAACGTCACGACGCGCGCGTGCCGCGCGAGGTAGGGGATCTGCGCCTTCCAGAGCCGCGAGTGCACGATCGACCACGTCGGCAGCAGGACGAGCGTCCGCTCGCCCTCGCCGTACACCTCGTAGAAGACCCGCACCCCGTCCCGCTCGACGTACCCCTCCTGGTCGGGGTAGCGGGCGCGGGATTGCTCCCGCGCCGCCCCCTCCCTCCCGACCAGCTGCGTCACGGCCTCGCCTCGAAGACCATGTTGAAGGGCGTCTCGGCGACGCGCCGGAAGCTCGAGAAGCCGGCCCCGAAGACGATCTCCCGGATCCTCGCCTCGCCCGCCTGAGCGCCGAGCGCGAGCCCGACCTCCTGCGACAGCGACGACGGCGTGCAGAGCAGCGTCGAGAACCCGTAGTACGCGCGGCCCACTGGGTTCAGATTCTCCTCGACCCGGTCGCCCGCGCGCGGCTCGACGATCATCCACGTCCCGTCCGCCGCGAGCGACTGCCGGACGTGCCGCGCCGCGCCCGCCGGGTCCCCCATGTCGTGCAGGCAGTCGAACATCGTCACGAGGTCGTAGCCGTTGCCCGAGTATGACGCGGCCGGCGCCTTCTGGAAGGTGACGCGCCCCTCGAGCCCGGCCTTCTCTGCGCGCTCCCGTGCCGTCGCGATCGAGTCCTCGTAGTAGTCGAAGCCGGTGAACCTCGACGCCGGGAACGCCCCTCCCATCAGGATCGTCGAGGCGCCGTGCCCGCAGCCGACGTCCGCGACCGACCCGCCCCGCTCGAGCTTCTCCACGACGCCATCGAGCGCGGGCAGCCATTCGGTGAGCAGGTGCGCGTTGTAGCTCGGCCGGAAGAAGCGCTCACAGCCCTCGTGCACATGGTGGACGTGGTCGTGCCAGCCGATCCCCTCGCCCGTCCGCGCCGCCTCCGTGATCCGCGGCGAGTCGATCACCGACCCGAGCGCGAGCTGGAAGAAGCCCGGAAGGTACGCAGGGCTCGACTCGTCGGTCAGCGCGACCGTCTGCTCGGGCGGGAGCGAGTAGCGGCCGCTGTCCGCCTCGTACTCGACGTAGCCGCCCGCGGCCTGCGCGTTCAGCCACTCGCGCACGTAGCGCTCGGCGGCGCCCGTGCGCTCCGCGAGCTCGGCGGGCGTCAGCGCGCCCGCGCCGGCGAGCGCCCGGTAGAGCCCGAGCCGGTCGCCCATCACGACGAGCGCGGCGTTCAGCGTCGCGCCGACCTCGTCGACGGCGCGGAAGACGAAGGACATCAGCTTGTCGGTGTCGACCGGCTGTTCCTCGATCGTGGCCATCCGTGTCTCCTCTCGTGTCGATTGCGTCGCCGACGCTACGAGCGGCCCGGCGCGATCGCCTCGGGTGCCCCACCTGGTCCGGGCCCTAGAATCGGTTCGTGCTCCTCGGTCGCGACCCGGAGCAGCACGCGCTCGAGCGCCTGCTCGACGACGCGCGGGAGGGCCGCAGCGGCGTGCTGGCGCTCGTCGGCGAGGCGGGCATCGGGAAGTCCGCGCTGCTCGAGCACGCGACGGCGCGGGCGGCGGGGATGCGCCTGCTGCGTGCGCGGGGGGTCGCGTCGGAGGCGCAGATCCCGTTCGCCGGGCTGTACGAGCTGCTGCGGCCGGCGCTCGCCTGCCTCGACCGGATCCCGGAGCCGCAGTCGGCGGCGCTCGAGAGCGCGCTCGCGCTTCGCCCGCCGAGCGCCGGCGACCGGTTCGCGATCGGCGCTGCGACGCTGAGCCTGCTCGCCGCGTACGCCGAGGAACAGCCCGTGGCCGTCCTCGTCGACGACGCGCACTGGTTGGACGGCTCGAGTGCGGACGCGCTCCGCTTCGCGCTCCGCCGCCTGCTCGCCGAGCCCATCGCGGTCGTGCTGACGGTGCGCGAGGGCCGGGCCTCGCTCCTCGACGGAGCGGCGATCTCGTCGCTCCGCCTCGCCGGGCTCAGCCGAGACGCAGCCACGCTACTGCTCACGGATGCGGACGCTGCCACGGTCGCGCGCCTGCACCGGGAGACGGGCGGCAATCCGCTCGCGATGCTCGAGCTCGCGCGCGAGCGGCTCCCGGAGCTGACGCCGGAGACACCGGTACCGGTGCGCACCAGCGTCTCCCAGGCGTACCTCGACCTGGCGCGGAAGCTGCCGGAGCGGACGCAGGCCGCGCTCCTGCTCGCGGCCGCGACCGACCGG
>Ga0070681_10003250_pt1 | contig 15152 bp, 6 predicted proteins | sample KBSC83BmetaG_FD_65650 | JGI IMG/M metagenome (GOLD analysis project Ga0070681, IMG submission 65650) | Corn rhizosphere microbial communities from Kellogg Biological Station, Michigan, USA - KBS C8-3B metaG | ecosystem: Host-associated > Plants > Roots > Rhizosphere | place: USA: Michigan...
GGAGTAGTTGAGGCTCTGGCCCTCGATTATCGAAAGCGGCGGGAGCGCGGTGTAGACGATCTGCGGATTATCCGTGTCAACGTTGAGCAGTGACACATCCGCGGGATCGAAATTATTATAGCTCGGATCATCGCTCACAGCCGGGGCCGTGACGATGGTATAAGGCTGGTTGCCATCGAGGCGAAAATCCTGGACGCCGGATACGGTGACAAATTGCGGGACGTTCCAATTCGCGGGCGTGAACGTGATTGACGGCACGGAAACGGATCCCTCCGCGGGATTGCCGGATGATAGTCCGATCATGACATCCGCGGTCGGCTGCCGATTGAGGAAGACCTCGAACACGGCGTTGGTGCCGGATTCGGAGGTCACCAAACCGGACGTGGGCGAGACCGTGATGCCGGGTTGCTCGTCGTCGACGTTGATGACCTGCACGTCGGCGGGATCGAGGCCGGTGTAGTTCACATCCTCGCTCACGGCGGGTCCCAAAACGATGCTGTAGTTCACTTGACCGTCGGCAACCGCGTCATCCTGCCCGGTGACCGTGACGGTCTGGGGGATGTTCCAGTTCGTGGAATTGAAGGTCAGGGAGTTAGTCGAGACAATGCCTTCCGAGGGATTGCTTGAAGAGACGGGAATGGTCACGTCATTTGTCGGCGCGAGGTCGAGCTGGACGCTGAAATTTGCGCTCAGGCCAAATTCGGACGTAACGAGGTTGGTCGGGGTGATCGTGAAGCCGGCGGTGGCCGCGGGAATGTAAACGAACGAGGCAACGGTTTCGTTGGTGCAGGATTCCAACACCGGCGGGAAGGCGCCGACGTCGCGGGATTCAATGATCCAACCGTCGCCGTCCGGTTGATAGCTGACGGCGTTGTCGAAATTGTTGGTCATGCCACCTTCAGCGGAGATAATCAGCACGCCGGCATTCGGCGAACCGCCGGGGATGGTGAGGCGGAAACGGCCGGTGTCGAAGTTCGTGATCGAAAACTCCTGGTTTGGCCCGCTGTAGGTCAGAACCACCGTGTTGGTGCCGGTGCCATCCAAACCGAACCGTCCGGAGATCACGGTCGTATTCGTTTTGGGAATGAAGACGAAGGCGAGCGGGTCCTGTTCGAGTGAGGTTCCGTTGCCGAAATTATCCTTCACGTAAACTTCCCAGGTGCCGTCGGTGTTGGTGCGCGCGAGACAGAAGTTGCCTTCGTTCTTTGCGTGGTTGACGAGCAGAACGCCGGGATTCTGAGTCGCATCCACGCCGAACGATCTTAAGTCCACCTTGAATTCGCCGTTTTTGACCCATTTCAAATTGCTGCCCAGAATCATTCCGGGGCTGGCGGTGAACAGATTGTTGGTGGCGCCGTTCGCCGCAGTGGCGTTGCGAGCCCACCCGCACAACCAGTTCGTGTAACGGAAATAGGCAACGGCGCAATTGATGTTCACTTCCGCGCGATCCGAGGTCAGGTCCTGGATAACGCACCAATAACCATTGGCATTGCCGTCAAAAGCGGGCGCCGCGTAATTGGGTTGCTGGTCCGGCAACTCGCCATTGTCGCGGCCGTTTTCCGCAATGGAAACCAGCGGCATGCCTTCCGCCAGGTCGTTGGTCACCGAATCGCCCACCTGCAAATTGTAGTCACCGCGATTCGAACCCACGCGCACGCGCATATCATTCACCGACAGGGTGGCTGTGACGGTCACGGAATCGGAGTTGTTGCCGGAGTCGTTTTGAACGACGTTCAAATTCGCGGCGGAGATATTGTGCGGCGGGGCGTCGGACGCGCGCGCGGCCCAGAGGCAACCGCAGGCGGCGGCCAGGAAACATAGATTTCGCCAGAGCGGGTTTCGCCTGGAAAAGCGTCGGGTTACTGCTTCTGCTACGGCTTTCATATTTACTTTGTGTCGACCAATTCGTTTTCGATTTCGGGTTTGGGAACAAACTCGCGGGAGGGAGGCCAATCGTTGCGCCCGCAAAGTTATAAAAAGTTTTTACACCGGGTTGGCGGCAAAACAATCGAAGTTACGGTGACGAAATTTTGACGAACGTGTGAAGCCACGCCGTTGTCACACGCCAGACAAAAACGCGCGACATCTGTCACGCGTTTGCGGCTGTGAACCGAAATTTTGAAAATGATTTTGGTGGAAATTTTTCGCGCCCGCGTCGCGCTTCAGTGAAATCGATCGATTCCTTGCGATCAACCTGGCTGCAACGATTCAGCTGAGCAGAGGAACACACGCTTCCGGCGTGCGGGTTGCGGCGTGTCACAGCCGTCTCACCATTTTCTTTCCCTTGAAAGTGATGGAATACGCTTTGACGAAATCGACAGCGGAACGCCGTCGATGGCACGCGGGACGCGTGCGATCCCCAAAACCAACTGTAAAAAAGTCTGGCGACGCGCCCTGCCCGATTCAGGCGGCCGACGAGTTTTGTTCCAGGGTTTTAGTCGACAAGTTCCCGTTCGATTTGCTCGAGGGATTTGTTTTTTGTCTCCGGCAACGCGAAGAAAATATAGATCAACCCCGCGAGGCAGATGACGGCATAGAGCCAAAAGGTGCGGGCTGCGCCGAGCGTTTTGTTCAACAGTGGGAATGTGTAAGTCAGGATGAAACACGCAATCCAGAGCGCCATCACGGCAATGGACATGGCGGCGCCGCGAATGCGATTCGGGAAAATTTCCGAAATGACCACCCAGGTTACCGGGGCGAGCGACATGGAGTAGCAAGCGATGGCCGCCAGCACAAGCAACAGCACCGGCAACCCTTGCACGTGATGCGCGTAGCAGAAACCTACGAGCGTGTAGATGACCGCCAATCCCGCCGCGCCCAGCAGCATCAAGGGGCGCCGCCCTAATCGATCCACCGTGCCGAGCGCGACGAAGGTGAACGCGAGGTTCACCGAACCGGTCCAGGCGATGTTTTTCAGGACCATCGAAATGTCGTAGCCGGCGGCGCGGAAAATCTCCTCGGCGTAATTAAAGATCGTGTTAATGCCGCACCATTGCTGGAACACGGCCAGCACCACGCCGAGCGTGAGCACCTTGAGCATTTTGCGCTCGAACAAATCGGAAAAACGCACGTGCTGGACTTCTTCGGTTGCAAGTGTGGAATCGATTTCCGCCACGGCGGCGTTCGCGTAAGATTCGCCGCCGATTTTGTGGAGAATCTTTCGGGCGTCGTCTTTCCGGCCGTTTTTCGCGAGCCAGCGCGGGCTTTCCGGCACAAGGAACATGCCCAGCAGGAAAAGCACGGCGGGAATGGCGGTCAGGCCGAACATCCAGCGCCAGCCTTGCTGACCGATCCACGAATTCCGAATCATCTCATCGGTTGCACCCGGCGGCAACCCGCGGCCGATGGCCCAATCCACGATTTGCGCCAGAAGAATGCCGAGCACGATCGTGAGTTGGTTGATCGACACAAGTTTGCCTCGCATTTGGGCCGGGGCGACTTCTGAGATGTACATCGGCGACAAACTCGACGCCAGGCCGATGCCCACTCCGCCGAGCATGCGCCAGGCAATGAAGATGGAAAAATTATGCGCGAGAGCGTTGCCGATGGAAGTGACCGCAAACACCAGCGCGGACAGAATCAACAATCGTTTGCGGCCGAATTTATCGCTCAACACCCCGGCCATCAACGCGCCGAACAGACAGCCGATGAGCGCGCAGCTGTTGGCCCAGCCGATTTGCGTTTCGGTGGTCAATTCGAAGTAGCGCTGGAAAAATGGTTTCGCGCCGCCGATCACGACCCAGTCCCAGCCAAACAACAATCCGCCCATCGCCGCCACGGACGAAATGAGCCAGACGTATCCGAAATTGTAATTAGCGGTCAGCAGTGATTTTTCACTGGAAGTGTTCGTGATCATAGTTGGAGAGTTATTACCAGGCCGGTCCGCCCGGGGGACGGTCGATCAGTTCCATCGATTGAAGTTCGGCCAGGCGGTCTGATTTGCCAAAATCCGGCCGATCTTTTGACTCAATGAAAATGGGTGCGTCCTTGCGCAACGGCAAAATCTCCAACTGGAGCTCGCCCTTTAGAATTTCGGCGCCATAGCGTTCCAGACCGAGATCAAATTCGCGTCCGGAATAAAAATTATCATCAATTAGCTTTCCGTTGAGCGTCAACCGGGCGACGTCGCCGAGATAGTGGACACGAAGCAGCGGATTATTTTTCAGGTTCACGTTTGCGGGTAATTTTATTTTCCATACGGCGGCGTTCGTGAAATCGGCATCCGCGGGCGCCATGGCGATATGGGATTTGCCCCCGCTCAATGGAATTTCGCGCGCGGGACCGGCGGAACGAATCAATTCAGCCCGCACCTTCACGGCGGAGGTTCGCGGGGCAGATTCAAAAAAAACGCTTCGGCCGTCGGCGGACCTTTGCAGCGACCGCGAATCCTTGTCATTCAAGAGCACGATTTGGACTTCACCGCCCGCCTTGGCTTTCAGTTTAATCGCCGGCGCGCGGCCTGGCGTCACGCGGTCAAAAACCGCGGATGCGGAGCCCTGCCCGGCCAGGGTTTTCGCATCGAAAACAAATTCCGCTTTGATCCCCGGAATTTCAGCGAAATAAAACACATTGCCCGACTGGCAAATCGGCTGCGCGGTGGCGTAGGTCAAATTTACATTTCCGAGCGTGAGCTGAAACGGCCAAAAGAAAAATGAATCCGCCGGAATAGCCACCGGCTCGGCGGGAAAGGTAAAATCGCCGCCGGCAAGATGAAGCTTGAATTGCACGTCCTTTTTATCGGGCATCGGCTGGAGGCGTTGATAGTTATTTACGAAAACATAACCACTGCGGCCATCGCTCCGCACCGACCATCGCAGGGTGGCGAGGTCGTATTTATTTGTGGGACGCAATTCCGGCAAGGCGGGCGGCATCTGGGTCAAGGGCGCGCCAAAATCGTGCAGGAACAAATGCAGGCGGCGCAGCCAATAATATTGCGGATTGACCTGGCCGAATTCGCCGATGGGCGCGTTAAAATCATATGATTTCACCGGCAGGTCGTTGGCATAGCCCGTGGCCTGAGATTCCTGGAGTGTGGACAATTTGCCGTCAGGATTTTGTCCACCGCAATACATGTAATAGCCCAGCATATTGCCGCCGCCGCCCAACTGCGTCAGCACCACGGCTTCCACATCGCGCTCGTCGTAATGGATGCGGCGGTGATACGAAGCCGGCATGCCGCCACCGATTTCGCAGGTGAGATAGGGATATTTTTCCGTGCCAGCGGTGTCGCCGGCATTTTGAATTTGCAGAGTGTCATTGCCCACGCCGGTATCGGTTCGCACCAATTTGAAAATGAAATTCTCCCAACTATCGCCATCCATCGGCTTGAGATTGCGTCCCCAGAATCCATCGGCATAGGCACCGAAAAGCGGCAGCAATTCGCCAAGGGGAACCGGCGTGCGCATGGCGGGCCATCCGGTTTTGATATAGAGCGGCACATCAATGCCGGCCTCGATCGCGATTTTTTTGAGCGCCATCAGGTAATTCGGGGCGCCGCCGAACTCATTGTCGACCTGGATGCCGATCACCGGTCCGCCGTCTTTCCATAATTCACCCTGGAGTTGCTTGGCGATTTGCCCGTAAAGAATCCGGGTGGCGGCGAGAAAATTCGTGTCCGTGGAACGCAGTTTCCAGTCCTTGTGGGCTTGAACCCAATCCGGAAAGCCGCCATTGCGAACTTCCCCGTGACACCACGGCCCGCAGCGCACGATGACCTTCAGGCCGAGTTCCTGGCAGGTTTGGATGAACTTATGCAAATCCCGCTGGCCGCTCCAATCCCACTGTCCTTCAATTTCCTCGTGGTGAATCCAGAAGACATACGTTGCGACGATATCCACCCCGCCCGCTTTCATCGTGAGCAGGCGGTCGCGCCATTCCGCTTCGGGCACACGCGAGTAATGCATTTCCCCCATCACCGGAAACACGGGCTGTCCGTCGAAAAGCAGGCTGCGGCTATCCACGCTGATTTCGTGGCCGGCAGGGTTTTTAGTGGTGCCGAGCTTGAAATAGCCGGTCCCGGGCGCCCCCGGAGTTTTCACTTCCGCCGAAACAAGGCCGGCACGGACAAAAAAGGGCCACGCAACCGCCAAATAAATCAAAATCAGAACGCGATGAAACCGGCGCTTTCCGGCCGGCAAAATCCGGCCTTTGGAGTGTCCCGGGGCTGAAGAGCGCGTCGCGTTCCGGATAGTCATATTGGGTTCAATCGTGCGGCGAGTTTAAATCAGACGCAAGCGCGTGGTTCGGGTCCCGTTTTAAAACCGCAACCAACAATTCCCGGGCGCGCTTTTTTTGACCGAGCCCCAATTGCGCCTGCGCCTGGAGAAACAATGCCGTTGTCTCCTGCCGGAACTGAAGGTCGTCGTCGAAAAGCAGCATGGTCGGGAGTGAGGTTGCAAAGTAATCAATCTTCGCTCCAGCGTTTTGCAGCTTGTCCGCATATGCCTGCAGTTCGTGGAAAAGTTTTTTGGCCTTGGCGGTTTGGCCAAGGCGCTCCCACGCCAGGGCGGAATAATAAGTCATTTCGCTGAAAGCGCGGACGCTCATCTCCTGGAAATCGCCTTTGAAGGTCGCGGCGGCGAGCCAATGTTCCCTGGCCTCCTTCACTTTGCCACCGGCGGCCAGCGCGCAGCCGAGCCAATAGTGAATGTCGCTTTGGTTCGCGAGCAGGTGTTTGGCTTCGCCCAGATTTCCCGGCACGGTCAGCGCGGCGGAAAAATATTTTATCGCCTGAACACTATCGTTTGATTTCAGAGCTTCGCGCCCCAGCGCAAGGTTGGAACGAATCCATTGGCCGAGCGGTCCGCCTTCCCCGCCTTCCCAAGGCTGAAAATTCCGGGCGTTGACCATCGCCAACGCTTTCTCATGCGCCCCGGTTTGATTATAAAGCGCGCAGAGTTCGACGCTCAGGTCATCGCGCTGTTGGACGAGGTCGAGGCGCTTTTCCAATTCGCGCAAACGTTTCGCCGGTTTTTCACCGAGTCGTTTCCCAAGCTGATCACGCTCGTAGAGCAGACGCGCGTCGGCGGGATTGGCTTTGAACGCGCGCTCGTAGGCGGCGCGAGCTTTCGCGGCCCGGCCATGGATGTTGAAGTAACCGATGGCCAGATTGCGCCAGACAATGGAAAAACCACCGTCGAGTTTGGAGGATTGTTCCCAAAGGCGAATCGCCTCGGCGTGACGGCGGCGATCATAGAGCAGGTTGCCAAGATAATACGGCGCTTTGGCGTCGCGGGGGTTTGCGGCCAGCGCGGATTCCAAAATGGCGATCTCCTCCAGGCGCGAGGGAAAGCAATAATCGGGGGGCAATTGGGCCGCGCGTCGGAAATGTGCCAAGGCGGCTTTGTTGTCGCCGTGTTTTTGTTCGAGCCAACCCAGCGTGTAGTGAACGAGCGGCAGTGCGCCCCAGCTTTGGTCGGGCAAGTCGCCCGCCCTGGCAACTGATGTGTTGAGCAGAGCGATTGCGTCATCGATCAAACCTGCCCGGGCGAAATCGTGGGCGATGTCGAGGCGTGTTTGGAGATCGCACGCCAATTTATCGCCGCGAAGATGTCGCGCCCACCAGTCGAGCGGATCGAGGGCGAGCGTGTCGCGCAAGAGAGCGTCGGCATCTGAACCGCGATTCAATTTTCGCAGCAGGATGGCTTTGAGATTGCGCGCGCGGAGATTGTCGGTGTCGCACCGCAGGGAGCGATTGATGTGATCCCAGGCGGTTGACCAGTCGCCACGCGTGCAATCGATTTCCGCCAGCGCGTGGTAACCAGCGGCAGCCCAGCCCTGGTTCCACGTGGCTTTGTAAAGCGCCGCATACGCTTCTTCATCACGGCCGAAGTGACGGAGCGTGAGGCCGAGATGATAGAGCGGCTCGCCGTCGGAGGGATTGGCGTTGCGGCGGGTGAGGCGCTCGAGGGCGTCGCGGAAATGTTTTTCTGCAGGCGCGAATTCGCCGCGTTTGAAATGCCAGCGGCCAAGGGCGTTGTTGCAGCGGGAATCGAGGGGATCGCGGCGCAGGGCTTCGCGCCAATACGCGGTGGGGCAACGCGTGGCGTGGCGGTATTGCTCAAGATGGAGGCCGGTGATGTAAAGTTCGTCGGCGCTGGAAATTTCTTCAGGTGCGGACGGCTCGGTGGCGGGCGGAGGAACTTTTCCGACGACGCGCGGTTTGGGTTGGTAGGAAATGATTTCGTTTCCCGATGCCTCGGTGACGCGCACGAGCAAGTCGGTTTCCGCCACCGCTTTCGGCAATGCGACTTCTTTCAGAAATGGATTTCCAGGGGTCAGGTCGTGTGAGGCGGTGAACAGATTTTTGCCACTCGCGGACAGAATGATGCTCGCGCCGGGATGCGTTTCCGTTACTGAAACACCAAGGCGGACTTGGCCGCCGGCCACTTTTAAACTGACGGCGGCGCTCAGATTCGCGTGCTGGGCGGGGCCGATTTTCTGGATCGGATACCAGAATTGGCTCCACGTTTTGGTTTCGCCGGGCTGAAGGAAGCTGAAGTCGGGCTGATTGTCGGTGTAGACTCCAGCCATGATTTCGATGTAAGGACCGAACTCGCCCTTCGCATCCCGGTCGGTAAGGTTGCGGTCCCACGCGTAGCCGAAATCGTGATTGCCCCAGGTCCATTGCTTTTTGCCGGGCGAGATGTGGTGGTTGGCGATGTGGATGATGCCCGCCTGCGCCGCGTAATCGTAGCCGCCAAAAAAATCCTCCTGGCTGCCCATGCACATGTAACTGCACGGCGTGGGGATGTTGCCGTAGAATGACAAATCGTTCGCGGCGTAATTCACCGGCACGGTTCCGCCGGCGTGCGGCGGGACGAATTGCGAGGGCGCTTCGCTTTTGGGAATTCCTTTGCGTCCGCGTTCGCCATAATCGACGCCGTAGTAAAAACCTTTCGCCAGCGGGTACTCGCTCATCGAGCGGCGCGCGTGATCGGCGACATAATAGACATCCGGCGGGAAAAAACTTTGGTAGGCTTCGTGCACACGCGTGGCGACGTTGGCCCACCAAAGAAATGTCTGCGTGAGCGGCGTGCGGTTATAGGCGCGCGCTTTCAGTTCCACGTAAGCCTTGCCCGGATGCAGGCAAACGCCGTGCATGCCTTTCATGCGCGCCATCGGGTCGTGATCGCTGCACCAGACGGTCACGGAACCGTCGGCATGATTTTCGATTTCGTAGTTGACGGGCAGGAAAGTTGCCGGGCGATGGTGCTGGGGCCAATTGAATTCAATGCCGCCGGAAATCCACGGACCGGCGAGGCCGACCAGCGCGGGCTTGATGACGTGCTGATTGTAGATGAGATCGTAGCCGTTCGTTTTGTCCTGAATGGCGTGGATGCGTCCCCCGATTTCGGGGAGCACGAGCACGCGGAGGAATTCGTTTTCAATCCAGATGGCCTGCCACTCGCGGTTCACGGGCTTTTCCGCGATGCGATCCGTGAACGGGAGCGGATAGACTTTTCCGTTGCTGCCCTGGTAAACGCGCTTCTCCAGGAACATCGGATTTTTGTCGGGCGCTGCCGGCAGATAGGTGGGCAAGACCATCTTTGTGATCTGCGACTGCACCGGCGCGCGGGCCGCTGGACGGGAGGAAATCCGATTCGTTTTCACGCAAGAATGATTTCTTATGAAACTACCGAATTTGCGAAATAAATCTCAATGGAGGATGTGCCGATTGATATGGAGGATTTTCCTGCGAGCCTGTATTGTGGCCGCATGAAATCCCGCCAAAAGGGTGAAGGCTTTCCCGGGCAGCGGATTGTCGTTCTGCCGCGCGGCGTGCTGGCCCAGGCGCGGCAGCAAGCGCTGTTGCGCGGCTTGCTGCCCACGGATATTGGCTATTTCCCGAAGGCCAAGGGGCATCTGCGCGAACGCCAAAACGGCTCGGAGCAGGCGATTTTTATTCATTGCGCGCGTGGCTCCGGTTGGTGCGAATTGGGTGGAGCGCGGCATGCCATCGGTTTGGGTGATGTGCTCGTGATCCCGCCGGGCACGCCGCATGTTTACGGCGCGGATAAAAATCGTCCCTGGTCAATCCATTGGTTCCACGCGCAGGGGGAGTTGCTCGAGGATTTTTTGCGCGAACTGAAGATTGCGGTTGAGCAACCGGTGCATCGCATTGGCGAGAGTTCGCACTTTTTGAGATTGTTTGAGGAGGTTCTGGATACGCTGGAGCATGGTTATACCACGCGGCAATTGGTCATCGCCGCGCAGGCGCTCGCGCATTTAATGGCGGTGTTGATTCAAGAGCGGACGGCTTCCAATCAACAACCGCCCCACCCGGCGCAGCGAATCACTCAGACGATCGATTACATGAAGGAGCATTTGAATCAGCCGCTGCAGCTCGACACGCTTGCGGCGCTCGCCAATTTGTCGCGCTCGCGCTATGTTGCGTTGTTCAAGCAAGAGGTTGGGTATGCGCCGATTGATTATTTCATCCGCTTGCGAATGCATTTTGCCTGTCAATTGCTGGATACCACCGACGCGAGCATCAAGGAAGTCGCCACCCGGCTGGGTTACGATGATCCGCTTTATTTTTCCCGCCTGTTCCATGCCGTCAATGAATTGGCCCCCACTGAGTATCGCAAGACCAGAAAAGGCTAAGGATGAGGCATTTCGCTATCACCATAAGTGACGATTCCCAAATGCGCCGGCTATGACTACCCTTTGGCCGTAATGCTGAAATCAGCCATCGATACTTTGAAGCGAAACTGCCGCCGCAGCCTGTGTGCGGCGCTCGTGTTTGCCCTGCTCCCCGCCTGCCAGGCCACGAGCAGCGGAACAAAAACAGACACCACGCCGACCAATCAATTGTCCATCACGGACGCAGGGGCCGTCGGCGACGGGACGACTTTGAACACGTCGCACTTTCAAGCTGCCGTTGATCAACTCGCCGGCAAAGGCGGCGGGACGCTGATTGTTCCCAAGGGCGTGTTCCTGAGCGGCGCGATCTTTTTGAAGCCGGGCGTCAACCTGCGCCTGGATGACGGGGCGGTCATTCTAGGTTCAACCAACAAGAGCGATTATCCGAAAACCAAAACGCGCGTCGAAGGGCACTTCGAGGAATGGCTCCCGGCGCTCATCAATGCCGATCATTGCGATCATTTGCGCATCAGCGGCTCGGGCACGCTCGATGGGAATGGGCGGCCCTTTTATACGGCGTTTTGGGCGGCGCGCCGGGTGAACCCGAAAGTCACCAATCTGGCTGTCGAGCGCCCCCGGCTTGCGCTGATCCAGAATTCGGCGGATGTGCAGATTAGCGGGGTCACCTTCAAAAATTCAGGTTTTTGGAATTTGCATCTTTATCGCTGCAAAAATACGACGGTGGAAAAAGTGCGCTTTGAAGTGCCCGACGGCATCAAATGCCCGAGCACGGACGGCACTGACATCGACAGTTGCCAATACATAACCATTCGCGGGTGCAGCTATCGTGTCGATGACGACTGCGTGTGCTTGAAGGGATCGAAAGGGCCATTCGCCACGGACGACAAGGATAGCCCGCCGGTGGAGCACATTCGCGTGGAGGATTGCACGTTCGAGCGCGGCGGCGGCGTGGTGACGCTCGGCAGTGAGGCGACGTTGGTGCGCGATGTGGTGGTGGAAAACTGCCGCGTCACGGGAGGCGTCAATGTCGCGGTATTGAAATTGCGCCCCGATACGGCACAGCATTACGAGGATATTCATTACCGCAACATCACGCTTTCGGGCACGGCTAAATCCATTTTGAACGTCGCGCCGTGGCGGCAATTTTTCGATTTGAAAGGACAACCGCCGCCGAAGTCCATCGTCAAAAACGTGACACTTTCCAATATCAAAGGCTCATTTGGTTCCTGGGGGCAAATCCAGGGGAATCCCGACCAAACTGAGATCAGCGATATCACGCTGGAGGACGTGGATGTCCAGCTCACGAGTGATTACTTTGACGCGAGCTGGATCAAGAACTTCCGTGTTCACAATGTCACGGTGAATGGGAAACCGTTTTCAGCGCATACCACCACCACCCCTTAATGAGGCGCGCGCTCAATCTGGCGGTCACGCTTTTCGTGTCGTGCGGCTGGTTGATGGAATCGCCGGCTGGTCAATCCGCCGCCAACCAGGTCATACGACTTGCTGGGCATGGGGCGGGAATGAAGTTTGACGGCATTGGTGTTGTTGACGGCGGCGGGGCGACTTCCGTGCTGCTCAAGGATTATGTCGAACCGCAGCGCAGTCAAATTCTCGACCTGGTTTTCAAACCGAAGTTTGGCGCGTCGGTCAGCGCGTTGCTCGTGGAAATTCCCGGCGACGCGAATTCGACCCAGGGCTCGATGCCCAGCCACATGCACACGCGCGATGACCTGAATTATTCCCGCGGCTACATCTGGTGGCTGTTGCAAGAGGCGAAGAAACGGAATCCCAACCTCTCGCTCGACGGCACCGGGTGGAGCGCGCCCGCGTGGGTGGGAAACGGAAACTTTTGGTCGCAGGATGCGGCGGATTATTACGTGAAGTGGCTTCAGGGGCTGCGCAGCGTTTACGGCCTGGAGTTTGACGCGCTGGGTTGCCGCAATGAAAAAGGTGTGAGTTATGATTTTGCGAAAAAGCTGCGCGCGACATTAAACGCGAACGGTTTTGAAAAAGTGAAGGTTCACGCCTTCGATAACTGGCCGGCCGATAAGCTCGATTTCGTGAAGGACATGAACACGGACACGCCGCTGCGCGAATCCATCGACATCATCAGCGCCCACACTTTGAGCACCAAGGATCCAGCCAATCGCGGCGCAGCTTCGGCCAGTGTTCAAGAAGCAGCGGCGCGCCTGGGGAAACCGATTTGGAACACGGAAGAGCACGTTTATCTCAATGGCTTTAATTGCGCGATCAGCATCGTGCAGGCGTTCAACGATAATTATATCCATAGCCGCGCGACGCGGATTGTGAATTGGTATGACATCGCGGCGCTTTATCCGATGGAACCCTACTCGGAAGAGCCGGCGATGTTGCTGGCGTATTGGCCGTGGAGCGGGCACTACAAAATTCGCGAGGCGCTGTGGGGCTACGCTCATTACGGGCAATTCACGGAAATTGGCTGGCATTATCTCGATAGCGGCTGCGGTGAATTGCCCCAGGGCGGAAGCTTCGTGACGCTGAAATCTCCGGGCAATGATTACTCGGTGATCATCGAAACCAAGGACGCGAAGGGGCCGCAGCAACTTCGGTTTGAAATCAGCGACGGGTTGTCGGCTAAAGCGCTTTGCGTTTGGCACAGCGATGAGAAGGAACAGTTTGTTCGGGAACAGGATATTCAGCCGAAGGACGGAGCGTTTGCCATAACTTTGGAACCAGGGTCCATCTATTCCCTCTCCACGACGACCGGCCAACGGAAAGGTTCGTTTGACAATGTTCCCGCGGCGAAACCATTTCCGTTTCCGTATTACGAAACGTTCGACGAATATTCCACACCAAAGCAATTTGGTTATCTGCCGCGCTACACCGCGGACATCGCCGAGGTTTTCGAAATTGTTGATCGTCCGGATAAAGAAGGGAAATGCCTGCGGCAGGTGATTGCGGAACATCCGAATTCGTGGGCCCCGGAATACATGCCGTACACCATTCTTGGCGACGATGATTGGCAGGATTACGAGGTTTCGGCGGATATTTATTTGAATCCCGGCGACACCGCGGGCGTGATGGGCCGGGTCAATAATGTTGGGACCGGTTACCGCAGTGTGCCGAAAGGTTATTTCGTGACGCTCGCTGATGACGGGCAATGCCATTTGGTAGTCATTCGCGGACTCAAGCGCGACAAAAAGAAATTGGAGGGCGACGCGGAACAGCAAGCGCTCATAAAAGCTGGAAAAGATGACAGCGAAGGCGGCGAGAAGGAACTTGGCAGAGTTCAGATCCCGAACATCGGCGCGAACCAATGGCACAATTTGAAGCTTCGCTTCGCGGGCACGAACATCACTGCGTTGGTTGATGACAAGCAGGTGTTGACGGTGAGTGATCCGCTTTACTCGCACGGCATGGCTGGTTTGAGGGCTGGCAGCGGCAAAAAAAATCTGAGTACGCCGTATTTTGACAACGTTTTGATCAAAGGGATCGGCAGCCCTGCTCCCCAGGCCACGAAGGCGTTGCCCGGACAGGCGGCGATCTATCCATCAGCAAAATGATTCCCTGATATGAAAAATTTCCAGCGCATTCTCGCGGGCATGGCGGCTGTGTTTCTCGTGACCACCTTCGCGGCTGAGGCTCTCGCGCAGTCGGCGAGTTCGAATCCTTATCCGCGTCCGGAAGGGCTTCCGGCCGAGACCGCAAGTCCGGATGCGAAGGCCCCCCCGCCGATTCTCAGCGGCCATAATGCGGACCCGGCGATCCGCGTTTTTGGCAATGCGTATTATATTTATCCGACGTCCGACAAAGACCAGTGGCTCACCACGGATTTTTCCGTGTGGTCCTCCAGGAATCTTGTGGATTGGAAAAAGGAAGGCCTGGTTCTTGACGTCACTCACGACCTGAGTTGGGCGAACATCAAAGCCTGGGCGCCGGACTGCATCGAGCGCAACGGCACGTATTATTTTTATTTTTGCGCCGACGGGAAAATTGGTGTCGCCACCGCGAAGTCACCGGTGGGGCCGTTCAAAGATGCGCTCGGCAAGCCGCTGCTTGAGCGTCGCGGCAGAAACGACACGCGCATCACTTCCAACACGATTGACCCCTACCCTTTCATCGATGACGACGGCCAGGCTTATCTCTACTGGGGCAACAGTTCCGGTCGCGTGAATGTGGCGAAGCTTAAGCCCGACATGATCACGCTGGATGGCGATCCGAAAGAATTCAATGTCCAGGGCAGGAGTTCCGGCGTCAGCGTGAATTTCCGTGAAGGCTCCGTTATGTTCAAACGTAACGGGAAATATTATTTCATGTGGTCGGTCGACGATGCGCGTAGTGATTACTATCGTATCGCTTACGGCACCGCGGATGGCCCGTTTGGTCCGGTGCACATTCCGGAGCACGCAACTGTCCTCGTGAAGAACGGGCCGGCCAAGGGCACGGGCCATCACAGCGTGGTGAATGTCCCCGGCACGGATCGTTGGTATGTTGTTTATCATCGCCACGCTATTCCAAACGGCAACGGCTACACACGCGAGGTTTGTCTCGCGCGCATGGAGTTC
>Ga0070681_10003252_pt1 | contig 15148 bp, 11 predicted proteins | sample KBSC83BmetaG_FD_65650 | JGI IMG/M metagenome (GOLD analysis project Ga0070681, IMG submission 65650) | Corn rhizosphere microbial communities from Kellogg Biological Station, Michigan, USA - KBS C8-3B metaG | ecosystem: Host-associated > Plants > Roots > Rhizosphere | place: USA: Michigan...
CTCTGGGGCGTGCCGAACGACGCGCGGTTGAAGGCGTGCAGGGCGTCGCCGCCGTTGAAGTAGCTGATCCACTTGATGCCGGGATCGTTGTAGTGGCTGCCGTCCGGGTTGGTGCCGCTCATCGTGCCCTCGGGGATGTGCTCGAACACGGGGAAGGTGCCGAGCTTGGTGGGGGCCGAGGGCACCCCGGTGTTGCCCGGCGAGGTGAGCACGGTATGCCCGTTGTGCCAGAGCGTGAGGAGCTGGGGCACGTTGCGGTGCACGTACACGTAGCTGTAGCCGGCCGTGCGGCGCTTGCCCGCGATCGCGTCCTCGAGCAGCGCGTGCCACACCTTGGGCCCTGCCAGCCCGTCGACCGTGAGCTTGTGCGTGTCCTCGAACATCATCAGCGCGCCGCGCGTGATCTGGTTCGGCTGGCCGGCGGACCACTGCTTGGTCAGCTCGGACGGGGTGTGGCTGTAGCGCCAGCTGAAGCTGCCCTGCGGCGGATCGGTGGCGGCGGCCACCTCGGCGGCCGGCGTGTGCGCCACGGGCGCACCCGCGGGGTGCCAGCTCACGGGCAGGTAGCCGGCCTCGGCAAGGAGCTGCTGGAGCCGCAGCGTCGAGCCGCCGGGCACCTTCCACGAGATGTCGCGCACCTTGCGCCCGGCGTTGCCGGACCGGTCGAGGATCGTCGCGGCCTTGGGCAGTTCGACGTGCAGCGTCGTGCCGAACGGGGCGCCGAAGCCGGAGGGCTTGAAGGCGAGGGTGTGGCTGTCCGGATGGGTCCAGTGACCGGGGACGGCGGGCGTGAGCTTGGGGAGAGAGGAGCCGAGCGCATCGTGGATCGGCTCGGAGAAGGTGAGCCGCAGCTGGGTGGAGGGCGTGATCTGGGCGCCCGGTGCCGGATCGCTTAGCCCCACCGGCGAGTCGGCGCGCGGGAACCAGCTCACCAGCACCGGCTTTCCGAGCTTCTCCCACGGTCGCTCCGCTGCCGCGATGCTCACGGTGCCCGCTCCCGCGCGCGCGCCGAGGTTGATCTCACGCGTGGGGACGGCGAGCCGCCGGCGGGCGCTGCCGCCGTAGGCGATGGCAGATACCGGGTGATCGAACGCCACCTTGAGCGCGGCTCCCTGGGGCACGGTCACCCAGCGGTCGCTCACCTTCGCCACAGGCGCCTTTACGGACAGCGTCTCCCTGCGGTCCTTCCCCAGCCATGAGAGCCAGCCCGGCCGCTTCACGACCACCTGCACGGACACCTGCTCGCCGGGGGTGAGCTTGGACTCGGGCGTGAGGCGGCCGTTGTGCACGGCGAGCGGGATGCGCTTCCCGTCCGGCGCGAAGGCGCGGGCGCTCTCGATCGAGCCTGCCAGCGGCTGGGTGTCGAGGCGCGCCAGCGCGGTCGAGTCGCCCTTGAGCGTTGCGCCTGACCATTCGAGGATTGCCGCCGCCAGCGCGAGGACCAGGACAACGATCACCGCCAGGCTGCCCCACAGCAGGTAGCGGCGGCGCGGCGATCTCTGCGGCGAGGTGGAGCTGATCGCCATGTCCCTGAGCATAGAAACGTGTTTGGCTCGCGTCCGGTTCGATCTTTTCACGCTCGTCACCCATGCGTCACACGTGGCCGCGTAGCGTGGCCACATGGCGAGCGAGCGCGGCCAGGCGACCATCGAATGGACGGCGGTGGTCCTACTCGTCGCGCTCGCGTTCGCCAGCTTCCTGGCGATCGGGCTGCACGTGGACGGGCGCAGCTTCGGCGGCGCGCTGACGCGCGCGATCGTGTGCGCCGTGCGCGGCGGCTGCGACGATGGGCGCGAGGCGCTCGTTTCCGCCTACGGCGCGGCCGACGCCGCGCTGGTCCGCGAGTACGCGCCGAGCATCGTCTACGAGCCGGGGGAGAGGGAGATCCCGATCGACTACAGGCAGTGCCGCACGACCGCGTGCGGCAACGGGCCGGACGACCGCTCGCTCGACGTCTCCCAGACCGACGCCGGGGTCCCGGCCAGCGCGTTCACGCACGTGGTGCACGCGGGCGGGCGGACCTTCATCCAGTACTGGTTCTACTACCCGGATTCGAACACCACCTGGGCGGCGTCGGACAAGCTCTGGGCGGCCGGCAGCGCGCCGCTCAACCTCGCTCACAAGCTGTGGGGAAAGGTGCCGAAGGCGCCGCGCTACCCCGGTTTTCATCGGGATGACTGGGAGGGGTATCAGGTCGAGCTCGGGCCGGACGGGGAGGTGCGCGTGCGGGCCACGGCGCACCATGGCTACCAGTACTGCAAGCAGCGCCAGTGCAGCGACCAGTGGGGACCCTGGACCGGCTGGACGCGCGTCTCCCGCGGCAGCCACGCCGGCCACATCCCGCTGCGCACCCACGTCCGCGGCGTGGACGTGAGCGGCGGCTTCCCGTTCGTGCGCGGCGCCTATGGCATCGACGGCGCGTCGTATCCGGGCGTGGACGTGCAGGAGCGCACGACCGTCGGTGCGGATCTCAGGCTGATCCCGCTCGAGACGGTCGACCGCACGGGAGCGCCCGAGTTCGACGGCATCACGCCGCCGTGGCTCAAGCCGGTCTACACGGATCCGCTGAGCAACGCGACCTAGACGGCCCTTGACACCAGTCCGCATCCGGGTTTAGGTGAACCTTGTAAATCGGCCCAGCCACGCTGACCATGCGAGTATGGCGGCGCGGCAGATCTAGACAGGGAGACCCTCTATGGACTTGCGCACAGCAAGCGCGACGGCGCTTGCGGTCGCTGGTGCCTTCGCCGCCATCGGTGCGGCCCCGGCGCTGGCCGCCAACCACATCAAGGTGGGGAACAACCCCTCCAACTGCCCGAGCGCGGACTTCGCCACGATCCAGGCGGCGGTCGACGCGGCCAACCCAGGCGACGACATCACCGTTTGCCCCGGCACCTACCAGGAGCAGGTGAACATCCCGGCGGGCAAGGACAACATCGACCTCGAGTCGCAGAAGCCGCTTCAGGCCGTGATCCAGGCGCCGCCCGCTCTGACCGCGCCCAAGACGATCGTGCGCGTGAATGGCGCCCACGGCGTCTCGATTGAGAAGTTCACGATCCAGGGCCCGGGCGACGGTGTCTGCGACAGCCTCGAGTACGGCGTCCGCGTCGATGCCGGCGGCTCCGCCGACATCGCGTTCAACCACATCACCCACATCCGCGACAACCCATTCGGCGGCTGCCAGAACGGCGTGGCGGTGCAGGTCGGCCGCGCATCCGAGAGCAGCCCCGGCTCGGCGACGGTCCGCTTCAACCAGATCGACGACTACCAGAAGAACGGGCTCACGGTCAGCGGTGAGGGCTCGAACGCGAACGTCGCGTTCAACGTCATCAAGGGCGCCGGCCCGACCTCGACGACCGCGCAGAACGGCGTCCAGGTGTCGAGTGGCGCGGACGCCAACGTCACGGCCAACGCCATCTCGGACAACGTGTACTCGCCCGGTACCGTCACCGCGACCGGCGTGCTGGTGTTCGGCCCGGTCGGCGACGTCAACGTCTCGGCGAACGTGCTGAAGGCCAACGACACCGGCGTGTACGCGTTCGGCACCGACAGATTCACGCGCGTCAGCACCAACAAGATCTCGTCGAGCACGTTCGACGGAATCACGCTGGACACGGTCACGCAGACGCTGCTTCAGAACAACGACTCGTCGAACAACGACGAGGGCATCGGCGTCTACGGCAGCACCGGCGCGAAGGTCGACAACAACGACACCGACGACAACGACACGGACGGCCTGTTCGCCGACAGCGGCACGTCGGGGAACGCGTTCACGAGCAACGAGGCGTCCGGCAACGGCAACCTCGACTGCGAGGACACCTCAACCGGAACCGGCACCGCCGGCACCGCCAACACCTGGCTGAGGAACACTGGCGACACGGATTCGCCCGACGGAATCTGCCAGCCGCCACGCGGCCACCACGGCGGCCACGGGCACGGCCACGGCCAGCATCACCCGCACTACTTCTGGGGTTGGAAGTAAGGAGCGGTTGGCAGTAGGCAGTTCGCAGTAGGCAGTAAAGGCGCCGTCCCGGGGAACCGGGGCGGCGCCTCACTATGGGCTATGGGCTATGGGCTATGCGCGAGAAACGCGCTCAGCCAACTCAATGAACGCCCGCGTGCCGAAGCCCGTGGCGCCGTTGCCCGCCCACGAGCGTCCTGTGGCCCATGCGGTGCCGGCGATGTCCATGTGCACCCAGGGGCGGTCGTCCACGAACTGCCGCAGGAACTCCGCGGCGTAGGCGGACGACGCCTTGCGCTGCTCGGACGAGTTCTGAAGGTCGGCGTAGGTGCCCTTCGTCAGGTCCAGGTACTCGGGATGCAGCGGCATGCGCCAGCCGGGCTCGCCCGTGGCGTCGCAAGCGGCCTCCACCTCGGAATACCAGTCGTCGTCGTTCGAGAACAGGCCGGAGTAGGTCGAGCCGAGCGCGACCACGATCGCGCCGGTCAGCGTGGCGATGTCCACGAGGCGCTCACAACCCTGCTCGACCGCGTAACAGAGAGCGTCCGCCAGGATCAGCCGGCCCTCGGCGTCCGTGTTGTTGATCTCGATCGTCTTGCCGTTCATCGCGGTCACGATGTCGCCGGGCTTCATCGAGCGTCCGCTCGGCATGTTCTCGGTGGCGGCCACGACAGCGGTCACGCGGGCGGGCACCGCCAGCTCGGCGATCGCGCCCATCGCCTCCAGCACGGCGGCGCCGCCCGACATGTCGAACTTCATCTCGTGCATCTTCCCGGCGGGCTTGATCGAGATCCCGCCGGAATCGAAGGTCACGGCCTTGCCCACCAGGCCCAGGTGCGCGCCCTTGGGGTCCGGCCCCTCGTAGCGCAGCACGATCAGCCGCGGCTCGGCGTACGTGCCCTGCGCCACCGCGGCGAACGAGCCCATGCCCATGCCGACGATCGCGTCGCGGTCGAAGATCTCCACCTGCAGCGACGAGGCGCCGCCGGCGATCTCCCGCGCGCGCTCCGCAAGGAACTCGGGCGTGGCGACATTGGAAGGAAGGTTCTGCAGGTCGCGCGCGCGGTTGGTCGCCTCGGCCCGCACGCGCGCCTCGGATACCGAGCCGACCACGTCGCCGTCGTCGGATGACACCTCGAGCGAGCTGATGCCGTTGGCGTTCGAGTCGCTGTCGTCGCCGTTCTTCTTCGACTTGAAGCGGTCGAACTTGTAGAGCTTGAGCAGCGTCCCCTCCACGAGCGCAGCGGCGAACTCGGGCGAGGGCGACGCCCACGAGAGCGTCTTCGCGCCGAGCTCGGAAGCGCGCCCAGCGGCGACGGCGGCGGCGGCACGCGCGTTCTCGCCATCGAACTCGTCGCGCTTGCCGAAGCCCACGACGATCACTCGCTTGCCGTCAACGTGCGTGACGGCGAGCTTCTTCAGTCCGCCCTTGGCCTCGCCGGAATCGACGAGTGCCTGTAGCTCGGGCTCGCCGAGGGACTCGCCCTCGAACAGCCCGACGATGCGGGTATCTGCGTCCGTGTCTCCCGGCGCACCCCTGCGCGCGCTTACCCCGACCTGTGGCATGAGCGGGGCAGTGTATAGCCCCGATGGTGCAGCCTCTGTAAGAGACCGACTCTCTAGAGTTCCTGCCCCAAAGCGACCCAGGGAGACTGACCAGCCCATGCCCAAGACCGTGATCCTCGGCGCCGCCCGCACCCCCTTCGGAAAGCTCGGCGGCGGCCTGTCGACTCTCGATGCCACAGAACTCGGCGGCACCGCCATCGCCGCGGCGCTCGAGCGGGCTGAGGTAAAGCCAGACCAGGTGCAGCACGTGGTCTTCGGACAGGTGCTGCAGGCCGGCCAGGGCCAGATCCCGAGCCGCCAGGCCCAGATCAAGGGCGGTATCCCCAAGGAGGTGTCGAGCGAGACCGTGAACAAGGTCTGCGCCTCCGGCCTGCGCTCCGCGGGGATCATCGACCAGGCCGTGCGCGCCGGCGACCTCGACCTCGCCGTCGCGGGCGGGATGGAGTCGATGTCGAAGGCTCCGTACCTCCTGAAGGACGCGCGCTTCGGCTACCGCATGGGCGACGCCAAGGCGCTCGACGCCATGGTCCACGACGGCCTGACCAACCCGTTCACGGACAAGCAGATGTTCGTGGAGGCCACCGAGGTGGGCGACGAGCTCGAGCTCACGCGCCCCGACCTCGACAAGTTCGCGCTGCGCAGCCACGAGCTGGCGGTCCAGGCAACCGACGAGGGCAGGCTGCCGGAGGAGATCGTGCCGGTCACCATCAAGTCGCGGAAGGGCGAGACCACCGTGGAGATCGACGAGGCGCCACGCCGCGAGTCGAGCCTGGAGGCGCTGGCCAAGCTCCCCGGCCTGCACGGCAAGGACGGCAGCCACACGGCGGGCAACTCGCCCGGCGTGAACGACGGCGCCGGCGCGCTCGTGCTCTCGTCGGACGAGTGGGCCAAGGCCAACGGCCGCACCCCGCTCGCCACGATCGTGGCGCAGGCCGCGGTGGCCGACGATTTCCCCTACCTCGCCCGCACGCCCGCCAACGCCACCAAGCTGGTGCTCGAGAAGGCGGGCATCTCGATCGACGACATCGACCTGTTCGAGATCAACGAGGCGTTCGCCAGCGTGGCCATCAACTCGATGCGCATGCTCGGCGTGGACGAGTCGAAGGTGAACGTGAACGGCGGCGCGATCGCGCTCGGCCACCCGATCGGCGCCAGCGGCGCGCGCATCCTGATGACGCTCGCCAACGAGCTGCGCCGGCGCGGCGGCGGCCTTGGAGTCGCGGCCATCTGCTCCGGCGGCGGCCAGGGCGACGCCGTCATCCTCGAGGTCAACGGAAGCTAGGCGGTCCATGACGGTCGACGGTGGCGGCGGGAAGGCCGCGGCCTTCTTCGACCTCGACAAGACGCTGATGGAGGGCTCGAGCGCCTTCCAGTTCGCGCGCGCGGCCTACAAGAACGGCCAGCTGAGCCGGCGCCAGCTGGCGCGCGACGTCTGGGCCAACGTCAAGTTCCGGCTCGAGGGCTCGACGGACGAGGCCACGGCCGAGCTGCGCGACCGCATCTTCGAGTCGCTGGCCGGCCAGCGCGTGGTGGACCTCCAGCGGCTCGCGCCGGACGTGCTCGCGGGCGTGCTGCCGCGCCTGTACCCGCAGATGCTGCACGTGGCGTGGGAGCACCAGGACGCGGGGCGGCCGGTGTTCATCGTCACCGCGGCCTCGACGGAGATGGCGGAGATCCTCGCGCACGTCCTGCATTTCGACGGCGGCATCGGCAGCCGCTCGGAGGTGCATGACGGCGTGTACACCGGCAGGCCGGACGGCGTATTCACCTACCGCGAAGGCAAGGCTGAGGCGATCCGCGAGGTGGCGCGCGAGCGCGGTATCGACCTCAGCAAGTCCTTCGCCTATTCGGACTCCGAGTCGGACCTGCCGATGATGCGCGCGGTCGGCCACCCGGTTGCGGTCAACCCGGACACCGAGCTCGAGCGGGTGGCGCGCGAGGAGGGCTGGCAGATCATGCGCTTCGACAAGCTGGGCCGCCGCCTGCGGATCGCCACCGTGGCGGCCGCGCTCGCCCTCGTGGGCGGAGGAGGCGGCTACGCGGCGGCGCGCCTTCGCCCGCGCCGCCGCTTCAACCGCCTTCGTTAGGGCGCTACACCCTGTGGGTCACGAGCCGGCGCTCGCAGCCCTTGGTGCGCTTCATCTCGTTGTGGTTGAGGCGCACCGTGTCGCGGCCCTTGCCGCAGTTGATCCGCGAGGGGCGCCCGGCGGTTGAGGAGTTCACCGCGTCGTTCCCCGCACCCGCCGACACGCGGTCCCTGCCGTTGTCGGTGTTGATGTAGTCGTTGCCGGCCCCGCCGATGAGCGCGTCACCGCCGAGGTCGCCGCTGAGCTTGTCGCGGCCGACGCCGCCGCTCAGATAGTCGTTGCCAGAGCCACCGCTCAGCTTGTCGCTGCCCTTGCCGCCGTAGAGGCGGTCACGGCCACCCGCGCCGCTGATGATGTCCTTGCCGGTCTGGCCGTACTCGCGGTCGTTGTCGCTCGAGCCGTCGATCTGATCGTTGCCGCTGCCGGCCTCGATGCAGTCGTTGCCACGGCCGCCGGACACGCGGTCCTTGCCCGCCAGGGACATGATCCGGTCACGGGCGTTCGTGCCCGTGATGTGGTCGCCGTGCTTCGTCCCGATGATCACGTCCGCGATCTTCAGCGACTTCTTCGAGCACGGCCCGCGGTTGGCGAGCTGCGACGGAAGCAGGCTCGGCGAGGTGATGAAGCCGCCGCCGGGGTTCGCTCCCAGGATCGTCACTCGGACGGTCTGGTTCGGGTTGTTCCCGTTGCCGCCGCCCTCGCCGGGCACCGGCACCTCGATCACGCACACGCCGCCCACCAGCGTGCTGCCGGCGGGGCAGCCGCCCTCAGGAACCGTCGGCGAGCACGTGAGGCCCGCGGCGCCAACCCGCGACTCGGCCACCACGGCGTCGTACACCGTCGCGCCGCTCGGGTCGGTGATCTGGACGTGCACGCCCCGCCGCACCAGGCCGTTCGCGTCCGCAGTGACCTCGTTGAACTGCACCTGGATCAGGCCGCCCACCGGGCTGCCGTTCAGGCCGTCGCCGATCTGCGTGAGGGTCGAGTCGGTCGAGACCGGCTGGCCGTTGATCGTCACGGTGCCGACCTGCCCCGAGGAGTTGAACGCCGGGGTCGTGCCATTGCACGTGGCCGTGGCGGTCGACTCGACGCGGTCGACCGTCAGGGCGAAGCCTGCGCCGTTGCCGATCGAGGCACTGTCCGCGCCGGACGTCGCCTCGAGCGACTGCACGGGCGCCGGCACGTTGTCCGGGTCGATCGACGTGCGGGCAAAACCGGCGCTGACCGACAGTCCCGACTGGCCGACTCCCTGGGTCGCGTCCGAGTCGGCGCAGCCGCCCGTGGGCGTGTTGTTGGCCACGATCGGCTCGACCGGAGTGGGCGTGAGTCCCGTGACCGCGGCCGCGCTTGCGCGACAGGTCCATACGGGTTGGGCCGCCTGCGCGGCGGACGATGGAGCTAGCGAGAGCAGCATCCCTGCCCCGACGGCCACCATTCCTGCCAAGTGGTGAATCCGCGACATCTATGCCTCCTTGCGCGCCCGACAACGGCTGTCCGTGCCGTCGCGCCTAGGTATTTGAGTGGTGAGTACCCCTGCCCTGCGAAGGGTTTGTTCCTGAACCCGGCGCGCCGAAACTCGTGGCGCTCGTCACATTCAGGATCGGCCGAAAAAGGCCGTGCAGAGCGGAATCCGCGCTACCTCAAAGCGGCGAGCCGCTCAGACGGAGATGAGCTCGTCGAGTCCGTCCTCACGCGTGCGGACGGGGCGGTAGCCCAGCTCCTCACGCGCTCGGCCGATGTTGATCGTGGTTTCGAGTGAGGACACCCAGACCGCCATCCGGGTGAGCGGCGGCGAGCCCTTGAGCGGCAGCAGGCGCCAGAGCATCTCGCCCGTCGCGGCGCCGCGCCTGGCGGGCGCGAGTGGCACGTTGCGGTCCGGCGCGACCACGCCCTGGGTCCCCAGCAGCTTGGTCACGAACTCGCGGAACTCCACCGGCTCGCCGTCGGTCACGAAGTACACGCCGCCCGGCTTGCCGCGCTGGGCGGCGAGGACCAGGCCCTCCACGGCGTTGTCCACATGCGTGGTCGAGGTGAGGTGGTGGCCGCCGCCGATCCAGGCGAACCTGCCCGCCTTGACCATCTCCACCATGCTCGGCAGCAGCGTCGTATCGCCCTTGCCCCACACGAAGCGCGGGCGCACGCACACCGTCTCGAGCCCGTCCCCGTTGGCGTCGTGCACGAGCTGCTCGGCCTTCGCCTTGCTCGAGCAGTAAGGCGACTTCGAGTCCGGCCGCAGCGGCGCCGACTCGTCCACGTTCACGAGCGGCTTGCCGGCCAGCAGGACGGCCTCGGTGCTCACGTGCACGAGCCGCCGCACGCCCGCCGCCCGGCAAGCGTCGATCACATGCGACGTGCCGCGCACGTTGATCTCCTCGAACTGCCACTTGGGTCCCCACTCCGCCACGTGAGCCGCCGCGTGGAAGGCCAGCTCGGCGCCGTTCGCCGCCGCCTTCAGCGAGTCGAGGTCCGACAGGTCGCCCGGCATCGGCTGGGCGCCGAGCTCCGCCAGCAGCTCGCCGGAGCGCTCGGAGCGGGCGAGGGCGAACACCACGTTTCCCTCGTCCACGAGCCGCCTGATCAGCTTCTGGCCGATGAAGCCCGAGCCGCCGGTGACGAAGACGGTGGCCACCGCGCCATCGTAAAGCGCTCGCGGCCGGGTGGCGCATCGCCGCTACTCGGGTTAGGGTCGCCTCGAATGGGTCGTCTGGCTCGTCCGACGGTTTTGGCTCTCGCCCTCGCGCTGTCCTTGGTCGCAGCGACGCCTGCCCTCGGCGCGACGCGGTTCGCGGCGGTCGGAGGTGATGACACCGGCAACGACTGCACGCTGGCATCCGACCCGTGCAGCCTCGACAACGCGTTCGCCCAGTCGGGCAATGGGGACGAAATCAGTCTCGCCGCGGGCACCTACTCGCCGATCACGCAGCTCGGGATGGGCCGTACCGGGCTCGACGTCCACGGTCCGCTTGGAACCCAGTCAGCGCGCGTCAACGCCGACATCGGGGGCGCGGCGCTGACCATCGACGCCGGGCACCTACACGACTTGTCGATCTCAAACTCGAACATGTCCGGTTGGGCGGTCCAAGCGCAGGGCGCAGGCACGGGGTCGGCAGGTGTGGTCGAAAACGTCGAGATCGATGCGAGCGGCTCGGCCACGGGAATCAAAATCGGCTCGGAGTCGGAATCCGGCATCCCGGTGCTGCGCAACAGCGTCGTCACGACCACTGGCGCGCCTGCTGTGTGGACGCAGGGCGACGCGCTCATACAGAACGTCGACGCCTACGCGTCCGCAGGGCCTACCGCGGTCGGCATGTTCCTGTCGGGAGGAGCCACGACCGCCGTGGTGGTCAACGTCGTGAACTCGATTGCTCGGGGGTCCGACAGCACCCGCGACATGGTGCTCAACGACGGCTCGATGCACGCGACGCTCAACGTGTCCTACTCAGACACCAGGGGCATCAGCGGGGATCCGGCCACGTTTGGCGAGGTCAACACGAGCAACAACATCACCGGCGACCCGCAACTCGTGAACACCACGCTGGGCGACTTCCACGAGACAGCCCTCTCGCCGACGCGAGACAAGGGCATCGCCACCGGCACCGGCGGCGTCGACCTCGACTGGCAGCCGAGGATCATCGGCTCGGCGCCCGACATCGGCGCGGATGAGTTGGCCCTCGCACCCAGCGGGTCGACGGATGCCGCCGGCGATGTGACCGGCAGCTCGGCCACGCTGCACGGCACGCTCAACCCGAACGGCCTCGTGACGGACTACCACTTCGAGTACGGCACGAGCCCAACCTCGCTCGGCTCGACCGCCGGGACCGGGCAGCTCCCGGCGGGCGCGACCTCGCAGGCCGTGGCGGCGCCACTCAGCGCGCTCGCCGCCGGCACGATCGTCTACTACCGCCTCGTCGCGAGCAATGCGCAGGGCGGCTTCGCGGGATCGGTTCAGTCGTTCACGACGACCACCCCTCCGGTGACGCCGCCCAAGCCGGTCAAGCCGAGGGTCAAGTTCAAGGCCGCCAAGCAGCACCTGAAGTCGCACAAGCTCGTCTTCACCCTCACATCGCTGAGTGCCCTGAAGGCCAACGGCAAGATCACCTTCAAGGGCAAGACGCTCGCCAAATTCTCAAAGAAGCTCCACACCGGCGCCAACAAGATCACCCTGAAGCTCAGCAAGAAGGCGCGGAAGGCACTGACCAAGGCGCTGAAGCATCACAAGACTCTGAGCCTCCGCCTGACAGTCGCGCTCACAGGCGCGGGCCACCAGACGCACACACTGAAGCTGACCCGCTGAGTCAAAGCCCTATGGGCCATGGGCTATGGGCTATGGGCTATGGGCTATGGGCTATGCCCTAACACCGCGCCCATCGCCCATACACTCTCGAAGATGGCCACGGCCCCACGCGCGATGACCGCCGCCGAACGCTGGTACCGCGAGAAGTTCGCGGAGAAGCCCGAGCGTGACGCGCTCTTCACAACGATCAGCGGCGAGCGAGTCGAGCCGCTCTACACGGCGGACGACCTGCCCGAGGCAGAGCGGATCGGCTTCCCCGGCGAGTTCCCGTACACGCGCGGCGTGTACCCGTCGATGTACCGCGGGCGCCTGTGGACGATGCGGCAGTTCGCCGGCTTCGGCACCGCGGAGGAGACGAACGAGCGCTTCCGCTACCTGCTCGACCACGGGCAGACGGGTCTCTCGACGGCCTTCGACATGCCGAGCCTGATGGGCCACGACTCGGATCACCCGCGCAGCCTCGGCGAGGTCGGCCGCGAGGGCGTGGCGATCGACTCGCTCGACGACATGGCGATGCTCTTCCGCGGCATCCCGATGGGCGAGGTCTCCACCTCGATGACCATCAACGCGCCCGCGGCGATCATGCTCGCCTTCTACGTCGTCGCGGCCGAGAATCAGGGCGTGCCGCCGGAGCAGCTCGCCGGCACGATCCAGACGGACATCCTCAAGGAGTACATCGCCCAGAAGGAGTGGTGCTTCCCGATCGACCCGGCCATGCGCCTGGTCACCGACATGGTCGAGTACTGCGCCCATCGCATGCCGCGCTGGCATCCGATCTCGATCTCCGGCTACCACATCCGCGAGGCCGGCTCGACGGCGCAGCAGGAGCTCGCCTTCACGCTCAAGGACGGCTTTACCTACATCGAGTGGGCGCTCGACCGCGGGCTCGACGTGGACGACTTCGCGCCGCGCCTCAGCTTCTTCTTCAACGCCCACATCGACTTCTTCGAGGAGATCGCCAAGTACCGCGCCGCACGCCGCATCTGGGCCAACGAGCTGAAGAACACCTACGGCGCGAAGAGCGAGCGATCGCTCCTCATGCGCTTCCACACCCAGACCGCGGGCGTGTCGCTCACGGCGCAGCAGCCGCTCAACAACATCATCCGCACCACCGTCGAGGCGCTGGCCGGCGTGCTGGGAGGCACCCAGTCGCTGCACACCAACAGCTACGACGAGGCGCTCGCGCTGCCGACCGAGGACGCGGTGCGGATCGCCCTCCGCACGCAGCAGATCATCGCCCACGAGACCGGCGTGACCAACACGATCGACCCGCTCGGCGGCGCCTACTTCGTGGAGGCGCTCACCGACAAGCTGGAAGAGGCCGCCTACGCCTACTTCAGGCGCATCGACGAGCTGGGCGGCATGGTCAAGGCGATCAAGCAGAACTTCCCGCAGCGCGAGATCGCGGACGCCTCGTTCGAGTACCAGCAGGAGGTCGACGACGGCAAGCGGATCATCGTCGGCGTGAACCGCTACCAGGTGCTGGACGACGAGGAGATCCCGATCCTGCGCATCGACCCCGCGCTGGAGACAAAGCAGATCGAGCGCGTGAAGGCCACTCGCGGCAGGCGCGACTCCGAGGCCGCGGAGGCGGCGCTCACCGCGCTCAAGCAGGGCGCCGGCGGCGACCAGAACCTGATGGAGCCGCTGCTCGACTGCGCCCGCGCGCACGTGACCGAGGGCGAGATCGTGGAAGCGCTGCAAACGGTCTTCGGCACCTACACAGAAACTCCGGTCTTCTGATCGTGTTCAGACACCGGATGCGCAGGCTTCTTGCCCTCATGACCATCGGCGTGATGCTGGCCGCCGCCGCCGTGGCCTACGGAAAGACGAAGAGCGTCGGCATGGGCGACAACTACTTCTTCAACGGCACCGTGAAGATCAAGAAGGGCAGCTCGGTGCACTGGCACTGGTCGAACACCGAGAACCTGCACAACGTGGTCCTGCGCGCCAAGGGCGAGAGCTTCCACTCGAAGACGGGCCACAGCGGCAGCATCACCCACACCTTCCGCCACAAGGGCACCTTCACCATCATCTGCACGAAGCACAAATCGGTCATGCGGATGAAGGTCAAGGTCATCTAGACCGCACCCGCCAGCCAGCCCTAAGCTTTCGTGTTAGTCTCACTAACATGAAAGGTGAGGCCACCGGGGAGAAGCGGCCGTATCGCATGCAGGCCCGCGCCCAGGCCGCGGCCGAGACCGAGCGCCGGATCTTCGCCGCCGCCCGCGAGCTCGTGGCCGAACGGCCGTTCGCGCAGGTCACGCTGGACGACGTCGCGGCCCGCGCCGGAGTGTCCGTGCAGACGGTGATCCGCCGCTACGGCTCGAAGGACGGCCTGATCCGCGCCGTTGCCCAGCAGGTGCGAGCCGAGGTGCACGAGCAGCGTTTCGAGGCGCCGGTGAGCGACATCCCCGGCGCGGTGTCAAATCTCGTCGAACACTACGAGGCCACCGGGAGCGAGACGTTCCGCCTGCTCTGCCAGGAGGAGCAGGTGCCGGTGCTGAGCGAGGTGCTCGACGTGGGCCGCGAGCTCCATCGCGAATGGGTCACGCGCGTGTTTGCGCCGTGGCTCGAGCCGCTGTCCGGCGCCGAGCGCAAGCGACGCACCGCGCAGCTCGTCGCGATCTGCGACCTCCTGGTCTGGAAGCTCCTCCGCCAGGACCTCGGCCTCAGTTCCAGGCAGACCGAATTGGCAATCCGAGAAATGCTCGAAAGGGTTCTTCGATGACTCGCTTCCTCGCCTACACATCGCCCGCCCGTGGCCACCTCTATCCGCTGGTCCCCACGCTGCTCGAGCTGAAGCGACGTGGCCACGAGGTCGCGGTTCGCACGCTCGCATCGGAAGTGGGCCTGATGCGGGAGCTCGGCTTCGATGCCGCGCCGATCGACCCGGCGATCGAGGCGCGGCAGATCGACGATTGGCGCGCAAAGTCGCCGGTCGGAGCCCTCAAGCTCAGCCTTGCCGCCTTCTTCGAGCGCGCCCGCCACGATGGCCCCGATCTGCGCCGGGCGATCGAGGAAGAGCGCCCCGATGCGCTGCTCGTGGACATCAACACCTGGGGCGCGCTGACCACCGCGTCCACCGGCGACCTTCCGTGGGCGAGCTGGTGTCCCTACTTCCTGCCACTGCCCTCCCGGGACGCCCCGCCCTTCGGCCCCGGCTTCCCGCCGGCGAAGGGACTGGCCGGACGGTTCCGCGACAGGCTCGCCGGAGCGCTGCTCATGCGCTTCTACAAC
>Ga0070681_10003253_pt1 | contig 15148 bp, 11 predicted proteins | sample KBSC83BmetaG_FD_65650 | JGI IMG/M metagenome (GOLD analysis project Ga0070681, IMG submission 65650) | Corn rhizosphere microbial communities from Kellogg Biological Station, Michigan, USA - KBS C8-3B metaG | ecosystem: Host-associated > Plants > Roots > Rhizosphere | place: USA: Michigan...
GCCCACCCCTCCTGCTGCTTGCGCATGATCTCGACGACGCCCGCCGGCACGTAACCGATGCCGTCGAGCATGTCCGCCTTGACGAGCTTCTGGCCATGCATCGTGTTCTCGCAGGCGCTCACCTTGACGCCCTGACCGAGGGCGTCGCCGATCCGGTTGCCGACGATCGAATCGGCCTTGAGCATCCCGATGCCGGGACCGTAGGCGACGATCTCGATCTCGACGTTGCCGGCTCCGAGGTCGGCCTGCAGGTTCTTCGCATTGTTGAGCGCGAGGTTCCACTTGCCGGGATCGTTGTCGCTCACCTGCATGACGACGCGGTTTGGCTTCGCGGCCGGCATCGTCTGGGCGCGCGCGTCCGGGCCAGTCAGCGCGGTAAGCGCAACCAACACCACCAGGCTTGCGATCGACGGCAGCCGGGCGAGCGAGACGTTTGGCATCGAAGTAACCTCCGCAAAAGGGCGAGCGTCGCGCCTGAGCGACGATTATGCCGGAAGCGGCGAGCGCGGGATCGGCGATAATCGCGCGGTGCGTCATCATCACGTGCCGCCGCGGGCGATCCTTCTCATCACGAGCGCGGTTCTCTGCTTCACGGCGCTCGATGCGATCACGAAGTTCATGACGCAGCGCTACCCGGTCCCGGTGCTCGTCTTCGCGCGTTATGCCGTGCAGTTCGTCGCGATGCTGGTATGGCTCGGTCCCCGCATGCGTCTTTCGCTCGTGCGAACGAAGCGGCTGCGCATCCAGGCGTTTCGCGGCATCCTCCTTCTCGCCTCGTCGCTGTTCTTCACGAACTCGCTGCGCTCGCTGCCGCTCGCGGAAGCGACGGCGCTCAACTACTCGACGCCGATCATCGTCGTGCTGCTCGGCCGGCTGGTGCTCGACGAGCGCCTCACGCAAGCGCGCATCGCGTTCGTCGTCGTCGGCATCGCCGGCATGCTGATGATCGTCCAGCCGGGCACCGACGTCTTCCACGGGGCCGCGCTCTTCGGGCTCGCCGCGGCGGCGTTCTACGCGTGCTACCAGGTGACGACGCGAATGCTCGCCGGCGAAGATGATCCGCGCGTGCTGCTTTTCTACCCGGCGCTGATCGGCACCGTCGTCATGTCGGCGCTCGCGCCCGGCTTCGGCTGGCCGTCGTCGATGCCATGGACACACATGCTGCTGATCATCTGCGGCGGTCTTTTCGGCACCGCCGGCCACTTCCTGTTCATCCTCGCGTTCCGGCTCGCACCCGTGTCCGCGCTGACGCCGTTCACCTACATGCAGCTCGTCTGGGCGATGCTGCTCGGCTGGCTGCTTTACGGCGATTTCCCGAACAGTTACCGGATCGCGGGCATGGTGGTGATCGCCGGCAGCGGACTTCTGATGACGCTGCACGAGCGGCGCCGCGCGCGGCTCGTCGCGCTCGACCCCGTCACCGTCCAGTAGGAGCATTCGAAATGGAAAAACCGCGGATCGGCTTCGTCGGCGTCGGGCTCATGGGCCACGGCATCGCGAAGAATCTTCTGGCCAAAGGCTTCCCGCTCGCGCTGCGCGTGCATCGCAACCGCAAGGCCGCAGAGGATCTGCTGGCGGCGGGCGCCACCGAGGCGGCGAGCCACGCGATGCTCGCCCGCGATGCCGACGTCGTCATCCTCTGCGTGACCGGAGCCCCGGAGGTCGAGGAGGTCGTGCTCGGTGCCGACGGCATCGCGGGCGCGGCGCCGCAGGGGTTGATCGTCGTCGACACGTCGACGAGCGAGCCGGCGACGACGACGCGGATGCGCAAGGTGCTGGCCGAGCAGAACGTGCGCTTCGTCGATGCGCCGCTTGCGCGCACGCCGGTCGAGGCCGAGCAGGGCCGCCTCAACATCATGGTCGGCGCCGACGACGCGACGTTCGCCGAGCTTCGGCCGACGCTTGCGGCATTCTGCGAAAATATCGTCCACGCCGGTCCGCCCGGACACGGCATCGTGCTGAAGCTCATCAACAATTTCCTCGCGCAGGCGATCTGCACGGCGAGCGCCGAGGCTTGCGCGGCCGCCGCGAAGTCGGGGTTGTCGATCCGCAAGCTGCACCAGGTGGTCTCGGCCGGCGCCGTCAATTCGGGACTGTTCCAGATGATCGTCGGCCGCATGCTCGAAGGCGGCGACCTGACGGGACTCCGGTTCACGCTGTCGAACGCCGCGAAGGATCTGCGCTACTACACGCATTTCACCGAGTCGATGATGCTGCCGTCGATCGTCGGCGAAGCCGTGCACCAGAGCCTCGTCACTGCGAACGCGCTGGGCTTCGGCGACAAGTACGTTGCGTCACTGGTCGAAGCGCAGGAGAAGCTCGCCGGCATCACGATCGTTTCTCGCGATGGCGAACGCTGACGAGGCGTTCGCGGCGTTCGCGCTGCAGGCCGCGCGCGATGCCGGCCGCGCGATCCTGCCGCATTTCCGCGAGACGATCGACGTCGGCGACAAGGGCGGCACGCGCGGCTACGACCCGGTCACGGAAGCCGACCGCGCGGCGGAGAAAACGATTCGCGACGCGATCGCCGCGCGCTATCCCGATCACGGCATCGAAGGCGAGGAGCATGGCCGCAAGGCCGGCACATCCCGCTACACGTGGGTGATCGATCCGATCGACGGCACGCGCAGCTTCATCGTCGGCCACCTGCACTGGGCGACGCTGATCGCGCTTCACGATGGCGAGCGGCCGGTCGTCGGCGTCACGCATCAGCCGTACGTCGGCGAATCGTTCGTCGGCGTCGACGGCCGCGCCGAATGGATTCGCGGCGATGTGCGCAAACGCCTTCGCACGCGGCGCTGCTCGCGCATCGAGGATGCGATCGTCGCGACGACCGACCCGCGGCTATTCGTTTCACCAAGGCAGCGCCACGCCTACGAACAGGCGAGCGCACGCGCGCGGCTCGTACGTTTCGGCGGGGACTGCTACTGCTATACGCAGGTCGCGATGGGACTCGTCGACGTCGTCATCGAGACCGGCCTCAACGCCTGGGACATCCAGTCGCTGATTCCGCTGATCGACAACGCCGGCGGCGTCGTCACGGCGTGGGACGGCGGACCGTGCGATCGCGGTGGCGACGTCCTCGCCTGCGGCGACCGCGCGCTGCATCAAGAGCTCGTGCGCGCGATCGCCGGGAAGCCGGGCTGACGGCCGGAGGGTGTCGCACCGGACGATATCCGGGCTAACATCGACGATCGACACGAACGAGGTCGCCTCATGGCATCCGAGACGAAAGCCGATCTCTGGGACAACCCGGCCGGCACCGACGGCTTCGAGTTCGTCGAATACGCGGCCCCCGATCCGCAGGCGCTCGGGCGCCTGTTCGAGCATCTGGGCTTCACGGCGATCGCGAAGCACCGCTCGAAGGACGTGCTCCTCTACCGTCAGGGCACGATCAACTTCATCGTCAACGCCGAACCGCACTCGTTCGCGCAGTCGTTCGCGCGCGTGCACGGGCCGAGCATCTGCGCGATCGCGTTTCGCGTGAAGGATGCCGCGAAGGCGTACGCGCACTGCGTCGCCAACGGCGCATGGGGCGTCGAGGCGCACCCGGGACCGATGGAGCTCAACATTCCGGCGATCAAGGGCATCGGCGACTCGCTGATTTATCTCGTCGACCGCTATCCGACGCACGACCGCACCGGCGTATCGATCTACGACATCGACTTCGTTCCGTTCCCGAACGTCGACCAGCATCCGGCCGGCGCCGGTCTCACGTACATCGACCATCTGACGCACAACGTGCACCGCGGACGGATGATCGAGTGGGCGGGTTTCTACGAGCGACTCTTCAACTTCCGTGAGATCCGCTATTTCGACATCGAGGGCCGCTTGACGGGGCTCAAGAGCAAGGCGATGACGAGCCCCGACGGCGGCATTCGCATTCCGATCAACGAAAGCTCCGACGACAAGAGCCAGATCCAGGAATACCTGGTCGACTATCGCGGCGAAGGCATCCAGCACGTCGCCCTCGGCACCGGCGACATCTACGCGACGGTCGAGACGCTGCGTGACGAGGGCGTCGCGTTCCAGGACACGCCGCAGACGTACTACGAAGCGCTCGCGAAGCGGCTGCCGGGCCACCGCGAGGACACGGCCCGTCTCGCGCGAAACCGGATACTCATCGACGGCGCACCGGCCAAGGACGAGATGCTGCTACAGATCTTCACGTCGACGGTCATCGGCCCGATCTTCTTCGAGATCATCCAGCGCAAGGGCAACGAAGGCTTCGGCGAAGGCAACTTCCGGGCGCTTTTCGAATCGATCGAACAGGACCAGATCCGCCGCGGCGTCCTGAAGCAGGCTTGAAAGGGATTGCTGCGGCCGCACATGCGATTCGTAGACGTTTCACGCGCAGACAAAATTCGTGCAAATGCACGTCGAGTCTGCTAGAATCGGAAGCTTCCGACGGGCGTGTAGGTTAGTGCTTACTCCTCTTGGTTTCTCGCTTCTGCGCCAGCTTTCAGACGGCGCCTTCCACTCGGGCGAAGATCTTGCCGCGACGGTGGGATTGACGCGCGCCCGGGTTTCGCAACTCCTCAAGCAGGCCGAAACGGCCGGACTTGCGCTGGAGCGCGTCCGCGGCCGCGGCTACCGTCTGCTCGCGACGCCCGACTTCCTGGACGTGAAGGAGATCCGCGCGGCGCTCGAGGCGCTCGGCGCCGAAGTGGCGCCGCCCGATGCGAAGGCACCGCTGCTGCCGGCCGCGAACGACGACGATCTCGTCATGCCGGGGGCATCGTCGATCCCGCTGCATCCGGCGATCGCCGTCGAGGTCACCGATCAGGTCGACTCGACGTCGACCGAGCTGCTGCGTCGTGCGGCGCGCCGCGACATCCACGGCGCGCTGCTCGCCGCCGAATGGCAGACGGCCGGGCGCGGACGCCGCGGCCGCGTCTGGACGGCGGTCGCGGGCGGCAGTCTCACGTTCTCGCTCGGCTGGCGTTTCGAGCAGGGTGCCGGCTTCGTCGCCGGTCTCTCGCTCGCGGTCGGAGTCGCGGTCGTGCGCGCGCTCGAGGCCGAAGGGCTGGCGGGCGTCGAGCTCAAGTGGCCGAACGATCTCGTGCACCGGCATCTGAAGGTCGGTGGCATCCTGGTCGAGCTGAACGGCGATGCGCTCGGACCGTCGACCGTCGTCGTCGGCGTCGGCCTCAACATCCGCCTGCCGCAGAACGTGAAGCGCGACATCGCGCAGCCGGTCAGCGACTTGGCGACCGTCGCGGGGCGTGGCGCGCCGCCGATCGACCGCAACAGGCTGCTGGCGCGCCTCGTGTGCGAGCTCGCGGCGAGCCTGTCGCAATACGCGGCGCAGGGCTTCATGCCGTTCGCTGCCGAATGGCAGCGGCGCCATGCGTACCAGGGCAAGCCGGTCAAGCTGCTGCTGCCCGACGGCGAACAGGTGAAGGGCACGGTCGCCGGCGTCGACAGCACCGGCGCGCTGGTGCTGGCCGACGGGCCGCGCCGCGCGCGCTTCCTGGCCGGGGAGATCTCGCTCCGCCGCGCCTGATCGCTCTGACGTGCTTTCGCGCCGAAGGGCCGCCCCGAGGCGCGAAATCCGCCCCCTTCGGGGGCAGCGCAGCGGCGGAGCCGCAAGCGTGGGGGGATGTTCTCCGCCTTGAGCCAGATTCTCGTCATCGACGTCGGCAACAGCCGGCTCAAATGGGCCCTGCGCGGGTCGCGCGGCTGGACGGCGCGCGGCGCCGTCGCCAATCAGGACATCGGCTCGCTTGCCGTGCGCGACTGGCAGAATCTCGAGCGCCCGATGCGCGCCGTTGGCGTCAACGTCGCGGGGGAAGCGGCGCGCGTTCGCGTCGAAGGACAGCTCGCGCGCTGGCGGCTGCCGATCGAATGGCTGACCGCCACGGCGAACGCCGGCGGCGTCATCAACCGTTATGAGACCCCGTCGCAGCTCGGCGCCGATCGCTGGGCCTCGCTCGTCGCGGCACGCCGCCGCGCGGTTGCGGCGAACGAAGCGTCGCCGGCACCCTGCGTCGTCGTGAACGCGGGTACTGCCGTCACGATCGACGCACTCGATGCCGACGGCGCGTTCCGCGGGGGACTGATCCTTCCGGGCGTCCGGCTCATGCTGCGCGCGCTCGCCGACAACACCGCGGCGTTGCGCACACCCGCCGGCGAGTATTGCGGCTTCCCGACCAACACGCCGGATGCCCTGTATTCAGGCGCCGTACAGGCCATTTGCGGCGCGATCGGTGAAGTGCGCCGCCGGTTGCGCGGCGACGGCGCCGACATCACGTGCTACGTCGCCGGCGGTGCGCTCGGCGACATCGCGCCGCGGTTGGAGCCACCCGTCGAGGTCGTGGATAATCTCGTGCTCGAAGGCGTGCTCGTGCTCGCCCTCCTGCCGCGCGCCTGACCGCTCGGCCGTAGCCGGCGCTCGCGCGCGGCGCCAGGAAACCGTTCCGGATGCGCGCGGCCGTCGTACTTCTGCTCCTTCTCAACCTCGCGGTTTTCGCCTACGCGCGACTCGACCGCGCGGCGCAAAGCGAGGCGGGTCGACTTCGCGAGCAGGTCGTGCCCGATCGGATCAAGCGGGTGACGCCGAAAGAGCTCGCGGCGCTCGCGCCGGCGAAGCTCGTCTGCATCGAGTGGGGTCCGTTCGCCGACGCCGATCGCGCCCGCGCGGAAGGCGAGCTCGAAGCGCTGGTGAGCGCGCGTCAGCTTTCGCAGCGAGCGCTTCCTTCCGATGCGCTGTACTGGGTCAACCTCGGGGCGATGCCGAACCGTGCCGCCGCCGATCGCCGCGCCGCGGACCTGCGCGCGCAGTCGATCGGCGACCTGTCGGTCGTCGACTACGCGCATGGACAGTTCACGGTTTCGCTCGGGATGTTCCGGAGCGAGTCGGCCGCCACCGCGCGTGCCGAAACGCTCGCAGCGCGCGGCGTTCTCGGTACGCACGTCGAGCCGCGGCCGCAAGGCGCCCCGGCGCAGTCGATGATCGTCGTGCGCGATGCGCCGGAGCCGCTCGCCGCGCGCGTCAAGGATCTGTCGACGCAGTACGCGGGCACCGACGTCAGGGTCGCGGCGTGCCCGGCGTCGTGACGCGCGTCGCGATACGCGATGCCGGCGCGTCCGACCTCGTCGCCGTCAAGCGCCTGTTCGAAGCCTATGCGTCGTCGCTCGGCGTCGACCTCTGCTTCCAGGGCTTCGCCGGCGAGCTTGCGGGGCTGCCCGGTGCGTACGCGCCGCCGCACGGCGTCTTGCTGCTCGCATCGCAGGACGGCGAAACGATTGGGTGCGTGGCGCTACGCCCGCTCGGCGACGAAGGCGGACGCACGCTCGGCGAAGTGAAGCGCCTCTACGTCGTGCCGCACGCGCGCGGTGCGCGTGCCGGTCGCGCGCTGATGGAGGCGCTGCTCGAGCGTGCGCGCAGGCTCGGCTACGACACGCTGAAGCTCGACACGCTCGCGACGATGACGAGCGCGCGTGTGCTCTATGCGTCGCTCGGCTTTCGCGAGTGCGCGCCGTACTACGACAATCCGCTGCCGGGCGTGACGTACATGTCGTTGCGGCTTTAGGCGCTCTGTCGCGATTGTCGTTCTTCCCCAATGTGCTCGCTTCGCGGGCCGCGCGGCGGCATGGGCCGGTTTGCTAAAGTAGCCGGATGCAAAGCGATCGAACCGACGAACTGTCCCGGCTGCTTCGCGAGCGCATCCTGATCCTCGACGGCGCAATGGGCACGATGATCCAGCAGTGCCGGCTGTCGGAGCGCGATTTTCGCGGCCGCTTCCACGATCATCCGCACGATCTCGCGGGCGACAACGATCTCCTCTCGCTGACGCAACCGGCGACGGTGCAGTCGATCCACGACGCGTATTTCGAGGCCGGCGCGGACATCGTCGAGACCAACACGTTCAGCGCGACGCGGATCGCGCAGGCCGATTACCGGATGCAGGACGAGGCGCGCGCGATCAACGAGGCCGCCGCCCGCATCGCGCGCGAGGCCGCCGACCGCTGGACGGCGCGCACGCCGGACCGACCCCGCTTCGTCGCCGGCGCACTGGGCCCGACGAACCGTACCGCGTCGATCTCGCCGGACGTCAACGATCCCGGCGCGCGCAACGTCCGCTTCGACGATCTCGCCGCTGCGTATGCGGAAGCGGTCGACGGTCTCATCGACGGCGGCGCCGACATCCTGCTCGTCGAAACGGTGTTCGACACGCTGAACGCGAAGGCGGCGCTGTTCGCAGTCGAGGGCGCGTTCGAGCGCCGCGGCGCGCGGCTGCCGATCATCGTGTCCGGCACGATCACCGACGCGTCGGGCCGCACGCTTTCGGGCCAGACGCCGGCGGCATTCTGGAGTTCGGTGCGCCACGTGAGCCCGCTCGCCGTCGGCCTCAACTGCGCGCTCGGCGCGGCACTGATGCGTCCGTACATCGCGGAGCTCGCGCGGATCGCCGATACGTTCGTCTCGTGCTACCCGAACGCCGGTCTGCCGAACCCGATGTCCGATACCGGGTACGACGAGTCGCCGGAGGAGACGTCGCGGATGCTCGCCGAGTTTGCGCGCAGCGGCTTCGTCAACTTGGTCGGCGGCTGCTGCGGCACGACGCCGGCGCACATCCGCGCGATCGCCGATTCCGTGCGCGACATTCCGCCGCGCAAGCTTCCGTCCGAGGCGGAGCTGGCGGTTGCCTGAACGGCACCGCAAGGTGTTGCGGCTCGCCGGCCTCGAGCCGCTCGAAATCGGCGACGACTCGCTCTTCGTCAACGTCGGCGAGCGCACGAACGTCACCGGCTCGCGCGCGTTCGCGAAGCTGATCCTCGCCGGCGATTACGCGGCCGCTGTCGAGGTTGCGCGCCAGCAGGTTCAAAACGGCGCGCAGATGATCGACGTCAACATGGACGAGGCGATGCTCGATTCGAAGGCGGCGATGGTCCGCTTCCTGAATCTGATCGCCGCCGAGCCCGACGTCGCGCGCGTGCCGGTCATGATCGATTCGTCGAAATGGGACGTGATCGAGGCGGGCCTCAAATGCGTGCAGGGGAAGCCCGTCGTCAACTCGATCTCGCTCAAGGAAGGCGAAAACGAGTTCCTGCGCCAGGCGAGGCTCGTGCGCCGCTACGGCGCGGCGGCGATCGTGATGTGCTTCGACGAGAAGGGCCAGGCCGACACGTTCGAGCGCCGCACCGCGATCGCGAAGCGCGCGTACGACCTGCTCGTCGAGCGCGTCGGCTTTCCGCCGGAAGACATCATCTTCGATCCGAATGTCTTCGCGATCGCCACCGGCATCGACGAGCATGCGAACTACGGCGTCGATTTCATCCGCGCAGCGGCGTGGATCCGCGAGCATCTGCCGCATGCGAAGGTGTCGGGCGGCATCTCCAACGTGAGCTTCAGCTTCCGCGGCAACGATGCGGTTCGCGAAGCAATCCACACGGTCTTCCTCTATCACGCGATTCGTGCCGGCCTGACGATGGGCATCGTCAACGCGGGGCAGCTCGGCGTCTACGACGAGCTCGATCCGAAACTGCGCACGCTCGCCGAGGACGTCGTGCTGAACCGCATGCCGGCCGACGGCGGCAACGCGACGGAGAAGCTGGTCGCGTTCGCCGAGACGTACAAGGCGCAAGGCAAACGGCCCGAGGAGGACTTGTCGTGGCGGGACGCGAGCGTCGAGGCGCGCCTTTCGCATGCGCTCGTCAAGGGCATCACGACGTTCGTCGTCGACGACACCGAGGAGGCGCGGCTGGCGGTCGCCGCGCGCGGCGGCCGGCCGATCGAGGTGATCGAGGGTCCGCTGATGGACGGCATGAACGTCGTTGGCGACCTCTTCGGCGCGGGCAGGATGTTCCTGCCGCAGGTCGTCAAGAGCGCGCGGGTCATGAAGCAGGCGGTCGCGCACCTGATCCCGTTCATCGAGGCGGAGAAAGCGGCGTCGGGCATCGAAGCGCGCGCGAAGGGCCGCATCGTGATGGCGACGGTGAAGGGCGACGTGCACGACATCGGCAAGAACATCGTCGGTGTCGTGCTCCAGTGCAACAACTTCGAGGTGATCGACCTCGGCGTGATGGTGCCCGCGCAGAAGATCCTCGCGACGGCGCGCGAGAGCAATGCCGATGCGATCGGCCTGTCGGGCCTCATCACGCCCTCGCTCGAGGAGATGGCGCACGTCGCCTCCGAAATGCAGCGCGAGGATTTTCACGTGCCGCTCCTGATCGGCGGTGCGACCACGTCGCGCGTGCACACCGCGGTGAAGATCGCGCCCAACTACGGCAACGGCCCCACGGTTTACGTGCCAGACGCATCGCGCGCCGTCGGCGTCGTGACGAGCCTGCTTTCGACGGAGCAACGGGATGCGTACGTCGCGGACGTTGCCGACGACTACGCGAAGATCCGCGCGCAGCATGCGGCCAAGCGCGGACCGAAGCTCGTTTCGCTTGCGGCCGCGCGCGCGAACCGGTTCCAGGGCGACTGGGACCATTACGTCCCGCCACAGCCGACGTTCGTCGGCCGGCGCACGTTGCGCAACGTCGATCTCGGCGCGATTGCAGCCTTCATCGACTGGGGACCCTTCTTCCAGGCGTGGGAGCTGTCCGGTCCGTATCCGGGCATCCTCGACGACCCGTTCGTCGGCGAGGCGGCGCGAAATCTCTTCACCGAAGGCAAGGCGATGCTCGCGCGCATCGTCGATGAGCGCTGGCTGACGGCAGACGGCGTCGTCGCGTTCTGGCCGGCGGCATCGAGCGGTGACGACATCGTGCTGTTCGCCGACGACACGCGCAGGCAGGAACTGTTCATTTGGCGCAATCTCCGCCAGCAGAACGAGCGTCCGGCCGGCAAGCCCAACTACTGCCTCGCCGATTTCGTCGCGCGGAGGGAGAGCGGGCTGCGCGACTATGTCGGCGGCTTCGCGGCCACGACGGGCGGGGACGTCGATGCGCGCGTCGCCGGATACAAGGCGGCGAACGACGACTACTCGGCGCTGATGCTGAAGTCGCTCGCCGATCGCCTCGCCGAGGCCTTCGCCGAATGGCTGCATCGCGAAGTGCGAACGACGCTGTGGGGCTATGCGCCCGACGAGGCGCTCGACAACGCGGCGCTGATACGCGAGGAGTACCGCGGCATCCGCCCGGCGCCCGGTTACCCGGCCTGTCCCGATCACGCGGTGAAAGGCGAACTCTTCGCCGCGCTTCGTGCGGACGAAGCGGGGATGACGATCACCGAGAGCTTCGCGATGCTGCCGGCGGCCTCGGTGTCCGGGTTCTATCTCGCGCACCCCGACGCGCGCTATTTCGCGGTGGGGAAGATCGGCGACGACCAGGTGGAGGACTTCGCGAAGCGCGCTGGGATCGACGTCGCGGCGGCGCGGCGAACGCTCGCGCCGAATTTGTAGGGTCAGGATTTGCAGGGTCAGACACCACTTTTCGGAGCGAAAAGTGGTGTCTGACCCTATATCGGTTTTGCGAGCGCGAACCCGGCCGGCAGCAATGCGCCGATCGTGTACTCGATCGTGTCCGGACCGTCGCAGATCGCGCGCACGCGCGCGTTCGGGCCAAACTCGGCAATGACTTGCCGGCACGCGCCGCACGGCGTGACCGGCGAGGGCGTCGGCGTGTAGACGACCAGCGCGGCGATCGACGTCGCGCCGTCGGCGACGGCGCGAAAGATCGCGTTGCGCTCGGCGCACGAGGTGAGCCCGTACGACGCGTTCTCGACGTTGCAGCCGCCCGCTATCGCGCCGTCGCCCGTCAGCACCGCGCAGCCGACCGCGAAGCGGCTGTAGGGACAATAGGCGTGCGCCGCCGCGGCCTTTGCCGCCCGTTCAAGCTCCGGCCACCGTTTTTCGTTCATATTCCGCAATCTGGGCTTCGAAAATTCGAATTGCGGCGCCTTTCGCGGGCCCGGTAGAGTATTGCACGATGACACCGGTCGTAGCCGACAACTTCGTTCAGCGTGAGAAGACGCTGCAGGACTTCGGCCGTCCCGAGCGCGCCGGCCTGTACGTGCCGCGCGTCCTGCAGCAGCATCTTGCGGACGATCCGCTGGCGGAGTCCTGGTCGCTGGAAGGCACGGCGGTGTTCGCCGACGTTTCCGGATTCACGAAGCTGTCGGAAGCGCTTGCGCAAAAAGGTCGCGAAGGCGCCGAGCAGATCACCGACGCGATCGAGAAGGTATTCGGGGAGCTGCTCGGCGTCGCCTACGATCGCGGCGGCACGCTGCTCAAGTTCGGCGGCGATGCGCTGCTGCTCTGGTTCGACGGCGACGATCACGTCGTTCGCGCATGCGGCGCGGCGGGCAGGATACGCGAGGCTCTTTCGCGGGTCGGTGTCATCGAGCTTCCCGGCGTCACGATCACGCTTCGGATCTCGCAAGGCGTGCACACGGGCACGTTCGACTTTTTCGTCGTCGGTACGTCGCATCACGAGTTGCTGACGGTCGGACCCGAGTGGACGCAGCTCGCAGCGGCCGAAAGCTGCGCCGGTGCCGACCAGATCGTGATCAGTGCGCAAACGGCGTCACTGCTGCCGCAGGAATGCGTTGGCGAAAGCGTCGCGAGCGGTAACCTGCTCGTTCACGAGCCCGCGCACCCGGAGAAAGTCGCGGCTGCCGCGCCACCGAAGCTCGCGACGGAGACGATCTCACGCTGCCTGTCGCCGGCGATCCGCTCGCAGGTGCTCGCGGGCGCGGGTGCTTCCGAACACCGGCCGGTAACCATCGCGTTCATCAAGTTCTCCGGCAGCGACGCGCTGATCGCCGAGCGCGGCGCGAAGGAGGCGGCGCACGCGCTTCATGCGATCGTGAGCGCGGTGCAGGCGGCCGCCGAAGAGCAGGACGTCGCGTTCCTCGCGTCCGATATCGACGCGGACGGCGGCAAGCTGATCCTGAGTGCCGGCGCGCCGAAGGCCACCGGCAACGACGAGGAGCGGATGCTGCTGGCACTGCGCAAGATCGCATCCACGCAATTGCCTCTGCCGATCCGCATCGGCACGCACCGCGGCGCCGTGTTCGCCGGCGACATCGGTCCCGCCTACCGGCGCACGTACACGATCATGGGCGATGCGGTGAACCTCACCGCGCGCTTGATGGCGAAGGCCGAAAAAGGCGCCATCTACGCGACCGCGGACATTCTCGAGCGCTCGGACACGACTTTCGAGACGACGCAGCTCGAGCCGTTCTCGGTGAAAGGCAAGGCTGCGCCGGTGCAAGCGTGGGCCGTCGGCGCAGCCAAGGGATCGAAGACACGACACGTGTCGCTCGCGAAGTTGCCGCTCACCGGCCGCAACACCGAGCTCGGGGTCATCCGCAAGGCGTTCGTCAGCGCGCGCGGCGGGGCAGGACGGCTGATCGAAGTGATCGGCGAAGCCGGGATGGGCAAAACGCGCCTGCTCGAGGCGCTGCGCGACGCCGCTGCCGGCTTTCGCAAGCTCCAGGTGACGTGCGAGGCGTACACCGCGACGACACCGTACGCCTTTTGGCGCGAGCTTCTGCGCTGCCTGCTCGAATTCGAGCGCGACGACCCGGACGCGGCCGTCATTGAACGCGTGCAGGAGGAGATTCTCGGCAAGGTGCCGGATCTGCTGCCTTGGTTGCCCCTCATCGCAACCGCGCTCGGCGTCGAGCTGCATCCGACGGCCGAGGTCGCCGTGCTCGCCGAGGCCAACCGGCGCGCAAAGTTGCATGAAACAGTGGGCAAGTTCCTCGAAGCGACCGTGCCCAAGTCATGCCTCATCGAGATCGAGAACGCGCACCACATGGACGAAGCTTCGGCCGAGCTGCTCTCGTGGATCACCGCGGATCAACTCGAGGCGCGGCCGTGGCTCTTTGCAGTTGCTCGGCGCACGTCCGGTGGCGGTTTTCGCGCGCCGGACACTGCGAGCGTGGTTCGCGTCGAGCTGAAACCGCTTGCACCGCAGGACACGTTGCGGATGGCGCAGCTCGGAAGCCAGCAGAATCCGCTGCCGGCCCACGTGCTCGAAACGGTGGCGAAGCGGTCGGGCGGCAATCCCCAGTTCCTGCGCGATTTGCTGCGCATCGCGATCGAATCCGGAGGCACGGCCGACTTGCCGGATTCGGCGGAAGCGGCGGCGATCGCGCAGATCGACGGCCTTGCCCCAGAGGATCGCGCGATCGTGCGTCGCGCCGCCGTTTTCGGCATCACGTTTCATCCACGGATGCTCGTCTGGTTCATCGATGACGGCGACAAGCTGCCTGTTCCGAACTGGGAACGGCTCGGCGAACTGTTCGAGGAGGAGCCCGACGGTTACCTGAAATTCCGTCGGTCACTGTTGCGGGATGCCGCGTACGAAGGCCTTCCGTACAAGGACCGCCGCCGGCTGCATGCGATCGTTGCCGCGCATCTCGAAGAGGAGATGGACTATCCCGAGGAAGCGGCGGGCATTCTGTCGCTGCATTACCTGGCAGCGGGCGAATTCGAGCCGACGTGGCGCTACGCCCGCATCGCTGCCAAACGGGCGGAAGGCGCGTACGCGCACGTCGAGGCTGCCGGCATGTATGCACGCGCGCTCGAAGCCGCCCGTCAATTGCCCGCGCTCACGCCGGACGAGATGGCCGGCGTCCACGAGTCGCTCGGCGATGTCTGGTACAGGGCGAGCGAATACGGCAAGGCTGCCGAGGCATACAGGGCGGGGAAGGCGGCGGCGCGCGACGAGATGCTTCGCGAAGCAACTCTCGAATTGAAGCTCTCGTTCGTCGAGGCGAAGCTTGGCAATCAGGAGAAGGCTCTCGAAGCTGGCAAGCAGGCGCGCGAAATTCTGCACAAGTTGCCTGGCCCGGACGCGGCCAAGCGTTTCGCCGAGGCAGGCGCGTGGTGCGCGAACGTGCTGCATTTCCAAGGACGTGACAGGGAAGCGCTTGTGTGGGCCGAGCGCGCAGCGAAAGAAGCGGAAGCCGCCGAGGACATCGATTCACTTGGTGAAGCTTATTTCGTGATGGGTTGCGCCTACGGCGAGCTTCGGATCGAGGGCGCGGAGGCCCTCTTCGAGCGATCGATCGACGCGTTTGGGAAGGTGGGAAACCTTACACGCCAGGTGGGCGCTGTACTCACGCGGGGCGTCGTTCTTCAGGCCGAAGGCCGGTGGGACGAAGCGCTGGATTGCTACGAGCGGGCGCGCCAGTTGTCTACCAAGGTGGGAAGCGCCGATGCTAACGCGGTTGCTCGACTCAACC
>Ga0070681_10003256_pt1 | contig 15142 bp, 15 predicted proteins | sample KBSC83BmetaG_FD_65650 | JGI IMG/M metagenome (GOLD analysis project Ga0070681, IMG submission 65650) | Corn rhizosphere microbial communities from Kellogg Biological Station, Michigan, USA - KBS C8-3B metaG | ecosystem: Host-associated > Plants > Roots > Rhizosphere | place: USA: Michigan...
CCATCCCGTTTTGGGAGAGAGGAACTAACTATGACACCGGACACTCGTCAACCGGGAACAGGCATTAATATTTTCATTGATGATGATCCGCCGCTCACCGGAGCGCGGATAAAAGTGATCGGCATCGGCGGTGGTGGCAGCAACGCTGTCAATCGCATGATCGAAGCCGGCATCGAAGGCATCGAGTTTCTTGTTGCCAACACCGATTTGCAGGCATTGAAACGCTCGCGCGCGCCGATCAAGATCCAGCTCGGCAGCCGTTTGACTAAAGGTCTCGGCGCCGGCGCGGATCCGAACGTCGGTCGCGAAGCAGCTCTCGAAGATACTGACAAGATCATTGAAGTGCTCGAAGGCGCCGACATGGTATTTGTCACCACGGGTCTAGGCGGCGGTACCGGCACCGGCGCGGCTCCGATCATCGCATCGCTTGCGACTGAACTCGACGCGCTGACCGTCGCTGTGGTGACAAAACCTTTTCACTTCGAAGGTCGCCGTCGCATGCAACAGGCTGATCAGGGACTCAGAGAGTTGCGCGAGTGCGTTGACACCGTGATCACGATTCCCAACGAACGACTGCTGCACACAGTCGAGCGCGGCGTGTCGTTGTCGGACTCGTTCAGAGTCGCTGACGACGTGTTGCGACAGGCAGTGCAGGGCATCAGCGATCTGATCACTGTGCCCGGTTTGATCAATCTGGACTTCGCTGACGTGAAGTCGATCATGTCAGGCATGGGCATGGCTTTGATGGGCGCCGGACGAGCTACTGGAGAGAACCGCGCGATCGAAGCGACGCAGCAGGCGATCTCTTCGCCGCTGCTTGAAGAAGCCACGATTCAGGGCGCCAAGGGTGTTTTGATCAACATCACCGGCGGGCCCGATCTGACGTTGTTTGAAGTGAACGCTGCTTCGTCGATCATTCGTGAATCTGCTGACGACGATGCGAACATAATTTTTGGTGCTGTGATCGATGAGAACCTGACCGATGAAATGAAGATCACCGTCATCGCTACTGGATTTGACAGAGAAGCCGTATCAGTTGTGTCTGCCGCTGCGACAACGGCGATTCCCGCGCCGCCGCCACGTTTCGTAGCCAGGCCGTCCGACGATCTCCCGCGGCCGATGATGGGAACTCCGCGTGTTGATGACCTCGACGTCCCGACTTTCATTCGAAAGAAAGCCGACTAAGCGGAGTACGCCACGGATGAACGGCGATGGACACGGATTCTGATTCGTGTCCCTCGGCGTTCATCTGTGGCTGTTTTGTTTGCATAGTTTCTTGCATGTAAATCTTGATAAATCTTTGATAAGAACACGCTTTTCTCCTTTGCTTTTTCTGCTCTTGTTGTGTAGCATGTCCGTCATTCCTTGCAGGAAAAAATCCATTACGGGTAATGTTCGTTCCTCTCCTCGGATGGCCGCAGCCTGCGAGAGCTTTGACACTGTTCTGTAAATCTAAGCCCTGTGTCCTATACATCGTTAGTTCTCGACCGGGTGTAAAAACGCCCGTCATAGATTTTTGGAGGTAATAATCAAGTGAATCGCAAACTCATCAGAACCACACTCGCGGAAGTGAAAGGCAAAGCCCGAGAACTTCCGCAGCCCAGAGAGCGTTCGAATGGGAGCTCCCGCGCCTCAAACGAACGGGAGCAACGCGCCCCTCAACAACACACGCCAGTCCAGGTTAAGAAGAGAGTCCCGCCTCCCAACGAGACCAACGCGGAGATCTTTTATTACAAGAAACAGATCGACGCTCACACACAGATGGTGATTGTTTTACTGGACGGCGAAGAGATTGAAGGCACGATCGAGTGGTACGATCGTGGCGCCCTGAAAGTGAATCGTAAGGGTGCGCCGAATCTCCTGGTGCTCAAAAGAAACATCAAGTACATCTACAAGGCTGACGAGCGGGTTGAAAAAGCCAGCGCCTAAAAGGGAAGTCAAGACAGCCTCGCCCTGAGTCATCGCCCTGGACAACAGCGCGTCGCCTCAAGCAATGCGACACTCAGACCAAAGCTCAACGAACCCTGGACCTCGACCCAGGCGAGTTTTGCCGCGTATCGGCATTACCATGGGAGACCCTGCCGGGATTGGGCCGGAAGTTGTTCTCAAAGCAGTTGCTGAAGATGAAATCAAACGAGTTTGCGTGCCAGTAATCATCGGCGACGCTCAGTTGCTCGCTCACACGGCACGCACGCTCGATCTGCAATCCGGTTACGACATTATTCGCACTGGAGAGCCTTTTCCGGATCAGATTTCCGAACCGGTCATCTATCATCTCGACAACATCAGCGGTCTTATCGAACCCGGCATCGAGTCGGGCGTTGCGGGTAAAGCCGCGGGTGGCTACATCGAAGCGGCGGTGGAGTTGTGTGCGGCCGGCAGCATCGATGCGATTGCCACTGCTCCGATCAACAAACGCGCGCTATTTCTCGGCGGTTATAGTTTTCCGGGACACACGGAGTTTCTCGCTCATCTCACCGGCGCTGAGGAATATGCGATGGCGTTTGTGGCTGCAAACCTGCGCATCGTTTTACTCTCAACGCACGTTCCGCTTGCGGAAGCGATTCGAATGGTCGAACGCGATCGCCTGGTGAAGGTCATCAGTCTGGCGCATCGCGAACTCCAACGCTGGGGCATCGAACGCCCGCGACTCGCAGTGGCAGCATTGAATCCGCATGGAGCCGAGGGTGGCTTATTTGGTGTTGAAGAGGCTTCGGAGATCATGCCCGCGATCGAGGCGAGCCGGCGGCTCGACGATATCAACGTGCAGGGACCATTCTCTGCGGACACAGTTTTTCTACGAGCTTCACGTGGGGAGTTTGACGCGGTGGTTGCCTGTTATCACGATCAGGCAATGATTCCGGTAAAGTGTTTGTCGTTTGGCGAGGCCGTCAACGTCACCCTGGGGCTGCCCTTCATCAGGACTTCGGTGGACCATGGCACTGCCTTCGATATCGCCGGAAAAGGACTGGCGGAACATTCAAGCATGGTGGCCGCGATCAAACTCGCAGCAGAGCTTTCCACACAGGCGGGCGAGAGTTGCCGCTCGGTGGAAGTTTAAAGGAACAAAGCTCACATGGACAATAACCTTACTGAAAACCGGCGCATGCTGGTGGCCGATGACGATCCGGCCATCCTGCGCCTGATTGCTACGATTCTCGAGAAGGAAAACTTCACGGTCGTTACGGCGCGCGATGGGCGCGAGGCGTACAAGATCCTGCAGAGTGATCCTGACTTTACTGCTGCGATCCTCGACGTCGTGATGCCGCACATTTCCGGTCCGGAACTGGTCCGTTACATGAAATCGGAAGAACGTTTGAAGCGGATTCCGGTGATGATGATGACTGCGGAACAGGATCCAAAACTTTCTTCGGACAGCTTCTCGGCGGGCGCGATCGTGTTTCTGCCGAAGCCCTTCACCACTGCGCAACTACAGATCATGTTGCAGATGTTGATTGGCAAAAAGACGACCGATTCTTAAATGAATTCACGAAGAGTATTCGTGCTTTTGGTGCTTCTCTGTGGCGTGTTCATTCAGGCGCGCGCCGATCTCAATCAAAAACAGGCACGTAAGGTGATCCAGACAATGGGTGGCTGGTCTCTGCCGAGTGATTCGGTTCGAATTCGATCCGTCTCAGAAAGTGGCGAGGGCGCCGAGGTCAGTGCTGAGATCGAAGCGGTGTTTCGTCTGCGACTGTTTGAAGGTCACTGGCAGTTGCGCGAGATTCGAACGGCGTCTGATCGCTGGGATCGGTTGGACGTGATTGCGAGTGCGGCCAAGGTTGACTTGCCTACGGGAGATTGTGACTCGGCCGCGCAGCTTGCTACAAAACTCACGACTAAGCGCGCTCGCTGTCTGGTTGCAGCACTCTTCGGTGTCACGATGCCATCGGACGACGTGCGAATCAAAGAGGTCTCGCCGTTTGGTTTGTCGATCGGAAAGGAATCCGCAGCGCTCGTCACGGCTTTGGTCAATGCTGATTTCCGCCTCGCGCGTGATGCAAGTGGGTGGCGTGTTATCGGATTCAAGACTGGCGCGCGCGACTGGGTAGACGTTTCAGGCCTGCCAGTCGCGATCGATCAAGTCAAACGCTCTGCCGCCAGCGACGATCTCTCAACCATCGCCAAAGCTCTCGGCGACTTTCGTCGCGAGCGCGGCCATTTCGTCGTGGCGGACAAAGAATCCGTCCTGATCGATCACCTCAGCCCGAAGTACCTGGCGCGCATCATCCGCGTCGACCCATGGCATCGTCCCTATCAATACGACGGCCAACAGGACCATTATTCTTTGCGCTCGCTCGGCCCGGACGGCAAACCCAACACGCCTGACGACGTCGTCGTTTCCAGCCCGTGAGTTAATCGTGCCCTGACTCCTCGCGCCAATTGAATCCGCGTAATCTGCGGCTTCACTTAATCCGCTTGCCGAGCGTCACGCGTCCGTTTTGATCGACTCGTATCCCCGTCACTTTCCCGTCCGCATCTTTCACAAACGTCAACTTCGCCACAAACGCGCGTGGAGAGAACACCGTCTCGGATTCGGGGAAGATTTCAAACTGACCTTGCCCCGTGGCTTGCGTCATGAACTTGTCTCCCTCACGGAAAACACGCAACACAAATCCTGGCCCGACTTCATACTCGCCGACGTACCTGTCGAATACCTTTGCATCGACTACCACCGGCGGCTGCTCGAGGCGCTTCAGCATTGCAGCGGCATTGGTGTTGTTCGGATTCAACTCCAGCGACTTCTTGTAGTTCTGTATTGCGAGGTCGCGCTGGTTAATGGTCATGTAAGCTTCGGCGAGACTGTCGTAGGCGTTGAAACCCTTCGGATATGCTTCGACGTTGAGTTTGAAGATCTCAATGGCCTCTTTTGGTTTGCCACTTCGCAGTAGCTGATAACCGAGTTGATTCAGCGCTTGCTCAGCGAAGTCGTATGTCGCCGCCTGCTTCGCTTTTAAGTCGCGATACTGTGCGATGCCGGCTTCGATCCCTTTTTCAGTGATCGTCTTATCCAGCATGGAGATGATTGACATCTTCGGCGACTCGTACGGTTGATTGTAGATGATCCTTGCGATCGTTTCGCCGAGACGATCGAGATATTCGGAGCCGGTGTTGTCCAGCATCACGATCAGGTTCTTTTCTTTCGGAAAGCGCACGATAGTGGTTGTGAAACCGTTGATGCCGCCGTCATGTGTGATAACTTGCACGTTCTTATCGAACGACGCATTGCGAACTTCCCAACCGTACGCGTAGTTGTTGAGAAACGGCGTGTACATCAACGCCTTCGATTGCGCGGACAGCAGCTTGTCCGTGTGGAGTGCCTGATCCCAAAGGTAGAGATCGTCAACAGTCGAGTAGAGCGAACCCGCCGCGTAGGGTATCGACATGTCGAGGTAAGGTGCGTTGGTGTAACCATCGGGAGTTTTGCTGTAGCCGGTAGCGCGTTTGGGAATGATCGTATCGTGACGATCGTATCCGGTATTTTTCATGCCGAGCGGATCGAAAATGTTTTCCTTCAACACCTGCTCGTACGGCTTGCCGGTGACGTGTTCGATGATGGCGCCGAGAAGAAAGTAACCGGAGTTGTCGTACTCGAACTTCGAACCGGGTTCGAACTCGAGATCCCCACTCGCATACTTCTTCACAAACTCATCGACCTTGTACGGATTCCGGCTGACGTTCTCGAAGAATCCAGGTTGGCTCGTATAGCTCGGAATGCCTGACGTATGCGTGAGCAGGTTATGAATCGTCACCTTTTCTCCGACGTCTTTGCGGTAGTCGGGCAGGTAATCAGACAGCTCGCCGTTCAAGTTAATCTTTCCCTGCTCCACGAGTTGAAGAATCAGTGTCGCGGTAAACTGCTTGGTGATCGATCCGAGCCGAAACTTCGTGTCGGGCGTGTTCGGGATGTTCCATTCCATATTCGCCATGCCGAACGCGCCCTTGTAAACCACCTTGCCACTCTAGGCGACGAGTGCTGAGCCGTTGAACTGCCGGTACTTGTGCGCGAGCGCGAGCATCTCCTGAATCTTCGCGGCATGGTCCTGGGCTAGCGCGAATGATGGGAGTAGAAAAACAGCTAAAAGGCTGGCGAGTAGTAAATATTTGGGGGTTGATTGAGTTCTCATCATTAAATTTTCCTGACCGCGTGGGCGTTGATTTGGATGTGCAGCATAACAACGATCGTGGTTAATCCGAAAAGGACTCAGAACCATGGCTAAAACAAACTCTTGACTGCCGCTTACCGCGGGTGTTAGGTTTCTTTTGGGGCCTCTTCCAGAGGCCCGCTTCGTAAGACATGCCCGCGCCATCCGTGCATACGCACTTGGCCCCGCCGATGGTGCAATTCAGCTAAAGGATTCGCTTTGCTAGCTGGACGCAAACTCCTACTTGCCGACGATTCGGCCACCATTCAGAAAGTTATCGACCTTACGTTCGCTGACGAAGGTGTGCGAGTCGTGGCTGTCGGCAATGGCCAGGAGGCTATCGACAAACTCCTGGAAGTTGAACCCGATATAGTTCTGGCAGACGTTTTTATGCCGTCTCCCAACGGCTACGAAGTCTGTGAATATGTCAAAACAAACGAGAAGCTAAAACACATCCCCGTAATGCTGCTCGTGGGCTCGTTTGAGCCGTTCGACGAAGCGGAGGCGCGCAGAGTTGGCGCGGATGACATCTTGACTAAACCATTTCAATCGATTCGACGCCTGATCGACCGAGTGGGCGCCTTGGTGACAAGCCCGCCGCCGCCGGTCGAAAAAGAAAGTCCAACCGCTGAACTTCCGAAGGTTGAAGAACCCGACGAGGACGCGTTTATGGACACTTACGAGCTGGAAGTTACAACGGCAGACACGTTGCAGCTCGATGAAGCTTTAGCGAAGCACGAACAGCAGGTGGAACAGCCGGCTGCCGCAACGGAATCGTTACCACGTGAGGGAAAAATGGAACCTGAAACACAAAACGATTCTCAAAGCGATTCGGATGTGTTATTGGATCTTGGCGAGTATGAACCAACGAAGGGTTGGGTGGCTCAGGACGAGTTTGTTTTGGATCTCGACGATGAGCCGGCTTCTGCCGCACCGATGCGAGCGTTTGTTGAGCCGCAAGTGACGGAAGCTGCGGCGGCTGTAAGTGCATCGGCGTATCAACCGGAAGTTCACTCGGCGTTTGCAGACACGCAGGAAGTTCCTTATCCGACACCGGTGCCGACGGTTCCTGAAGCCGCGGTAGTTGAACCCGAACCGGAGCCGAGCGGTGCCGAGCCCGAGCCGGTTGCTGCACCTGCGACTAGTCTCAGTGCGGATCAACTCACGCCTGAGATGATCGACGCGATCGCGCGGCGTGTGGTTGAGATGATGTCAGACAAAGTGGTCCGCGAGATTGCGTGGGAAGTCGTTCCGGATCTGGCGGAGCTGCTGATCAAGCAGCAGTTGGAGAAGACGAAGTAGCGGATTTAGTTTCGTAATTCTTGAGCAGGTGACTCTCGCGAGTTACCTGCTTTCGTTTTTTGTGCTTCAAATTTTGTTTCTCACCTTAAATCCAATTGCTTTGGGACGTGGAGATGGCTGTTCGTTAAGCTTCTTAAGCTCGTCAAAAACGACCCTGAAGTACTTATCATGAGTGGACAGCTTCCGGATCACAGCAGCGAATTTCCTATTGAGTTCTTCGTTCGATTCCAACATCTGACGCAGTCGAATGAATGCTCGCATGATCAGAATATTAACTTCGATGGCGTGTTCGCTGCTTAGAACACTCGACAACATGGCCACTCCTGGCTCAGTAAACGCGTAAGGCAGCGTCCGTCGTCCACCATGCCCCGATCTTGAGATCACAAATTGTGATCTCAAGTTTTCAGCTTCTTTCTTATTTAACTGAAACATGAAATCTTCGGGAAACCGTTTGCGATTGCGCTGGACTTGTTGGTTGAGCACCCTGGTCGGCACGCCGTATAGTTCGGCGAGATCTACATCAATCATGACCTTGTGCCCACGAATCAGATAGATTCGGCGCTCTACGATTTGAACAGATACGGCGAGACTAGTCGTTGTGAGGTTCTTCTTGTGAGGCATGGACACAGAGTAACATCCGATTCCATGAAAAGAAACTTGCGCGTCAATTTAAAGGATTCCGACGTTAGAAAATTGTGACCTCAAGCTTTCAGTTGGACGCCACCCACCATGGGGATGACAAGGCTTTTGAACTTTGCGCACGCTCTATCGTAGACTGTGGCTTTTCGTTTTCAGGTCAATCAAAGCACAGAGTTACGCATGGAGATCCCCAAACAGTACGACCCGAAGGAAGCTGAGCAGCACCACTATGAGCGGTGGGAGAGGAACGGGTACTTTGCCCCCGAGATAAATCGCGATCCGGGCGCGCCGGTGTTCAGTATCGTCATTCCGCCGCCGAACGTTACGGGCTCGCTTCACATGGGCCATGCGCTCCAGCACACACTCATGGACGTGATGACGCGGCACAAGCGTATGCGCGGGTATCGCACGCTCTGGCTGCCCGGCATGGACCACGCCGGCATCTCCACACAGTTGATGGTCTCGCGCGCGCTCAAGAAGGAAGGGAAGTCGCGACACGATCTCGGGCGCGAGAAGTTTGTCGAACGCGTCTGGCAATGGAAACGTGAATCAGGCGGACAGATCATCGTGCAGATGCGTCGCGAAGGCGCGTCGGTCGACTGGTCACGCGAGAAGTTTACGATGGACGAAGATCTCTCGCGCATCGTGCGCGAAGTGTTCGTACGTCTGTATGACGAAGGCTGGATCTATCGCGGCAATCGCATCGTGAACTGGTGCCCGCAGGACCAGACAGTGCTCTCCGATCTCGAAGTCGAGAAACTGCCGCAAGCCGGCAAGCTCTATTACCTCCAATATCCGATCAAAAACAGCGATGCGCGTGTAACCGTCGCGACTACGCGCCCCGAAACGATGCTCGGCGATACGGCCGTCGCCGTTAATCCAAACGATGAACGCTATCGCGACCTGGTAGGCCAAACCGTTCTACTGCCACTCACGAATCGCGAGATCCCCTTCGTCGCTGACGAATACGTCGATCCCGAATTCGGCACGGGCGCAGTGAAGATCACGCCGGCTCACGATCCGAACGACTATGAAATGGGCCTGCGACATGATCTGCCACAGGTTATCGTGATCGATCAGCACGCGAAGATGACGGAAGACGCCGGCGCCGACTTCACCGGGCTCGATCGGTACAAGGCACGCGAGAAAGTGGTCGCCGACTTTGAAGCACTCGGACTGCTCGAAAAAGTCGTTGACTACGAATTCTCGATCTCCAAGTGCGAACGCTGCAAGACTGTCATCGAGCCGCTCATCTCGACGCAGTGGTTCATGAAGATGGACCAACTGCGCGATCTCGCGCTCGAGCTCATGGCGCGCGAAGATAAACCACACTTCACGCCCGAGACGCCCTACAAAAAAGTGTACACGGACTGGCTCGAAAACCTGCGCGATTGGACCATCTCGCGACAACTCTGGTGGGGCCACCAGATCCCGGCATGGTACACGCCAAACGGCCAGGTAGTTGTCGCTCGTTCTGAAGAAGAAGCGCGCGCAAAGGCCGGCACGAGCGAACTGACACAGGATCCGGACGTGCTCGACACGTGGTTCTCGTCTGCGTTGTGGCCGTTCTCGACACTCGGCTGGCCCAACCAAACAAACGATCTGAAAACCTTTTATCCCACGTCCGTGCTGGTAACCGCACGCGACATAATCTTCCTATGGGTGTCACGCATGGTGATGATGGGAATGAAGTTCATCGGCGAAGAACCCTTCGAAGACGTGTTCATCACGGGAACGATCCTCGACAGCCAGGGCCAGCGCATGTCGAAAACGAAGATGAACGGAGTGGATCCAATCGACGTGTTCGACACGTTTGGAGTCGACGCAACGCGTCTCACGCTCGCGCAGGTCGGCAGCACTGACACCCGCTGGAATGAAAAGCAGGTCGAGTCGTATCGCAACTTCGCAAACAAGATCTGGAACGCAGCGAGATTCTGCTTAATCAACTCAGAAGGTGCGGGAGTAAACGAGGAAACGCTGAAAGGCAGCACTGCGCTGCACGATCGCTGGATCGTTTCGCGACTCAACAAAACCGCGCGCGAGCTAAACGCCGCCATCGACAGTTACGAATTTCACGGCGCGGTGCAGTCGCTCTATCACTTCTTCTGGGACGACTTTTGCGACTGGTATATCGAGCTCACAAAGGCTGACGTGACGGCAGAACAGCCTAGCGCCGCGCGCACGGAGGCTCGCTCGCGACTGCTCACTGTTCTCGAACAGGCGCTGAGATTGTTGCATCCATTCATGCCGTACATCACCGAAGAGTTGTGGCAGCGTTTGCCCGGCGAGAAGCGTCTGCACGCGGCCTACGAAGGCGCGGAGCCGACAGTGATGTTGACTGCATATCCTGAAACATCCGCGGAGTTGATCGACGAATCCGCGGAGTCGGAGATGCAGGCGATCATCGAGCTCATTTCGCGCGTGCGAAAGATTCGTTCGGAAATGAATATCAAACCGGGCGAACGGATACCGATTGTTGTCGGCGCGCCGGACGAGAACCTGCGTAGCGTGTTCGAATCGGCACGCGAACAGATCGCGCGGCTCGTTCGTGCTTCTGAAGTTTCTGTCAACGCTCGGCTCGACGCACCGAAAGCATCGGCACGCGCGGTGTTAAGCGGCGGCGCTGAACTCGCCGTGCCACTCGAAGGCTTGATCGATTTCGAACAGGAGCGCCGCCGTTTGCAGCGCGAACAGGAGAAGTTGCAGGCCGAATCGACGAAACTCGAAGCGCAGCTCAGTAATCCGAACTTCGTCGAACGCGCGCCCGCCGAACGCGTCGGCGAAGTGCGCGACCGTATCGCTGCCATCGCGCAACAGTCCGCACAACTTCAGCAGACAGTCGAGAACCTGCAATGAACTGGATCGACGAAGGCGCGCTTTACTCACAAATCGGTCTCTACCTCCGCGAAGATCTCGGACGCGGCGACATCACTACGCAATCGATCATTGCGCGTAACACGCGTGCTCGCGCGCGTTTCGTTGCCGGCGAGAACATGATCGTCGCAGGGCTTGAAGCGGCCGAGGAAGTTTTCCTGACGCTTGACTCGCAGCAACAACTCGAAGCGTTTGTCTCTGACGGCGAACCTGTCGAGACCGGCAAGGTGATCGCGCGCATGGTCGGATTTGCCGATGTGCTGATCTCCGCCGAGCGTGTGGCGTTGAACCTGATGCAGCGACTCTCGGGCATCGCCACGCTCACGAACAAGTACGTAAAAGCAGTCGAAGCCACGGGCGCGCAAATCGCAGACACGCGCGCGACGACACCGGGATTGCGGCAGCTCGAACGATACGCGGTCGAGCTCGGCGGCGGATTCAACAGCCGGTTCGGTCTCGACGATGGCGTGGTGGTGACTTCAAATCATGTTTCGATTCTTGGCGGCCTCACCGGTGCGGTGAAAACTGCGAAAGAGAAGCTCGGGTATCTGCATAAGATTGCGATCGAAGTCTCTACCGAAAACGAAGTGCGAGAAGCGATTGGCGCAGGAGCAGATGTGATTGTCGTTGACGGTCTGAATGCGGAGGAGTTTGGGCGGCTCGCGAGGGCCGCGAGAGAGTTATCTAAAACGGTTGTGATCGAATGTGCGGGGAAGATCACGCCGGAGAATGTCCGTGAATACGCGGACGCGGGTGCGCAACTCATACGGGTTGAGGCGCTGACGAGTGCGGCCACCGCGGCGGATATCAGCTTCAAAGTTCAGCCTTTTTAAGCCACAAGAAGGCACACAAAACACAAAAACATGATGTGGGGAGAGGCGGCGCGCAGAAGACTTGCTCAAAGAGCGCTCGAGCGCCAGCTTGCCTATCAACAGCACAAGGCGCAGCACGTCCAGGGACGTGAAGAGGAGATCATCGCGGCGATGATACGATCCTCGATGCGTGTGCGCGAGAAGCTCGAGAAGTTTCAGCCGATCAAAGCTGATGCTCGTGTGGTTGAGATTGGCAGTGGAGCACATGGGCTCATCTTCTACTTTGGAACTGAGCACCGAATCGGTGTCGATCCGCTCGCGGTTAGTTATCGAAGCTTGTTTCCATGCTGGCAGCGCCGCGCCCAGATGATAGCAGCGATTGGTGAGGCGCTGCCGTTCGCGGATCAGAGTTTTGATGTAGTGCTTTGCGACAACGTGGTCGATCATGCCGAGTCGCCGCGGAAAATTGTCAGCGAACTGGCACGGATTCTCGTTCGAGGCGGCCTGCTTTACTTCACCGTCAACATTCATCACCAGTTTTATTCAATTGCGGCCGGTCTGCACTCGAGCTGGAGAGTTGCGGGTGTGCCGTACGAGGTCGGCCCTTTCGCAGATCACACCACGCATTTGACGCTCAGCGCTGCGGCGAACCTGTTTCGCGATCTGCCGCTCGAAATCCTGAGTGCGACGAGCAACATCGATGAGGCCAGAGCAAGAGCGCGTAAACAGTCGGCTAGGCACATAGGCGACCGGCTGAAGCGAGTGTTCTTTAAGAATGCGCTTTATGAAGTGGTGGCGCGGCGCGTTTAATTTTGGAACGTTGCTGCGCGCGTGGTCGTGGAAGCCTTTCGAAGCATCCGGCTGGAACTTGCTGGCATCTGGATAGCGGGGGTATCTTAAGAGCGAGGTTAAAAGGAGCCTGAACATGCCTGGTAGGATTCGTAGTTATATCAAAGTCCTCATTGCTGTTTGCCTGGTTGTCAGCTTCTGCCTGGCTGAGGGCAATGCCCAAACGCGCCGGAAGAAGCGCTCCAGACGCGCTGCGCCTGCGGCGCCCAAGCCTGTAATTACAAATCCTCCAATCGCGCCACCTGACGCGACGCAAAGCACTGCCGCGACCGAAACGACCGGAACCGGCGACGATGTGAAGATTATCAGCACGGCTGACTCCACTCAGGACCCGTCACAGCCGGCGCAGACTAAAAAACCGGAGACGACGCCAGCGACCCCCGAGAAGGATCAGATGCAGCAGACCATCACGACCCTCTCGAACCAGGTCAACAAGCTCAACGACAAACTCTCACAGATGCAGGATGACGATCGCTACCAGATGGATATGGAGCGTTTGACTCGTGCCGAGCAGCGAGCTGAGCAGTTGCGGTCGCAGTTGATGGATACTCAAGCCAAGATTGGAGACTTCGAAGCGGCGTTGGAGCAGATCGATTTTGCTTTGCAACCGGAAAACATCGAGAGCTCGACGGCCGGTTATGGGAGCACTCGTCCGGAACAGACGCGGGAAGCTCGTAAGAAACAGCTCGAGGGCCAGAAATCGCGAGTACAGGCGCAGTTGAAACTTGCTGAGAGCAGCAAGGCGCGTTTGGAAACTGCGGTTGCGAACGCTGATTCAGAGGTTGATACGCTGCGGGCGAAGTTGAATCAACGTCGCGAGCAGATGGACGCGCAGCCGGTGACGACCGACACGCCGGTCAAGCCACCCCGAAAACCTTAGCCACAAAAAGGCACAAAGGCACACAACAAGAGTTAATCAGGTGAGGTGCTTGTGTGCATTGAGACAGCGCGCCAGACGCCGAGTTGGTTAATGAAAGTCAGCGTGTAAGGATTCGAACTTGCTGATTCGCCGCGAACGACTGCAGTATCGCCGTAAACTGAAACACTCACCTTCGCCGCATTTGTTTTTTCATACTTCAACTTTCCTGCACGCATCTCGTCGATTAATTGTTCACGCGGGATTTGCGCGCCGCCGCGCGTCCAGATGAACGATGGGTCAGTGAGTGCACTGAGCTTGTCGGCGTCGCGCGAGAGGATAGCTTGATGGAGGACCGCGTCGGCAGCAGTAACTTCACTCTTGCTCTCGGCTTCGGTGCGCGGCATTCGTGTTGACTGCCAGTTCACTGCCTGCCACTTTCCGTTTCGTTTGACGAATGTGCCGCTGTTGAGCAGGTTCGCGACTTGTTTCGTTCCGCCAGTGTCCGTGGTCGCGACCAGACGAAACGCTACGACCGCAGTGTCACCATACTGCTGAATGCGAATATCCTCGGCGGTGTAGACCGTTTTCGGATCGGTCGGCTTCGGCGCAGGCGTGCTGCGCACATCGTGCATGACCTCGGCTTTGTTTACTCGCCGGCCTGCGGAACGCGTGTAGATCAAATCGTCAGCCCAAAAGCGATCGTGTACTGCGACGTCGTTGCGCGACGCGCCGGCGAGGAAGTCGTTCAGGAGTTTCGTTAACTCGGCTGCGTCAGGCGCAGTTTGAGCAAGGACGCTGGAAGCTAACGTTAACAGCAGCAGCGAGCACAGGATTGTCTTCATATTCTTATTTCACCAGCGCCACCAACGCGGCCGCGAAATTCATCCAGACATTGGTACCAGCGAACAGCAGCCGCAATGGCTGCAACGCGATGATTAGGATCGTGCCCCACAAGAACACAGGATGCAGCCGGCGATGCTTGTAGGTGTCGTACGCGACAAAACCAAGCAAACACAGATCGGTTAGACCGAAGAACGCGAGTGGTCCACCGCTCTCAATGAATTTGAAAGGAATACGCGCGATTGCTGGTGTTAGCAGATTGATCATAGCCAACAGCATGAGACGTTTGTGTACTTGTAGTTTCCGGCGAAAGTAGAGTGCCAATCCGATGAGTACAGAGAAGGTCAACATGTCACCGAGCGGAACGACGAGAAACTGTAGTGGCGAGGGGCCCGGCGTAACTTCTCGAGCCGCCGCGTAAAGCGCCGTCAAGACGCCGACCATAACAAGTAGTGCTGCCAACACTCCTCCAGCAATGCCGAGGCGTTGATGCACGCGCGTGCGATGTGTCGCGACGAGAGATACCTGGGCGATAAAGAGAAGTACCCACGCCGTCATCACAATTCCGTGCAACTGAACTATGCGATTGGGCAGGTCCGGTGTGTCGAAGAAATGTTTGAGATAGTAAGTGCGTGCGAAACCGGCGAGTACGATTAAGGGAGTAACAATTGCTGCCAGGATGTAAAGCCGTCGATCGTTGACACGGCCTGGCATTCGGGGGGTTGCTGCCATCGAATCCTCCAACAAGGGGTTTAGAGGTGCCGATATTAGCAAATCTCCAGCATAGGTGTTACGAGGTTTTGCTCACAAATCGAAGATGC
>Ga0070681_10003259_pt1 | contig 15135 bp, 12 predicted proteins | sample KBSC83BmetaG_FD_65650 | JGI IMG/M metagenome (GOLD analysis project Ga0070681, IMG submission 65650) | Corn rhizosphere microbial communities from Kellogg Biological Station, Michigan, USA - KBS C8-3B metaG | ecosystem: Host-associated > Plants > Roots > Rhizosphere | place: USA: Michigan...
TCGTCGCGGCGACCCAAAACGCGGCGGCGGAGTCGCTGGCCCAGCGCGGCTTGTGGACGCTCGAGCTGCGGTTGCAGGAGACCTCGGCGTTAGGCGGACACCGGCGGCGGATGCCGGTAGCGCAGCTCGCGCTCGGTCTCCGCATCGTCGCCGATCTCCTCGAGGCCGGCCTGCCGATGGCGCGAACCCTCGCCACCTTCGAGGAGCTCGCGCCCGCAGCCTGGCGCAGCGCGCTCCCCGGCATTCGTGAATCCGTCCGCCAGGGGAAATCCCTCGGTGCATCGTTAGGCGATGCGACCGTGGTCGTACCACGCGAGGTCGTGGGCATCGTCCAGGCTGGGGAGGCAGGGAGTGGCCTTGGCAGAGCAGTCCGCCGCGCCGCCGAGTTGACGGAAGACGCCGCGTCGACGCGGGCCGCGCTCCGTGGCGCGCTCGCCTACCCGGCGATTCTCGCCGTCGCGGGAGCGATCGCGGTCGGCGTCATCGCCGGCGTCGTCCTCCCCCGGTTCGCGGTCATCCTCGGCGACGCCGGCCAGGCGCTGCCGGCGACGACACGCGTCGTCCTTCGTGCCGCCGAGCTGGCGCGTGCCGCGGCGATCCCGGTGATGGTACTTGCGGCGCTGGGGTTCGTCGCCTGGCGATATGCCGTCGAGACGCCGGGCGGGCGCGGTGCCTGGCATGCCGCGCTGCTGCGCGTACCATTGTTGGGCTCGGTGCGGCGCTCGGCGGCGTCGGCGCGGAGCTGTGCGACGCTCGCCGCGCTGCTCGAGAGCGGCGTGCCGATCGCGGCCGCGCTCCCGCACGCGGCGCGCGCCGCCGGCGATAGCGCGCTGACGGCGGCGCTCCTCGCGGCCCGAGACGACGTCGTGCATGGCGACCGGTTGAGCCGAGCCCTCGGGCGTCACGGTGCGGCGACGCCCACGGTCGAGCGCCTCGTGCGCGCCGGCGAAGAGACGGGGCGGCTCGCTCCCATGCTCGCTCATGCAGCGCGGATCGAACGCGAGCAGGCCGTGAATCGGACGAAGGCCATGGTCCGCCTGCTCGAGCCCTCGCTCATCCTCGCGTTCGGTGGACTCGTTGCCCTCGTCGCGGCGGCGTTGCTCCAGGCGCTATACAGCATGAAGCCAGGCGCGTGACGATGCGATGGTCGTTAGGCACGGCGCGGATCGGCGTCGAAATCGGAAGCGGCGCCGTGCGAGCGGTGCTCGTGCGGCACGGACGAGCCGTCGATGCGACGACGGTCCATCTCGACGACGACGAAGCGCTGCTGCCGGCGCTCGCGAGCGCCCTGCGCTCGGTGGCACCACGAAGGCTTCGCAAGCCGAGAGTCTTTGCCGCGATCGGGCCGTCGGCGTCGCAGCTGCGGCAGCTAGTCAACCTGCCGGCAGTCGGCGATGCGAGGGCATTGCGTGAGGTGGTGCGCGGGAGTACCGCGCGATTCTTCCTCAAGAACGGCGTGCCGCTGATCACCTCGTCCGTCCGGCGACAGGAGGATGGCACGGCATGGGCGGCGGCCCTCGACGAGCCGCCAGTGCGCGCGCTGGCGGCCGCGTGCCGGGCGGCGCGCCTGCAACTCGCGTCGGTCGTGCCGTCTGTCGTCGCGCTGAAGCCCATGTCGAGCGACGACGACGTGGTCGCAATCGACGGCGACGTCATCGTGGAGTTGCGCATTGACGCGGGGGGCGCCCTGCAGGGCGTCCGCCGGGGAACAGTATCGGCCACAGGCCCCGACCGCCCTCGGCTTTCGACGAACGTCGGAGGCACCTTGTTAGGCCGTGTCGGTGCCGAGTACGCAGCGGCGTATGGAGCCACCACGATCAATTCGCATGAGCCGCTGGCGCTCCGTGCTGGCGATTTGCGGCCGTGGCGCGATACAGGGATTCCTCGATGGCGACTGGTTCTTGCAAGCACGGGCCTCATCATCACGACGCTGCTGTCGCTGGCGCTGCCGGCGCTGTACGCACATCGCGAGGCCGCGCGCGCGCGCGCCCGGCTGGCGACACTCGGCCCGGCTTACCGCGCCGCGCGCTGGACCGATCAGGAGCTCGCGGCAACGAGCAGTGCTCTGACCCAGATTGCTTCCTTCGACCGGAGCCGACGCAGCGCGGCAGAATTCGTTGCTGAGCTCACCGACGAATTGCCAGAGGACGCGTGGCTCCAGAGCGTGCGTGTCGAAGAGCGTGGTGGATCGATTACCGCTCTCGCCCCGCACGCATCCGCGGCGTTCGCTGCCCTCTCCCGGCTGCGCTATGTAACGGCGCCAACGATCGTCGGCGCCGTCTCTCCGGAGCCCGTCGGTCCAGAACGTTTCGAACGCGTCACACTGAGTTTCCGCTGGCGAACAACGACGCGAGGTGCCGAGAACACCAGAGCTCCACGAGGTCGCCAATGACACCGAGCCTCTCACCACGCGATCGCCGCGCACTCGTCGGCGGCATGATCACAGTTGCGCTGCTTGCCGGCGCGCGGCCCCTCGTATCGAGCGCAGCGCGTTGGACGATGAACACTCGCGAGGAGACGGCCGCGCTCGCGGCGGAGCTCGCGACCGCACAGGCGAGCGTTCAGGGCGCAGCCATCGCTCGCGATTCGCTCGTCGCGCGGCGCCTTCGACTCGCGACGCTGGATACCATGCTCTTCGAGGCGGCCACCGCTGGCCTCGCGGCAGCAATGCTTGCCGAGCGATTGTCGGACGCCGCGCAGTCATCGACGGTGCAGATGCGCAATCTGCAACTTCGCAGCGACACGACGCGGGCGAGAGCTCTCGTTCCGGTCCAGGTGCAGGCATCCGTCGCCGGCGATTGGCCCGGGATCGCGCGCTTTCTGAGCCAACTCGAGTCTGGAACGAAACTCGTCGCCGTGCGTGAGCTCACGGTGAGCACGCTCGCAGAGCCGAGCAGCGCGGCCGGCCAGAGACCTTCCGTGCGCGCCGACGTCGTCGTTGAGGCACTCGCGAAGATTGAACCCACGGGATTGGTGGGCCGATGACACCGCGCCGGCTTGAGCAACTCCTCTGGACGTTGACAGCGATCGTACCGATCGGCGGTTCCGTCGTTATGCGTCGCTCGCTGACGCCGGCGGTCACGAAGTCGCGCATCGAACGGGCGCAGCCGCCCAACGACAATGTGCACGGCGCCGCGCGGCCCGACGCACTGCTCGGCAAGCTGCTGGCGGCCGATCCATTTCGTCGCGATCACGGCAGATTCGAGCCGGCGACGTCGATCACCGCGCCGGTCCTTCAGGCGACACGGCCCGCGCCGCCTAAGCCAAAGCTCGTGTTGCGCGGGATCGTCGGCGGACCGCCCTGGGACGCGATCATCGAGGGATTGCCCAATCGCGAAGGAAGCTTCGTCCTCCGTAGCGGCGACTCGGTATCCGGATTGAAAGTCCGTTCGGTGCGCGCCGACCGGGTAACGATACGCGGGATGGACACGACTTGGATACTCAAGCTGGATCGCGTGCCATGACGCGGCGCCTTTACTTCGCCCGAATCGGTGCGGGGTTCATCGCGGTTCTCATTCTCGTGATGTTTCCGTGTACCGGAGCGGCGCAGACCGATACGGTGGCGCTCCGCGGCGACAGCGTGGTGGTCCACCTCATTGACGTGGACCTTCGCGCTGCGGTGCAGGTGCTCGGTCGCTACCTGGATCGGCCGGTGGTCATCGGAAACGTCGCGGGCACGCGCGTCACCTTCGAGACACCACAGCCGGTGCCGCGGGCCGACATGGTTCGCTTGCTCCGGGGCGTTCTCGCGAGTCAGAACATCGATTTGGTCGCGGACTCGAGCGGGATCTACCGCCTAACGCCGCGCGAGCAGCCGCGACCGGCCACGCCCGCCGTATCGGCGGGAATTCCGCAATACGCTCAAGGGCCGGTGCAGCTCTTCGTCATTCACCTCAAGCATGCGCGCGCGGCTGACGTTGCCGCCACCGTTAACGCGCTGTATGGCCGGGCCAGCGCCCTGGGCGAACTGCCCGGTCAGCCACCGACGCTCGCCCGGTCTCTCGAAGGACAGCAGGTGCCGCCGGGACTCCCGCCGCCTAACGTGGCACCACCCGGTGCGACGGGCGGCGCGGGACGAAACGCGACGCTCACCGGTGAGATCACGATCATCCCTGACCCACGCGCGAACAGCCTTTTGATCCGAGCGACTGCCGCGGATTTCGACCTGATCAATACGGCCGTTGAGGAGATCGACGTTCGGCCCCTACAGGTCATGATCGAGGTGCTCATCGCCGAGGTGCGAAAGGACCGACAGCTCGATTTCGGCGTCGGCGTAAACGTTCCACCGAGTACGGTGCGCGGAACGCAGAACGTGACCATCGAGGGGAGCACGTCCGGACCGGGGCTTGGTGACTTCGTACTCAAGGTCATGGGACTCGGCGGCATGGAGGCCACTGCCACACTGCAAGCCGCAGCGTCGCGCGGTGACGCCACGATCGTGAGTCGGCCGGTCCTCTTGGCCGCCAACAACGAGGAGGCAGAGATCAATGTTGGTAGCCAGCGGCCGTTTGTGCAGGTCGCACGCGTGCTGCCGACGGACAACACGGCGCGCGATCAGGTGGTGCAGTACAAGGACGTGGGTACGAAGCTCCGCGTGCTACCGACGATCAGCGCCGACGGCTATGTGATGCTGCAGGTGAGCCAGGAGATCAACGCCGCGACGGCGGAGCAAGCGTTCAACGCGCCGGTCATCTCGACACGCTCGGTGCAGACCAAGCTACTGATCCGCGACGGACAGACGATCGTGCTCGGCGGTCTGACCGACCGACAGCACGAGGTCACCCAGGGAGGCGTGCCGTTCTTCTCGAGCATTCCACTGCTCGGCGGTCTCTTCGGCCACGCATCCCGCACAACGACGGCGACGGAGCTGCTCCTCTTTCTCACGCCGCGCATCATCCGCGACGATCAGGACGTCGAGGACCTGACGACGCCGCTGCGGCAGCGAGCGCGCAAGATCTCCCGATGACACGACGTCTTGATCACTTGCTCAATCGCGATAACCTCTCATCGCGACGCCGGACGGGCGTGACGCTGTTCGAGCTGCTCGTCGCGCTCGCATTGCTCGGCCTTTTTGCCGCGATTTCCGTCGTGTCCCTTCCGCGAGCGACCCCGACGCGAGATCCGGCGGCCGACCGCGCGCAGCGTATCACGGCGAGGCTGGCGACGGCGCGACGGGAGGCGATTCGCTCGGGCCGGGCCGTGACGGTGTATGTCGCAGATGACGCCGGCGACAGCAAGCCGCGCGCGGATATCGGCCATACGGTGCTCGTTGCGACGGCGCAACCCGACGGAAGTCTGGTCTTGGAGGCGGCGCGATCCGCGGCGATCGCCTTTGATCGACTCGATGGCGCCCTTCGGCCGGAGGCCGGCCATGCGCTGCGCTGACGAGCGATCACGCCTAACGAGACGCCGCGCCCGCCGTGGGGTGGTGCTCTTCGAGGTGCTCGTGGCACTGACCATTCTCGCCGCAATCGGCGCGAGCGTCGTCTCCTTCGCCACGGAGAGCGGCGGCGCCGTGACGCGTGCGCACGAAGCGGAACGAGAGATGCGCCGCGCGAACGCGCTGATGACCGCGGTGTCGCTTTGGCCCCGCGCTGATCTCGACCGCCATCTCGGCGACCGGCCCCAAGGTCCGTGGTCGATGCGAGTCTACCGCATCACGCCGACGCAATACTCCGTCGTCCTCTCGGACTCGGCGCGACGCCGCACCCTCCTCGCGACAGTGCTTTATCGACCGCTCGAGATCATCGATGTGCCCCGTTGACCCGACTCCCATCGCGCGCATGACGAAGCCGTCTCGTCGAGCGACCGCTCGCACGACAGCCGGGTTCACGATCATCGAGATCATCGTCGCGCTGTCCATCGGCGCGGTGGTCGTGCTCGGCGCCCGCAGTCTCCTCGAGGGGCTCGCCGCGCAGACGTCGCGGGTGACGGCGACGGCGAGAGAAGGCGACCGGGATGCCAACGGTGAGCGTCTGTTGCGCGGGCTCGTCGGTCGGCTGGAGATCGGGACGGATAGCAACCGACGATTCGGCGGCGACGAGCGCGAGGTCCATTTCTCGACCTGGTGTGACGTCGCTCGCGGCTGGCAGGAGCGCTGCGGTGTCTCCCTCGCGCTCGAGCCCACTCGCGCGGGAATCGCGCTCGTGGCACGGTTGTCAACTGGACAGAGCATCGTGCTGCGTGAAGCGGCGCGTGGCGAAGGCCTTCGCTACCTCGCCGACGCCGGGTCCGGCGGCCGCTGGTTCCGCCGCTGGGGCGACGGTCTCACGGCGCCACTCGCTATCGGCGTCCTCATCGACGGCGACACCACCATCGTGCGCATCGGAGAACGCGGCTGATGCGTCGACGGCAGGGATTCGCGCTGCTCGTCGTCCTGTCGGTCATGGTCGGCGCAGTCGCGTTAGGCGTCGCGCTGTCGACAGGTGCCGGGGACGCGGTCGCGACCGCGCGGGCTCGTGTCCGTCTCACACGCGGCGCGTGGATCGCTGACGGGTGCATCGCGCGGGCGCGGTCCGCGATCGGCGATCTGCTCGCCGACGATCGCACGGCAGCAAGTAGTTGGCGGCGCCTCGATACGCTCGTCGCGGTAGCGACGGTGGCCATCGGTTGCGATATCGTCACCGAACCGTCGGGCGTGCGGCTCGACGTGAACTCATCCAAGCCCGCGCAACTCCAGGCGCTGTTCGTGGCCGCCGGCAACTCGGTCGCCCGGGCTGACTCGCTCGTCGGTGCGCTCATCGACTGGCGCGACTCCGACGACGAGGCACGTCCGCTCGGCGCCGAGCGGATGTGGTACGACGCGGCGGGCCGTCCGTCGCCGCGCAATGGCGCGTTAGCCTCCGTCGACGAGTTGCGGCTCGTGCGCGGCCTCGAGACGGACAGCGTCGCCGCCAATCTCCTCGGCGCGGAGCACGAGCGGATCTGGCTCGAGCGCGCTCCGTTGCCGGTCATTGCGGCCCTGCCCGGGATGTCCGCGCAGGCACTCACGGTCATCGCCGAACGACGGCAGTTCGGCCGCGCGGTTGGGGAGCTGGCAGCACTGGCCGACGACCTGGGCGGCGCGGCGCGGGCGCTCCTGCTCGCGCACTACGCGGAGCTCGCGGGCCTAACGACGAACAGTCCCGAAGCGTGGACGATCACCGCGTGCGCCACTGTCGACGAAGTGAAGTCGGCGGCGTGCGTCGAAGTAGGTCTGGTCCGCGCCGGTGCGCGGGCCGCAGTGGTGCGACGCCGGAGCTGGCCATGACACAGACACGATTACTTGACTCAAAGGTGACGCATGTATGACGCGGTCGACCGCGGCCTCGCCGCTCTCCTGATCGGCCGATCCCAGGCAATCGAACGAGTACGCTCGCTCATTCGCAAGGTCGGACCCTCCACCTTGCCAGTTCTTATCCAGGGCCCAACGGGCTCGGGGAAGGAGCTCGTGGCGCAAGCCCTCCATCTCGCGAGTGGGCGCACTGGTTCGTTCGTGGCGTTCAACGTCTGCTCAATCGCAGAGACGATATTCGAGGATACCCTCTTCGGTCACGTGCGCGGCGCATTTACTGGTGCAGTCGGCGACACGGACGGCTACTTGAAGGAGTCGGATCGCGGTACGCTTTTCCTCGATGAGATCAGCGGGTTGCCGCTGGCAGCACAAGTGAAGCTCCTTCGCGCGATTGAATCGAAGGAGTTCCGACCCATCGGCGCACGCAAAGACCATCGGAGCGACTTTCGTTTGATCTCGGCGACGAACGATCGCTTGGATCACGTTGTTCGCGAAGGTCGCTTCCGTTCCGATCTTCTCTACCGACTTCGCGGCATCGTGATCGAACTACCTCCGCTCTCGGCACGGCTTGAGGACGTCCCGCTGTTGGCGCGCTTCTTCGCAAGGGGCCAACTGAATCAGCATGGTGCAGAAACGCAGTTGTCGGAAGGTGCGATCGACGCGCTGCTTCAGCACGATTGGCCGGGCAACGTGCGTGAGCTCAGGGCAGTAGTACAGTGTGCGATCGCACTGAGCGAATGCGCTTCGGTCAGCCGGGCTGAGTGTCTGCGCGCCGCCTCGTTGTCTGGCGATACGCGACAGTTAGTGAAGCGCCGCGCCGATCTCGTGGCGCAGCGACTGCTAGAGGTGCTGGAGCAGACAGGTTGGGACGTCGACGCAACGGCCATTCTGCTTGGCGTGCATCGAGCTACCGTTTACCGCCGACTCGGCCGACTGCGCAATGCGTCTGTCCGTTCCAGTCCAGCCGGCGCGGCGGGCACGCTGGTGGCGGGTGAGGCGGCAATGACCTCGATGGCAGGAAAGGAGTGAGGTTTTCGGAGCGAAGGCCGGGTGTCCAAGAAGTCTTGACGTACAGATCCAACAGTCCGCGCTTCTGCAAACTTTGTGATGCTCAAGTCACACCCGAAGTAGTAGCCGACTAGGCTGCGACAAGAGCTTAGTCCATAGTGCCGGCGGGCCCTGCGTCTGCCACTCACAATACCATCCCCTCCTCACTCGGGCGCAACCGCAGCCTTAACCGTACGACACTGTCGCCGGTTGTCGCGCGACAGTCGCGCTCGAGGTGCGACGCATTGCGACAAGGGCGTCGGCACCTATCCGGTAAACGCAACACAGCGCTCGCGTTAGGCGGGAGCGCTGACACGGCGTCACTCGTGCCTATAGCTCGGCATTTCCGATCGCCGCTCCGCACAGCGGCGACATGTCGGGTCATCAGGATCGAGGGGGTGTCAAGTGTCATCTCATTTCCGTGGGAAGCCGTCCGTTGCGCTATGCATCACCCTTCTTCTCGTCGCGCTTCACGGTTTTGCCGGCAAACTCCACGCGCAAACACTGTCGGTCTCTCCGCACGGCGGCACCCTGACGGAGCCGTGGAACACGAGCGGACTCTCGATCAACTTCCCCATCAGTGGGACACAGAGCGGCAACACCTACTTCGTGGAGTTGCTCTGCCAGGGTCAGGTTTACCAGTGCAGCACGAGCATCAGCCCTCAGCAATCATTCACCGGTCCCCGGGGTGCACTCGGTGTCAACTTCTCGACATCAGGCGCCGGGACGGGCCGGATCCGCCTGCGCGTCTACAAGGGCGGGGGCATACCAAGTGACTCAGGGTGGTACAACGTGACAGTCAATGAGAACGTCGCGCCGACTGTCACCATGATGCAGCCCACCAACTCAGTCACGGTGCAGTACCCAACGATTCAGTTCGGGTGGTGCGACAATCTCTCGCTCAATGCGAGCTCTCGCTATGTCAAGGTTAACGGCACTGATGTGACGAGCAGCTTCGATTACACCACGGCAACCGGACCAAGTGGGTGCACGACCACGAAGGCGTCATCGACGTCGAATTCTGTGTCGCTCAACCTCGGCGGCAATTCACTCGAGGCACACATTTGTGACAACGCCGGCAATTGCGCGACGATATTTCCATCGATAACGCGTTCGGATGTGACACCGCCGGCGATCACGTTGCTTTCTCCGTCTACGGTGTTCTCACAGTTTGGGCAGATGGCGCTGCAATGGTGCGACAATGAGTCCCTCAACTCGACTGTACGATGGATCAAAGTCAACGGTGTCGATCAGACGGCAACGTTCAACTACGTAACTGGTGGTTCGGGGTGTAATGTCGCCGCGAGTTCGACGACGAGCACTGTTGCGCTTAACGTCGGCGCGAACTCGTTGCAAGCGTACATTTGCGACAACTGGAGCAACTGCACTACACAGTCGTTCACCATAACACGCGAGGTGCCTGCTGGTGTGGCGCTCGTTAATCACAATCGAGATAATCTCGATGAGAGCCTCTGCTTGACGGTCGCCGCCGGCAGCGATGCTGAGGTGCGCTGCGGCGATCTGCTCGTGTATCACCAGATGCCGGCATTCAAAACCATGAATGTGTCGCGCGCGCTTACGCTTGTGTACAACTCCAACACGGCAGAGCCGCGGCCGCGGGTGGCGGTACAGGTCACGTTGGGTGGTGGGAACCAACCTCAAAGCGTCTTCGCGCAGCTGAGCCTCGACAACGCCGTTCAGGCGAGCGGTACCTACGCATCCTGGTCACCAGGAGTCTCCCGACAACTCGCACTCGCATTCGACGGCAGCAATCTCTCACGCGGCAGCGGGATTTACCCATTCAGCCTACTGGTCCGCCTCACGTATAGCGGGGGAGCGGTGCACGACACGACTCTTTTCGATACTCTGTTAGTCGTTAACCGCGAGACGAGCGATTTTGGGGCTGGATGGTACGTATCGGGCGTAGAAAATGTTGCTCCAAGTCAGCCAGGTAACGCGATACTCTGGATAGGGGGAGACGGCTCAGCCCGAATGTACGATAGTGTTGCCGCGGGTCGATGGCTCGCGCCAAAGGGCGGGTTCCGCGACACCATTGTCCGGGTAAGTAGTAACTACGAGCGTCACGGTCAGCATGGCATCAAGGTTGTTTTCGATGGCGCCGGGCGGCATGTGCAAACGGTGAATCGCCTGAGCGACACGACAAGTTTTAACTGGGTGAACGGCCACCTCTCCAGCATTGTCCTGCCCCCTCAAAGCGCAACATATCAGTTCTGGTACAGTAGTAGCGCGGGAAAACTGGACAGCATTTACGATCCGGGTGGACGCGGGCTCCGTTCGACCGTTAGTAACGGCGTGCTTACGCAGCTTGTCGATCCGAATTTCAAGACTGTTTCGTTTGGTTACGACAGCGCGCAGCGCTTGATTTCACGCACCAACCGCCGTCTGGCGTCAACGCACTTTTTCTATGGTCACAACTTCCACATTACTGGCTTCAGCGTTCCTCTCCGATCCCAAACGGATACGGCGACGACCACATTCGGCCCATGGGACGAAATGGGTCTCGCGTTAGGCCAGGCGGGCGGAACGCTCACACCAGCCGATCCCAACAGCGTTCGCACGCTCCTTGATGGCCCTCGCGATCCCGCTGACGTGAAGGACACGACCGCTTTCTACGTGAATCGCTTCGGCGCTCCAACCAAGATTGTGAACGCGCTCGGAGAGCAGACCCTGATCACGCGGGCGGACACTAACTTCCCCGCGCTCCCGACCCAGCAGATTGCAGCAAATGGATTCGTGATCACGGCTCGTTATGACGCACGGGGCAACATAGACACGCTGCGCGCGGTCAATCCGCTTGGTGACAACCGTGATGCGATCACTCACTATCACTGGAACCAGACGTGGGACTTCGCCGACAGCCTGATCTCACCAATGGGTGTCGTAACCACCATGGGTTACGACCCAACAAATGGAAATCGACAATGGCAGCAGGTCGGCCCAGATGCGGCCCGGCGGATAACGTTTCACTACGGCAACACGTTCAGTCTGCTGTCTTCCTCGGTCTTGCCGCTGACGCCGGCGGATTCGATGGCGTATGACAGCCAAGGGAACCTTGCTCGGGCGCGAACGCCAAAGCTTTTCTGGACCAGCCACTACAGGGATGCTTTTGGGCAAGACACACTAGTAGTTACGCCAATCGATAGCGCTGACACCTCGTACGGCGGCGCCGCGGATACGACTCTTCGCCTTCGTCAGAGGGCAGTATACGACCGAATGGGGCGGGACTCGGTCGCGGAAACCGTGGCGCCCTACCACTCGCAGGTGCTACGTGTTTCCAAATGGTATGATGCGGAAGGTAACCGTGACTCGCTAACGACCCTTTCCAGCCCGGATGCGGCTAACGTCCAGTCTGTCACCACAAGTTGGCGGTACGATTTGTCTAACCGCGATACTCTAGCGGTTGCCGCAGACGGCCGGATGGATACCATCGTCTATGATCCTGCGGGGAACGTTGTAGCGCAGCACACGCGTCGTGGCCACCTGCTGCAAATGACCTACGATGCGCTGAATCGCCTGAGCATGCGCATCGTTCCAAGCGTCACCTATCACGATACGACGGCCGGAATTGCCCTCCGCAATGGCCAACCGTTCCCCCTGCGGCCTAACGACGGGGGGACGGGCTACGTCATCGCGAACCTGACAGACACATTGTCTTACGATGCGCTGGGTGGGGTCAAGACGGCAAACAATGGAGACGTCCGCATAACCCGTCTCTACTACCCGAACGGTGCTTTGAAGTCTGAGGAGCAACAGCTGCGAGACGCGACCGGTACGACATTCAGCCACGACTATGTGGTTAGCTACTCCTATCTCCTCGATGGAAAAAAAATCCAAGTAAAGTTGCCGCCACAACTTGTTCCGGCCGGCGCGGTGGACAATATCACGCTGAACTACAGCACTGTAACTGGCGAATTGTCCGGCGTGTCCGATCCTGTTGCCTCGTACGGCTTCAGTTTTAATAGCCGCGGGGACTTGACCTCGATCACTTATCCCGGGTCGTACTCACAGAGCTGGACATACGATGCCGACGGGAGTGTTCGGGCCGACACAATCTTCAATAACTCGAGTACTAGCTCCGGTCGCCTACCGACTGCGTTAGGTCGCGCGAGCACCTTTGCGAATGATGCGCGAGGGAAAATAGTGCAATCACAAGACGCAACGGGGTATTTGCAGTTCACTCAATCGGCCTACTCATTTCTCGGGCACCTTACGTCGAACTACACTCGCCAATACGATCAGCTGCAAGGTTTTTCTGGCGTCTATCAATATTCAACCGCAGAACAACAAAGCTATGATGCGCTGGGAAATGTTTCGTTGGGCACCTCATCAGATACAACAACTGCCGTGAGCAGCGGCGCTAAAGTGTGGAACTGGCGCCAACGCACGCCTCAGTATCAAGCGCATGTGGGACGACTGCTGTTCGAGGTGAGCGGGCAAGCCGCGAAGACCTACGTGTACGATCGCGCTGGAAATCTCGAGTACACCATGGGTGACGGGATCAAGGCGGCCCCACGCGAAGACCGCTTCACCTATTATGGCGCAGATGCGAAGGTGCGCGCCGCTGACTATCGCTTTGTGCAGCAGGGGAACGCAGAACCCGGCGGTACGCCAGAGAAATCGGTGTTTGAGGAGTATCGCTACGACGCGTTCGGTCGACGCGTCTGGGTTCGCGCATACAAAACCTGCACTTGGCTCTCGCAGAACACGGTGGAGTACCTCGATTGTTCCACGGGTACGCTGCGGCGCACGATTTGGGACGGCAATCAAGAACTTATCGAAATACAGGTTCCAGGTAATCAATCTGATACGCCGCCGACCCTCGAGGCTGATGACTCACTGTTTCATCGCCCGAGGACTGCGGGCGGCTTGGACCCAAATCCGCTATTTGGGCGTGTGCTTTACACGCCCGGCGTCAGCGTTGATCAACCGATCGCCGTCACCCGTTATCGGTACGTGGACTATAAGTACCCGACTAACACATACACCGATTTCGCACCCGCGTCGTACATGCTCTTCTGGACGCAACGCGGTCAAATGGGTCTCGCGCTCTGCGCTTTCGGCCAGATTACTTGCCAACAAAATGGCGTTGGCATGTGGTTCGAGTACCCGCTAGCGTCGTTCGCGTATGATCGGCCCCGATTCTTCAAGTTAGAGTTTCAGGGTACGCTCATTTTCGATAAAGAAGACGGTACGCGGACATTCTATCGGCGGAATCGCGTCTACGACCCAGCAAGCGGACGATTCACCCAAGAAGATCCGATCGGACTGGCCGGCGGTTTTAATCTCTACGGGTTTGCTGGGGCGGATCCGGTCAACTTCTCGGATCCATTCGGACTCTGTCCCGACTGCAAGAAGTTGGATTGGCCGGTTTACGGTACGCGTGAGGCGGCAGCGCGAGGTGCCATGACTAAAATCTACAAACCGTCGGTCGCTGTCGATCGAGAATACGTTGGTGAACTCCAAGACATCGGACTTGGCTTACATGCATATACCCAAGGCCGTCAGGTAGGCCAAGCTGGGGGAGTTTTCAATTCTGACCTTCCTGGGTACGAGGGCTACTATCATAGCCATGGCGCTGATAGCCATGGACGTTACGATGACGACAACTTCTCAGGCCCGGATAAGCGGAGTGCTGATCGTCGCAGCGTACCAGCGTATTTGATCACCCCCAAAGGAGTAATGAAGCGCTATGACTATGACCCGAACAAGAAGGAACAAGGCGCTGTTACGACCATTGGTACCATTCCCTAGCGCCCGCGACCAGATTCGCCTCACACTCTTTGCGCTGAGCCTCATAGCGTTGACCAGTTGCGGGTCGGCTCTAGGGCAACAGGCCGAGGGCTCCAGTCAGAGTTTAATACACTCGTACGTTCCGCCCAATGGTTTTGTGCCCGACGAGGCAACTGCCACTCGCGTTGCCGAGGCGATTTTGATCGCGATCTACGGGCGTGAACAGATCAGTTCAGAATTGCCACTCAAGGCTAAGCTCGTCGGCGACGTATGGTATGTGGAGGGCTCGCATCCCCAAGATTTTGCGGGAGGTGTTGCGATCGTTCAGCTCGCGAAATCCGATGCACGGATAATCCGCGTTACGCACGGTAAATAGAGCGGCGGGCGCCCATGCTTGACGGGTGGCTCGATTGAGTGATTGCTCTCGCCGGGCTTTCTCTTTACGGCTGATGATGCTCCTAGCTCGCCCTGGCCATAATGGGAGGGATAAAGGAAGTAATGCGAGACGACCCTGCGGGAGAGCAGGTCGTCGAGCATGGCGAGGGTGACGTGCTGCTGTACTTTGGGCAGGCGGCTCAGGCCGATCGATGACTGGGTCCCAGCGCTTATCGTTTGCGAAGCAGTCGGCGTGGTCCCGCCGATGAGACTGCTGTGGTGCTCGAACTCGTTTGAATGCTAGACGGCTCCAAAAGCCGAGCGGCGAGGTGACCTATCGAAAGGCGAGGAATGGGGAAGGCGCTGGAGGATGACACATCAGAGTTAGCCACCAGTTAGCCACTTCGGTGCGGAAAAGTGCTGAACGAGCAGCTGGGAAATACGGTGCCGATGCTCGTATCTCCTTGAAAAACCGGCACTTTCGAAAGTTCCTGGTTCGAGCCCAGGAGCGGCAACTGAGAGCCCGACTTCACGTTAGGTGAGGTCGGGCTCTCTCATTTTTCCCCAGGTGGTGCCGTTTCTGGTGCCGTTTCTCGTCACCGTGATCGACGGCGTGCTGCCCACTCGAACGAGCTTGTTCGGGTGAGCCATCACCTTCAGCATCGTTTGGTCGTCCGCGTGCTGATAGG